>VFQU01001107.1_pt1 | contig 17577 bp, 18 predicted proteins | sample 3512311 | NCBI WGS metagenome assembly VFQU01 (sample SAMN10412377, study PRJNA504923) | tailings metagenome | isolation source: Relicate 3 Philex TSF3 active mining site | place: Philippines: Tuba, Benguet | collected 2017-08-29
AGGCTGATCGGGAGCCCGACGCCCACGGCGACGGCGATCGCGGCGAGGTCGACGAGGAGGTCGCGACGTGACCGGGTGGTGGCCGGGGTGCGCATGTCCCTGACGATACGACGGCGGCGGCCCGTGATCGCGGCCGGAGGGCCACGTATCGACCTTCGGCGGACACGGAATGGCCACCTGGCCGATGGGATGCCCCGGTCCCGCGCGCTTGCCTGGGGACATGACATCTCTCGCGAGCTTCCACGAACTCGGCCGGCGCTACGGTGACCTCACCGTCGTCGACCGCCTGACCTTCGACGTGCCCGAGGGCGCGGTCACCGGCCTCCTCGGCCCGAACGGCGCCGGCAAGACCACGTCCATCCGGATGCTGCTGGGGCTCACCCGCCCGACCTCCGGCAGCGTGACCCTGCTCGGCGCGGCCCCCGGTGGCGCCGGCTTCGCCGACGCCGTGCGGCGGGTCGGCAGCCTCATCGAGGGCCCCGCCCTCTACGCCCGGGCGAGTGCCCGGGACAACATGCGCATCGAGGCCGCCGCGCGGGGCCTCGACCCCGCGGCGGCGCGCATCGAGGAGCTGCTCGCCTTCGTCGGCCTCGCGGACCGCGCCGGGTCGCGGGCCGGGACGTTCTCGCTCGGCATGAAGCAGCGCCTCGGCCTGGCCCTCGCCCTCATCGGCGAGCCGCGCCTCGTCGTGCTCGACGAGCCGACGAACGGCCTCGACCCGGCGGGCATCGTCGAGATGCGCGAGCTGATCGCCCGGCTGCCCGAGCGCGGCACCAGCGTCCTCGTCTCGTCGCACCTCCTCTCCGAGGTGCAGCTCATGTGCGACCGGGCGACGATCATCCACCATGGCCGGCTCGTGGCGCAGGGGACCATGGACGAGCTGCTCGCCGGGCAGGGCGGGGGCCTCGGCTTCACCGTGCGGGTGCCGGGTGGCGACGCCGGGCGGGCGCGGGAGGTGCTCGCCGCCGCGGGCCTCACCGTGGGTGCCGGCGACGGCGGCGCGCTGGCGGTGTCCGGCGAGATCGCCGACGGCACCGACATCAGCCGGCCACTGGCCGCGGCCGGCATCCACGTCAGCGAGCTGGTCCGGCGCTCCGCGAGCCTCGAGGACGTGTTCCTCTCGCTCACGGGCGATGACGACGCGACGGCCGTCACGGCCGAGGAGGTGGCGGCATGACCGCCGAGATCCTGAAGCTCCGCGGCCTCCCCACGCCGCGGTGGACCGCCCTCGGGGCGCTCCTCGGCCTCGCGACGGCGATCACCGTCGCGATCTTCGCCGGCATCGGCGAGGACCAGCTCGCCGTCGCGCTCGGCGCCGACCTGCCGACCTCGGTCGCCGCGATGATCCTCGGCGTCTGGATCGTCGGCCTCGAGTACGGCCAGGGGACCATGCGGAGGGTCCTCACCGCCGAGCCGCGCCGCGCCCGGGTGCTCGCCGCCAAGCTGGGGCTCGCGCTCGCCGCCGCGGTGGTGCTGACCGTCGTCGTCTACGCGATCGCGCTCGCGGCGTTCCCGTCGATCGCGTCCGCCCACGACACCGACCTTCCGGTCTCCGACCTGCTGCGCTCGGGGGCGGCGGCGCTCGTCTCGAACGTCGCCTACGCGGCGATCGGCGTCGCGTTCGCGCTGCTGACGCGCAGCATGGCGGGCGGCATCACCATCGCCCTGGTGTTCGCGTTCGTGATCGAGTCGGCCGTCTCGGCGATCCCGCGGGTCGGCGACTGGACGGCGCAGTCGTCGGTCGTCGAGATCCACGACGCCCTGACCCAGCAGCCCGGCGACCACGCGGTGCTGCGCGCGTCCCTCGTCCTCGTGGCGTGGGTGGTGGGGCTCGTCGGCCTCGGGGCTGCCCGCTTCATCCGCCGGGACGCGTGACCCGGGCCGCCGGATCGCGGGTAAACCCGCAGGTCGCCTCCCGGCGCGCGCCGATTGCGCCGCCGGGCGGCGGCCCTACGGTCGCGCCACGGCGCAGACGGGGGAGGCATGCCATGAACCGGACGGGGACGGACACGTGAGCGGTGGACGGATCGTGCTGCTGGTGGTGGGGTCGCTGCTCGCGCTCATCGGCCTGGGCGCGGCCGCCGGCGGCGGGGCGCTGCTGTGGGCCCACGAGACCCAGCGCGACGCCGACGGGTACTTCACGACCGACACCGGGCGCCTGGCGTCGACGGGGTACGCGATCGTCTCCGACGAGATCGACCTGGGCGCAGAGTGGGACGACACGAGCTGGGCCACCGACCTCGGCGACCTGGTGCGCACCCGCGTCGCGGCCACCTCCGCCGCCCCGGACGGGGCGGTCTTCGTCGGCATCGGCCCCGACGCGGCGGTCCGGCGCTACCTGGCCGGGGTGCCGCACGACCGGGTGACCGACCTCGACACCGACCCCTTCTCCGCCGACTACACGCGGGTGCCCGGGGCACGCGCCCCCGCGGCCCCCGGGACGCGTGGCTTCTGGGTGGCGTCGGCCGAGGGCACCGGGCGCCAGGTGGTCGAGTGGGAGCCCCGCGAGGGCAACTGGGCGGTCGTCGCGATGAACGCCGACGGGTCGCGCGTCGTCCGGGCCGACGTGCAGCTCGGCGTGCGCATCGGCCTGCTCGGGCGCATCGCGTGGATCGTCCTCGCCGTCGGCCTGGTGATGCTGGCGACCGGCGTCACGATGATCGCGTTCGGCGCGCGGGGCGGCGGGGAGCCGCCTCCGGGCGACGGGGAGGGGCGACCGGTGGTCGCCACGCCCGCGTCCCCCGCGCCCGCCTCCGCCGCGCCGGTGGGCGCCCACGCGCCCCGCGCCCCGCCGGTCCGCATCGAGGGCCGCCTCGACGACGACCTCTCCCGGTGGCTGTGGCTGGTCAAGTGGCTCCTGGCGATCCCGCACTACATCGTCCTGACGTTCCTCTGGATCGCGGTGCTCGTGCTCAGCGTCGTGGCGTGGGTCGCGATCCTCGTGACGGGCCGCTACCCGCGGGGCATCTTCGACTTCGTCGTCGGCGTGATGCGCTGGAGCTGGCGCGTCGCCTTCTACTCCTACAGCGCCCTCGGCACCGACCGGTACCCGCCGTTCACGCTCGGCCCGGCCGACTACCCGGCGACGCTCGAGGTCGACCACCCCGAGCAGCTCTCGCGCGGGCTGGCGCTCGTGAAGACGTGGCTGCTGGCGATCCCCCACTACCTGGTGATCGGCGTGTTCGGCGGTGGCGTCTGGTGGTCGGGCGCGTGGCTCGGCGGCCAGGACTGGGACGGCGGGTGGAGCTGGACCGGGTGGGGTGGCGGCCTGATCGGCATCCTCACCCTGATCGCCGCGGTCGTCCTGCTGTTCACGGGGCGCTACCCCCGCGGGGTCTTCGACCTCGTGATGGGGCTGAACCGCTGGGTGTACCGGGTGGTCGCCTACGCGGGGCTGCTGCGCGACGAGTACCCGCCCTTCCGCCTCGACACGGGCGGCCGGGAGCCGGCGGTGGGGGAGCGTCCCGTGGACTGAGGCGGGGCGCCCGCCGGATCGGTCATCGTGGTCCCCGTGACCGCGCGCGTCCACGTCCTGCGGCTCGACCACCGCGCGCCGTTCGAGGCGGACGCCCTCGAGCGGATGCTCGGCACCCACGTCGTGCCGGGCCTGGAGCGCCGCGACGCCGGGGGGCTGACCCGGGTGGTACGCACCCCGGGCGGGCACGCCGTCGTCACGGCCGACCTGCGTGCCCACCCCGGGGCGGTCGGGGTCACGGTGAGGGGCTGCGGGGAGGGGGACCTGCCGGCCGTCGCCGTGACGCTCCGGCGGTGGCTCGACCTGGACGCCGACCCCGCCGCCGTCGGCGCCGTCCTGTCCACCGACCCCCTGCTCGCTCCGCTCGTCGCGGCGCGACCCGGCCTGCGGGTGCCCGGCGCGACCGACGGGTTCGAGACGGCGGCGTCGACGATCCTCGGCCAGCAGGTCTCGCTCGGCGCGGCCCGCACGTTCACGGGCCGCCTCGTCGCGGCGTTCGGCGTGCCGGTGGACGACGGCCTCCACGCGTTCCCGCCGGCCGCGACCCTCGCCGACGCCGGCGCCGACCGGCTGCGCGCGGCGACGGGGGTCACGGGCGCCCGCGCCCGCAGCCTGCACGCCCTGGCGGCCGCCGTCGCGAGCGGGTTGCGGCTCGCCCACGGCGCGGACGGGCCGGCGACCCGCGCCGCCCTGATGGCCCTGCCGGGCGTGGGCCCGTGGACGGCGGACTACATCGCCGTTCGCGTCCTCGGCGACGCCGACGCCTACCCGGCGGGCGACCTGGTGCTGCGGCGCGCCCTCGGGGTGCGCACGGCGGCGGAGGCGCAGGAGCGGGCGGAGGCCTGGCGCCCCTTCCGCGCGTATGCGCTCGTCCACCTCTGGACGCGCGAGGTGTTCTCCGGCGCGCCGCCGGTCTCACGCGCCGCGACCGGGCGGCGTTCCCCCCGTGGAACCGCCCCACCCGAGGAGGCACCACGATGACCACGCGCCCCGCATGGACGACCGTCGGCACGCCGCTCGGCCCCGTCACGCTGGTCGCGGGTCCCGCCGGTCTGCGGTCGGTGCGCTGGGACGGCCCCGGCGCGACCGCCGGCCTCGACGACCGCGACCGCGACCCGGCCGCCCTCGCCCGCGCCGCCGGGCAGCTCACCGAGTACCTCGACGGCGCCCGCCGGGCCTTCGACCTGCCGCTCGACCTGTGCGGCACGGCGCTGGAGCTGCGCGTGTGGGAGGCGCTCCGCGCCATCCCCCACGGCGCGACGGTCACCTACACGGAGCTCGCGCGCGACGTCGGCCGGCCCACCGCGGTGCGGGCCGTGGCGGGGGCCGTCGCGCGCACCCCCGTCCCCGTCGTGGTGCCCTGCCACCGCGTCATCGGCGCCGACGGGGGGCTGCGCGGCTACGTCGGGGGCCTCGCCCGCAAGGCGGCGCTGCTGCGCCTGGAGGGGGCCGACGTGCCCGCCGCGCGGGCGCCGCACCCCGCCACGGGGTGACTACCCGGCCGTGACGGCGACGGTGAGCGCCGCCGCGGCGGCGATCCCCGCGAGGGCGCGGACGTGGTTGCCCGCCGTCCACGCGGCGAGGTACCGCCGCCAGTGGGCGTCGGCGCCGGGATCGCCGGGGCGCACCCGGCCGAGCGCCTCGTTGCGCGGCACGTGGAACACGACGGTCGGGGCGATGACCCCGGCGATGTAGGCGGCGGCGCCCGCGAGGGTCCACGCCGCGCCGTCCTCCCCCCAGCGGACGACGGCGCCGGCGGCGAGCGCGACGCACCCCGCCGCCGCGCCGAACAGCACGGCCATGAACGGGGGCGTCACCGCCGCCCGGTTCACCGACTGCATCGCGACGAGCCCGTCGCGGGGCGCGAGGCGGCCGAGCGCCGGCATCACGAACGCCGAGAACGCGAAGAACACGCCCCCCGCCGTGGCGCACGCGAGCGCGGTGGCGGTGGTCGCCGCGGCGAGGGGGCCGGTCACCGTGCCACGCCCGCCGGCGCCCACGCGCCCGCCCGCGCCGCGGCCGCGGCGAACGCCGCGAGGTCGCGGGGCGCCCGGCCCAGGGCCTGCCGCACCCCGTCGGCGGGCCGGGCGTTGCGCCCGTCGAGGACCTCCGCGAACAGGTGCCGCATCAGCCCCGCGACGTCCCCGGGGACGCCCTCGGCGGCCATGCCCTCCATGAACGCGTCGAGGGTGATCGTCGTGAAGCGCATCGGCCGGCCCGCCGCGGCGGCCATGATCCGCACCGCCTCCCGGAACGTCAGCGCCTCCGGCCCGGTCAGCTCGTACAGCCGTCCGGCGTGGCCGTCGCCGGTCAACGCCGCCACGGCGACGTCCGCGACGTCGTCGACGTCGACGAACGGCTCCGGGACCGCATCGACCGGCAGCGCGAGCTCCCCGGCCTCCAGCGGGGCGTGCAGGTGCCCCTCCGAGAAGTTCTGCATGAACCAGGCGCAGCGCAGCACCGTCCACGCCGCGCCGGACGCGCGGAGCGCCTCCTCGGCACGCGCGGCGCCGTCCTCGCCGCGGCCCGACAGCAGCACCAGGCGCCGCACGCCGGTGTCGAGGGCGATGTCCGCGAGAGCCGCCACGGCCTCGGCGGCGCCGGGCACCGCGAGGTCGGGGGCGTAGGCGATGTACGCCGCCCGGGCGCCGGCGAGCGCCGGCCCCCAGGTGGCGGGGTCGTCCCAGTCGAAGCGGGTGGCGGCCGTCCGCGAGGCCAGGCGCACCGGCACGCCGCGGGTCGCGAGCCGCCCGGCCACCCGCCGGCCGGTGGTGCCGGCCCCGCCGACGATGACGATCGGGCCGTCCACGCTGTCGTGTCGCATCGGGTTCCTCCCCTGTCGTGTCCCGATGCCATTCACGTGGAGGCGCCCCGGCGCGTCCATTGCCGGGAGGCGCGGATGCATGCCCGGGCGTCCGGGATCGCGCCGCCCGGCGGGTGCGGCGGCGGGACGCGCGGATCGACGCGACCCCGGGGTCCCCCCGGCGGGGGCCCCGGGGCGGGGGTCCCTAGAGCGGGTTCCGCTCGTAGGCGCGCTGCTCGTCGGCGGTGCGCTCGGCCGTCGGGATGCGCTCGAGACGCACGTCCGAGATGGGCTCGCCGCTCTCGATGCTGATGCCGTAGGTGCCGTCGGCGAGGCGCGCCTCGGCGCGCTCGACGGCCTCCAGCTCCTCGCGGAGCTCCTCGATGCGCCCGAGGTCGCGCTGGCGGTCGACGAGATCGGCGGCCTGGTCGCCGGTGTCGGCCTCCTCGGCCGGTCCGTCGGGTGACTCCGGGTCGAACTCGGCGGTGAGGCGCCCGAGGGCCTCCTCGATGCGCTGCCGCTCGGCGGCCAGGAGCTCCTTGGCGTGGCCGGGATCCATGCTCGTCCTCTCGATGGTGGTGGTGCGGGTCCGGCGGGCGGCGCGTGGATGGCACGCGCGGCGCGTCGTCGCACGGTGATCATCCCACGGTACGGCGGTCCCGCCCACGCCCGGCGGGCGTCCCCGGTCCCCACCCCGTGCGACCGACCCGGCCCGCGGGCCGGGCGGGGTCGTCAGCCGGCGGTCTCCGTGGCCGCGGCCGGGTCCGCGCCGCTGCCGGCGACGGCGCGCAACGGGCGTCCCGCGGCGCCGCCACCCTCCGAGCCGAGCAGGAGGACCGTGACCGGGTTCTCGCACGCGGCCACCTCCTCGCACAGCGACATGGCCTCGTCGAGGGTCGGCCAGGGCTCCAGCACCAGGACCTCGGCGACGCCGCTCCGCGCGATGCGGAGGATCTCGTCGCGGTCGAGCACCGGCAGCACCCGCCACCCCGCACCGCTCAGCTCACCGTGCAGCTCCCCCGCGACGTGCGCGTCGTGGACCGCCAGGATGACCGCGGCCTGCGCCTGGGGGGTCTGTGGGGTCGTCGCCACACCGGGGATACAACACCACTCGGAGCCGTCGCGGGTGAGAACGGGCTGTGAACGGCCTGTGCGAGACCCCCGTGGAGGCCCGCGCATCCCCCCGTCGGGGGATCTCCGGGGGCGCCGGCCGCGTCCCGCCCGCCCGCCCGCCCGTGGCGCGCGTTCCGTGACGGTCCGCCCGGGCGGTGGAGACGCTGGTCGCTGTCGTGCCGCCGGGACCCCGCCTACCCTCGGTGGTGGCCGTCCACCGATCCGAGGAGACACCGTGCCCGGGACCGTCACCGGTCGCTTCCGCGCCGTCGCCATCGCCGAGGCCCTGTCGTGGGCGGGGCTGCTCGTCGGGATGCTGTTCAAGTACGCGATCGGGGGGTCGGAGGTCGGCGTCCAGGTGTTCGGGCCGATCCACGGGGCGGTCTTCGTGCTCTACGTCGGCGTGGCGCTGCTGACGTGGCGGTCCCTGGCCTGGAGCCCCGTGGTGGGCCTGCTCGCGCTGGCGGCGAGCGTCCCGCCGTTCGGCACCCTCGTCTTCGAGCGGTGGGCGGTGCGCGCCGGGCACCTCGACGGGGCGCCCCCCACGCCGGGCGCGGCGACCGCCTGACGCGCCTTCACGGGCGGGGACCCCCGTGAGATCGTCCGCGGCCATGGGCATCCGCCACGCCGACCCGGGACGCGACGCGGAGGCGTGCGCCGCGATCTACGCGCCGGCCGTCACCGGCGGGGTCGCGTCGTTCGAGGAGGTCGCGCCCCCGCCCGGCGAGATGGCCGCACGCATCGCGCGGGTCTCCGCCACCCATGCGTGGCTCGTGGAGGAGCTCGACGGCGCGGTCACGGGGTACGCGTACGCGTCGCCGCACCACCCGCGCGCCGGGTACCGCTGGGCGGCGGACGTGGCGGTCTACGTCGACTCCTCCCGCCACCGGCAGGGCGTGGGCCGCCGCCTCTACGGCGCCCTGCTCCCGCTGCTGCGCGACCGGGGCCTGCGGATGGCGTGCGCGGGGATCACCCTGCCCAACCCTGGCAGCGTCGGGTTGCACGAGGCGGTCGGCTTCGTCCCCGTCGGGGTCTACCGCCGCATCGGGTGGAAGCACGGCGCCTGGCGCGACGTGGGGTGGTGGCAGCTCGACCTCGCACCCGGCGCCCCCGACCCGCCGGCGGAGCCCACCCCGCCCTGATCCGCCGTCCCCGGCCGGGCGGCCGGGTGGGGGTATCCGATCGGGGGACCAGGCGTGGTCGATCAGCGGATCCCGGGGGCGGCGTCCCCCGCCGACACGTCGACGATGGGATCCCGCGCGCACGAACCCGGATCGCGAGCGGCCGCCCTGGACGACGGTGGATCGCCCGGACGGGCCGTCCACCTCGACGAGCTCCCGGTCGGGCGTCCCCTGGCGCGGGACATCCGTGCCGTCGGCGGCACCGCGACGCTGCTCGCCGCCGGCCGCGTGCTCACCGCCGCCCACGTCGAGGCGATGCGCCGCTCGGGTGTGCGGGAGGTGGTGGCCGGCGGTCCGGAGGTCGATCCCGGAGCGGAGCGGTCGTTCGTGTCGCGACGGGTCAGGGTCACGGACCTCGCGTCCGCCGTCCGGGACGACGTGTCCGTCAGCACCCCCGTCCGGCTCGACGCCGACGCGATCTCCGCCCTGGCGCACGCCGGGGTGGACGAGCTCGAGGTGCTCGTCGATCCCGCGGCGGACGGCGCGGTGCCCGCCGCCGCCGTCGCGCAGCCCCACGTCGGCCGGATCCTCGGGGACGTCCTCCGGGCCAATCGCCGCACGAGCAGACCCGAGACGCGGGCGCAGGACGTGCGTGAGGGCCGGCGCGCCGCCGCGGCCCTCGACGCGGCCATCGAGGCGGTCGCGTGGTCGGCGCCCGCCGCGGAGCTCCTGCTGACGTCCGGCCTGCGCCCCGGCTTCCTGGGGCCCGCGATCGAGACCGCCCTCATGGTGGCCATCGCGGGCGCACGGCGGGGGTGGGACGACGAGCGCCTGCGGGCGGCGTCGATCGCGGGGATGTTCGCGGACATCGGCATGCTGCGGCTGCCGGAGGCGATCCTCTTCAAGCCCGGCGCCCTGAACGAGGAGGAGCGCCGCGTGATGAGGGCGCACACCGAGCGTGGGGCGGCGACGCTCCGCACGCTCGCGGCGGCGGTCTCCCCGCTCGCGGCCGAGGTCGCCCTGCAGCACCACGAGCGGATCGACGGGACCGGGTACCCGCGCGGGCTGTCGGGCGACGCGATCCACCCCGAGGCGCAGCTCGTGGCGATGAGCCACCTCTACCTGGCGGCCACGCTGGGGCGTTCCTACCGCCGGCCGCTACCCCCGTCCCGGGCGTTCGGGCTGATCGAGGGGATGGCCGACGCGGCCTGGGACGCCGATCTCGTCCGCGCGTTCGTCGGGGGCATCGCCCCGTACCCGGTCGGCTCGCTGGTGCGGCTGTCGTCCGGCGAGTGCGGGGTCGTCGTCGCGACGGCCGACGCGCTGCGACCCCTGGTGGAGGTCCGGTGGGCCGCCGACGGGTCGGTTCTGCGGCCCCACCTCGTCGCGGTCGGCGCCGACGGCGTCACGGTGGCCGCGATCAGCGACTGACGCGGGCGGGGTCGCGCGGGACGACCGCCACGATCCGGGTCCCCGTCCCGGGGGAGCTGTCGATGGTCAGGGCGCCGCCGAGGTCCGCGACGCGCTCGCGCGCCGAGGCGAGGCCGATGTGCCCGAGCCCGAAGGCGCCGCGCCGCGCGGCGTCGTCGAGGCCGACGCCGTCGTCCGCGACCACGATCCTCACCACGCCGTGGATGCGGTCCACGCGGAGGACGACCGTCGCGGCGCCCGAGTGGCGTTGCGCGTTCTCGAGGAACTCGCGCGCCAGGGCGAGGATCACGCGGTCGTTCACCCCCTCCGCGCCGGGGTCGATCGCGAGGTCCAGGGCGAACCCGCCCCGCGCCGCCGCGGCCCGCGCGACCGCCTGGAGGGCCGTCGCGAGACCGCCGTCGGTGAGCGTCATCGGGTGGAGCTCGCCGACCGCCGCCCGCAGCCCGGCCGCGACCCCGGCGAGGCCCTCACGGGCGCGCCCGAGCAGGCGCGCCTCCCCGGGGTCGCCGCCGGTGCACTCGAGGACGTCCTGCCGGGCCGCGAGCACGTCCTGCAGGACCCCGTCGTGGAGTGTCTCCGCGATGCGCTCGCGGACCCGCTCCTCGGCGTCGAGGGTCTCGGCGATCAGGCGCCTCCGGTCGGCGGCGAGGGCGCTGATCTCGGTGGACTGGGCGCGGAGGGCGTCCTCCGCCTGCCGGCGGCGCGTGACGTCGAGCACCGTCCCGAGCATCCGGGTGGGCCGCCCCTGCTCGTCCCGCTCGATCTCCGCACGCTCGAGGACGGTCCCGATCCGCCCGTCGGCGCGGGTGATCCGGTGCTCGATGCGGTAGGGCGACCCTTCGAACGCGGCGCTCATGGCCCTCTCGACGGAGCCCCGATCGGACGGGTGGACGAGGGCGAGGAAGGCCTCGTACGTGCCGGTGAACCCCTCGCGTGTCAGACCGAAGATGCGGAGGGCCTCGTCGGACCAGGTCAGACGCCCGGTGCGGAAGTCGTTGATCCAGCTGCCGAGGTGCGCGATCCGTTGCGCCTCGGCCAGATCGCGGCGCCCCTGCGCCGCCTCCTCCTCGCGCCGGTGTCGCTCGATCGCGAGGGCCACGATCTGGGCGATCGCCGTGACGGCGGCCTCGTCGTCGCCGTCGAAGTCGCCCTCCTCCCGCTCCGAGAGCCGGACGACGCCGAGCGCGGTGTCCCGGTGGCCGGCGAGGGGCACCAGCAGCCCGCGCGGCGGCTCGTGCCACGCGGCCGCGTCGCCGGCGTCCGCCCGCGCCGCGTGGGAACGGGAGACGGAGACCGCCGTCAGGTCCTGCCCGGCATCCGGTGGCGCGGACAGGGTCACGGTGCACACCCGGGCGCCCGACGCGATGCGGGCATGCCAGGCGACCGCGGCGAGCATGTCATCGAGCCGGTACGCCCCGTTGATCGCGATGGACGCGTCGGCGAGCGCACGGAGCGGGGTGTCGGTCCCCTCCAGGTCGCGCACATCGACGCGGGGGCGCGACCGGGGCGTCACTCCACGATGCCCCGCCGCATCGCGACGGCCACCGCGGCCGCCCGCTCGGAGACGCCGAGCTTCTCGTAGATGCTGCGCAGATGGGTCTTCACCGTGGCGGGGCTGAGGAAGAGGGCGTCGCCGATCCGGGCCGCCGACAACCCCTCGGCGGTCATCTGGAGGATCTCCCGCTCCCGGTCGGTGAGGCGCCCGTGCCCCGCCTCGCCGTGGGCGCGCAGGCCGGCCGCCACGGCGGTCTGCGCCTCGGGCGCGAGCACGACGCGACCCTCCGCCACCGCGACGATCGCGTCGCAGATCTCCCCCCGCGACGCGTCCTTGATGACGTAGCCGCCGACGCCGGCGGCGACGGCGTCGACGATCACCTTCGGGTCGTCCACGGCCGACAGCAGCAACGTCCGGGTGGCGAGGCCGTCGCGGGCGATGGTGGCGGCGACGTCCAGGCCGGAGGCGTGCGGCATCTTCACGTCGAGCACGGCGACGTCCGGCACGAGCTCGCGCACCATCTCGAGCGCCACCCGGCCGTCGCGGGCCGTGCCCACCAGGTCGAGTCCGGCGCGGGCGGCCACCGCCTCGGCCAGCCCGTCGCAGTAGACGGGATGGTCATCGGCGATGACGACGCGGATGTCGGTCACGCTGCGATTGAACCAGGCCCGGCACCCCCGCGCGAATGTGGCGACATGGGAGACTGCGGGTGTGAGCGACGCCCACCCGACGGAGGTGATGACCTGGGACGAGGTCGGGGTGTCGGCGCACGCGCTCGCGGAGGCCGTCCACGCCGACGGCTACCGGCCCGACATCATCCTCGCCATCGCCCGCGGGGGACTGATCCCGGCCGCGGCGGTCGCCTACGCGCTCGGCGTGAAGAACACGTACACCATGAACATCGAGTTCTACACCGACGTCGACCAGCGCCTCGAGGTCCCCATGGTCCTCCCGCCGGTCCCCGAACTCGTGGACGTGGGCCACGCCGACCTGCTGATCGTCGACGACGTCGCGGACACCGGCGCGACGCTCGAGGTGGTCCACGCGTTCTGCGCCGGCAAGGTGGCGACGGTCCGGACGGCGGTGCTCTACGAGAAGGACCGGTCGACGGTGCGCTGCGACTACGTCTGGCGCCGCACGGAGCGGTGGATCACCTTCCCCTGGAGCGCCGAGCCGCCCGTCGGCTGAACGCGGGGCCGGCGGCCGCCGGGCGGCCGCCGGTGCGCGCCCCCACCTCGGGTGTCAGGTGCCGCGCGGCGTCGCGGGGCCGTGGATCCCGCGGCGTCCGCGCCACCTCGCGTGGACGCCGAAGAACACCCACACGATCCCCGCCCAGGCGGCGATCAGCCCGATCATCATGGCGATCACACCCCAATCGGCGAACATGGCGTCCTCCTCTCGTGTCTGGGGCCATCGTCCCCCGCCCCCGTGCCGGCGGCGTCGGGCCGCACCCCGCTCCGCCGTGCGGCCAACCCGCAGCCCGGGCGCGCCGAGGTGCGGACCCGCCCGTCCCTCAGGTGCGGCTGAGTCGCTGGATCTGCGCGTCGGAGCCCGGGTAGTGCAGGGTGACCCGGCCGTCGTCCTGCCACCGCACGAGGTACGGCGGGCCGCCGCCGGGTCCCCGCGCCTCGAGGACCTCCGCGTCGCGCGGGCGGCCGCCCTGCTGGTGGGCGGTGATGACCAGGCGGTCGCCGGGGCGCACCGCGGCGCGGTCCGGCGCGACCCGAGGTCCGGGGTCCGGGAGCGGCGCCATCGCGCGGGCGATGTCCAGCGCCGAGAGGATCCCGACGGGGGCGGCGGCACCGGGCTCCGTGACGAGGACGTGCCCGACCGCGTTCTCGGACATCGCGAGCGCCGCCGCGGCGAGGCTGTCGTCCGGGGAGACGACGACGCGCGGCGACGCGGCGATGGTCCCCGCCCCGGCGAACTGGTCGCTCCAGGAGGCGCCGGCGACGAGGTCGATGTCCTGCAGGACGCCCCAGACCTCCGGGCTGTCATCCCGGGTGCCGGTGGGTGGCGCGAGAACGACGACGCTGTGGATGCGGTGGGCGGACATGAGGGCCGCCACCTCCATGAGCGGCACGTCCGCGGTGCAGGTGACGATCTCCGTCGTCATCGCATCGCGGACGGGCGTGGTGCGCAGCCGTTCGTCCGTGCCGGGTCGGGACATGGGGGCCTCCCTCTCGATGGTGGCCCCATCCTCGGCGCGTCCCGCGGACCCGGCATCGGGGCCGTGCGGGACGCGCTCTCGGTAGTCGCCCGCACCCGCGCGGCCGCGCGGGGCGTCGTGGCCGGCCGTGCCGCGTAGGGGTGCGCGGGGCAAGGTGTGGGGGGCGTCCCCGACGCGGACGAGGGGTCGCCCCGGACAGCCTGCACGAGGAGCCGCACACCCTCGTCAGGAGCTCGCCGATGCCCCGCCGTTCCACCCTCGCCACCCTCGCCACCCTCGCCGCGTCCCTCGCCGTCGCGGGCCCCGCGTCGGCCGACTCGATCTCCTACATCAAGGGTGGCGACGTCTGGCTCGCGACCCCCGACGGGTCGCGGCACTTCCAGGTCACGACGACGGGGGCCTACAGTTACGCGTCGCAGGCCGACGACGGCACGATCATCGCCCTCGCCGGCGAGCGCCTGCACCGCCTCGACCGGCTCGGCCGGGTGACCGCCGACTTCGCGACGCCGGTGTCCGACGGCCCGCCCCCGCCGACGCCACCCGCGTTCGACGACACGCGCACCAACTACTTCAACGGCCCCTTCGAGCCGGAGATCTCGCCCGACGGCACCAAGGTGTCCTACACGTACTACTGGCAGCACTACACGTACGACTACGTCGGGGGCTTCTTCCGCAACCGCCTGGAGAGCGGCACCGCGATCACGCACCCCGACCGCCTCACCGCGTGGAGCGAGTTCGGCGGCCACCTCTCGGGATGGAAGAGCGGCTCCTGGGTCGACGCCGACACCCTGATGCGCGGCGACGCCGACGTGCCGCTGGCCGAGGACCTCGTGTTCAACGACATCGCGCCGGGTGGGGGCGGCGAGATCCGGCGGTGGTTCCGCAACTACCGCGGCTACGACCGCTACGACGGCGAGCTCAACCGGCAGGGCACCGCCCTGGCGCTCGGCGGCGACGGCCCGGTCGACGAGGGCGGGACCCACCTCGGCGTCTACCGCACGACGGGCGGTCTGACCGCGGAGCCCGAGCTCTGCTTCCGGGCGTTCGACGACGAGGCCACCGACGGCACGCCGCCGAGCAGCGCCTCGTGGTCACCCGACGGCCGGCGCCTCGCGGTCCACGACACGGGCGGGGTGCGCGTCGTGAACGTCGGCGACCTCTCGGGCGCCTGCCGCACCGTGACCGACGCGGACATCACGCTGATCGCACCCGGCGGCCGCCAGCCGGACTGGGGCCCGGCCGACGTCCCCGCGAGCCGTCCCGCGGCGCCCGGTGGCGGTGGCTCCGGACCGGCGGCGGGCGCACGGGCGCTGAAGGCCGGGGTGGTGCGGGCACGCCTCGGGGTGGCCCTGCGGAGGGGCCTCACCGTGCGCCTCACCGCGCCGGGCCCCGGCCGCGCGGTCGCGACCGCACGGCTGCGGGGCCGCGTCGTGGCCCGCGGCACCGCGGTGGTGCGCGCCGGCGGGCGGCACGCCGTGGCGGTGCGCTTCACCCGTCGCGCCACGCGGACCCTCGCCCGCACCCGGCGCGCGCCGCTCCTGGTGGCGGTCGCCTTCACGCCCCGCGGCCGCCCCGCGGTGCGTCAGACGGTCGCGGTCACCCTGCGGCGCTAGCGGCCGTCGTCCGCCCCGGCATCCCGGTCCTCGTCGTCGACGGGGGCCGGGACGTCCTGGGCGAGCGCGGCGCCCAGGTGGGTGCGCGAGCGGATGCCGAGCTTCGCGTACGAGCGGCCGAGGTGGACCTCGACGGTCTTGCGGGTCACCCACAGCGACTCCGCGATCTCGCGGTTCGACAGGCCGCGCGCGGCGAGCTCGGCCACCCGCAGCTCGCCGGGGGTGAGCGCGGCGACCCCCGTGAGGGACTCGGTGCGCAGGCGCGCCCCCGAGGCGGCGAGTTCGTCGCGGGCGACGGCGGAGAGCCGGCCCGCCCCGATCCGCCGGGCGGTGTCGAGGGCCCGGCGCAGCGTGACGCGCGCCTCGCGCCGACGGCCGGCACGGCGCTCGGCGGCCCCCAGGTCGAGCAGCGACCACGCATGGTCGAGCAGGAGGCCGCTCGGGGCGAGCTCGGCCTCCGCGGCCGCGAGCGCCGCGAGCCCCTCCTCGCCCCGCAGGGCGCGGCCGCGCATGCGCAGCGCGATCCCCGCCGCGCCGCGCAGGCCCGCCCGCCGGGCGGCGTCGAGCGACTCGTCGGCCAGTGCGAGCGCCTCCTCGCGCCCGTCCTCGCGCTCCGACAGCACCGCGGCGAGCCGGAGCGTGGCGCGCGCCTTGTGGGGCGCGTGCCAGCCGCGGGCTCGGAGGAGCGCCCGGGCACGCCGCAGGTCCGCCTCGGCCTCTCCCACCCGCCCCGCGGCGCGGTGGACCCACGCCCGCGCGGCGAGCGCGTCGGTGCCGGCGATCGTGCGCTCCACGACCTCGGTGATCCGCATCGCGTCTGCGACCTCCGCCGCCTCGTCGTCCTCACCGCGGGCCAGCAGGACCTCGGCGAGGATCGTCTGCAGGCTGTTGCGCGCCAGCTCGACCCCGAGCTCCTCCGCGGCGGCGAGGGCCGCCCGTGCGTGGGCCTCGGCCGCGGTGAGCGAGCCGAACGACCACGCCCAGTACGCCCGGCCGTGGTCCATGTAGAGGCCGCCGAGTCGCGATCCCGTGCGCCGTCGCTCGTCGTCTCCGGCGTCGAGGGCCGCGAGTGCGAGGTCGGGGTGCTCGCACAGGCGCAGGGCGAGCACGAGCAGGTGGTGGCTGCCCGTCAGCAGGCCGGCCTCCCGGAGCAGGCCGTCATCCTCCAGCGCCCGGCGGGCGTCCGCCGCGACGGCCTCGGCGTCCTCGCCGCGGTACGCGGCCTCGATGGCGAGGTGGGCACGCAGCACCGGCGAATCGGGGGCGTCCCGGCGGCCGGCGGCCAGCAGTGCGGCCCGGCGGTCGTCGAGGGCGGAGTCGTAGAAGGCGGCGGTGTAGAGGGCCGAGCGCAGCCGGGTCCGGAGGGCCGGGGCCGCGGCGTGGCGCCCGGCGGCCTCCAGGTCGGTCACCGCGCCGGCGGGGTCGTGCAGCAGCAGCATCCGGGCGCGGGCGGCGTGGGCCCGGGCGGCCGCGTCGCCCGACGCCCCCGCGGCGAGCGCGGCGTCGAGCCGTCCGGCGGCGGCCGGGTCGCCGACCTGCTGCTCCAGCTCGGCGAGCTCGAGCAGCAGTTCCGCGCGGACGGCGTCCGGCGGCGGTTCGGCGAGGGCGCGGCGCAGGTGCGCGATCGCGGCGTCCGCGGCGCCGTCGGCCGCCGCGGCGTGCGCGGCGGCGCGCAGCACCCCCACCGCCCACGGGTCGCCGGCGGGCTCGGCGGCGAGCAGGTGGACGGCGACCTCGCCGGGACGCCCCCGGCGCGCCACCAGCCGCGCCGCGGATCCGTGGAGGGCGGCCCGCTCGGCGGGGGGCGTGGCCGCCCGTGTCGCGTCGCGCACCAGCGGGTGCACGAAGGCGCGGGTGCCGCCGTCGAGGATCTGGGCGGCCACGAGGCGGTCCGCGGCCGCGACGGCCCGGGCGTCGTCGAGGCCGGCCAGCTCCGCGAGGTCGCGGAGCGGCGCGCGGGGGCCGAGGACGGCGGCCGCCCGGGCGAGCGCCTCGGTGTCCGTGCCGAGGCCCGCGAGTCGCGGGCCGATGCGCTCGGCGAGGCCCTCGCCCGCGAGGTCCCCGACGGCGTCCGCCTCGTCCGCGCGGCCGCTCAGCCCGCGCTCCGCGGCCGAGCGGGCCAGCTCGCCGACGAGCAGCGGGTTCCCGGCCGAGAGGTGGTGCACCGCGTCCCGGAACTCGTCGGACGGGGCGCCCGGCAGCGCGCCCGCGAGCAGCGCACCGGTCGCCGCGGCGCTGAGGGGTGCGGGGCGCACGACATGCGCGGCGGGCCCCTGCGAGAGGGCGGCGAGGACCCCCGCCCGCCCACCGGCCTCGCCCGGACGCGCGGTGCCGAGCACCAGCAGCGGCAGCCCCT
>VFQU01001109.1_pt1 | contig 17569 bp, 21 predicted proteins | sample 3512311 | NCBI WGS metagenome assembly VFQU01 (sample SAMN10412377, study PRJNA504923) | tailings metagenome | isolation source: Relicate 3 Philex TSF3 active mining site | place: Philippines: Tuba, Benguet | collected 2017-08-29
GGGCCAGCCGCTACGGGCCCTCAATGGATGGCCGCCGAAGGCCGGGATCTGAAACTAAATACGCGAGTGACACCATGGGCCGGTCTACAGCCGACAAAGCCTGCGACTTTTGACCCGCCCTATCCCCATTGTCCCCATTATTAACAGGGCGCATCGGGGATAAGTTAACGTTGCTCCCGATGCTATGAGACCACGCCAACCATTCGGGAGTATTCGGAGTCGAGGTCCACTGATTCCGGAATGATCATGCGAAAGAAAACCAAGGTCTCCCGCCGCCGCCCAATTGATCCTAAGATCATCAGCGCGATGGCGGACCTAATAAGAGCCGCATTTCCCTACGTATTCTTGTTCACTCAGCTGTGGCCGTCCAACGGACATTATCCACAGACCAGGCTAAATTCACCAATTGAATGGATGGCGGGGATCGCTGGGCAAGCCGTCGAGCCCGATAGCGGTGGAGTATCCCAGCCTTTCCGCACGCTGCTTAGTTGAGTCATGGCACCGCTTGCAAAGCGACTGAAACGGGCCGGACCAGAACAGCGCGGCATTGCCCCGGTGCGGCTTGATATGGTCAGCGACTATCGCCTTGGTCTTGACGCCCTCGGCTGCGCACATGCGGCACCACGGCTCCAGGTGTAGCTGTGCCGCTCGAACAGCCTGCCATCGTGCGGTACCATACCATGACGCCCACGCGGGTTTGCCTGCCTTGTTGAATGGCGCGGGCTTCATTCGCGTAACAGCGTTAGAAGGGTTTTGGCCTGTAGCCACTTCTTTATGGCTGCAGGATCTGAGACGAGCTTGTTACCGACAATAAATGCCGGGAAATCGCCGGCATGCGTGAGTTTCAGGACATCGCGTTGGGATAGGCCGGTAAACTGGGCAATCGCCTTTGAGCCTTTGATAAGGCCGATCGCGCCCTTTCGCCCCGTGCCCTGCGCCAGGCGTTCCCCGGGAAGGCTGATGCTGGGATTAAGCTTCGGCATTGACCGCCCCCATCGCGTCGCGAAGTTTGCGGATGCGCTCGAACTCAACGAGCGCCGCCTCTTCGTTCTCGGCATAGGTGCGGCCGTGGTAGCAAAGGGCGAGCGCATCGGCCAGTTTTCGGGCCAAGTCCTCAAGTGTCATAGCGTCGAGCGCCTCTTCGAGGGTACACTTCTTCAGTGCGTGGCTGGCGAGCAGATGAATTGTCATCGGGTCGATTGCGTCAATCTTGGCGAACAGGCCCTGGCTGCTGAAGGTGGCGCCGATTGTCTCCTCAATTGATAGGAGACCAGCGAAGTCGAAATGGGCGTGGGCGTACTGTCCAACTTCAGGGAGCATCAGCGCCCGCTTGGGGGCCGGCGTGTTAAATTCATCAATCGCGGGCATGGCGTCCTCAGGCTTCGGCCATCTGGCCGGTATTGGTGGTTTCGGGTGTTGGCTCGAATACCGGCTTCAGAGTCGGATCGATCAATTCCAGCGGCAGATCGGGCCAAGTCAAAAGGCGTCGCGTCGATGCGCCGGTCTTGGTGACGGTGGTGAGGTCGATGTGACCGCCGACCATGTGGATGGGCCGCTTTTCCGGGTCGTCGACTACATAATCGGTGCGGCCCCTCAGATACTGGCAGAGCTCCGGCCCGAAGTCGGCACAACCTTTGGCGAGACGATCCTCGTTCAGGAACGATTTCACCTCGTCCTGGTCGAGCGGCGGCGCGGCATAGGCGACACCATAAATGCTGTTGAGACGCATGGCCTCGGTGCCTTTGTACATCGCATCGGCATGGCTTGAGACGGTGAACTGGCGAGGGCCGTAAACAGGGTCATACACAGCCATATAAAGCTGAAAGGGCAAACCCTCATACCCGCGCTCTCGCCACTGGTCGAATTCGCGTTCCATCGCCTCGAGGCCCCCGGCGAGCCCGTAGTCCCTGAAATACGAAAAGGCGCCTTCGGTCATCTTGTCGACAACGTGGCGATTACCCCTTCCGGTGATCGCGGCGGGCACATCGGGCGAGCATTTTATTTTGCATTCGGTGAAGACGAGATAGCCGTTCGGCAGGTAGCAAGCGCCGTCTGTCATGACCTCGATGCGGTCGGCATAGGGGAAACCGAGAAACATGCTCATGCTGCAATCTCCAAAACTTCGGTGTGAGCGCCAAAGCAACCGGCGCCACCCCCTAGCAAATTTGCGAAAAGTCCATTGATGGCCTGGTCGAGTGCCATGTCGAGCAAGCGGTCGCCCAGCCGGCCAAAGGCGTTGGCGAGTGCTTCCGTGCCGCTGACGCCCTTGCGAAGGTCAGCCACAAGGCCACCCACAAAATCCCGTGTCAGACCTGATGCGGTGGCGATTGCCGTCTGTACTTGCTCATACGCGACCTTTTTGGTTTCGAGTGCCTGCACGAGGCCTGCGATCGTCTGGCCTTCCTCAGACATGGCGTCGATCCCCAGGCGTCTAAGCTCGTTCATCACGCGCGTTTCGGTCGCTGAGAGGCCAACAACCTCCAACTCGCCCCGCAACTGGGCAATGAGGGCCTCTGTCGCCTGCGCCTGCTTTTCCGTCTCCGTAATGGCAGTTGAACGGCTTCCGCTTCCACTGCCACCAGATCCGGGAACTGTTGGCGGCGTGCTTGCCACCGGCGCTGTAATCGGTGTCTTGCGATCTTGCAGGATCTTGAGGATGTTGGCTTCTTCGGTGCGAAGGTCAGCAATCTCTTGTTCGAGTTGAGTTGCAAAACCCGTATGCAGCCCAGCCTTCCCCGGATCGGTACGGGCGTCTGATAGCGACTGGAGGCGCTCCCGGTCCTTGGCGACAATATCTCGCCCAAGGCCATCCAACCGGCTTTCGAGGCTGGTGGTGGTACGATCTTCCATCGCTTTGAACTGTTGGAGGAAGTCGAATAAGGCCCAGGATGCGTTGACGATGGCCTGCTGCAGGTTGGTGCTTACCGTGGTGGCAACATCATTGAAGGCCCGATCGAGGTCATTGGCTTTTGAGATCATCTGCTCATCGAAAATCTGCCCGGAGTCCTTCGCGGCCTGAATGATCCGCTGAATTCCGGCCTCGCCATCATCGAGGAGGCGGATCAAGCGCTCGCCATCGCCGCCGAAAAGCTCGTCAAAAATGCGGATCTGGGCGGCACGGTCGAGGCCCTGCACCTTGCCGATGATCTCGCTGAGCAAAGCGCTCGGGTCTTTGAGTTTTTCTTTCAGTTCATCGACGGTATAGCCAATGCGGGCGAAAGCTTCGGCCGCGCTGCCCGACTTACCGGCCGACTGAATCCATTCATCGCCACGCAGGGCAAGCTCACGCATGGCGGCACTGAGATCATCAATCTCAAGCCGATTGGCACGGGCAACGGCTCCAAGCTCTTGGAAGGCCCGCACATCCATTCCGGCCTGGCGCGCCTTGTCACCGATATCGGCCAGGGCGCGAGATGTATCTTTGGCGGCGTTGTAGAGCGCACCAACACTCAAGCCAGCGATTGCCCCACCCAGGCCAGCCCGTCCCAAGGCCAGAGCCGTGGAACCGGCGCCGCGGGCGATGTTGCCGAACGTGCTGGAAAACGACCGATCAACGCGCCCAAGACTGGACTGGGTGTCACCCTCGAATTTCTTAGCAGTGATGCCTGCACGGCCAAGACCGGCGTCGAACTTCGAGCGGTCAAGCGTCAACTCGGCGGCGATCGATCCGACCACTGCGACCATGCGACACCTCGATTTCTGGAAACAAAAAAGCCGCCTCGATGGGCAGCTGTATGGTTCGGGTCGCGGCGATTCCTCGCCTTCGACACCTGTAGCGTTGGGATGGCTTCTTTCAGCGATTCAGCAGACAGTCAAATATCTGGTGCTAAAATTGGGCCGATTTTGATGATGAAATCAGGAGCAATTATCTCAGATTGGCTCGCTTTGACTCTATTTCGTGCGATTTCGCATGGGCATTATTTGGGTCAGCACAGAGGAATGATTTTACACGATTAGCGAAGATTTATGCTGCGCCCTGTGCTCTAGCGGTTTTTACGAGAAGAACCACACCTTTACCGCTATGGCGATGGTCGCAATCAGATTGATTAACAGCAGCACCGCAATGGCGTTTGTTGCGTCCATGGCATTGCGGTTCACCGATCGAGTCCTAGCGTCGGTCTCTGCAATGATCTTGTCCCTGGCGCTCCTTATCTCGCGCCGGATGTCTTCGAGGTCGCCGCGCAGAGTCCGCTCTTCATCGGTAGGCACCATTTTCTCTTGAATGGGATCGTAGCGCGGCATTGGTTTACTCTCTTATCGGATGGATTGCCGCTTCTGCTGCTTCTATGGCTTGATGATAAAGCACCACTCTCTCCAGCTGACTGTCGGAAGGCCCTTGCGGAGCCGTAGCCAACTCTTCCAACAGCTGCAGGCGCTTGGCCACCAGGAACTGCAACAGTTCTCTAAGTTCGCCCTTTGTTGCATGCGTCATGATACCCCTCCTAAGCCGCCCCCGGGCCTTGCCGCTCACTCTGCCGGCGCCGCGCCAGTTCGGCAAGGATGGCTTGCTGGTATTTGCCGACTTCTCTCGACGCTTCCCGTTCGCTGGCACCGGCCTTGATCAGGTCGCCACGCAACAGATTCGGGACATTGCCAAGATACGTGCTGGCGCGTTGGGGCTCATCAATGATGGCCGTCGCGATTTCGTCTACGATCGGAAGCCAGATCGCCCGCCACTTCGCAGGGTGGACGATCAGGACGGCGCTCGGTGGCTCCCAGGAGAGTAGATCCATCTGGCGAGCATCAGGCAGCTTGCGCATTGGTGTCTCCTGCGTTGATCGGTGCAAAGCCATTGATGGCCAGCCAGTCGGCTAGGTCGGCTTTGCGTAGCTTTCTCGCCGCGCTCATCATCCGCATGACATGCACCGTACTGTCATCGAGGGCCTGTTGCACTTCAACGCGCCGCTCCCCTCGGGCTTGCACGCCTTCGACGTCTGCGCCCGCACGATATCCGAGAACCCATAGCATCTCTTTGGTAAGGGATGCCTTGGCGTCATAGGCAGCATCGAGATTGGTAGAAACAAGGTCCGTCTCGTTTGGCCATGCGCCATGCCATAGCGCGCGCTCTTTCATTGAGGCGGGGCGTAGCACTGGAGGCTGTTCTTTCTTCCCTTCAAATTCCCTATGGATTCCCGCGCCAGCGGGCTTCACGGTTTCATTCTCAGGTTTATTCGAAGGTTTATTTTCAGAGGTTTCTATGTGTGTCTCACCAGATGGGACACTGAGAGTCCCATGGGTGGGACACTGAGAGTCCCATGTATGGGACACAGACTGTCCCATGGATGAGACATAGCCCTCTTTCGAGAGATGGGCCTGAGCGGCGGCGATGTGCTCCTGATAGATGGCCGCAATGTCATAGGACAGGCTGTCGGCCACCTTGGCAGGCAGGGGTAGCCAATACACGCTGTGTCTCCCCCCGGTGCCTGTGTGGCGGCCAATTACTTCGTTGGCCACTAGATGGTCGAGTGCACGGTTCAGCGTGGCCCTTGGTAGGCCAGTGGCTTCCACGAGATGGGCCTGTGTCGGGTAGCAGACGGCGCGGCCATCGTGGATCATGTCTGCGATATGATGCAACACTACCGCCTCAGAGCGGCCCTTGATCACATGATTGAGGGCTGCGCTATAGACGATATCCTCGTGAAGGCGGCGCCACTGAGCAGGCTTCTTTTCCTTCAAATCTCACACTCTCGTTCACGAAATGTTCTTGACGAGAGCCTGGCCATCCTCTATATCGAATGGGCAATCCAAGGTCGCGCCTACTGAAACCCCTGCCTTCCCCGGCGGGGGTTTTATTCATATAGCGCCAGGCAATCACTTTTACAACCGCACATTTTGTGTCCCTATATGCGGTATTGTGTGTGTCCTTTTTGCCTTCGGAAATCTCCGAATAAGTAGCAAAATCATATGGTTAGGTTTTTGACTGGTGCGTCTCGACCGCACCATTCAAAAGGGCTGTCCTTGCGGACGGCCTTTTTTGTTATCTGGGGCCTCAGATCGCTTCCTTGACCTCGATCTTCGGCACTTTGAAGCCCATGGCAATCCAGGCTTTCAGCAGAGTCCAATAAAAGCCCGCGGTGGTGGCCTTGCCGGCCGGTATTGCGCTGTCGAGCAGATGGTTCTCCGGCAGGTCGGAGGTCATCGTGCGGATGGCGATGGATGGACGGGTCGCTGCTGGCCACAGATTGGCATAGAGGCTTAGCCAGTGACCGGACTGGAACTCCAAAAAGACAGGGCTGTTGCAGCAGGCGGTGACGACGCGACGGGTCGGCGCTTCCGGCGAAAGGCGATGGGCCAGGAGGCCCGCCGTGCCGTCGGGAAAACGAATGCGGTCCTTGCGGTAGAGCACGAAGGGTGTTCCGCCATTGGCGCCTTCTGGCGGGAAGGCTGCGGGCAGGGCGGTCATGCGAAGGGCGGCTTCGCGGCAGGAATTGCAATGGCATTCGGTCGTGATGAAGGGCTCGCCCACCAACTCGATGTGAAACTGGCCACAGGCACAGGTGAGCGTGGTGGTTTGGGGCATTGCGCGGTCCTCTTCTGGTGCTTCTGCTAACAGGACGAGCGAGCAGCGTGGTATTCGACAGGCTTAGCGGCCGTGTTTGAGGCTTTCGGGGGCGCGAAAGGTCCAGGCGTCGTCGAGGCGCAGCGATAGTTCTTCATCGCTGATCCGGTCCAGGCGGACAAGCAGGATGTCCTCGCCGATATGCTGGTCGGTTTCGAAATAGATGTCGGGCGAAATTTCCATCAGCAGCACCTTCTGGTCGACGGGGCAATGCAAGGCGACGATGGAAGGCGCGACCAGGTGAACGAAATGCTCGCCCGCCACGGTCAATCCAGCTCGGTCTTCTGCGATGGCTTGCCGGTTGCGCGCTTGCAGAAGGGCAAGCAGGCGGCCAAGGCCGGTTCGGGGATTGGATGTGTCGTCCATCAAAATCTCCTCAATTGGCAGAAAAAGCCTCTGGGCCAGACTGGTGCGAAGCGGGGCGATTGGCTACAGCTTGTCCCGCCCCTGAAACACTCAGGATACGAAAAGGGCTCCCGATGAGCGAAGATTTTGACATGGCGCCCGGCCTCGAAACCGGGATGAATGGCGATGCGTTCCGCGATGCGGACGGACGGATCAGTGCGCTCTGGCTGGAGCGGCTGCGCGCCTTTCTCTCGGCAGCGCGCGGCGAGGACGTGGCGCTGGTCATGGCGCCGCTGCACACATCCGATGTTGGCGACGTGCTCGAACAGCTCGATCATGACGAGCGGCTGGTGCTGGTGCGCCTGCTGGGCGATGCATTCGACTTTTCCGCCCTGACCGAGGTGGATGAAAGCATTCGCGTCGAAATCATGGAGGCGCTGCCCAATGCCGCGATTGCGCGCGGCGTGGCCGAGCTGGACAATGACGACGCGGTTTATCTGCTCGAAGACCTGGAAAAGGAAGACCAAGACGAGATTCTCTCGGCGCTGCCGACCTTCGAGCGGCTGAGCCTCAAGCGCAGCCTCGATTTTCCCGAAGAATCCGCCGGGCGGCGGATGCAGACCGATTTTATCGCCATTCCGCCGTTCTGGACGGTGGGGCAGACTATCGACTATCTGCGGACCGAAGCCGATCTGCCGGACGAATTTTACCAGATCTATGTGGTGGACGCGGCCTATAAGGTGTTGGGCACGCTGCCGCTGGACAAGTTTCTGCGGGCGCAGCGGGCTACCAAGATCGACGCGGTGATGAATACCAGCCTGGTGCTGGTCAAGGCCGAGGAAGATCAGGAAGAGGCCGCGCGCAGCTTCGAACGCTATGACCTGGTGGAAGTGGGCGTGGTCGACGACAATGGCCGCCTTGTCGGCGTCTTGACCATCGACGACATCGTGGACGTGATCCAGGAAGAGGCGGAAGAAGATATTCGCCTGATGGCGGGCGTGGGCGACGAGGACGTGTCCGACACCACGGTCGATACGGTGAAAAGCCGCGTGCCCTGGCTGGTGGTCAATCTGGTCGCTGCTGTTCTGGTGTCGCTGGTGATCGGGCTATTCAATGCCACTATCGAGCAGATGGTGGCATTGGCCGTGCTGATGCCGATTGTCGCCTCCATGGGGGGCAATGCAGGGGCGCAGACCATGACGGTGACCGTGCGTGCTCTGGCCATGCGCGAACTGGATGGCGGACGTCTGCGCCGCCTTATCCGCCGCGAAATGGTGGTGGGGCTGGTCAATGGCGTGATCTTTGCCATCCTGATCGGCATCGTTACGGCGCTGCGTTATGGCAATGTCGAACTGGGCGTGGTGATCGGGCTGGCCATGGTGATCAACCTGATCGTCGCGGGCACATTCGGAATTCTTATTCCGCTGACGCTTGACCGGCTCAAGGCCGATCCGGCAATCGCCTCGGCGGTATTCGTCACGACCATTACCGATGTGGTTGGTTTCTTTGCCTTTTTGGGCATTGCGGGGCTGTGGTTCGGGCTATTCTAGAGCAAAAAATGAACCGAACAGGGCTGTGGAGTGTTGCAGTTTGGCCGCTTGCTTCCCAAATGACACGCGGTTAACGATTTAATACCGGCCCAATTGAGGCCGGAGTGGACGACTGACAAGGAGCGATCTATGCGCAGTCAACCGAAGGCCAATGTCTGGCACACTATGAGCTGGGCCCTGGTATGCCTCGTATCGATGGGGCTGGTTTTCTCGGTAGTTGCTGGCGTCTAGAAGGGCGCTGGAGTTATTCACTGCAGAAGGTTATTGAAGGGCGCCCGGCCACTGGGCGCCCTTCTTCTATTTGATGAGGAAAGTCGATGAAGCTCCTGATCGGGAATCGAAATTACTCAACGTGGTCGCTGCGGCCCTGGCTGGTGTTGAAGCATTTCGACATCGCGTTCGAGGATGAGGTGCTGCAATTGTCCGGCGATGGCTGGCGCGAGACGCTTGCCGCGCGCTCGCCGACGGGCAAGGTGCCTGTACTGATCGACGGGGACCTGGTGGTGCCCGAAACCATCGCCATTATCGAATATCTGGCGGACACTTATCCCGACCGCGGCATTTGGCCGGCGGACAGGGCCGACCGCGCGCTGGCGCGGGCGGCGGCGGCGGAAATGCATGCGGGGTTCACCCAGTTGCGCAATCAGGCGCCGATGAACCTGCGGGCCGCTCATCCCGGCAAGGTCGATCTCGACGGGGTGCGCAAGGATTTGCAGCGGATCGAGCGACTTTGGGGAGACCTGCTGGTGCGCTCAGGCGGGCCATATCTGTTCGGCGCGTTTTCGGCGGCGGATGCGATGTTTGCGCCGCTGGCGACGCGGCTGCGGACTTATGAGCTGCCGGTTTCCGACCTTGTGGGACGTTATGTCGAGGCGATTTATGCGCTTCCCGCGTTTCAGGACTGGCTGGCCATGGCCTTGCAGGAGCCGTGGATTGTCGATGACGACGAAATCGACGTGATCCAGGGCCGCGTGGCGCCGGGGACGCTGGCATGATCCATATGGTTAAGCTCTCCGTCGGGGTTTCCGGCGTCGAGGAACTCGAAAGCTATCGGCATGAGCGAGCTCATTGGTGGGGTGCCGATTATGGCGAGGACGTGCACGTGCATCGCACGCGTATGATGCCCAAGCGCAAAGCCGAGATCGAGGGCATAGCGTCCATCTACTGGGTTATGTCGGGCACGATCTGCTGCCGGCAGCGGATTTTGCGGCTGGCGCCCTATACCGATGCCGAGGGCAAGGATTATTGCGACATTATCATGTCGCCCGAACTGGTGCGGACCGTGCCCTATCCCAAGCGACCCTTTCAGGGTTGGCGCTATCTGCGCCCCGAAGACGCGCCGCCGGATATGGATGCGCAGGGCAATGGCAATTCGGCGGAAATCGCGGCGGATCTCGCACGGCTGGGTCTGCTTTAGGGCGCATGGGTGGCGGCTAAGGGACTTCCATTAAGCCTTTAACCTTTGTTCACCATATTTTCCTTGTGCGGCGGCGGCCAATTCAACACACTCCGGCAAACTGATTTGGGGTGCCGATGGTGCGACAGGGCGCGCATGTCATCGTTGTTGGCAATGAAAAGGGCGGGTCGGGCAAATCGACCACGGCCTTTCATCTGGCTATTTTCCTGCTCTATCAGGGACATAAGGTTGCTTCCATCGATGTGGACAGCCGCCAGCAGACGCTGACCCATTATGTGCGCAACCGGCGCGATTGGGCGCGGTCGCGGGGGCTGAGCGTGCCGCACACGACCCATTTCCACCTGCCGCTGGCGCGTGGAGATTCGGTGCGCGAGAACCACAAGCTGGAATTCGACCTGTTCCGGCAGGCGCTGGGCGAAGTCGAAGACAGTGCCGATTTCATTGTCGTGGATACGCCGGGCTTCGATACCAATATGGCGCGCTTGGCCCATTCACTGGCCGATACGCTGGTGACCCCGGTAAATGACAGTCTGATCGACCTGTCTGTCATGGCGCAGGTGGACCCGGTAACGGGCGAACCGCGCGAACTGAGCCATTATTCGCGGCTGGTGCAGCGGGCGCGTTCGGAGCGGCTGGCTATTGATGGCCGCAATATCGACTGGGTACTGGTGCGCAACCGCATCTCCATGCTGTCCTCTCGCAATATGCGGCAGGTGCAGACCATGCTGGACCGGATCGCCATGCGACTGGGTTGCCGGGTGGCAGACGGCATTGCCGAGCGGGTGATTTTCCGCTCGCTGTTTGCGACCGGGATGACGGTGTTCGATCCGCTGGACGAGGACCTCTTGGGCGGGCTGCCATCCATGTCGCATATGAGCGCGCGGCAGGAATACCGGGCGCTGGTTTCGGCACTGAACCTGCCGGAGCGTGCCAAAACGGAAGCGCGGCGCGAAATGCGCGAGAGCTATTCGACCGATATCAACCGGTTCAGCCACATGGCGGGCAGCGATAGCTGACGCCGTAAGGTTATTTGGCTGGTTCAGCCGCGTGCATAGGCGATCTTGCGCGTGTCGGCGTCGGCCGAAACGGCGTTTTCGCGGGCGTCGTATATGCTGCGGGCCTCGATTATCGACTGATGATTTTCCGCAGACCAGTCCCACAGGGCGCCAATGGGGCTCTGAAGGGTCTTGCCCAATTCGGTGAGGCTATATTCGACGCGCGGCGGTACTTCTGGATAGATGGTGCGGGTGACAAGTCCATCGCGTTCGAGATTGCGCAGGGTCAGGGTGAGCATGCGCTGGGACACGCCGTTGATCATGCGTTTGAGTTCATTGAAGCGCAGCGTGCCATTGCGGCCCAGCATGCCCACGACCATGACACTCCACTTGTCGCCGATGCGGTTCAGGACATCGGACATGGCGGAGCAATTGGCGTGCTGCGAGGTGTCGGTCAATGACATTTCTGTGCCTCCTAAAGCGGTTACTCAGGCACAAATATAGAGACAGTTACTAGTTGTGACTAGGGGTGGCTTACGCTGCCATATGTTCGGCCGCGTAGAGACCCAGATAGAAGTCGAGATCGCCTGTGCGCAGGCCGAGCGATTCCAGCACGGCACCCATGAAGCTAACCGGGGCCGTACCGGGTGCTGTGACGATGCGGCGGTCGAGCACGGCGCGGGGCGAGCCGATATAGTGGGCAGCGCCGGCATAACCGGTAGGTGGCAGGCTTTCTGGGCCATTGGCGGTGTGGCGCGCTGCATCGAGCAGGCCGGCGCGGGCGAGAGCCATGACACCATCGCAAATACCGCCGACGGTTTTTCCGGCGGCATGGGTGGCGCGCAGCAAATCGGTCAGGTCGGGTGCGGCAGGTGTGGACCAGATGGCGCCGCCATTGACCAGAACGGCATCGATCTGCAGAGGATCGATGTCGGCGACGGCCATGTGGGGCGTAACCCGGAGGCCTCCCACCGAGGTGACCATTTCCCCGTCCGGCGTCGCAAAGCGGGTGTCGAGGCGATAATATTCGCGGGCGCCGGCATTGAGCAGGGCGGTTTCCCAATCGGCAAAGCCGGGGGTGAGGATGGTGACTATCGTGGTCATGAAGGACCTCCTTTGATTGCATCAAGCTCGGCCGGCGGCGCGACATACTGTGTCAGGACGATCACAGAGGTGTCACAGCGGGCCGGGTTTTCTTGAGATCGCCGATTTCGGCTGCTAAGAGGGGCGCCATTCCCGTCCAGAACTCGTGGAGTCGTGCAGTCTTGGCTTTCGTTCGTCGTTTCGTCCTTGCGTTCATGGTGGTTCTTGTCGGGCTCGTGCCCGCCTGGGCTACGCCGCTTTTGGTGGCGGATCGGGCGACGCTGGAAGTGCTCTATGCCGAGGATGCGGGTCAGCCCTGGCACCCGGCATCGCTGACCAAGATGATGACGGCCTATGTGGCATTCGAGGAAATTGCCCTGGGCAATGTGACACTCGATACACCGGTGCGGATTTCGCGCAATGCCATCAACCAGGCGCCGAGCAAGTCGGGCTTGCCGGTCGACAGCGCCATCACGCTCAAGGACGCGCTCTATATTCTCATCGTCAAATCGGCCAATGACGTGGCGATGGCCATCGCCGAAACCATTGGCGGGAGCGAAGCCAATTTCGTTCTGAAGATGAACGATGTGGCGCGCCGTATGGGCCTCACCGGCACCCACTTCACCAATCCGCACGGATTGCACGATCCGGCGCAGGTGACCACGGCGCGGGACCTGGCCATTCTCGGGCTCTATATCGAGCAGAATTTTCCGCAATATATGCCGATGTTTTCGACCGGCGTTGTCAATCTGGGCAAGGCCAAGCTCGAAAGCAATAATGGCCTGCTCAAGGGCTTTGCCGGCACGACCGGCATGAAGACCGGCTATGTCTGTGCCTCGGGGCTCAATATCGTGGCGACGGTGGATCGCAATGGAAGGCGGCTTCTGGCCGTGGTGCTGGGCGGTTCGTCGGCCCGGGAACGCAATGAGCGCGCCGCCGATATGTTCCTCAAGGCGCTGTCGGGACAGTTGCGGGGCACCGGGCAGAGCGTGCTGAACCTGCCCAATGCGGTGGGCGCGGCGCCGACCGATATGCGCCCACTGATCTGCGGGAAGGATTCCGCAGCCTATGTGAAGGCGCAGGAAGCCGCCTACCCGATGGGGCTCAAGGATCAACCATCATTCCTCAACGACACGCTGGCGCTGAGCCAATATACGGCCGTTGATCTGGGACGGATTCGCACCGGGATTGCGCTGCCGCGCCCGCGTCCGCCACATGTACCCATGTTTCAGGCGGCGACTGCGGTTCCGGCGATTGAGAATGCGGCGCTGGAAGATGTGCTGCGCCCCGGCCTCAGCGTGCCGGGCGGGGTCAATGTGCCCATGCCGCGGCCGCGTCCAGCAGGGCTTTGAGGGCATTTGCTTATCGATTGAGAGGAGATGGGGTCAGCATCGCCTCTTGGCGACGCGCCCTTATGCCATTCAAGCGTAGCTTTCATGGCCCGCTCGAAGCCCCTCACCCCGGCCCTCTCTCCGGAGGGGCGAGGGGGCGCAGGAGCCTAGGCGTCAGTGCTCGCTGTCGTGCGCCGTCAGGGGCCTTTGACGATTCTGAAGGTGAGGATGCCGTCGCTGGCTTCGTCCAGCGTGCAGGTGTGACCGTTCTGGCGGCAGAAGAGGGGAATGTCGATTTTCGCCATGGCATCGGTGGCGAGGACGATGACGGTGGCGCCCGGCGCGGCGTCATGTAGCCATTTTTCGGCGCGGAGTACGGGCAGGGGGCATTTCAGCCCCCTGGCGTCAATGACGTGCTGGTCAGTTTCCAAGGACGAGGACCCAGTAAATCCCGTAGCTGGACGCTGGGTTGAAGGCTACGGCGACGCCGGCCTTGCTGGCCGGTGCGGCTAGAGCTGCGGCATCGGCCGCGCTGTTGCGCCAGCCCGAGAAGGTTTCGGCAAAGGTGGCATAGCCGGCGCTGAGCTTCATCTGGGCCAGACCTTGTGGGGTCGAGGGCGCATTGCCGGTCTGGGCATATTGGTTGACCAGCGCCTGTGCCGTGCCGTCTAGGCCGGTATCATGGGTGAGCGGGGCCGCGCCGCGCGTGGCGCGATAGGCATTGATGAGTCCGATGGCTTGCTGCTTGTCCAGCGAAGCACCCGGCTGATCCATACGCGCGCTGAGGCCGGGCGACAGAGCCGCGGGTCCCGAACTGCCGCCGCCGACGGAGGAACAGGCAGCAAGAGCCAGGGTGGCGGCCAGTACAAGACCGATGGCGGCAGGCTTTGCCATTCTGTTGCGGGAGGCTTTGGGCAGATTTCCAAGCATGCAAAATTCTCTTTGTTCGGGGGCTTTTCTGTGGGCTCGGCATAGCAGATGCGCGTTCCCATGGTATTAATCGCTGTGGGCGTTCAATTAATCGTGCGGCGCAGGGAGCCATTTCCGGCTTTGTGCATTTCGGATTAGGCGAGGGTGTGGCGGGGCAGTGTATTGGCTGTGACCAACCGCACGAAAAGGGCAGTTTTGGGGAGGCCTATCTGGCTGGGGGCAATTTGAAACGGTTTGCCGAAGCGCCCGCTGCGGCAGTGGTGGTGGGCGTCCTGGTGTTGTGCCTGGTCAGCTTTCTGGCGCTGTTCGGTTATTTCCTGAGCGCGGGGGCAGCGCAGATTCAGTCACGGCTGGAGGATCGTTCGCAGGCGGCGGCGCGCGTCGTGGCCACCAATGCAGGCTGGATCGCAGCCGTCGCCAACCAGACCTTACGCCGCGTCGATGCCGCCCTAGGCCCGACCATGAGCGGCGACGCAGAGAGCATGAAACCGGCCGTCGAGGGGCTGCCGGCGGAGGTGGATGTCTACATTATCGACGCTGAGGCCAATACGATCTTTGCCACGATCGAGGGCGCCAGCCAGATCAATGTCGCAGACCGGGAATATTTCACCGCAGTGCGCGACGGGGCGGCCTTCTATACCTCGCCCATGCTGGTCAGCCGGCTGACGGGCGAGAAGATTTTCGTATTTTCCAAGCGGGTTATGCGCGACGGGGCCTTTGCCGGAGCGATCATGGTGTCGTTCGACGACACGATGATGCAGGATTTCTGGTCGTCGCTGGATATGAGCCCCGGCTCTACCGTTGGGCTGTTCCGGACGGACGGCCAGTTGATGGCGCGCTATCCCCCGATCGACGAACCGCTGAGCCTGGCCGGCCATCCGCTGATCAAGGAGCATTTCGCCACCAGTCCCGTAGGCACCTATAGTTCGGAAGCCTCGCCAATCGACGGGGTGGCGCGGGTGGTGAGCTACCGGACCGTGCCGGGCACGGAGCTTCTTGCAGTGGCGTCGGTAGCGTCCGATGCCAGCTGGCAGGAGTTCCGGCAGGCGATCATGGCGGTGGTTATGCTTGTCGCGCCCATGCTTCTGGTATTGGCGGGCGGGGGAATTTGGGTTTTGCGGCTATTGCGGCGCGACGCGAAACGGCGCGAGGAGCTGCAAAAGGCGCTGGAAACCAATGTCCTGCTGTTCCGCGAAATCCACCACCGGGTGAAGAACAATCTACAATCGGTGCAGTCGCTGGTGCGGATGCAGGACATGCCGCGCAACGCCAAGATCGACCTGCAAAGCCGGCTGAGCGCCATGGCGGCGATGCATGAGCATATCTACAGCCATGACCGCTATGTGGACATTGATACCCATGATCTGGTGCCGGCCGTGGTGGACGAGGTGGCCCATGCCTATGGGGCCGAGGTGGAACTGGTCTATGACATCGACCACGCGGTGGCGGATCGGGACCATATTACGCCGCTATCGCTGCTCTTGAGCGAGTTGGTGACTAATGCGCTCAAATATGCCTTCGCCGATGGGCGCAAGGGCCGGATCATCGTGTCGCTGCGCGATAGCGGGAACGGGCGCTGCGTGCTGACGGTGGAGGACAATGGCATGGGGATGGGGGAAACACCCGCGGTGCCGACCAGCATGGGGATGCGGCTCATTGGCGGTGTGGTATCGCAGATGAGTGGCCGCTATCAATATGAGGCGGCGGAAGGTACGCGGTTCGTCGCCGATCTGGCGCTGACCGCAGCCGGCCACAATGTGGAGGCGCCGCATCCCGCTTGAGATACGGCGCCCCGGTTTGAGGATCAGCCGCGCAGTGCGCGGGCGGTTTCGACCAGATTGGCGAGCGATGCCTTCACTTCCGGCCAGCCGCGCGTTTTCAGGCCGCAATCGGGATTGACCCAGAGCTGATCGGCGGGAATGCCTTCGGCGGCCTTGGCCATGAGCGCGGCCATTTCATCTCGGCCCGGCACGCGCGGGGAATGAATGTCCCAGACGCCGGGGCCGATCTCGTTGGGATATTTGAAGTCGCGGAAGGCTTCGAGCAGTTCCATATCCGAGCGCGAGGTTTCAATGGAGATCACGTCGGCATCCATTTCGGCGATTGCGGGCATGATGTCGTTGAATTCGGCGTAGCACATATGGGTGTGGATCTGCGTGTCGTCGGCCACGCCTGAGGCGGAGAGTCGGAAGCAATCCACGGCCCAGCGCAGATAGGCGTCCCAGTCGCTCTTGCGTAGCGGCAGGCCTTCGCGCAAAGCCGGCTCGTCGATCTGGATGATGCCGATGCCGGCCTTTTCGAGATCGATCACCTCATCACGGATGGCAAGGCCGATCTGGCGGCAGGTTTCCGAACGGGGCTGGTCGACGCGAACGAAGCTCCATTGCAGGATGGTGACCGGACCGGTGAGCATGCCCTTCATCGGGCGGTCGGTGAGCGAGGCGGCATAGGCAGACCAGCGCACGGTCATCGGGGCGGGGCGCGAAACGTCGCCATAGATCACCGGCGGCTTGACGCAGCGTGAGCCATAGGACTGGACCCAGCCATTTTTGGTGAAGGCGAAGCCATCGAGCTGCTCGCCGAAATATTCCACCATGTCATTGCGCTCGAATTCGCCATGCACCAGCACGTCGATGCCCAGCTCCTCCTGAATGCGGATGGTCTTTTCGGTCTCGTTTTCAAGGAAAGCATCGTAGCCCGCCTGATCGATCAGGCCTTTCTTGAAGGCGGCGCGGGCTTCGCGGACGGCCTTGGTCTGGGGGAAGGAGCCGATCGTGGTGGTGGGGAAGGCAGGCAGATTGTAGCGGGCGCGCTGTTTGTCGCGGCGGGAAGGGAAGGGTGCGAGACGGTCGAGCGAGATGTCCTCGGCGGCACGGGCCTTGACCGCCGCCTTGTGAATGCGCGGGGAGGCGCGGTGTGCGGCGGCTGCCTGGGCGCTGGCTTCGAACGCTACCTTCGCTGCGGCGCGGCCGTCCTTCTGGGCGCGGGTCAGGGCGGCGATTTCGGCCAGTTTCTGTTTGCCGAAGGCGAGCCAGGATTTCAGCTCGTCATCGAGATTGGTCTCGGCGTCGAGATCGACCGGGCTATGCAGCAGTGAGCATGAGGGGGCGATTTCGAGGCGGTCGGGGCCAACCTTGTCCCAGGCGCGATTGACGAGGCCAAGCGCCTTGTCGAGATCGGTGCGCCAGATATTGCGGCCATCGACGACGCCGACCGAAATGGTTTTGTTGGTTGGCAGGGACACCAGTACGGCGTCGAGCTGTTCGGGGGCACGGACGAGATCGATGTGAAGACCGGCGACCGGCAGGCTGGTGGCCAGCTCAGTATTGTCGCGCAGAGCGCCGAAATAGGTGGTCAGC
>VFQU01001110.1_pt1 | contig 17568 bp, 17 predicted proteins | sample 3512311 | NCBI WGS metagenome assembly VFQU01 (sample SAMN10412377, study PRJNA504923) | tailings metagenome | isolation source: Relicate 3 Philex TSF3 active mining site | place: Philippines: Tuba, Benguet | collected 2017-08-29
CATGGGCGGGCTGATCGCCGACGCCTACGGCTGGCGGGCCGCCTTCCTCGTGGCCGGCGCGCCGGGCCTGATCTTCGCCGTCCTGACCGTCCTGACGCTGCCCGAGCCTCGCAAGAAGCTGACCGCCATCATGGCCGCCAAGGCCACGGCCAGCGTGCCGATGCGCGAGGCCATGCGGGTTCTGGTCTCCAAGAAGACCTTCTGGCTGATCGCCTTCGCGGCCGCCATCAAGGCCTTCATCGGCTACGGCCACGCCCCGTTCACCGCCAGCTTCTTCTTCCGCAGCCATGCGAGCCAGATCGCCGACCTGTCGGCCTGGATCACCAGCGTCACGGGCTTCTCCATCGGTCCGATCGGCACTGTCGGCGTGGCGCTCAGCGTGGTCAGCGGCACGGCGGGCGTGCTGGGCGTCTGGCTGGGCGGCGTCATCGCCGACAGGCTGGGAGCGAAGGACCTGCGGGCCTATGTGGTCGTGCCGGCCATCGCCTCGCTGATCACCATTCCCATCTACATCACGGCCGTCTCGGTCCCCAGCGCCACGGTGGCGCTGATCCTGCTGGCGCTGCCGGCCATCATCGGCTCGCTGTGGTACGGCCCGGTCTACGCCACCGCCCAGAGCATCGTGCCGCCCCAGATGCGGGCGACCTGCGCCGCCGTCCTGCTGTTCATCATCAACCTCGTCGGCCTGGGCCTCGGCCCGCTGTTCGTCGGCATCCTCAGCGACCTGTGGGCCAACGGCATCCTGCAGCAATCGGCCCTGACGGCGGCTGACTGCGGCAAGGCCATGCTGGAAACCAACGCGGCCGCCTGCGGCGTCGCCCAGGCCGAGGGCCTGCGCTGGGCCCTGATCATCTCCATGGCCTTCAATGTGCTCGCGTTCGGCCTCTTCTGGATGGCGCGCAAGACGATCCGGGAGGAAATGGTCAGCTAGCGCGCGCTTCGGCGGGCCCCATAGTGTTCCGGAGCGGCCGGTCTGATTCCATCGGACCGGCTGCTTCAGGCCGGATTGTCCCGGCCGCGATGGCATCAACGAGAACAGGCCCGCCAAACCGCGGGGAGGGAAACAGATGACCGAAGTCGTGGAAGGAGCGGCCCCCGCTCCGGCGGCAGCGCCCTACCCGGGCCAGGGCACCAAGCCCTATCGCGCCTATGTGCTGATGGCGCTGCTCACCGTGTACACCTTCAACTTCATCGACCGGGTGGTGATCGCCATCCTGCAGGAGCCGATCAAGAAGGAGTTCGGCCTGACCGACCTGCAGCTCGGCCTGCTCGGCGGCCCGGCCTTCGCGGTGCTCTACACCTTTCTCGGCATCCCCATCGCGCGTCTGGCCGAGCGGCATAACCGCATGACCATCCTGGCCATCTGCGTGGCGATCTGGAGCGGCATGACGGCGGCCTGCGGCATCGCCACCTCCTACGCCACCCTGCTGCTGGCCCGGATCGGGGTCAGCGTCGGCGAGGCGGGCTGCACCCCGCCGGCCCAGTCTGTGATCAGCGACTATTTCCCGGCCGAAAGCCGGGCGACGGCCATCTCCATCTATGCGCTCGGCGTGCCGGTCGGCTCGATGCTGGCGGCCATCGGCGGCGGGCTGATGATGGAATACTTCGGCTGGCGCGAGGCCTTCCTGGTGCTGGGCCTGCCCGGCCTGTTGCTGGCCATCGTCGTCAAGCTGACGGTCAAGGAGCCGGTGCGCGGCGGGGTCGGCGCGGCCGCCGTCGAAACGCCCGGCTTCATGGAAGCCTTCCGCATCCTGATGGCCAAGACGACCTTCTGGCATGTGGCCCTGGGCTCGGCCGTCGCCTCGTTCGTGGGCTACGGGGTCGGCCAGTATCTCAATTCCTTCCTCATGCGGACGCACCTGCTGACGGGCCTGCAAGCCTCGCAGCTTTCGGGCATCGTGCTTGGCGTCGCGGCGGCCTTCGGCACCTTCTTCGCCGGCTGGCTCGCCGACCGGATGGTCAAGCGCCACCCCAACGCCCTGGCCTGGCTGCCGGCGCTGGGCTTCATCATCGCCACCCCGCTCTACCTCGTCGGCTACATGGCGCCGTCGCTCTGGGTCGGCGTGCCGTTCATGGTCGTGGGGGCCATCACCCACTACTTCTACCTCGGCTGCATGTACGCCTCGGTTCAGGGCATCGTGGCCCCGCGGGTGCGGGCGACGGCGACGGCTGTGCTGCTGTTCATCGTCAACCTGCTGGGCTACGGCCTCGGCCCCCCGGTCATCGGCGCGCTCAGCGACTTCCTGGCCAGCACCAACCTCCAGGCCGCCGGCCTGACCCTGGCCGACTGCGGCAAGACCATAGCCAAGGCCAACGAGGCTGCTTGCGCGAGCGGCTCGGAATTTGGCCTGCGCTGGGCGATCTTCATCGGCCTGTTCGGCTACCTCTGGGCGGCCGCCCACTTCCTGCTGGCCTGGAAGACGCTGCGGCGCGACTGGGTCGGTTGACACGGACGGGCATGGGAGCCATCAGGCGCCCATGATCCCGCGCTATTCACGCCCCGAAGCGGCGGCCATCTGGTCGCCGCAGACCCGCTATTCGATCTGGTTCGAGATCGAGGCCCACGCCGCCGACGCCATGGCCGAGCTGGGCGTCATCCCCAAGTCCGCCGCCGAGGCCATCTGGGCCGGCGGCAAGGACGCGGTGTGGGACGCCGACCGCATCGACGAGATCGAGCGCACCACCAAGCACGACGTCATCGCCTTCCTGACCCATGTCGCCGAGGTCGTCGGGCCCGAGGCCCGTTTCCTGCACCAGGGCATGACCAGCAGCGACGTGCTCGATACCTGCCTGGCTGTACAGATGGCCCGGGCCACCGACCTGTTGCTGGAAGACGTCGAGCTGGTGCTGGCCGCCCTGAAGCGCCGGGCGTTCGAGCACCGCTACACGCCCTGCACCGGCCGCAGCCACGGCATCCACGCCGAACCGACGACCTTCGGCCTCAAGCTCGCCGGCCACTACGCCGAGTTCGTGCGCGCCCGCGAGCGGCTGGCCATGGCCCGCTTCGAGATCGCCACCTGCGCCATCTCGGGCGCCGTCGGCACCTTCGCCAACGTCGATCCGCGCGTTGAAGCCCACGTCGCCGAGAAGATGGGCCTGACCGTCGAGCCGGTCTCGACCCAGGTGATCCCGCGCGACCGCCACGCCGCCTGGTTCGCCGCCCTGGCCGTGGTCGCCAGCAGCATCGAGCGCCTGGCCGTAGAGATCCGCCACCTGCAGCGCACCGAGGTGCTGGAGGCCGAGGAGCCCTTCGATCCCGGCCAGAAGGGCAGCTCTGCCATGCCCCACAAGCGCAACCCGATCCTGACCGAGAACCTGACGGGCCTGGCTCGCCTGGTCCGCTCGGCCGTGGTTCCCGCGCTGGAAAACGTCGCCCTCTGGCACGAGCGCGACATCAGCCATTCGTCGGTCGAGCGCGGCATCGCCCCGGACGCCGCCATCCACCTCGACTTCGCCCTGCGCCGCCTGGCCGGGGTCGTCGAGCGGCTGGTGATCTATCCGGAAAACATGCTGAAGAACCTCGACCGCCTTGGCGGCCTGGTCCACAGCCAGCGGGTCATGCTGGCCCTGACCCAGAAAGACGTCTCCCGCGAGGAGGCCTATGCGGCGGTGCAGTCTAACGCCATGAGGGTCTGGCGCGGCGAAGGCCGGTTCATCGACTTCCTGAAGGCCGACCCGTTCGTGTCCAAGGCGCTGGGCGAGGCGGAGCTCGAGGACCTGTTCGACAACGGCTACCACTTCAAGCACGTCGACACGATCTTCGCGCGGGTGTTCGGGGAACAGGGCTGAGGAAGGCCGGCTTTCCGCCGGTCTTCGCGCCGGACGCCCGGCTGCTGATCCTCGGCAGCCTGCCCGGCGACGCCTCACTGGCCCAACGCCGCTACTACGGCCATCCCCGCAACGCCTTCTGGCGACTGGTCGGCGGCGTCATCGGCGTCGATCTTCAGGCGATGGATTACGAGGCGCGGCTGGAAGGTCTCAAAGCCCATCGCATCGCCCTCTGGGACGTCATCGCCGAGGCCCACCGCCCGGGCAGCCTGGACAGCGCCATCCGCGAGCAGCGCGGCAATGATCTCGAAGGCCTGATCGCCAGGCTGCCCGACCTGCGGGCCATCGCCTTCAACGGCGGCGCGGCGGCAAAGCTGGGCGCCAGGGCCCTGGCCGGCGTCCGCCCGGACATCGACCGGATCGCCCTGCCCTCATCGAGCCCGGCCCATGCCTCGCTGAACTTTGAGGCCAAGCTGGCGGCCTGGCATGCGATCACCGGCCCATTGGGCGCCACGCCCCGCCCGCTCATCCCGGCGAACGCCGGGATCCATCCGCGTGATCTCGATCTCACCGACGATAGGTGATCGGCGCCCGAGAAAGAGGGCTCAATCGCCTTCGCCGTTCCACAGGGCAAGCTCATCGTCCGGCAACGGCTCGAAGAACCGGTCGTCCAGGACGATCTGTCCCCTTAGTCTGCCGAACTTGCGCCTGGTTGGCGGCGGAACGATCGGCGTCAGCTTGGCGACCGGTTTGTCACCGCGCACGATCACGACCTCGCCGCCGGCTTCAACCTCGGCGATCAGCCTGTGCAGGCTGGCCTTGGCCTGATGGATCGTAACAACCGTCATCGCGCCTTCCCCAGCCAGAAAACCCGGCCACGAGCGCGCGAGACATCATGACGGGGGCGTCAGCCGCCGGTCTTGATCTGCTCGCGGGCCTGGGCCAGCAGCTCGTCCATCTTCATGCGCACCTCGCCCTCGGACACGTCCAGGCCGGAGCCCTTCAGATCGCCGAAGACCTTGCGCAGGACGTCCTCGTCGCCCGGCTGTTCAAAGTCGGACTTCACGACGGCGCGGATATACTCGTCCGGGGATTCCAGACCCATCAGTCCGGCGGCCCATTCGCCCAGCATGCGGTTGCGGCGGGCGGAGGCCTTGAATTCCTGTTCGGCATCCAGGGCGAACTTCTTCTCGAAGCCCTTCTCGCGGTCGTCGAAAGTGGTCATTGATTTCCAGCCAATAGTGCGGCGCGGTGCATAGCGCGCGGCGAAGCCGGCCGCAATCAGAACCGGACGCACCTTGGTCAACGAAACGTCAGCGCGCGTCGGGTCCGGCTGATCGGGCCGCGAAGTCCGCACCATAGCACGCCCACGGGCGGCTGGCAGGCGCCGGCGACGCCCGTTCCCCGAACATTGCTCCAACGCGCGCTGAACCGTCGTTTGCGCCGCCTTCGCGGTTGCGGTATTTTCCGCCTCGACCCACCACCTCAGCGGCCGTGAGTCGGAACCGCGCGCTGGCCTCGGCCGCGCGCGATTTTTGTTCCGGCGGCCGCGCTTCCCACCGGGAACGACATGACCAGCCGCCGCAAGAAAATCTACGAAGGCAAGGCCAAGATCCTCTACGAGGGTCCCGAGCCCGGCACCCTGATCCAGTATTTCAAGGACGACGCCACCGCCTTCAACGCGCAGAAGAAGGCGGTTCTGGAAGGCAAGGGCGTCATCAACAACCGCATCAGCGAGTTCGTCATGAACAAGCTGACCGCGATCGGCGTGCAGAACCACTTCATCAAGCGGCTGAACCACCGCGAGCAGTTGATCAAGGAAGTCGAGATCATCCCGCTGGAGGTGATCTGCCGGAACATCGCCGCCGGCAGCCTGTCCAAGCGCCTGGGCCTCGAGGAAGGCGCCGCCCTGCCCCGCTCCATCATCGAGTTCTGCTACAAGAACGACGAGCTGGGCGATCCGCTGGTGGCCGAGGAGCACATCACCGCGTTCAACTGGGCCACGACCCAGGAGATCGACGACATCATGGCCATGACGCTGCGCATCAACGACTTCCTTTGCGGGATGTTCGCCGGCGTCGGCATCACCCTGGTCGACTTCAAGATCGAGTTCGGCCGCATCTGGGACGGCGACTTCTCGCGGACGATTCTGGCCGACGAGATCAGCCCCGACAGCTGCCGGCTGTGGGATACGGCCACCAACGAGAAGCTCGACAAGGACCGGTTCCGCCGCGACCTGGGCAATGTCATCGAAAGCTACACCGAGGTGGCCCGTCGGCTGGGAATCATGAAGGAGATGCCGACCGTCATCCAGGGAGGTCTCCACTGATGAAGGCTGTCGTCCACGTGTTCCTCAAGCCCGGCGTCCTCGATGTCCAGGGCAAGGCGGTCGAGAACGCCCTGCACGGGCTGGGCTGGGCCGATGTCAGGGACGTGCGCGTCGGCCGCGTGCTGGAGTTCGAGGTCGGCGGCGACAAGGCCGAGGCTGAGGCGCAGGTCAAGGCGATGTGCGAGAAGCTGCTCGCCAACACGGTGATCGAAAGCTACCGCATCGAGGTCAGCTGACCTTGGACCATCCCGCTCACCGGCGGATGATCGAGGTCTTCGGCGGCCCCTCGCTGGGGGACAGCCGCACGCCCTGGTGGACGCGCATCGAACTCGACGACGGCGACCACCGGCAATGGGCGGCCTCCTTCCTGCGCAGTCTGGACCGGGCCCGGGCCATCACAGCCGCCATGTTCGCCCGGTCGAGCCGGATCACCGCGGTCCTGAGCTGGGTCAAGGCGGGCGGCGCGGGCTTCGATCCCCCCTTCGACCAGCTCCGCTTCATGGGCTTCGACCTGCCGGACGAGGCGCCGGACGTCGTCGAGCGGCATGAGGAGGATGGCGAGGTCTGGTGGATCAACCGCCACTACGTCGTCCTCGACAACGACCCGGACGTCCTGGCGCCCCTGATGGTGGCCGCGCACGGCGGCCACCTGCACGACCGCCTCATCAACCTTGTCGTCGACCTGGTCGACTTCGATCTCGGCATGGGCCTGGAGTTCTATAGTCACAAGGGCATGACGCTGATCTCGACCCGGGCGGAACCCCTGGCCCCGATCTATCAGCGCTATCGCGACTGGGTCCGGGACATGGAGCTGGCGCGCTGCGACGAGATATTCGCTCCCTTTCTGGCTGAAGTCCGGCCGGGCCTGTCGCTGGTGACGCCGGATTGATCTTACGGTTGAGAACCAAGGCGGCCTGACGGCGTTGCCCCTTCGTCCCCGCAGACGAAGAAGGTCGTCCCGTTGCCCGCCGTTGATCGCCGAAGCTTCCTCGCCCTCGCCGGCCTGACCGCCGGCCTCGCCGCCCCCGCGAGCTCGACCGCCCAGGTCCTGGCCGCGACGGGCGGCGCCGACTGGACCGCCGTCCGCGCCGCCTTCCAGCTGTCGCCGCAGTATGTGCACCTCAACGCCATGCTGTTCGCCGCCCATCCCAAGGGCGTTCGCGACACGATCGACTTCCACCGGCGGATGCTCGACGCCCACCCGGTCACCTATCTGGAAGACAACAACCGCCGCCTGCAGCAGGAGGCGCGCGCCGCGCTCGGCCGCTACCTGGGGGTCGGCGCGGACCAGATCGCCCTGACCGGCAGCACCACCGAGAGCGTCGCCCTGGTCTACAACGGCCTGAAGCTGCGCCCCGGCGACGAGGTGCTGACGACCGACCAGGACTACTACGTCACCCACGAGAGCTTGAGGCACGCCTCGGCCAAGAACCGCAGCCTGGTGCGGCGCATCTCACTCTATGACGACATCGCCGCCTGTACGGACGACCAGATGGTCGAGCGGGTGATGGCGGCCATCACCCCCCGGACGCGGGTCGTCGCCCTGACCTGGGTTCATTCCAGCACCGGCCTGAAGATCCCGTCCCGGCGCATCGCCGAGCGGATCGCCGCGCTGAACGCCGGACGGCCGGAGGCCGAGCGGGTGCTGTACGCGCTGGATGGCGTGCATGGCTTCGGCATCGAGAACGAGACGCTGGAGAGCCTCGGCTGCGACATCTTCATGGCCGGCTGCCACAAGTGGCTGTTCGGGCCGCGTGGGACGGGGCTTGTCGCCGCCAATGAGGCGGGTTGGCGCGCCCTGACGCCGACGGTGCCGAGCTTCATCGACAGCCGCGCCTGGAGCGGCTGGATCAGCGGCGACGGCTATTCCGGCGAGATGAGCGGCAGCCTGATGAGCCCCGGCGGCTTCAAGGCGTTCGAACACGTCTGGGCCCTGCCCCGCGCCGTGGAGTTTCACGAACGCCTGGGCAAGGCGGCCGTGGCGACCAGGACCCACGCCCTGGCCGGCCGCCTGAAGCAGGGGCTGGCCGCCATGCCGGGCGTGTCGCTGAAGACGCCGATGTCCCCGGCTATGTCCGCCGGCATCGTCTCGTTCGATGTCGCGGGCCGCACGGCCGGCGATGTGGTGCTGGAGCTGCGACGGCGGACCGTGATCGCTTCGGCGGCCCCCTACGCGGTGCAGCATGTCCGGCTGACGCCGTCGATCTACAACGCCGAAGCCGACATTGATCGCGCCCTGGCGGCCGTTCGCGAGATCGCGGGGGCCTAGACGCTCGCCCGGCGGGCGGGACTCTGCTACAGGCGCGCCCATGAAAGCCGCCGTCATCGTCTTCCCGGGTTCCAACTGTGATCGCGACTGCAAGGTCGCCGTCGAGCGCTCGACCGGCGCCACGGTCGAGATGGTCTGGCACGGCGACACGCAGTTGCCCCAGGGGCTGGACCTGATCGTCCTTCCCGGCGGGTTTTCCTACGGCGACTACCTGCGCTGCGGCGCCATGGCGGCGCTCTCGCCGATCATGACCGAGGTCAAGGCGGCGGCCCTGCGCGGCGTCGCCACCGTGGGCATCTGCAACGGCTTCCAGGTACTGTGCGAGGCGGGCCTGCTGCCCGGCGCCCTGCTGCGCAATGAGGGCCTCAAGTACGTCTGCAAGCCGGTCACGCTCGACATCGTCAACGGTCAGACGCGCTTCACCGCCGCCTATCAGGGCCGGCGCGAGGCGGTGATGACGGTGGGCAACGGCGAGGGCAACTACTTCGCCGACGAAGAGACGCTCGACCGTCTCGAGGGTGAGGGCCAGGTGGTGTTCCGCTACCGCGACAATCCCAACGGCTCGGCCCGCGCCATCGCCGGCATCGTCAATCCGGCGGGCAATATCCTCGGCATGATGCCCCACCCCGACCGCGCCTTCGAGCCCGAGCTGGGGTCGGCGGACGGCGCGATCCTGTTCCAGAGCGCGCTGGCCAGCGCGTGAGCGGCAAGGTCTATCGCCGGCTCTTGGGCCGGTAGGCCGCCTCTTCCGCCGCCCTGAGCCGTGCGATGCGGCCAAGGAGCTCGGCGGGAACAGGCTCGTCCAGCGGGAACTTGATCGTGCCCTTGCTGATCTCCAGCCCGGCCAGCTCCGCCGCCAGTTGCGTGCGCACCGCATCGCCGACCGGGTAGACCGAATAATGCCGCTTCCACCCGGCGTAGTGGATGACCGCCCGTCCGCCGATCTTGAACGTCGGGATTTCGTAGGAGATGACTTCCTCCGCCTCCGGCAGGGCGGCCCGTATGGCCGCGCGCACTTCGGCCAGGATCGGGCGATGCTTGGGCGGCAGCATCGCCATGTAGTCCTCGACCGTCGTGACCTGGAACTTCGCCATGGCCTCTGGTGACCTCGCGGTGAGCGCACAGGCCGCCAGCATCGCGGAGAACAACGGCGGGCGCCAGCCGCGCACAGCCTGACGGCGATTTCACTTGGCCTCGGCGGCGGCGTGACGCAGGGTCGCCCGCGGGAGGCGTGGAATGGACTTCACCACATTCAACTGGGGCCAGGCGGCGAGCATCGTTTCGGGGCTGCTGCTGCTTGTCTGGGTGGTGACGGCTGTTCGCGTGCGCGCCCCGCTCGGCGGCTGGATCGTGGGGCTGGCGCACCTGATTGTCGCCAGCCTGAACAGCGCCGCGCCGTTCCGCTCGGTGCTGGACCCCGGCTACATCGGCTACGGCTTCGGACTGCTGACCGGCGACCAGGGCTGGGACGTGGCGACCACGGCCGGCGCCGTGCTCCTTACCGCCATCGTCGGCGCCTTCAGCGCCCTGCGGCGCTCGCGGGAGGCGATGCTGGTCACGCTGGTGACCAGCCTGCTGTTCCTTGTCGTGCTGGGCTGGCCCTGGTTGCAGAGCGTGATTTCCGGCGTCGACTATGTGTTCCAGCTTGGCGAGTACGTCACGGTGCCCAGCTCGGTCGCCAAAGGGCTGCTGTTCGTGATCTCGGTCGCGCCGTTCCTGTTCGGCGTCGTCTGGGCTGCGCTTCACGCCTTCCGCCATCCGCCCGCTGTCGTCGAGACGCCCGCTGACGAGGCCTGAACCGGCCTGTCCCCCCAACGAAAAAAGGCCGGGCGCTGGGCCCGGCCTCGTTCCGCGTCTGGCGAGCGGACTAGCGCTGCTCGCGCTGATCCTGGCCGGGACGGCCCGGCTCACCGCCTTCGCGGTCCGCCTGTTCGCGGTTCTGATCACCCTGCTGCGGGTTCTGGCGATCGCGCTCGCCGCCCTGCTGCTGCTGCTGGCCGGGGTTCTGGCGCTGGGGATTGTTCTGCTGGTTCTGGTTGTTGTTCTCAGCCATGGGGCGTTCCTCCGAAGCTCGCCGCAACACTCGCGGCGACAGGAGAAGAACGGCGAGCCGGTCGGCGACGTTCCGGCGCTGGCCCATCACGGTTTCGGCGCCCCCGGGTCGGCTGGCCGACGCATCCTGGCGCCCAATCGGGCCGATAACAGGTTCCCACATTTCGGAACGCGCTCTAGAACGCGGCCATGAGCGCGCCCTCCTCTCCCGCCCCCAAATCCATGGCCGACACGGCCGCCGAGTTCGGCCTCAAGCCCGAGGAATACGAGGTCATCCTCCGACGCCTGAACCGCGAGCCCAACCTCGTGGAGCTGGGCGTGTTTTCGGTCATGTGGTCGGAGCACTGCAGCTACAAGTCCAGCCGCAAGCACCTGTCGAAGTTCCCCACCAAGGGGCAGAAGGTGATCTGCGGTCCGGGCGAGAACGCCGGCGTCATCGACATCGGCGACGGCCAGGCCTGCATCTTCAAGATGGAGAGCCACAACCACCCCAGCTACATCGAGCCCTACCAGGGCGCGGCGACGGGCGTCGGCGGCATCATGCGCGACGTCTTCACCATGGGCGCCCGGCCGGTGGCCCTGCTGAACGCCCTGCGCTTCGGCGATCCCAGCCATCCCAAGACCCGGCGCCTGGTCGAGGGCGTCGTCGCCGGCATCGCCGGCTATGGCAACTGCGTGGGCGTGCCCACCGTGGCCGGCGAGACCAACTTCCACCGCGGCTATGACGGCAACATCCTGGTCAACGCCATGTGCGTGGGCCTGGCCGACGCCGACAAGATCTTCTACTCCGCCGCCCCGGCCGCCGGCCTGCCCGTCGTCTACTTTGGCTCCAAGACTGGCCGCGACGGCATCCACGGCGCCACCATGGCCAGCGCCGAGTTCGACGAGGATTCGGACGAGAAGCGCCCCACCGTCCAGGTCGGCGACCCCTTCGCCGAAAAGCTGCTGATCGAGGCCACGCTGGAGCTGATGGCCACCGGCGCCGTCGCCGCCATCCAGGACATGGGCGCCGCAGGCCTGACCTCCTCCTCGGTCGAGATGGCCGGCAAGGGCGGGGTCGGCATCGAGCTGGACCTCGACGCCGTGCCCCAGCGCGAGGAGGGCATGACCGCCTACGAGATGATGCTGTCGGAGAGCCAGGAGCGGATGCTGGCTATCCTCAAGCCCGGCCGCGAGCGCGACGGCCATGCGATCTTCGAGAAGTGGGGCCTGGACGCCGCCATCATCGGCGTGACCACCGACACCGGCCACATCGTGCTGAAGCACAAGGGCGAGGTCGTCTGCGACCTGCCGCTCAGCCCGCTGTCCGACGACGCCCCGCTGTATGACCGTCCCTGGACCGAGCCGCCGGCGCCCGAGCGCATCGATCCCGCCAGCGTGCCGGCCCCCGAGGACTGGGAGGCGGCGGTGCTCAAGCTCGTCGCCTGCCCGGACGTCGCCTCCAAGCGCTGGCTGTGGGAGCAATACGACCGCCACGTCATGGCCGACACCCTGGAAGACAGCGCCACCGGCGCCGACGCCGGCATCGTCCGCGTCCACGGCACGCGCAAGGCCCTGGCCGTGACCAGCGACTGCACCCCGCGCTATGTGCAGAACGACCCCTACGAGGGCGGCAAGCAGGCGGTGGCCGAGGCCTGGCGCAACCTGACCGCCGTCGGCGCCGAGCCGATCGCCATCACTGACAACCTCAACTTCGGGAATCCGGAGCGCCCGCCGATCATGGGCCAGATCGTCCGCGCCATCGACGGCATGGCCGAGGCCTGCCGCGCGCTGGACTTCCCCGTCGTGAGCGGCAACGTCAGCCTCTACAACGAGACCAACGGCCAGGCCATTCCGCCCACACCGACCGTCGGCGGCGTCGGCCTCTTGGCCGACTACGGCGCGCGGGCGGACTTCGGCGGCCTGAAGCCGGACCAGACCCTGGTGCTGATCGGGGCCAGCCGGGGCGAACTGGGCGCCAGCCTGTACCTGCGCGAGATCCTTGGCCGCGAAGACGGCGCGCCGCCGCCGGTCGACCTGGCGCTTGAGCGCAAGACTGGCGACTTCGTGCGCGCCCGCATCGCCTCCGGCGACCTGCGCACGGTACACGACCTGTCGGACGGCGGGCTGGTCGCGGCGGCGGCGGAAATGGCGCTGGCCAGCGGCGTGGGCGTCGAGCTTGACGCCACCAGCGAGGCGCACGCCCATCCCTTCCTTTTCGGCGAGGACCAGGCCCGGTATCTGGTCGCGGTCGAAGACGCCGGCCCGCTCATCGAGGCGGCCAAGGCCGAAGGTCTCGTGGCCGCGGTCGTGGGGCGTTCAGGCGGGAACCGCTTCGGCTCGGGAGGCCTTTTCTCCATCGATCTGGACCGCCTGCGCGCCGCTCACGAGGGCTGGTTGCCGGCCTTCATGGGAGCCGCCGCCTGAAACCGCTCGCCGCCCTCGCCGCTGTCGCCGTCCTGCTGGGCGCCTGCGCAACCTCGCCCGCCGAGCCGCCGCCGCCTCCGCCACCCGGCGGCGAGGGTTGCGATGTCTCGGTCTCGTTCGGCAGCTACGCCATGGGCATCGACCAGGAAGCCTTCGGCCGCGTCGAGGCCTGGCTGGCCGCCAACCCTGCCCTGGTCGCCGATGTGAAGGTCACCCCCTGGGGCCGCGAGGGCGAGCGCACCCTTTGCGTCACCGCCACGTCCGAGGCCACCATCCGGCCGGTCTTCTCCGGCATCCGCAAGCAACTGCCCGTGGAAGGCCGCAAGGCGCCCATCACCCTGCTCAGCCGCACCGGCGGGCATTTCCACACGCGGGGCGGGCCGGGCTAGCAGGTCTGCAATTTTGGGTGGACCGCCAGAGTGGCGCGAGGCATCGTCGCCGTGTGAACTCCGGGGGGCAAGCATTGAACACGTCGCGAATTCTGAAGGGCGCCGCGATCGGCGTCATTTTCAGCCTGGCAAGCCTCGAGGCAGCCACGGCTCAACAGCCCCGGCCGCTCGATGGCACACCTCCGGAAGGCTGTGACATCGCCGTTCTCTTCGGCAGCTACGCGACGAAAATCGACGCGGAGGCCTACGACAAGACCCAGAGGTGGCTACGGGAGAACTCAGCTCAGGTGGCCAAGGTGGACGAGGTCGTGTGGGGCCGGGTTGGAGAACGCACCCTGTGTATCGCTGTCGCCGACCCCGGGAAAATCCAGGCCGTCTTCAAGCGCATCAAGCGCCTCTACCCAAAGGTCAATCTCGTGGCGCCGATCGCCATGACCAGCAGGAACGGCGATACGTTCCACACAAAGCATCGCGACGACTCGCCGCCCGGTCCCGCCGCGCGTTCCGCCCAGGAGAACAGCAGACGAGGGGTGCCCGGCGGCCGGCCCTGGTAGGAACCCGGCCCGAGCGCCCCTCCGGCCCTCAGGCCATCTCCACCTTGCGCTCGGCCGGCGCGCCGGCGCCGAGGCGCTCGACCAGGGCCTCGTACTGCGCCCACAGGCGCGGCGGCAGCCGTTCGCCGAAGCGCTCGTAGAAGGCCGGGATCAGCGAGGCTTCCTCGGCCCAGACGTCCTTGTCGACGCTGAGCAGCAGGTCCAGCTTCTCCGGCGCCAGGTCGAGGCCGGACACATCCAGGCTGCCCTTGGCCGGCAGGCGGCCGATGGCGGTGTCCACCGCTTCGGCCTCGCCCTCGAGGCGCTCGAACACCCACTTCAGGACGCGGCTGTTGTCGCCAAAGCCCGGCCAGACGAACTTGCCGCCGTCCTTGCGGAACCAGTTGACGAAGAAGATCTTCGGCAGCTTGGCCGGATCGGCCGCGCTGGCCCCGACCTTCAGCCAGTGGGCGAAGTAGTCGCCCATGTTGTAGCCGCAGAAAGGCAGCATGGCGAACGGGTCGCGGCGCAGCTCGCCGACCTTGTTCTCGGCGGCGGCGGTGCCTTCCGAGGCAGTGTTCGAGGCCAGGAACACGCCGTGCTCCCAGTCGAACGCCTCGGTCACCAGCGGCACGGCGCTGGCGCGGCGGCCGCCGAACAGGATGGCGCTGATCGGCACGCCGGCCGGATCGGCCCACTCGTCGGCGATCACCGGGCACTGATGCGCGGCGACCGTGAAGCGCGCGTTCGGGTGCGCCGCCGGGGTGGCGCTCTCGGGCGTCCAGGGACGGCCCTGCCAGTCGGTCAGGTGCGGCGGCGGCTCGTCGGTCAGGCCTTCCCACCAGACATCGCCGTCGGGCGTCAGGGCCACGTTGGTGAAGACGCAGTCGCGGTCCAGCGCGTCGATGGCGTTCTTGTTCGTCGCCATGCCGGTGCCCGGCGCGACGCCGAAGAAGCCGGCTTCCGGATTGATGGCGCGCAGCTGGCCGTCGGCGCCGAAGCGCATCCAGCAGATATCGTCGCCCACCGTCTCGGCCTTCCAGCCGGGAATGGTCGGCTGCAGCATGGCCAGGTTGGTCTTGCCGCAGGCGCTGGGGAAGGCGGCGGCGATGTAGCGGACCTGCCCCTTGGGGTTGGTCAGCTTGAGGATCAGCATGTGCTCGGCCAGCCAGCCCTCGTCGCGGGCCATGACGCTGGCGATGCGCAGGGCGTAGCACTTCTTGCCCAGCAGCGCGTTGCCGCCGTAGCCCGAGCCGTAGGACCAGATCTCGCGGCTCTCGGGGAAGTGGACGATCCACTTCTCCTCGTTGCAGGGCCAGGGCACGTCCTTCTCGCCCTCGGCGAGCGGGGCGCCCAGGGTGTGGACGGCCGGCACGAAGAAGCCGTCGTCGCCCAGCATGTCCAGCGCCGCCTTGCCCATGCGGGTCATCACCCGCATCGAGATGGCGACATAGGCGCTGTCGGTGATCTCGACGCCCAGCGCGCTGATCGGCGAGCCGATGGGGCCCATGCAGAAGGGCACGACATACATCGTGCGGCCCTTCATGCAGCCGTCGAAGAGGCCGTTCAGGCGGTCGCGCATCTCGGCGGGATCGGACCAGTTGTTGGTCGGGCCGGCGTCGGCTTCCTTTTCGGAGCAGATGAAGGTGCGGCTCTCGACGCGGGCCACGTCGCGCGGGTCGGACGCGGCGTAGAAGCTGTTGGGGCGCTTGTCGGGGTTCAGACGCTGCAGCGTGCCGGCCTCGACCAGCCGGTCGGTCAGCTCCTTGAATTCCTCGTCCGAACCGTCGCACCAGTAGACCGCGTCTGGCTTGGTCAGCGAGGCGATCTCGCGCACCCAGGCGATCAGTTTGGCGTGTTTGGTCGGGGCCTTGTCCAGGCCCGGAATCGAGACTTCGCCGCCCATCACCGGCGTCCTCCGTTACTGCGAGCCGCGGGCGGTCCCTTGATGAGAACCACTCTCGCCTGCCCCTTGCGCCCGAACTGCCTAGCGCGGAGGCGCCGCCCGGGGCAAGCCGAAAGGGGTCGATTGTGAAGCTTCTCCAACGATGCCCCCCTTCGCCGAGGCGCCCGAACCCCTTGCTGGGCGGGGCGCAGGCGCCGTTGTCCGTGCAACGGGCGCCAAGGTGATTTAGGCTTGCACAAAGAGGGGGAACGCCATGCGCCGCTGGATTACGCGTCTGCTGGTCGCGATCGCGGCGCTTGTCGTCTGGGCCGCCGTGGGCCTCATCCTGCTCGACCTGCCCAATCGTCCGGCGCGGGTCCCGCTTTCGCCCTTCGTCGATCGCGCCGCCGCCTATGAGGTGCGCATCCGGCGCGACCAGTGGGGCGTGCCGCACATTCTGGGCCGAACGGACGCCGACGCCGCCTTCGGCCTGGCCTTCGCCCACGCCGAGGACGACTTCGCCACCATCCAGGATGTCCTGCTGGCCACGCGCGGAACGCTGGCGGCGAAGAATGGCGCCGGCGCCGCGCCCGGAGACTACATCGTCTCCCTGCTCAATGTCTGGCCGACCGTCGAGGCCGGCTACGCCAACCTCCCGGCCGATGTGCGGCAGGTGATGGAGGCCTACGCCGACGGGCTCAACTACTATGTCGCCCTCAATCCGGACCTGGCCGCCCCCGGCGTGCTGCCCATCACCGGCAAGGACATCGCCGCCGGCTTCGTCTTCAAGACCCCCTTCTTCTACGGGCTCGACGCCGAGCTGAAGCGGCTGAACGGCCTGGGCGCCGATCCCACGCCAAAGGGCTCGAACGGTGTCGCCGTGGCGCCGTCCCGCTCGGCCGACGGGGCCACCCGCCTCCTGGTCAACTCGCACCAGCCCTTCACCGGCCCGGTGGCCTGGTACGAGGCGGTGGTCGAAAGCGGCGATGGCTGGCACGTCGCCGGCGGCTTCTTTCCCGGCGCGCCCTTCATGCTGCACGGCCACAACGCCCACCTTGGCTGGGCCAACACCGTCAACAAGCCCGACCTGATCGACACCTATCGCCTGGTCATCAACCCGAAGAACCCGGGCCAGTACCGGCTGGACGGCCAGTGGCGCGACTTCGAGCGCGCCAAGGCCCGGCTGCGGGTCAAGCTGTGGGGCCCCTTCTACTGGACCGTCAGCCGCGACGTCCTGCGCAGCGTCCACGGACCGGTCATGGTCACCAAGGCCGGCCACTTCGCCCTGCGCTACGCCGGCATGGACGAGGCGCGCCAGCCCCTGCAGTACTGGCGTCTGAACAAGGCCCGCGACATGGCCGAATGGCGCGCCGCCATGGCCATGAACGCCCTGCCCAGCATCAACTACATCTACGCCGACGCCGCCGGGAACATCGGCTACGTCTACAATGGCCAGTATCCGGACCGGCGGGCGCAGGCCGACTGGGCCGGCGAACTGCCCGGGGATCGGTCGGATCTGATCTGGCGGGGCTACCTGCCGTTCGACCGCGTCCCCCAGATCTGGAATCCGCCCGCCGGCCTGGTGTTCAACGCCAATAACACCCCCTTTTCCGCCACCGCGCCGGGCGATGGGCTGAAGCCGGCCGACTTCCCCGCCTCGATGGGTCTGCAGACCGACATGACCAACCGCGCCATGCGGTTGGAGGAGACCTGGGGCCTGGACGACCGTGTAACGGCCGAGGAATTCGAGACCTACAAGTTCGATGTCGCCTACAGCATCCGCTCACAGCCGGTCCGGGTGGTGAACCAGATCCTGGCGATGAACGCCGCCGGCGATGATGAGCTGGCGCGGGTCCAGACGGTTCTTCGCGGATGGGACCGACGGGCCGACCGGGCCAACCGGGGCGCGGCGCTGGCGGTGCTGACGGCCTGGGAGG
>VFQU01001111.1_pt1 | contig 17567 bp, 17 predicted proteins | sample 3512311 | NCBI WGS metagenome assembly VFQU01 (sample SAMN10412377, study PRJNA504923) | tailings metagenome | isolation source: Relicate 3 Philex TSF3 active mining site | place: Philippines: Tuba, Benguet | collected 2017-08-29
ATTCGCGGGCGCGGGGGGTGTTTGCGGGCATTTCGCTTGAGGGGGCAACGCTGCGGGCGGACCTCGATGCCAACGAGGCGATGTACAAGCGGAAGCTGACGACCAAGGAAATCGTGCGGGAACGCAAGGCACGGGCCACGGCGGCGGGAGCGCGATTTGTGAGCGTGTTGACGCGGTATTCGCCCAAGGAACTGAAGTAATGCTGTTGGGTTTGGCTTCGTTTCTGCTGCTGGCAGCCGTGCCGCCGGCCGATCTGGCGCCGGTGCACTGGCCGAGCGGCGAGGTGAAGAGCCTCGAGTTGTTGAATGGCGCGGCGTGGAACTGTCTGCTGGTGGAAGAGCCGCATTGGACGAAGGAATTTGTGGCGGCGGCGCACGCGCGGCAACTGGTGGTGTTGGGCCTGGTGGGGGAAGGCAAGGACCCGCTGGGGAAGTTGCTCGGGGCAGGTCTCGATGGCGCGGTATGGGAAGGAAGGTTTGAGAAGGCGACGGTAGCGGCTGGCCGGCAACGGCTCGAAAAGGCTGGCAAGCTGGCCGTGGTGCTGGGCCTGCGCGGGGAAATTCCCCTTGGGGAAGATGCGCCGGCGATTATCGGGACGCACCAGGGCGTGTGGGCGGGGATCAATCCGCATGAGGAAGGCGAGGCCCATGCGGCGCCATCGGGGGCGCCGTGGATTGATACGAATGCGGGATTTCTCCGCTTTGTGCGTGCGGCGACGAGCCGGCCGTTCTGGCTGAGTGCACGGCCGCCGAAGGACCTGGTGATCACACTGCCGCGCTATCTGCAGATGATCGCGGACCCGGCGATGGTGGGGGCGCGGTGGGTGTTCCGGTTTGAGGGGGATTTCTTTGGGCGGCTCGCGGCAGGCGAGGCGCGGGCACGGAAGGATTTTGAGCGGATCCAGCAGGTGTTGCGGTTTTTTGAGCAGAACCGCGGTTTGCAGTCTCTACCGCCTTATGGGCAGTTGGCGGTGGTGGCGGACGTGCCGAACGGGGCGCTGCTGTCGGGTAGCGTGCTGGACATGATTACGGTGAAGCACACGCCGGTGCGGCCGGTGCCTTTCGGCAAAGTGGCGCCGGAAGACTTTGACCGGGCGAAGATGGCGGTGAACGTAGACTCGCCGGCGTTCAATGAGGCCCAACAGCAGGTGTTGCGCAACTTCACACGCGGGGGTGGGACGGTGCTGAGCGCGCCGCCGGGTTGGCGCATGCCGGAGCCGCGCGTGGACCAGGTGACAACGGATGCCGAAGAGGTGAAGAAGCTCGACCAGATCTGGAAGGAAGTGAACGGCATGACGGGGCGGCGGAATCTGGGCGTCCGGCTGTTCAATGTGTCGAGTCTATTGTCGAATCTGCTGGGGCCGCCGGATGGGGCGCGGGTGGTGATTTATCTGGTGAATTACTCGGATTTTCCGGTGGATACGATTGCGGTGCACCTGCTGGGGAATTTCTCGAAGGCGACGGTGTACTGGCCGGAGCGAGGCCCGCGGACGCTCATGCCCTATGAGATTGAGGAAGGCACCGGAGTGGATATCGACATATTGGAGTCGGCGGCGATCCTGATTGCGGAAAAGTGAAGTGAAATTACAATAGGGGGATGACCCGCCGCGAAGTTCTCTCCCTGGCCGCGCTACCGTTGATGGCGCAGACGAAGACCCTGCCGACGGCGCCAGTGTCGGTGCGGAAATGTGAAACCTACAACGAGGATTTCTACGAAATCTTCAATGCCATGTTTGACGAACTGGGCGGGGCGGCGAAGCTGGTGCGCAACAAGACGGTGACGATCAAGCTGAACCTGACCGGCTCACCGGGTTTGCGGCTGCAGGGTAAGGCACTGGGGTTGACACACTACACACACCCGAAGCACGTGCTGGCGATGACGGCAGTGCTGGACCGGGCGGGGGCGCGGCGCATACGGTTTGTGGAATCGGCCTGGGGCACGGCGGGGCCGCTGGCGGAATACATGCTCGATTCCGGCTGGCCGGTGCGGCAGTTGACGACGGCGGCCAAGCAGGTGGAGTTCCGCAATACGAATGCGCTGGGGGGCTTTGCCAGCAAGTATGTGCGGATGAAGGTGCCGCATGGCGGGTGGATCTTCCCGGCCTGGGAGTTCAACGAAGTGTATGCCGAGACGGATGTCATGATGTCGATGGCGAAGCTGAAGAACCACGACACCTGCGGGGTGACGCTGGCGATGAAGAACATGTTCGGGTGCACGCCGGCTTCGATTTATGGCAATGACGCGGGGGAGGGAGAACCGAACGAGAGCCCGACCTCTGGGCGCGACCAGGTATGCCATGTGGGCAAGCGGCAACCGGCTTCAATCGCCTTGCCGGAGTTGGACCCGAACTCGCCGCGGGACCCGTTCTACCGGATGCCGCGCATCTCGGTGGAGGTGGCGGCAGCCAGGCCGATCGACATATCGTTCATTGACGGGATCGAGACCATGACCGGCGGGGAAGGCCCGTGGATCCACCCGACCAAGGGCACCTTTGGCGGAGTGGGTTTGGCCAAGCCGGGCCTGCTGGTGCTGGGCACGAACCCGGTGACGACCGATACGGTGGGCACGGCGCTGATGGGTTACGACCCGCGGGCGCCCAAGGGCACACCGCCGTTTCACAAGTGCGACAACTACCTGCTGCTGGCCGAAGAGGCCGGGTTGGGTACGGCGGACCTGAAACAGATTGAGGTGATTGGCGGTCGGGTTGAAGAGTTGAAGTATCCGTTTCCGATGAGTGCCTGATGCAGCGAATTCTCGAACAGATAGTCCCGGTCTTCTCGAAGCTGACGCCGATGGCGGCACTGGACATTCTGATCGTCGCGGTGCTGATCTACATCTTCATCATCAACATCCGGGGCCGGCGAGCGGCGCAGATCGCCTCGGGGATGCTGATTCTGATGTGCGCCTACATAGCGAGCCTGTGGCTGCATCTGGAGTTGTTGCGGACGCTGCTGGCGACGCTGGCGCCGTACTCGGCCTTTGCGATCATTGTGATGTTCCAGAGCGAAATCCGGCGGGTGCTGGCGCGAATCGGGCGGACGCGCATATTTACCTTTGGGGGACGGCTGCAACGGCGCGAGGCGGCGGATGAGGTGCTGATGGCGATTGGGTATCTGGCGCAGCACCGCATTGGGGCGCTGATCGTTGTGGAGCGGGACATCGGCCTGAAGACCTTCATTGAGACCGGGGTAAACCTGGACGCACGGCTCTCGCGGGATCTGCTGCTGAGCATCTTCTATCCCGGAGGTGCGTTGCATGACGGCGCGGTGATTGTGCAGGGCGACCGCATTGCGGCCGCGGCCTGCTTTCTGCCGCTTTCGATGAACCCGGCGCGGCTGGGGCACCTGGGGACGCGGCATCGCGCGGCCATCGGGATTACGGAGGAAACTGACGCGCTGGCCGTTGTGGTGTCGGAAGAGACGGGGAAGCTGAGCCTGTGCGCGTTTGGGGAAATCCAGCACGGGGTGTCGGTGGATTACATCGAAGAAAAACTGACGAAGCATCTGAACCAGCCGCTGACGCCAACGGCCAACAGTGCGGCGGCGGGGGCGCAGCAGTGATGCGACTGTTGACCGAGAACATGGCGGCGAAACTGTTCAGTCTGCTGATGGCGGCTCTGCTGTGGGTGGCGGTGGTGGACGAACAGGAGCTGATTGAGACGGTGACGGTGCCGGTGGAGTACCGCAATCTGGCCAACGATCTGGACCTTTCACCGGACGCCCCCAGCCGGATACAGTTGCAGGTGCGCGGGCCGCGGGGACGGTTGAACGACGTGTCCCCGGACAAGACCAATATTGTGCTGGATCTGGCGGGGATGAACGAACCTTCGGCGCGGACCTTCACCATACAGGCCGAGGCGATCAACCTGCCGCCGACGGTGACGCTGGTCAGGGCGATGCCATCGCAATTGCGGGTGACCCTGGAGCGCCGGGTGTTCAAGGACCTGCCGGTGGTGGTGAACTATGAGGACCGGGAGTTGGCCAGTCAGATCATCTCCACGCAGATTGAGCCGCCGCTGGTGCGCGTGGTGGGGCCCCAATCGCGCATCGACCGCACTACGATGCTCTCCACCGAGCCCATCAATCTGAAGCAACTGGGTGACGCGCAAAGCGTGCGGGTCAATGTGTTGCTGACGGACCCGGAGCTTTCGGTGGTGGGTTCGCCGCTGGTAACGGTGCGGCTCAATCGTGCCTCGCTACCCTAGAGGGATGGCACGACAACTCTTCGGAACGGATGGCATACGCGGCCGGGCGGGTGAAGCGCCGCTGGACAAGGCCACGGCCTATGCTCTGGGGGCGGCACTGGGTCACTGGGCGAAAGGCAAAGAAGCGGCGCCGAAGGTGCTGCTCGGAATGGACACGCGGGAATCGGGCGGGTGGTTGGCGGCGGCGGTGGCCGCGGGATTGGCGGCGGCCGGGGTGGAGCCGCACTTTGCGGGTTTGTTGACGACACCGGGCGTGGCCTGGAATACGCGGACGGGACCGTACGTGGCGGGGGTCATGATCTCGGCCTCGCATAACCCGTATTACGACAATGGCCTGAAGGTGTTTGATCATTCGGGGTACAAGTTGCCGGATGAGCAGGAACTGGAACTGGAAACCGAGATCTTCCGGATACGGGAGACGGCGGAGGTGCCGGAGTTTGCGCTGGTGGCGCGGCCAGAGTTGGGTCAGCGTTATCTGGATTTTCTGGCCGGGACCTTCACCGGGGACTTGCAGGGCCTGCATCTGGTGGTGGATTGCGCCCACGGAGCGGCCAGTGAGCTGGCGCCAGCGCTGCTGGAGCGGTTGGGGGCGCGGCTGACCGTGATCGGCAACCAGCCAAACGGGCGCAACATCAACGAAGGGGTGGGGGCGCTGCATACGGATCATTTGCGGGAAGCGGTGCTGGCCAGCGGCGCGGATGCCGGTGTTGCCTTTGACGGCGATGCGGACCGGGCCATGTTCATGACCGGGACGGGGCGGCTGGTGGACGGCGATGCGGTGTTGCTGATCTGTGCGCGGCGCATGGGCGTCAAGCAGGTGGTGGCGACGGTGATGTCGAATCTGGGGCTGGAAGTGGCGTTGCGGAATGACGGCATCACGCTGGCGCGGACGGCCGTGGGGGACAAGTATGTGCTGGAGGAGATGATCCGTTCGGGGGCGAAGCTGGGGGGAGAGCAGTCGGGGCACGTGATCTTCGCGGATTTTGCGACGACGGGGGACGGCATGTTAACGGCGTTGCAGGTGTTGAGCGCGATGCGGGCGAGCGGGGCGAGTCTGGACGGCCTGCTGGAAGGGTTTACGGTGTTTCCGCAATTGCTGAAGAATGTCCGCGTGGCCGAGCGGGTACCGATTGCGGAACTCGTGGGAGTGCAGGCCCGCGTACAGGAATGTGAGGCGGACTTTGCGGGCAACGGACGCGTGCTGGTGCGGTATTCGGGAACGGAGCCATTGGCGCGGGTGATGGTGGAAGGAGATGATCTGGCCAAAGTAGAATTGCATACCGCGCGCATTGCGGCCGCTTTAGAAGAGGCAATCGGCATAAAATAGCAGGCGATGCGTATCTTGTTACTTGCTTCGCTGATGGCCAGCGTCATGGCCGCCCAGAATGTGAAACCCGCCAAGCTGGGCGGGGAGGATTGGGTGCAGTTGTTCAACGGGAAGGACCTCACGGGCTGGGTGGAGGTGGGCAAGGAGAAGTGGACGGTGGAAGACGGGGAGATCAAGGGTGAAGCCGTGAGCAAGGCCTACGGCTACCTGCAGACCGATAAGGACTACAAGGACTTCCACCTTTCGATCAAGTTCAAGTGTGTGGGCAACGGGAACTCGGGCGTGTTCTTCCACACGGCCTTCAAGCCGGGGACGCCGGACATCACGCGCGGTTTGCAGTTTGAAGTGGATTGCCGCATAGGGCAGCACACGGGCGGCATCTATGGGGACGGCCGGGGCTGGATTGTCTGGCCGGCTCCGGAAAACGAACTGGTGGTGCGCAAGGGGGATTGGAATGAGTACACCCTGAAGGTGGAAGGCAACCGCTACACGTCGCGGTTGAACGGCGTGCTGATGGTGGACTTTACCGACCCGAACCCGAAGTCGTTTGACGGCCCGATCGCGCTGCAACTGCACTCGGGTGGGGAAGGGAACATGCGGTTTAAGGATATCTGGATACGGGACTTGTCCAAGCGCTAGGCCGCCATGAGCTTGCCGCCGGGGGTACGCAAGGAACTGGTGCTGGACCTGGCCCAGCTCTGTCTGGACCTGGCGGGCATTGTGGATCCGACGCCAGCATCCGATGCAGGCAACCTGCTGCTGTCGCTGAGCCGGGCGCGCTGGTTTGACGCCGTGCTAAGCGGAGTCAGCATGGTGCCGTATCTGGGCGATCTGGCCAAGCTGGGGCGATTGCCACGGTATCTCGAAACGGCACGGGAAGCGATACGGGCGGCGCGCGCGTCTGCTGAGGCAGCGGCGCTTTTGAACCCCATTCTGGCGAGGCTGGCCCGGCTGGTAGACCTGTTGCCAGATCAATTGCCAGCGGCCCTCTCGCAGCTGCGGATGGAGCTGCGAAGCTACCAGCAATCACTGCGCGTGGTGTCGACCGTGGGCCGTAACCTGCCTGACATCAGCGGCCGCTTCGTGTTCAAGCCCCGCTGGCGGGAGGGCAGTTTTGAGTACGAGCAGATTGGTGGGCGGCTGGGCGTGCCGGGAAAGGTGATGACGCACCGGGATGAGCTGGCGCAGCGCGCGATCTCGGCAGGAACTGGCGAGCATGCGGGCCACCGGATTGCGATCCGCTTTGGCGCGCCGGGGGACGCGCGGAACATGTCGTTGCAGAACCCGAACATGAACACTTATGTGCCGAAAGTGCATCAGGAAGCTTTGCAGGGTTCCGGGGCCAGCTATTACCGGCTGGAGGACGAGTGGGCCGGGAAGTTGCAGCAAGGCATTGGGATTGACGTTGTCGTGCGAGACAAGTACCGGCCCGGCGAGTCAAGGCCCATCGCGCGTTTCGTGGAATGGACGGAAATTGCGCCGAATGGAGGCCTTACAAAGCACACGCGGGATTTCGGCAATTTCGGTTCGCCGCAGCAGCGGCAGGCGGCGGGCCGCTAGGCGGCGGTCAGGCGGAACGGGGGCCGAGCAGGATCAGAGCCGCACCGGCCAGGCACAGGGTAGCGCCGGCCAGGTCCCAACGGTCCGGCCGGACGCCTTCGACGGCCCACAGCCACAGTAAGGAACTGAGGATGTAGATGCCCCCATAGGCAGCGTAGGCGCGGCCGGCTGCCGGAGAATCCACACGCGTGAGGGCGGCCGCAAAGCCAGCCAGGAGTAATACGCCGAGCGCCGCCCAGGCGGGAGTCCGGCCGAGGCGCAGCCAAGCCCAAAAACAGAAGCAACCGCCGATTTCACCGGCCGCGGCCAGCAGGTACCAAAGCAGGGGACTCACTGTTCAGGCTCGCGGAGCGTGGCGTCAAACCAGTCAGCGACCAGATTGAGGTCGCTGAAGATGGTGGGCCAGCCGTGGCCTTTGCCGGGCAGGACGGTGAGCTTGCTGGGTACGTTGAGCGTCTTGAGCTGTTCGATGTAGGCGGTGGATTGCTGCAAAGGAACCAACTGGTCGGCATCGCCGTGGATGAGCAGCGTTGGTGGATGAGTGGCACTGATGCGGTACAGGGGGGAGTGTTCTTTGCCCAGTTGTTCGGCGAGCACCTTGGGGGGAGCAGCGCCGGGACCACCCCAGTTGAGGAAGTCAGTGGGCGGGAAGAAGCAGGCCACTGACCGGGCTTTGTCGGCGTGCATCAGGGCCAGGTGGCAACCGGCGCTGAAGCCGGAGAAGCCGATGCGGTTGGGGGCGACATTCCAACGGGCGGCGTTCTTCTGAATGTAGTTGAGGGCGAGCGGGAGGTCGTCGACAATCTCCTTCAGGGCGAAGCGGGGTTGCGAACTCAGGAGCACGGCAAAGACGGTGTAGCCGCGGTCGGTAAGTTGGGCGAAGGCCTGGGGATTCACATTGGACTTGCTGGAACGCCAGGTGGCGCTGACCACGAAGACCACCGCGGCGCCGTTGGGCGTGGCGGGGGCAAAGACATCCATGGTGAGGGCCAGGCCGAACTTGCGGCCATAGACGACATCTTCCGTGTGGGCCACCGGGCCGGCGAAAACGGCGATGGAGGTAAGCATGTACAGCGCAAACAGCTTCATATAGGCTAAGTATGACAATTTGCCATGACACCTCTATTGCTGACCGCGACGCTGCTGGCGCAGACCTATCAACCCACCTGGGAATCGATTGACAAACGCCCGAACCCGGCCTGGTTTGCGGATGCGAAGTTTGGCATCTTCATCCACTGGGGCGTATATTCGGTGCCAGCCTACGCCCCGATTGTGCCCGGCAAGCTGGCCTATGCCGAGTGGTACTGGAATGCCCTCGAGAATGGCCGCAAAGGCAGCACCAAGCCGATTGAGGCAGGGACGTGGGCGTACCACAGGAAGCAGTACGGGGACGACTTTCACTATCAGAACTTCGCGCCCCAGTTTCGGGCGCAACTGTTTGACCCGCAGCAGTGGGCCGACGTGTTTGCCCGGTCGGGGGCAAAGTATGTCGTGCTGACCTCAAAACATCATGAGGGCTTTACGTTGTGGCCGAACGCACAGGCATCCGCCACCTGGGGCCGGCCCTGGAATGCGGTGGAGACCGGGCCGCGGCGGGATGTCCTTGGGGATCTGACAACGGCGGTGCGCGACAAGGGCCTGAAGATGGGCTACTACTATTCGCTCTACGAGTGGTTTAACCCGTTGTGGCTGCATGACAAGCCCAAGTACATTGCGCAGCACATGTTTCCGCAGTTCAAGGATCTGGTGACGAAGTACAAGCCGTCGATCATTTTCAGCGATGGCGAGTGGGACTTGCCTTCCAACGAATGGAAGAGCCCGGAACTGCTGGCCTGGCTCTTCAATGAATCACCGGTGAAGGATGAGGTGGTGATCAACGACCGCTGGGGTAAGGAGAGCCGGCACAAGCATGGTGGATACTACACGACGGAGTACACCGCGGGCATGGCCGACGCGGGGCATGACTGGGAGGAAAGCCGTGGCATGGGCGCCTCCTACGGCTACAACCGGGCCGAGCGGATTGAGAATTACAACTCGACGCGATCGCTGCTGATCATGCTGGCCGACATTGTGTCGCGGGGCGGCAACTTTCTGCTGGATATCGGGCCGGACGGCGATGGGACGATCCCGGTGGTGATGGAGCAGCGGCTGGTGGAGATTGGCCAGTGGCTGAAGGTGAATGGCGAGGCCATCTATGGCACGCGGACACACAAGGTGACGCGGCAATGGTCAGCCGGGGAACAACCGAAGGTGGATTACAACCAGCGCTTTGAATCGGATTACGACGTGACGGCGCTGGCCTCAAAGCCCGCGCCGGGCAAGGCCTCCATTGAAACCTTTTTCACGGCCAAGGGCAACACGGTGTACGCGATACTACCGCGCTGGCCGGGCAAGCGCGTGACGCTGAAGGGGCTCACCCCGAAGAACGTCGAATTGCTGGGGGCGCCGGGAGCGTTGAAGTTCCGGCGGGTGGCGGGAGCCGTGACGGTGGACCTGCCGGACCTGCCCGAGGAATTGCTGAGCCAGCCGCTTTGGACGCTGAAGGTGACCCAATGAGACGACGTGAATTTCTGGCCACGCTTCCGGCCGCGACGGCGCTGGCACAGGCCGCCAAGCCGAATGTGCTGTTTCTGTCCGTGGATGATTTGAACGATTGGGTGGGCTGTCTGAAGGGCTATCCGGGCATACACACGCCCAATATTGACCGCCTGGCGCGGCAGGGCGTGCTCTTCACGGATGCCCACTGTTCGGCCCCGCTGTGCAATCCGTCACGGACGGCGATTCTGACCGGGCTGCGGCCTTCCACCACCGGCATCTACAACAACGACCAGTACCTGCGTCCCCACCATCCCGATATCGTAACGATGCCCGTGCACTTCCGGCGGAATGGCTATCATGTGGCCGGGGCGGGGAAGATCTTCCATCACACGGCGGGCAACAATCCGCCGGACCAGTGGGATGAATTTCAACTGCAGCAATTTGATGACCCCTGGTATCGCCGCGCTGACTGGTATCCGTGGAACAAGCGCATACCGGCGCCGGCAGGGCATCCCTTCAACGGGCTCAAGAACTTTCCGGGCGAATTTGACTGGGGCGTGCTGCCGACGGCGGAAGCTGATTACGGAGACCAGCATGCCGTTCGCTTCGCGAAGGATTTCCTGAAGCGCGAACACACCAAGCCATTCTTCCTGGCTGTTGGCCTGTGGCATCCCCACATTCCGCTTTACGCGCCGCAGCGCTACTTTGACCTCTATCCCGAAGCAAAGGTATTTCTGCCGGAGGTGCGGGACGATGACCTGAGCGACCTGCCGCCGCTGGCACAGAAGCTGGCTGAGTTCCGGCGCGAAGAGTTTCAGCGGATACGGGATACGGGCAAATGGAAGGAGTTTGTGCGGGCTTATCTCGCCTGCATTTCCTTTGCCGATGCCATGGTGGGCGATATCGTGGCGGCGCTCGACCAGAGCCGTTATGCGGGGAATACGCACCTGGTGTTCTGGTCAGACAACGGCTGGCACCTGGGCGAGAAGGAGCACGTCCACAAGTCAACGCTCTGGCAGCGGTCCACGCACGTGCCGTTGATCTGGCGCGGCCCTGGCTTGAAGGGCGTGGGGGTGGCGCGGCGGCAACCGGTGAGCACCCTGGACCTGTATCCGACGCTGATTGATGTCTGCGGCCTGTCACGCAATGAGCGGCTGGACGGGCAATCGCTGAAGCCGCTGCTGGACAATCCGCGGGCGCCCCGTGAGACGGCGGTGTGTACGCACTTGCCGAAGACGCACTCGGTGGTGGATACGCGCTGGCGCTACAACGTCTACGCGGATGGCAGTGAGGAACTCTATGACCGCCGGCGAGACCGGCACGAGTTCACCAATCTGGCGGGTGATGCGCGCTACAACGTAGTGAAGAAGCGGTTGGCGCGCTATGTGCCGGAGAAGAGCGCCACACCTGTGCCGCTCAACACGGAATACGATTTTGATTTTGCTACGCATACCTATCGCAGAAAGGCGAAACCATGAAGATGCTATTGCTGATGCCCCTGTGCCTGCTGGCGGCGGACCCACGGGCGGCGCTCACCTTTGAGGCCAATTTCGAGAAGGGCGTGAATGCCAACCTGGCCAAGGGCGACGCGCGCATCTACTACGCGGAAAGCTACAAGGAAGGCAGTGTGGCCACGCCCGGTCTGGGGCAGTCGCCGGTGGTGCACGAGAACGGGGCGTTGCGGTTTACACGCAAGCACACGACGGCCCTCTTCTTCAAAGCCGATGGGAACGTTTCGCCGACGACCGGCAGCTTTGCCTTCAAGCTGAAGCTGGACCCGAACTCCGACCTGCCGCCGGACTGGGTGGACCCCATACAGTTGACCGACAAGGCTTACAACGATTCCGCGCTATGGGTGGATTTCACCAAGGATGACCGGCCACGGAATTTCCGTTTGGGTGTGTTTGGAGAGTTGAAGTCGTGGAACCCGAACAACCTGCCGGGGGATAAGAATCCAGCGTTCAACAACCGGCTGGTGGTGAAGAAGAACCCGCCTTTCCTGCGGGACCGCTGGACGCAGGTGGTGATCACCTATGAGGGGTTGGGCACGGCGCAGGGCAAGGCCAGTCTGTATGTGAACGGGGAACTGGTGGGGCACAATGGAACCCCCATTACCGAGGCGTTCCGTTGGGAACCTGGCAAGGCCACCATTCGTCTGGGCGTGAACTATGTGGGCTGGATGGACGATCTGGCGGCCTATAGCCGGGTGCTGACAGCGGAGGAAGTGCGCAACCTGAAGTGATCAGGAGTGGCGGGCGCAGACCTCGCGCAGTTTCTTGAACAGCGCGGGAGTGGCTTCGAGAGCCGGGGTCTTCTCTTCGTATTCCAGAGCCAGGTAGCCGCGGTAGTTGTTGGCCACCAGCATCCTGGCGACGCGATCCCAATCGGAGGGCGCAGGGCCCTTTTCGTCGCGCACCATGGCCTTCACCTGGACGTTAACGGCGTGCGGGGCGATCATTTCGATCTGCTCGTAGATACGAGTCTTGAAGTTGGCGGTGTCGAGGTTGATGCCCACCCAGGGGCTGTTCACCTGTTTGACGATCTTGACGATGGTCTCAGCGCGATCGGTGACGCCGCCATGGTTTTCGAGGCCGAGGATGATGCCGTGCTGGCCGGCGTAATAACCGGCGGGTTCGAGAATTTCCGCCACCCACGTAGCTGCCTCGTCTTCCGTGGATTCCTTGGGGATGGCGCCGCCGAAGACGCGGATGTGGCCAGCGCCTAGCTTGGAGGCGACATGGATCCACTTCTTGAGATCAGCCAGTGCGGCGTCGCGCGCTGGACCGGCGGGCTTGGTGAGCTCCGTGCGGACCGAGATGGAATAGATTTCGACGCCGGCGCGATATGCGGCGCGCTTGAGCGGCATCAGAAAGCTGTCTTCGGTGTGGGGGAACCAGTAGACGGTGAGATCGACGCCATCGAGTTCGTGCTCGGCGGCCAGGCGGATGAGGTCCGGATAGGTGAGCTTGCCCGCCTTGAGGTCCTCACGGAAGCTATAGGCACAGAGGGCGGGGCGAAGGCGCGGCTTGAGTGCGGCGGCGCGCGCCAGGGCGGCGGCCGAGAGGGTGAGCAGCGAAGTGCGGCGTGTCATTTCCATACGATATACACGATATACGAGTTAAAGCTGGCGGTCGAAGACGAGGATGATTTCGCCTTCGGCATTGCGCAACTCGAGGCGGCTTTCGGCGGCTTTCCAAGCCAGCCGGCCTTGCAGCAACCCGAGAAACTGGTTCTCCAACTGCTGCGCGGTTTCCGAAAGACAGGCCATGCGGGTGGACACGACGGGGCTGAACTCCAGTATTTCGCCGCTCCGGGTGAAGCCGCCACTGAAACGGTTGCAGCCGCCGGTACCGGAGATGCGGCCACCATCGAGAAACTCGACCAGCGCCGGCCGGGGCAAGCGCGGTACGGCCTTGCCCTGCACTTGCACGAGAGCCCAACGGCCGGTGAGGTAATCCACTTCTGCTTCCTGGCAGTTCTTCGCGTTGATGCTGCCGGCTTCGATGTTGAGTTCTTTTGCCTGGAACCAGACCGTGGTGTACCCGTCGCTGTAGCGAGCGCCGGAAGCGGCAATCACCGGTTGTAGTGTGAGGCGAGGTTTGCCGGCGACCTGCAGCACGATACCGGACCCGACCCGGCGCACCTCCACTCGCTCACCACTGGGGCAAAGATACTTGCTTACCTGCCCGTAAGCGCAAAACGAGGCGGCTACGAGCAGAACGGCGGCTGCTTTCATGATCAGATCAGCTTTCTCAGGCGGAAGGTTTGCCTGGCATTGTTTCTAAATGCAACAGACGCTCCCGAGCCAGACCGGGTTGCTGCTTCGCGCTCACGGGTGAGTTCCAGTTCTTCGCCCACGAGGCGTCCCGTGAAGCGTATGCGGGTTTCGTTGATTTCGTTACCGGCCTGTTCCTGCCGCACGAGTACGAACATGACCAGTTCACCCGCGACTGTACCCTTGACGATGGGTGTGCTTTCGAAGTCACCATACTGCTTGCCCGCGAGTACACTGCCTTTCTGGGTGAACTGAAAGGCGACGTCTTCGATGGCGCCACGGTTGCCCGGGAGCTTGCCGATCCAGGTACCGGTGAGATCGGCGGCGAGCAGGGCGGCGGTGAGCAGCAGGGGGGTCATGTGTGCAGGAGTCCAGCCAATGGGCCAGTGCTGTCCGCGAAGCGGTCCACCGGCGAGCCGAAGGCATCCAGCAGGGAGACATAGAGATTGGCCAGCGGGCTGTCTTCGGTAAAGACCAGATGCTGGCCGCCAATCACGCGTCCACCACCGCCGCCACCCAGAATGAGCGGAAGGTCGTGCGGCCAGTGACGGTCGCCATCCTGCAGCGCGGAGGCGAAGAGAATCAGGGAATTGTCGAGGACACTCGAATCGCCTTCGGGCATGGCGGCGAGCTTGCGTAGCAGGTAAGCGTATTGGGCCACATGCCAGCGGCTGATCAGGAAGTACTGCTTGAGCTTCTCGGGGTCCTTGCCGTGGTGAGAAACATCATGGTGGCCAGCCGTGACGCCCTCGAGCCAGCGGAAGTTGACGTTGCTGACGGCGTTGCCAAACATGAAGGTGGCAACGCGGGTGGTGTCGGTCTGGAAGGCGACGGCGATCATGTCGAGCATGAGCTTGACGTGTTCGGCGTGGTCAGCGGGGCGCTCCGGTGGGGCCTGTTTGGCGTCCATGGCCGCCCGGGGCTTCCAGGCGCGCTGGTCGCCTCCGGCGCTGCGTTCCACGCGTTCTTCGAGGGAGCGCATGACGGAGAGATATTCATCGAGACGGTGCCGGTCGGCGGTGCTGATGCGCGTGCGCAGACGGCGGGCGTCCTCCTGGACGCGATCGAGCAGCAGTTTGTCCATGCCGGCGGCATCCGCCTGGCTGCCGCTGGCGGCGCGGAAGAGTCGCTCGTAGACGGCGCGTGGGTTGAGTTCGCGAGCCAGTGGCGTCGTGGGGTTGCTCCAGGCAATGTGAGAGCCGTAGATGCGCGTATAGCCGACCACGGCATCGACGCCGATGGCGACGGGCGTGACGCCGAGTTCCAGTGAGGGAAGGGGTGTCTGGTGAGCAACCGCACGGGCGGCCACCTGATCCATCGAAACGCCGTTGGCAATGTCGGCGCCCGGGGTCTTCTTGATGGTGCGGCAGGTGAGGATGGCCGCTTCCTTGACGTAGTGGCCGTCGCCGCCGCGGGCGGCTTCGTTCCAGAGGTTGGAAAGGACGACAACCCGATCTTTGAGGTCAGCCAGCGGAGCGAGGGTGGGCGACAGCTCAAAGTTCCGGCCCTGGCCCTGGGGGCGCCACAGGGCGGGATTCACGCCATTGGGCATGTAGAGGGCAGCCAGGCGGACCGGGGGCTTTTCCTTGCCGCCAGTCGCGGCCAGGGCTTCCAGCCAGGGCAGGCCCAAGGCTACCCCGGCGCCTTGCAGAACAGTTCTACGCTTCATGGTTTGGCCACCTCCGGCTCCCCGCGGAAAGGAGCACTCAGAACAATTTCCTCGATCAGCGTTGCGGCGCTGTAATCATTCTTTCGCACTTCGGCAACAATTGCATCCACCACGCACTGGTCGCGCAAGGTGAGGCCCCGGCCCAAGGCATAGCCCAGGAGCTTGGTGGTGAGATTGCGCACGAAGAGGTCTTTACGTTCGAGCAGGACTTCACGCAGCTGGGCGGGGCCGGCAAACTTGCGGCCATCGTTCATTGCGGCGGAATTATCAATGGGGCGGCCCGCGTCCTCGTCCCGCCAGCGGCCGAAGGCGTCGTAGTTTTCGAGAGCGAAGCCCATGGGGTCAATGCGGTTATGGCAGCCCGCGCAGGTGGGGTTGGCGCGGTGCTGGGTGAGGCGTTCGCGCACGGTGCGGGGGGCGGCGCCCGGTTTGGCTTCTTCGAGGGGCGGCACATTCGGGGGCGGTGGAGGCGGAGGCGTGCCCAGGATGGAATCGAGAATGAAGGCGCCACGCAGCACGGGGCTGGTGCGGTAAGGGTAGGAAGAAACGGCCAGGACGGCGGGCATACCCAGAATGCCCCCGCGGTTGGAGCCGGCTGGGAGCTCTACCCACTGCGGCTGCTTGCGGCGGCCGGGGTCCAGAGGCAGCTTGAGGCCCATGTGTCGCTCGAGGTTGGAGGTGCCGATGGTGGCCGGAGAATCGAGCAGGTTGAGGATGCTGAGCTTGCGGTTCAGAATTTCGCGAAAGAAGTAGACCGGCTGCAGGCGGATGTCGCCGAGCAGTTCTTCGATGTCGGTGTTCTTGGGCAGCGTGGTGATGTCCGGCATCTTGTCGCCCGTGAGTTCGCGGGTATGCAGCCACTGTTCGATGAAGCGGCGGACAAAGTTTTCCGAGCGGTCGTTGCGCAGCATGCGGTCTACCAGCGCGCGCAGCACTTCCGGGCGGTTGAGCTTGCGCTGCGCGGCGAGGTCAAAGAGCAGCTCATCGGGCATGCTGCCCCAGAGGAAATAAGAGAGCCGGGAGGCGAGGGCGTAATCACCGGGCTCTTGACGGAAGAGAAAGTGCGGGCTGACGAGGGCGGCGCGCAGCATGAAGAAGACGGCGGGTTCCCATTCTTCGCCGCGGGTGCGGGCTGCGCGGTAGAGAGAGACGAAGTCATTCACTTCCGGGGCGGCCACGGGGCGGCGGAAGGCTTTGGGCAGGAAAGCAGCGGCAATCTGGCGCGCGGCGGCCTCTTCGCTGAGGCCCGGCCCGGGTCGCGCGACCAGCAGGCGCTTACGGCTCTTGAATTCCTTGGCGGCGAAGTCCATGGCCAGCCGCGCGGTTTCGACGTACTTTTCGGAATGCAGCGGTGAGAGGAAAAGCGTTTCGGCGGCGTTGTCGAACCCTTCGCCCCCAGCGCCATCGGTGGGCAGGCTGGCGCCAATTTCGAGGTGGATGTCGAGCAGGTCCTGCACGGTGGCTGTATACTCATCGCGGTTGAGCCGCCGTAAGGGCCGCGGACCAACGGTGATGCCGGCCGCGCAGGCTTCACGTTTGAGTTCTGCGTCCACCCAGCGCGTAAAAGCCTCCCGGGCGTCGAGAGTCGGCGCGGGAGACCCGTGCGGAGGCATCTCGTGGTTTTCGATGCGCAGCTTGAGTCGCGTCCACGCGCGGGAATCCTTGGCGAAAGAATCAGGCGTACTCACCTGACTGGTCTGAAAGCCGCCCAGTGGTTTGGCGCCGTGGCAGCCCGCACAGTACTGCTTCAGAAATTGTTGGGAGGTGTCGAAGCTCGAGGGCGCGGCCAGCGCCACCCCACACCAAAGCCAGATCGCAAATTTCACTGCGCTTATTCTATAGAACGCTTCAGGAATTTGGGAGAGTTTCAGTAGCCCCCGAGCACTTTGAGAAAGTCGGCGACTTCCTCCAGATGACGGATGGCAAACTGAACCCGCTCCTCCTTGAGAGTGCCCTCGAAATCCACGTAGAAGAGATACTCCCACGGCTTGCCCTTGAGGGGGCGGCTTTCAATCTTGGTGAGCGTAATGTCGCGGAGAGCGAGGGCGGCGAGGGCGCGGAAGAGGCTGCCGGGTTCATTGCGCGTCGAAAAGACAATCGATACCTTTTTCGCCTGCGGCATCTTGCCCTTGATGTGATCTCCCTTGCGTTGCAGCAGGAAGAATCGCGTGAAGTTGGCGCGGTCGTCTTCGATGCCGCGCTTGAGAATGCGGGCCCCGTAAATATCAGCCGCCAGATTGGAGGCTATGGCGGCGGCATCACGGCGCTTGGTCTCGGCCAGCATCTTGACGCTGCCGGCGGTGTCATAAAAAGGCTTCTTCTCGAGTTGGGGGTTCTGCTGGAAGAAGCGCAGACACTGATTCAGCGCCACCGGGTGAGAGTAGACTTCCTGAATGGCCTTGAAGGGCACACCGGGCAGCGCGATCAGGTTGTGGACAATGCGGACGCTGGTTTCGCCGATTACCTCGACATCATGATTGAGCAGGTGGTCGAA
>VFQU01001112.1_pt1 | contig 17562 bp, 12 predicted proteins | sample 3512311 | NCBI WGS metagenome assembly VFQU01 (sample SAMN10412377, study PRJNA504923) | tailings metagenome | isolation source: Relicate 3 Philex TSF3 active mining site | place: Philippines: Tuba, Benguet | collected 2017-08-29
ACAAGGCGACCAATGCGACCGAAACCATTGATCCCTATTTTCACAGTAGCCATGTGAAGAACTCCAACAAAATGATGGAAAAATGAAGCATGAAGTCGAGAAATCACACTTCAAACTTTTTGGTGTTCACATACGGTATCGCATTTATTTCAATAAGCCTTCAGACGTAATCTTTTGATCAGGCTTGACGAAATTTGTCAGGAAATGATCATGTTACAGCTCAAGAAAAAACAATAATTAATTTTGAGTTTTTTGCAGTTTCTAAGGTATATCAGTAAAGAGTATTGTCTAGAAATTCAGAATTTATGTCTCGTACAAAGCCTTATCAACCTTCACTGCTGAGATTTTTACACGGGATCAATGCGCTATTAGTGATTGCTGCGTTGATCAGTGGATTCTGGGTTTATGACACATTTGATCAAAGATTTGGCAAGATTCCGTTACCGAGAATTAACGCGATTATTGATTATCACGGTACGATCGGGTTGACTTTTTTTCTGTTTTCACCTTTGTTCTTAATTTATAGTCTTTGGCTAGGCAGAAAGAAGCTGATTCAAAACAATACGATCGCGAATCTCACCCAAGTTGGCAAACCGATTTGGTGGGCAACGCTGCAACGCTGCACCAACACCTTGATGATTGTGGCGATCGTCTTTGCCGCTGGAACTGGCAAACTCATGGATGAAACTTGGCTGCCTCAGGGTCAGTTATTCCATGTCGCTTACAGTTTTCACTTGATAGCCTGGGCAACAATGCTGATTTGTCTCGCTCTACACCTATTGATGAGTGCAAAAGTGGGTGGAGTTCCGCTTTTACTCTCCATCCTCAGTTTTCGAGTGCGCCCTGATGATCACCCGAAATTGTGGATTAAACAACTTCGCGATCGAAATTAATCACGTACACTGCTACAAGAACGTGATCGGATATCGTAATCTATGAGCTTTACAATTCAGAATGTTTTGATTCCAGACGATCAGGGTTACAAAACCGTGGACGTACAGATTCAAGCGGATCGTATTACTGCGATCGCGCCGAATTTACCCGCGGTTGGAACGGTGATCGATGGCAGTCATCAGCTTTTACTACCTGGATTTGTCAATGCTCATACGCACTCTTCTGAGATGTGGCAACGCGGCATCATTCCTCCGAGTCCACTTGAACTCTGGATTGCAGAACTGTACGAGTTTACGCCTCTCGATCCAGAGCAAGCTTATCTCAGCGCGGTTGGAACAGCCGTTGAGACATTAATGACGGGGGGAACGAGTGTTGTCGATCATTTAGTGTTGATCCCAGGTCAGGAGCTTGAAACGATCGCGGCTGCGGAACGAGGCTATCGCGATGTCGGAATTCGCGCCTTTATTGCACCGCTGATTCAGGACGAAGCCTTGAGTGCAGGTATTCCGACTGGAGGCGATGAAGTAAAACACAGCAGTTATCAAGCGACAACAGAAGCAATGCTTGATCTGCTGCAAACGGCTGTAGAAAAGTTTCATCGTCCTGACGAAGGCGTAGAAATTATGGTCGCTCCCACGGGCATTCAGCTTTGCTCAGATGCCTTGTTTGCTGGATGTATTGAACTGAGCGATCGCTATAATCTCAATCGCCATGCTCATCTTTTAGAAACCAAAGCACAGCAACTTTTAGCACAAGAGAAGTATGGCTGTAGTGCTGTGCAACATCTGCAAGAGATTGGATTTCTCAGTCCGAAAACTTCTCTAGCTCACTGTGTTTGGCTTGACGATCATGATATCGAAATTATGGCAGAAACGCGATCGACAGTCGTCCATAATCCCCTCAGTAACCTACGCTTAGGTAGCGGTATTGCGCCGATTTTGAAATACCGACAAGCCGGGGTGAATGTTTCATTCGGATGTGATGGCTCAGCCAGCAACGATTCTCAAGATTTGCTAGAAGCGATCAAAATGGGGTCAATTCTGCATAATGTGACTGATTTTGATTATCTGCACTGGATCACGCCTCGACAAGCTGTAGAGATGGCATCGCTAGGAGGCGCAACAGGATTGAATCGGGCTGATCAATTTGGTTCACTAGAAGTTGGCAAGAAAGCCGATCTCGTTCTATACAATCTTAAGAGTTTATCGCTATTGCCGAGAACTGATCCAATTGGGTTACTGATTTTAGGTCGTCCTGTGAATGTGGTGAGTTACGCTTGGGTGAATGGGAAACAAGTTATCTCAGATCATGAAATTTGTAATGTCAGCGTCAATGATCTCGCAGAGAAATTGTTTGACCAAAGTGAATGGAACCCGAAACGCAAATCAGCAGCAGTCGCCCAAACAGAGGCGCGATATCGATCGGTGATGGGATTGCCTGAAATCGCGATCGAGCAATCCTAAATACAAGTTTCGCCCAGTCGTATTGAATTTGGAGGACAGCCAAAGCCCAAACCTTAAGACAAGATAAAATAATATCGACAACTTCGGTTAAGATCTTCAGATCTGTCCGAGTGTCGTCTTTCAACTCTTAACCCTAAATCCCGCTATGGCAACTTCCGCAGTTGATCTCGCAAATCGTCTTGATCGCTATTATGAGCAAGTTCAAGCGATTATTTTGAGTCGCCAAAATCCGATCTCTGGATTGCTGCCCGCGAGTACGGCGATCAACGAACACGGGAACTATACCGATGCCTGGGTACGAGACAACGTTTACAGCATTTTGGCAGTTTGGGGATTGTCACTTGCGTATCGCAAATTTGATGACGATCGTGGACGTACCTACGAGTTAGAACATAGCGTTGTCAAACTCATGCGCGGATTGCTCAATGCCATGATGCACCAAGCGCAGAAAGTGGAGAAATTCAAAGAAACTCAGAATCCTTTAGAAGCACTCCACGCCAAATACGACACCGCTACCGGATCAACTGTTGTTGGCGATGACGAATGGGGACATTTGCAGTTAGATGCAACTTCAGTGTTTCTCTTAATGTTGGCGCAAATGACAAATTCGGGATTGTCAATTGTGTACACGATCGATGAAGTCAACTTTGTCCAAAACTTGGTTTATTACATTGGTCGAACCTATCGCACTCCTGATTATGGGATTTGGGAACGGGGTAATAAGATCAATCATGGCAATCCAGAATTAAACGGCAGTTCTGTCGGGATGGCAAAAGCTGCGCTCGAAGCTATGAGCGGCTTAAATCTGTTTGGAACGCAAGGCGGACAAGCTTCGGTTATTCACGTGTTGCCGGATGAGATTGCAAGATGCCGCACGACATTAGAATCACTGCTACCACGGGAATCAAGTTCTAAAGAAGTAGATGCAGCGTTATTAAGCGCGATCGGGTTTCCTGCATTTGCAGTCGAAGACTCGGAATTAGTCGATCGCACTCGCAATAAAATCATTGATTTACTGCAAGGTAATTACGGCTGTAAGCGATTTCTCCGAGATGGACATCAAACCGTTATCGAAGACACGACTCGGTTACACTACGAGCCATTTGAACTGAAGCAATTCGAGCATATTGAATGCGAATGGCCGTTGTTTTTTACCTACCTTGCCTTAGATGGAATTTTTAGAGGAGATCGCGCACAAGCTCAAGCTTATCTCGATCGCTTAGATACCCTCACTGTCGAGCGAGATGGCTTCAAACTGTTACCCGAGTTGTACATTGTTCCAGAAGAGTTGATCGAAGCTGAGAAAGCCGCTCCGCGTAGCCAAATTCGCGTCCCCAATGACAATGTCCCGTTAGTTTGGGCGCAAAGCTTATATCTGCTTGCTCAAATGCTGCATGAGGGCATCATTTCAGTCGGAGACATTGATCCGTGTGGACGCTATCTTCGCCGAGGACAACGCCGCAAAGCAACGATTCAAATTGCTCTAATTGCAGAGGACGAATCACTACAGGTCAAGCTTGAAGCCAATAACATTACGACTCAAACGCTCAAACAAGTTGAACCGATTCAAGTCCGACATGCTCGTGAACTTGCCGCAGCGTATACCTACGTTGGGCAAAACTCAAAATTAGCACTCTCAGGTCGTCCTCAGCGACGAATGCGAAGTCTGACCACTGCAAGGGTTTACAAGATCAAGAAAGATACGATCGTCTTTCTTCCCTCATTTCTCGAACCTGAGCGTTTCTACCTCACATTGGACTATCACTTCCTCGTCTCTAATATCAAAACCGAACTCGCTTACATTCATCGACATTGGCAAAGTTTAGGCAGACCGATTGTCACCTTACTATTGACCAAAGAGATGTTTGAACTGGGTCGAGAAGCATTACTGGATCTCGCTCAAGAACTTCAAGCTGGACGATGTGGTGATATTCCGGTGCAGTTGGGACAGCTTAAACAGTTCATTCTTACAGCAGGAACGGAGCGAATTGATTCACTCCATGCGTTCAAGTTTGAAACTGCTTCGGTTGCTAGATTGAGTGTGTCTCGCTATCATCTGGGCTTCGATCCCGATAAAACGCATCCACTCAGCATTTCGCAAGAGTTCAAACTAGAGTACGAATCGGATGTCAAAGTTTTACTTGACAGCTTACGATCGTCGCAAAATCTCTACGAACAAGTTGAGCTACTCGGAACCTTAGCTCGATTAGAGGGATTAGAGTTTGACACCGGATTAGCAGGCGCAGGAAAACCAGTCACAGTGCGAGACTTGCTGAATGAGAGCTATGCAAGAGCAAGTAAGGGAGATTCGAGTGGACAGCCTTACTGGAGCTTACTGCGGCGTTGTGCAGGATTGCTGGATAAAGTTGATGTTGGGCTTTCTGATGCGGTCACTGATATTCTGGTCAGGCAGAAACAAATTGCGATCGGACGAGCGTACAGCGAAGATTCTTTGATTGTGCAACCGCTTCCACACACTGAAGTACTAGAAAAAATTCGTCAGTTCTGTCGCGAAGATATTAGCGATCGCGTTCTCACGCAAGAAGTGATCATCTATCTCAGTTTGCTGATTAAAGCAGAACCCAATCTTTTTAAAGGATTACTGACACTGCGAGTCGGCTATCTGATTTTGCTGATTACGACTGATCTGGCTCGTGAGCTAGACCTAACGCAAGACGAAGCTTATGAGAAGTTAATGACACTCAGTCCCTTTGAGATTAAAACTCGACTGCGGCAGATCGTCGTTGGTTATGCTGACTTGAACAAAGCATTACTCAAGCAAGAATCTCTGAAAGTTAAACTGCCCAAACAAGCGATCGATTGGGTTGTCATCGTTGATCAAGCTGAAGTCGAACCGACTGCTCAAGATTGGTGGCGCAAACGTCAATTAGATGGTGCATTAAATCGCGTTCCGCCAGACTTCTATCCGAGTGTGTGGAAGGTACTCCATCACTGCAAAGGCTTAGTCGTCGGAGACAAGCTCGAACGCCGCAATCGGTTAGAAAGTGAGTTCTTGACGACAGAAATGACCGCAGGCGAAAAGAACTTTGCTTTGAAAATCGAGCATTTGCTGAACAAAATGCAAGCTCCTGAATATCGACAAGTGAATGTTGAAGCATTGATGGAACTTGCTGCGATCGCAGAACGCAACCCCGATTTCAAAGTAGAAGAATACATCGTGATGGATGTCCTCATCGGTCACGCAGTTCGCCTAGCTTGGCTCGATAAACATCCCGAACATCACGATCGCTATGATGAGTTCAAAGGTTCAGCTTGGCGATCGTTCTATGAAACTTCACCTTATGACTGTGCGAGTTTTGTAGCAAAAGCAATGCAGTTCCTGACTCAATTGGGTTAAGTAGTCAACGGCATTCATTGTGGGGAGTAGGGAGTAGGGAGAACCTAAACTCAGATTGCTTTCTATCTCTCCATATCCCTATCAGAAGACGTTTGAAAAGTATTGTTCATCGCATTCACCCGCCCGTGATTGAAAATCCGGGCTAACAGAACGAAGTCCACTAAAGGGACTAAAAAACAATCAGAATCAGGTCTTCAGTCCTTTTCAAAGGACTTCGCACGATTAGCCCCGACTTCCAGTCCGGGGCGAGCTAGAACGGAGCGGCAACCTGTTGATACGTTTTCTATCCCAGGTTGCTTTCAATCCCATTAAGTCGCAGGTTGCTCTAATGCGCGAATTGCATTCTGGGCATTCTGCTGAAGATTTCTTGCATTTTGAGCTTGATAGAGTCGAGCTGCTGCGCGATAGTCTTTAATCGCAGAACTGCGATCGCCTCTTTTTGCTGCAATGTTTGCTCGATTAAAGTAAGCATCTGCTAATTTCGGATCGAGCCGGATGGCTTCGTTATAGTCTGCAAACGCTTGATCAAAGTTGCTATTCTTCGCGTATTCGACTCCTCGGTTGTAGTAAAGATTCGCAGCACGATTCGCAGGGGTGGGGCTGAGATTGAGGGCTTCGGTATATGCTGCGATCGCAGCATTGTGATTGCCCTCTTTCGACTTGCGAATGCCTTCCTCAAACCAGCCATCTGCAGTCGCAATTTGAGGACGCGAATTCGGGAAAGGTTGGAACAACGCCCAAAGCACTGCCCCAAAGAGAGCCAGTACCGCTAAGCTTGCTAGTCCAAGCCGCACTAGTTCTGGAGAAATATTGCGCTCTTGCAGAAACCGCGAGGCTGGATCAGTTGCAGGTTCGACTGCTTCATCCGACGATCGCAAAATTCGACGATTTCTGAGAAATTGAGTCAATCGATCGCCAGTCGTCGGAGCTTCGACGGGAATCTCATTCTCCACAGGAGCTTCGACCGAGGCTTCGACAGGGACTTCGATTTCTGTGGGGAGGGGGGCAAGCGTTGCATTTGCTGAATCTACTGGCAGCGGTTGTGTGACTAACGGATTGTCTTGCAACCCGTACAGTTGCCGCAGTTGCATTAACTCAGCTTGAGTATTGTCGCTTAACGGAGACTCACGCTGACTGACTTGTTCGCGGATGTTTTCATACTGGCGCTGTTTCTCAGCTTGCTGGCGATGCGGAAGTAACGCATCCTCTCGAATCGCATTCGCAATATTTTCGGGAATGCCTTCTTTGATCCGGAGTGCTTCTAAGATGTTGTGCCCGACGATCGAGATTTCTCCTTGACTTGCTAGGCTCATTGCTTCTTGACGGAAGTTCAGATAAGGCGCATTCACAAGCTGTATGAAATAGCCTTGCTCTTGGCTGTGTAGAGTTGGGGATAGAGCAGGCAAGCTATCTTGTAGACGGGTCGCAATGTAAGCATGAAGCTCGGTGACATTAATTTCGCCTCGCATCGGTTGGTTCGCTGCACCGTCTGCCATCCCTGTTTCAAACGCATCAATGATCAATTGGGTATAGGTTGAATTGCGATTCGATTTGTGTTTGGCAGAGTACTCGATCGAGATCGGAGAAGTCAGCAAGGCACGGCTTGGACTGACGAAGGATTCGGCGATCGCACTAAAGTCTTCGGGGGCGATCATGTCTTTGGCAAACGTGCCGCTGAAGCAGCAATCGAGAATCACAGTTTGCTGGCGAGCCGGACAGGACTCAAGTTCGGCTTTGAGTTCAGACAGAGAGTAGGCTGTTTGTTCTAAATGCGATCGCGACGTATTGCGACAAGGCAGAAACAGTTCTCTTTGATCAGTGACGATGGCGTTACCCGAAATGTAAATTAAAACCGTTTCGTTCGGGTCACGCAGCGTGCAGAATGTCTCGATCGTGTCTCGAATCTGCTGGAGGGTTGGATGATTGAGAACCGTGACCTCATCGGTACGACTTGCGCCAATATCAGGACGGCGAAGGAGTTCTTGCAGAGCAGCAACATCGCGATCGGGTGCTGCCAGGGGCTGCAAATTGGCATCATCGTACTGACCAATGCCGATGAGTAGTGCTTCTGTCATATCAGATCCCCCGACTAGATGAATGGAACACAGAGTTGATGACTGAATTGCAGCAGAAATCTACCGAGTCGTATCAGAAATTATCTGCAAGCAAGCTAAGCTTTTCAAGCACTTTCTAAGATTTGCTTGAAATTCAGTTTCATTCTAGTGGCTCGACGCGATTCTAAAGCGGTTTTGGAATCATTCCTAATCGATCGAGAATTAATTCTTCATCGTGTGATCGCTCTGGGTTTGGTGCTGTTAACAACTTCGCACCCGTAAAGATTGAATTTGCCCCTGCAAAGAAACACATCGCCTGCAATTCATCACTCATTTCAGTCCGACCCGCAGACAGCCTTACCATTGCCTTTGGAAAGAGAATCCGAGTTGTCGCGACCATCCGAACGAGCGCGATCGCGTCAATCGGTTTCGCAGCTTCTAAGGGCGTGCCATCGATTGGAATCAGTGCATTAATGGGAATCGATTCAGGAGGCGGATTTAATTTTGTGAGAGTTTCGAGGAGCGATAAGCGATCGTCGATCGTTTCACCCAATCCGACAATTCCACCACAACAGACGGAAATTCCTGCCTCACTGACGGCGCGAATCGTCTCTAGTCGATCTTGATACGTCCGAGTCGTAATAATTTTGTCGTAGTACTCTTCAGAGGTATCGAGATTATGATTGTACGCCGTGAGTCCCGCTTCTTTTAGTTGTTGTGCCTGATGCGGTTTGAGCATTCCCAACGTGCAGCACACTTCTAGATCCAAGGCTGCCACTTGTCTCACCATTTCGAGAACGCGATCGAACTGTGATCCATCTTTCACTTCTCGCCAAGCCGCACCCATACAGAACCGAGTCGAACCTCCTGCTTTTGCGGCTCGTGCTTCTTCGAGAACCGCATCGAGTTGCATCAAAGGTTCCGGCTTCAAGCCTGTATTGTGATGCACACTCTGAGCGCAATAGCCGCAATCTTCCGGACAAGCCCCACTCTTAATATTGCCGAGCGTACAAAACTGAATCGCCCGCGGATCATGATGTTCGCGGTGTACCCGCTGCGCCTCAAATAACAAGTCTGGAAAAGGCTGGTGATAAATCTGGGCAATGCGATCGCGCGTGTGAACAGCAGAAATCATGAGCAACAGTCGAGAAAGAACGATTCTTTATCATCGGTGATTCTGACCTGAGATACAATCTCGACTGCCGGATTTTGTTTTGAGTGGGAATTGGAGACTGGAGAGACATTTTTAGATCCTCTACCCCTACTCCCCACTCCCTACTCCCCATTCCCCCATCTACCCTCTTTCAATGTACAATTCCACGATGATGACCCGAACCCCCTCCCGCCAACGTCCTCCGGTTCGTCCTAAACGATTTCGGATCACGCTCACCGACATGCTGTGGGCACTGATTGGGCTGATGTTGACGATTGGTGGAACCTTGCTTCGAGCCACGATCGCAGGCGCACCCTGGGCATGGACACCCCAAGCGGTTCCCCTCCACTTTTTAGGAACTAGCTATCAGATTGGAGCCGTTTTACTGATTGGCTGTTTGGGAGGGAAAAATGCAGCCGTCATGTCGCAGATTGCTTACCTCGCTCTGGGACTTGCTGGATTTCCCGTCTTTTCTCAAGGCGGCGGCATTCAGTATATGAGTTCACCCGGATTTGGATATTTGCTCGGATTTGTCCCGGCAGCTTGGATTTGCGGATATCTCGCTTTTCGGGTGCCCCCGCGCTTGGAATCACTCGCTTTTAGTGGATTGTGTGGAGTCGTCGTGATTCATGCGATCGGGATTCTGTATTTAATTTTCGGATCGATATTCCGCTGGATCAATTTCGGCGAACAGTCGCTGTGGCAGGCTTTTCTCTCCTATTCGGTTAATTTGTTGCCCGGACAAATGGCAGTCACGTGCTCGGTTGCTGTCTTGGCGTTTGTGCTCCGACGGGTGATGTTTTACTAACAGAACCAATTTTCTGTGAGAATTGAGTATCTTGCCCTTTGCTGATTCTTTCATGCTGAGAAATCGTTTTTTCTGGATTGCCGCGATCGCAGGATTACTCCTTGATCGGTTGACGAAATTGTGGGTCGTGAAAACGATGGTATTGACCATTCCGCCCCAAGAAACGATCGTGATTCCAGGGATTTTACATTGGGCGTATGTGATCAATGATGGGGCAGCGTTTGGGATTTTATCGGGGAGTCCGATTCTGCGGTGGTTGTCACTGCTTGCCAGTGTCGCATTGATGGCGTGGGCGTGGTTTGGGCGGAGAATGCTGCGCTGGGAACAATGGGGTTACGGATTGGTCTTGAGTGGAGCGCTCGGAAATGGCATCGATCGCTTTGTACTCGGGCATGTTGTCGATTTTATTAAAGTGCCATTCGTCTATGTTCCTTATCCCAACCCATTTCCGAACTTCGTTTGGATTCAGTTTCCAATTTTTAATCTGGCGGACGTTTTTATCAATCTGGGGATTATTTGTCTCCTGATTGGAATTTATCGTACTCCCGACACGCCCAAAAATTCTAATTAAATCCGCAATTACCACAGTTATTCAGTAAACTTTGCGTAAAGACTTCCCGGGTTTTGAGGCGATTTCTGAGAAAACAGAGTAGTTGTCAAATATCACTCAAAGATCACTACGTTGCATTTTTCTGAACGGGCGAGTCCCCTTGAGAGTCAAAAGTTAGTGTGTCCTGCTGAGATAGTTCGAGCCGTTTGAAGTTGAAAATCCACATGACGAGCAACCGTTTTTTGAAACGAGCCATTCGCGTTTCGCGATCGGCATCACAACGGCTCCCCAATCGAGCCAATCACTGGTTTAAGTGGCTATCTCCGGGGTTACTGGTAAAGCGCTGGATGTTTATCAGTGCCAGCGGGGTGTTGTTGATTCTACTGGGAGTGGGAATTTGGAGCAGACGGACTCCAGTGTTTCATCTTACGCAGTTGTTCGGTGATTTGCTCGAATTGCTGACTCGCTTAATTCCGAATTATGTCAGTGGACCGCTCGTCCTGGGTTTGGGCTTGTTGCTGGTGTTTTGGGGACAAAAGCGCACCGTCCGCTCCATCAGTGAAGTTTTGATGAGCGATCGCGATGAAGAATTAGTCGATGTGTTGATTAATCATCGCAAATTAAACCGAGGCGCGAAAGTCGTTACAATCGGGGGTGGAACCGGGTTATCGACGCTGCTGCGGGGCTTAAAAGTGATCAGCGCCAATATTACCGCGATCGTGACTGTGGCAGATGATGGTGGATCTTCGGGGCGACTGAGACGAGAAATTGGTGTACTGCCACCCGGAGACATTCGCAACTGTATTGCAGCCTTAGCGGATGAAGAAAAACTTTTAACCGAATTATTTCAATATCGATTTAAAGCAGGCGACGGTTTAGTCGGGCATAGTTTTGGGAATTTGTTTTTAACCGTATTGAGTGATATCACCGGAGATTTTGAACGCGCGATCGCAGCCAGTTCTAAAGTTCTGGCGATTCGAGGACATGTGCTCCCTGCGACGTTGAGTGATGTCAGGCTTTGGGCAGAACTTGCTGATGGACGCTATATCGAAGGCGAATCGAACATTACAGAAGCACGGGGAAAAATTGTCCGCATGGGTTGTAAGCCTGCCAATCCGCCTGCATTGCCGAAAGCTTTAGATGCGATCGATGAAGCGGATTATATTGTGATTGGACCGGGAAGCCTGTACACCAGCGTGATTCCGAACTTGCTCGTTCCAGAAATTGCAGAAGCGATTTCCGCTCGACAAGTGCCTTGCATCTATGTGTGCAATATCATGACGCAGCCTGGAGAAACCGATGGCTATTCGGTCGCGGATCATATTCAGGCCATCGATCGTGCGTGTGGACAAAGATTATTCGATTCAGTACTCGTTCAGAAAACGCCACCTTCTGCCAAAGCGTTGATTCGATATGCTCAAGAACAGTCTCATCCGGTGGATCTCGATGCGGATGCGGTGACGCAGTTAGGTCGGCAAATCATTCGTGCCAATATTATGATCGAAGATGAAGAGACGGGCTATGTCCGCCATGATTCGCGGCGCTTAGCACGGGTGATTTATCGATGGTCGGAACGGGCACGGCAAAAATGGTAATTGAACTCCAAGATGCAGCAGCAACGCGATCGCTCGGCATTCAACTCGGTCAAGTTTTACCCGCAGGCACAGTTTTACTGCTTCAAGGTGATTTAGGCAGTGGCAAGACTTCTTTAGTGCAAGGAATTGGGGAAGGCTTGGGAATTCGAGATGCGATCGAGTCTCCAACCTTTACGCTGATCAATGAATATTTAACCGGACGAATTCCGCTCTATCACTTTGATTTGTACCGATTAGAGCCAGAGCAAACGGCAACGCTTTATCCTGAGATCTATTGGGAAGGCATTGAAGTGGAGCCGGGAATTTGCGCGATCGAATGGGCAGAGCGGTTAGCATTTAAGCCAGATTCCTACCTTGAGATAGTTCTGACCTATCAAGATGAAGGACGCAAGGTAGAAATTCAGGCGATCAAGGATGCGGTGATTCCAGAATTGAGAATCCGAACTTAGAATAGTTTAGAGAGTGTTTGAAACGTATCAATTTCCTCGCTTCGTGTCGGGAGCGGGTGAATGCGATGAACGATACATTTCAAATATCCTCTAAAGTAGCCCTTTCCTGCGTTGCCCTATGTCTCAGACTCCTGCAAAAATCTGCATTCTCGGTGGTGGCTTCGGAGGCTTGTACACCGCACTTCGACTCAGTAATCTTCCTTGGGGGAGAAACGAGCAGCCCGAAATTACGTTAGTCGATGCGCGCGATCGCTTTGTCTTTTCGCCGTTGCTGTATGAATTAGTCACCGGAGAACTGCAATCTTGGGAAGTTGCTCCGCCTTACGAAGAGTTGCTCGAAGACACAAAGATCCGATTTCGCCAAACGGCGGTTGCAGATATTAATACCGACACGAAACAAGTCCGACTCGCAGATGGTGGACTGCTCGATTACGATCGCTTAGTGCTGGCGATGGGCGGCGAAACTCCGATGGACAGGGTTCCAGGAGCCGCAGAATTTGCCATTCCTTTTAGAACGATCTCGGATGCCTATCAACTCGCAGATCGGCTCCGTCAGTTAGAAGCATCTGATACCGATAAGATTCGAGTTGCAGTCGTTGGAGCCGGGTATAGCGGGATTGAACTAGCTTGTAAACTCGCGGATAAACTCGGCGATCGCGGTCGAGTACGCGTGATCGAAGTCGGAGATCAGATTTTGCGATCGTCGTCTACGCATAACCGCGATGCTGCCACAAAAGCCCTCGAAGAACGCGGAGTCTGGACAGATTTAGAAACCTCGGTTGAATCGGTTGGTGCTGGAAGTATTTCACTGTTGTACAAAGGGGTCGTTGATACGATTCCAGTCGATTTGGTGCTGTGGACAATCGGGACGCGCATGAATGAAGTCGTCAAGAATTTGCCACTGAAACAAAATGAGCGCGGTCAGATTCTCGTCACTTCGACATTGCAAGTTGTGGATCATCCTGAGATTTTTGCTATTGGCGACTTAGCAGATTGCAAGGATGCCGATGGTCAGCGAGTGCCTGCCACTGCACAAGCTGCCTTTCAGCAGTCTGACTATACTGGGTGGAATCTTTGGGCATCGTTGAGCGATCGTCCGTTATTGCCATTTCGGTATCAGTATTTTGGTGAAATGATGACTTTAGGCATTCATGACGCAACTTTAACTGGGCTTGGCATTCAATTAGAAGGCACTGCGGCTCACTTAATCCGCCGTTTAGCGTATTTAAATCGGATGCCTACTTTAAAGCATCAACTCCGTGTAGGATTCAACTGGATCACTCGCCCAATTATTTCCGCGATCGCGCAAATGGGTGAATAATTAGAAGGCTATTGGGTCTGTTCCTAGTTGAAATCGGGATTTTGTTGTTATGAAACGCCCCCAAGTGGTGTTTTTTGATGCTGTTGGTACATTATTTGGTGTGCGAGGAAGTGTCGGGCAAGTTTATCGAGAAATTGCTCGTGCTCATGGTGTAGAAGTCGATGCCGCGAAGATTGATCGCGCATTTTATGAGAGTTTCAAGGCTTCTCCGCCCTGTACATTTCCGGGAGTGGATGTATTAGAAATTCCGCAGCTTGAGCAGCAGTGGTGGAATACGATCGCACAACAGACTTTCGATCGGGCTGGCGTTTTGCATCAGTTTGCAGATTTTTCTGAATTCTTCTCAGATCTCTACTACCATTTCGAGACTGCAAAACCTTGGTTCATTTATCCCGATACCGTTCCAACGCTAGAAAAATTGCGCTCTTTAGACATCCCGCTCGGAGTTTTATCAAATTTTGATTCCCGATTATATAAAGTTCTAAAAGCGTTGAATCTAGAAGATTTTTTCGACTCAATTACGATTTCAACAGAAGTCGGAGTCGCAAAACCCGATCCAAAAATTTTTGCGATCGCGCTTGAGAAACATGATTGTCAGCCTGAGAATGCTTGGCACATTGGCGATAGTCAGCAAGAGGATTATGAAGCGGCGAATGCGGCAGGGTTGCGGGGAATTTTGCTGAATCGGTAGCTGTTTTTTGTGAGTAGTTTGTCCCGTTGAAAATGGTAGGGAGAGTGGGGAGTAGAGGAGTAGGGAGTGAGGACAGAAAAACATTTCCCCACATCCCCACTCTCCACTCCTCACCTCTTCAAAGGTCTGATATAGTACCTAGATACCAAATGGTATCTCCCTATGCCGATTAAGCCCTCGCAAATTCTCAATCTGCTCGATCGTAAACGCGAAGATTTTGCACTGTTCGATCGCGCTGCTCTACAAGCGTTGCAGCAGTATGGAACTGCATTAATTCAACTGTCGCAGAAATCTGATCAAGCCATATCAGCAGCACTCGACGGGATCAGAGAGTGTGGAGCTAGACCCTTAGAGCCGTTGGGAATGTTTCCAGAATGGGTCATGCACGCGGGATTGTCCTGGCAAAATCTTGAAGAAAGTTTGGAATGGGTACGCGATCGCATTACTGGAGTTTCAACGTTTTCGGTAGACGGATCGCAAATCTACCCGAGTAAAGACTTCTCGATTCCAGTCGCACTTGTGCAAATTGGCTGGTATGAAAACTTTCACTTGCCCTCCGGTGAGTATCAAAAAGATATTGAGTTAGATGTTCTCACGCCAAACGATTTGAAGGTTGGACGCGGTGATCTTGCCGATCGACGAGTAAATTTACGTCGATTTGAAATGGAATGCGATCGCATTATTCAATACATGGAAGAACATGCAGGACAACGCGATTGTTTAGCATTTTTCGATGGATCGCTGATTGCAACATTTTCAGAAGCGTTTGATGAAGAGACACGCAGTTTTTATTTGAGATGTATTCTCAACGTATTACGTGCGAGTGAAGATTATCGCGTTCCGGTGATTGGATATATCGATACTTCCAGCGCACGAGATTTAACAGAAATGATTCAGCGATTAGCTCAGCTTCCAGATAGTAAAACGATTCATGATGCTCAATTGTTAAATCGCGCGAAAAATCAGATGCAGTGGGGCGATCGCACGCCGATTTTTTTGTCTCAACGGTCTGGAGTTCTAGACTTATATCAGGAACATCGCGATCGCATCGCATTTACTTACCTCAAAACCAATCGGGATAGCTATGCGGCTCGAATTGAACTGCCCCTGTGGATTTATGAAGAAGGCTGGCACGATCAAATTCTCGATTGGGTTCGGGCTGAGGTCATCATTGGCGGCGGATATCCTTATGTGATCGAAACGGCGGATCAAGTCGCAGTTTTGAAAAATGACGATCGCCAAACCTTTTATCGATTGTTACAAGAGTGGGCAGAAAAAGAAGATCTGACCCTGAGACTGTCTCGCAAGATGATTAGTAAAGCGCGGCGAAGATAAGAAACGCTAACAAAATGCGGAATTGAACAACACAGATGCGATGTTGAATCAAGCTTTCTGGTTTGACTCACAGAGAGTGATGCGTTCGTCCTTCCCAACTCACAGGAATCGACGCAGAGCTTTGAGACAAACCAGCTCAATATCATCGGAGTCCTATCTATGCGTCGTGCTTGGATCTTTGGGTTCGTCACACTCCTGACACTCTTGACGATCGCACATCCCACTTTCTCCCAAACCAATTTCACGGACATTCAATCTCACTGGGCAAAACCCTGCATTGAGAAATTGGCACAAAAAGGAATCATTAGCGGTTTTCCAGGCAATCAGTTTCGTCCGAATGAGCCAGTCACCCGCGCACAATTTGCGGCAATGATTGCTAAGGCATTTCCTGAACAGATGAATGCTCCCAGTCGTCCTGCGATTCAGTTTCGCGATGTTCCCGCGAATTTCTGGGCGCGAGATGTCATTCAGAAAGCGTATCGATCGCAGTTTTTTTCAGGCTTTGAGAATCAGACCTTTAAGCCCGATTTAGAAATTCCGAGAGCGCAAGCATTAACCGCATTAGCAAGCGGCTTGAAGCTCAAACCAACTAATGATGTTGAACTCAGCAACAAAGCATTCGTTGACACTCGAACTATTCCTAACTTTGCGAAAAGCGCGATCGCGGCAACCACCGAAAAGCAAATTACCGTCAACTATCCAATCATGCGTCGATTGAACCCGAATCGAACTGCTCAACGCGGTGAAATCGCAGCGTTTCTCTGTCAGGCATTACCCGATACTAAAGGCTTGATTAGCAACCAATTCATTCCTAAACCAGAAACACAGGCGCGAGAAATTCGTGGTGTATGGCTAACTAACATTGATAGTGATGTCTTGTTTGAGAAAGAGCGCCTGAGTAATGCTGTCAATGAACTATCGCGATTGAACTTTAATACGCTTTATCCGACGGTACTGAATTGGGGATATACCTTGTATCCCAGTAATGTCATGCAGCAAGAGATTGGATTTCCAGTCGATCCGCGCCCCGTTGCAGCAGGATTACGCGATCGCGATATGCTGCAAGAACTGATCACCGAAGCTCGCTCAAAAGGGATGGCGGTGATTCCTTGGTTTGAGTTTGGATTCATGGCTCCCAAAGATTCAGAACTTGCTCAAAAACACAAAGATTGGTGGACACAGAAACGCAATGGCTCGGTTGATTATCAACCTTCAGCCCTCGACGGCAAGCAAATTCCAGTCTGGTTCAATCCCTTCAAACCTGAAGTCCAACAGTATCTTCTGAACTTAGTCACCGAAGTCGTTGAAAAATATGATGTTGATGGGATTCAGTTCGATGATCACTTCGGTTTACCTGTGAGCTTTGGATACGATGAATTTACTGTCAATCTCTACAAAAAAGAACATCAAGGTAAAGCTCCACCTAGCAATGAGCGAGATCCAGAATGGTCACGTTGGCGCTCAGATAAACTACAAGACTTTCTGACCAAGCTTTTCCAAACGGTCAAGTCTCGCAAGCCGAATGTTCTGATCTCACTGTCACCGCTAGATTTACCCTTTGCTTATGAGGAACATCTAGTGGATTGGCATAAGTGGAGAGAAGCAGGTTTGCTTGAAGAAGTCATTCCCCAAATCTACTTTCAGGGACAGAAGTTTGTCGATCGTAGTAACCCTGACAACTGGGTAACCTTAAAAGCTGCTCGCGATACGGTTCCCACTGCGATCGGGATTTTAAGTGGATTGTCTAGCACACCTCGCCCAATCGAAGAAATTCAGCGTCAAGTCAAAGCCGTCCGCGATCAAGGCTATGCTGGAATGTCGTTTTTTTTCTATGAAACCCTGTGGAATAAATCGCCTGAACCGATTGGCGATCGCAAAGCAGGCTGGCAAA
>VFQU01001113.1_pt1 | contig 17554 bp, 14 predicted proteins | sample 3512311 | NCBI WGS metagenome assembly VFQU01 (sample SAMN10412377, study PRJNA504923) | tailings metagenome | isolation source: Relicate 3 Philex TSF3 active mining site | place: Philippines: Tuba, Benguet | collected 2017-08-29
GCACGCGATGGGCCTCGTTCAGCGCCTTCTGGATGCGCGGCACATTGCGGATGCCGAAGGCAATCGTATAGGCGTCGAAGCTGCTATCGGCGAAGGGCAGTTCTTCCGCATTCGCCTCAAGGAAACTGACTTGACCCGGATAGCGCCAGCTTCTGGCACGCTCGGCGCCCACCCGCAACATGTCGGCGTTGATGTCGGAAACCACCACTTCCGCATAGCCCAGCGAGCGGTTGACGATGCGCTCGCCGACATCACCGGTGCCCCCGGCCATATCGAGCACTTTATAAGGACGCGACCCGGCCTTGGGCGGGGCCAGTTCGGCCACCATGGCATCCTTCCACAACCGATGGACGCCCGCGCTCATCAGGTCGTTCATCAGGTCGTAGCGATCGGCCACGTCGTGAAACACCTTGTCCACCAGCCCCTGCTTGTCCTCGAGGGCAACGGTACGCTCGCCGAAATGGGTGGTTTGCTGGCTCTGGGTCATGGCGGGACCTCGGTGGTCGAAGAGATTGCGCGCACCATATATAAGGCTTGGGAAAATGCCCATGCGCAAAGGCGCGCAGGGTGAAGGAGTTTTGTCACATGCCCGAATTGCCCGAGGTCGAGACCGTCCGCCGGGGCCTCGAACCCTGGCTCACGGGGGCGACCATCGAGACTGTTAACCTCAACCGCAAGGATCTGCGCTTCCCCTTTCCCGAGGGTCTCCGCTCGGCGCTGGAAGGCCAGGCCGTCATCGGCGTGGGGCGGCGGGCCAAATATCTGCTGGTGACCCTGGCAAGCGGCAAGACGCTGCTCAGCCATCTCGGTATGACGGGCTCCTGGCGCTTTGCCGAACACGGCATCGACAAGCCCCCGCGCTATTATGAGCCGGGCACCGAGCCCCGGCACGACCATATGGTCTGGTCATTGCACCATCCTGTGCATGGCCATAGCCACCTCATCTATGCTGATCCGCGCCGCCTCGGCTTCATCGACCTTTATGATCACGTGGATCAAAGCCCCTATCTCAAGGGACTGGGCCCGGAGCCCCTGGGCAATGATTTCAGCGCCACCGGGCTTGCCCGCGCTTTTGCTGGCAAAAAGGCGCCGATCAAGGCGGCTCTGCTCGACCAGCGCGTCGTGGCGGGATTGGGCAATATCTATGTGGCCGAGGCCCTGCACCGCGCCCATATCCTGCCCACCGCCGAAGCGCGCACGCTGGTTCATGCCGACGGGCGACCCAAAGCGGCGCTTGAGGATCTCGTGGCTTCCGTACGTGAAGTGCTGGTCGCCGCCATCGAAGTGGGTGGCTCCACCATCCGCGATTTTAGGAGTGTGGAAGGCGCCGGCTACTTCCAGCACAATTTCGCCGTCTATGACCGCGAGGGCTTGCCCTGCCCGACGCCGCTTTGCACGGGCGCGGTACAAAGGATCGTCCAGTCGGGGCGTTCCACATTCTATTGTCCGGTTTGCCAGAAGGTGCCATGAAGCCCATTCTTCCTCATGGGAGCTGCCGAGGGCAGACATTTCTCGTCAAATCGCCTTGCTCTTTAGGCGCGGGCTGGAATCGTATTGACGCCCCCCCGCCTTTCCCCTATAGACCGCCCAACTTGGCGGCTGTCGAATGCCGCCGATTTCATTTCAGACCCGGACGCCTGCCGCGCATGAAGCGGCAATCGGCCGGTTGGACGCTAAGAGGACCGAAATGGCCAATACGCCGTCAGCCAAGAAGGCGACCCGCAAGATCGCTGCCCGCACCGCGGTCAACAAGTCGCGCCGCAGCCGCATGCGCACCTTCATCCGCAAGGTCGAGGAAGCCATCACTGCTGGCGATCACGCCACCGCTTTTGCCGCTCTCAAGGCTGCCGAGCCCGAGATCAACCGCGCTGCCAACAAGGGCATCGTCCATGCCAATCTGGCGGCTCGCAAGGTCTCCCGGTTGAACAACCGCGTGAAGGCCCTGGCGGTCTGATCCACGATAGGTCCGCGGCGCCGTCAAGGCAGACGAGGAAGGTTCAAATGGGCTCCGTCAGGAGCCCATTTTCTTTGTATGGTAGTTGGGCAAGTTTTTCGCCATCATCCTGTCACATGACGGTGGGGTGACGATTTTGCGGTTGTTCGATAACGAACAAAAAACATGCAAAACCGTTTAAAATCAAAATCTTGACCGCTTCTGCAGGGTGCCGCGCCCGGGCCTGCGACAAGAATGCAGACCTGCACTAGAATAAATTTTCCCCTAACGCGATCACCGCTAAGTGTTGGAATCTGCGTTGAGTCACAGGCTCTTGCCGGAGGTAGGATTTTAGGGGTCGTCACCCCCAAAATGCGGGTGTCAGAGTCAAGCCCCTATTTCAACAATTCACGTGTTGCGGGTCCAATATCGTCCCTCTAATGTACTTTTGCCGACGGGGAAACGAGGGGTGGAACGACCCTCCTGGACACGGCGGTCGGGCTTCGATTTCGGGGCCCGGAGTTGGGGCAGTAACCGGTCGCTCGACCGGATGATATGGGTTCAAATGGGTAGCGGTCAATCTGGCCGAAGGCTCGTTGCGAGCCGAAAGCGTTCTAGGACCTAAGGCCGTTTCGGCCGGGATCATACGACAGGTCGATAGGAAAACGGTGGCATGACCGCCGAGCGAAAACGTGCGCCCGGTTTTCGGGGGCATTTGGGGGTCGTGCCCAGAAATCCGGAACGGACCGGGCACGACGAGAACACAGTCAGGCACTGCCCGGTCGTTGCGGTCCGGGCGGCATAACAAAATGGGGCACGACACGATGACGAGACAGGCGACTGCGGGGCGGAGTGACTGGATTGGGGGCACGTCCGCCTCATCTCTTTCTCCCGAAAAAGGCCGCGCGCCCACCATGTCAGGCTCCGAAACGTCCGCTTCCGCCCAGCGCGAACTCTGGGCGCGCGTTCGCGCCCGGTTGAAGACCGCCATGGGCGAGGATGTCTTCACCTCCTGGTTTGCCCGGCTGGAACTGGAAGAGATCGTCGAGGACCTGGTGCATCTCTCCGCGCCGACGCGGTTCCTGTGCTCCTGGGTACAGTCCAACTATGCCGAGCGCATTCTTGAAGCCTTCCGTCATGACCTGCCCGAGGTCGGCGCCTTGCAGGTGACCATGCGCGTTGCGGGACAAGCCCGTCCGCGTCTGGCCCAGCCCGCCGAAGCGGCGCCCGAAACGGCGGCAAGCCCCACCACCGCAAGCCCCACCGCAGCCTCTCCTGCTGCCCCTGCCACGCCGCGCCTGGTGCGCGACGGCGCCAAGAATGGCGACGCCCTTTCGGGCAGCGCCATCGATCCGCGCATGACCTTTGACACCTTCGTGGCCGGTTCGGCCAATGAAATGGCCTTTGGTGTCGCAAAACAGATCGCCAATGCGGCGATCAACAATTCGGTCACCTTCAATCCGGTCTATATCCATTCCACGGTCGGGCTGGGCAAATCCCACCTGCTCAATGCCATCGCCCATGCGGTGAGTGAGGCGGACCCGACCAAGAACATCGTCTATCTGACCGCCGACCATTTCATGTACCATTTCATTACCGCCGTGCAGCGCCAGAGCGCCCTCGGCTTCAAGGAATGGCTGCGCCGGGTCGACCTCTTGCTGATCGACGACATGCAATTCCTCCAGGGCAAGTCGGCCACCGAACTGGGCCACGCGCTGGGCGCGCTGCTCACCGGGGCCAAGCAGATCGTAGTGGCGGGCGACGCGCCGCCGCGCGATCTCGAAATGCTCGACGAGCGCGTCCGCTCGCGCCTCTCCGGCGGGCTGGTCGTTCCGATTTCCTCCTTCGACATCGATCTGCGCCGCGCCATCGTGCAGCGCCGCGCTGAGCAGGTGAATGCCCGCTTCGGCATGCAGTTTCCCACCGCCGTCATCGACTACGTGGCCCGTGCCGTGGCCAGCCATGGCCGCGATCTCGACGGGGCGGTCAACCGGCTCGTCGCGGCCAATCAATTGACCGGCGAGCTCATCACCGTGCCGCTGGCCGAAAAGACTCTGGCCGACCTGATCCGCGCCCGCGACGCCAAGCGCGTCCGCATCGAGGATATTCTGCGCACCGTTTCGCGCCACTATAAGGTTCCGCGCAACGAACTGCTTTCGGCTCGCCGCTCCCGCGACGTGGTGCGCCCGCGCCAGATCGCCATGTATCTGGCCAAGGCACTGACCCAGCGGTCTCTGCCCGAAATCGGCCGGCGTTTCGGCGGCCGCGACCACACCACGGTGCTCCATTCGGTGCGCAAGGTCGAACAGATGATCAAGGATGATCTCGAACTGGGTCAGGAAATCGAACTGCTCAAGCGCATGCTGGAAGAGTGAGATCCGGCGCTTCGCGCAAAATCGGTCCAGTGGACCGATTTTAGGATCGAACGCCCGGAGAGCTACGCTCGAAGGGCACGAATTCCAGAGGCCTCTTCCATCTCTCTGCCGGCAGGAAAGGCTGGGCAGCTACATCCGCAATTTCCCGTGGCAAAAGACCGCCCGCCCTTGCCTTTTCATCCGTGAATTGCAAATGTCCAAAGCCCGGTTCGCCGGGCTTTGCCGTCTTTTGAGGCGGGTGCATGTGCCAGGGGTAGGTTGGAAATGAAAGTCACGCTCGAACGCAATCATCTGCTCAAGTCGCTGAGCCATGTGCATCGGGTGGTCGAACGGCGCAATACCTATCCCATCCTTGCCAATGTGCTGTTCAAGGCCAGTGATGACCGGGTGGAGCTGCGCGCCACCGATCTCGATATCGAGGTCACCGAAAGCGTGCCGGCCATGGTCTCGACGCCGGGCTCGACCACGGTTCCTGCCCATACGCTTTATGAAATCGTGCGCAAGCTGTCCGACGGGGCCGAGGTCAAGCTCGAAACCGATGGCGGGGAGAATATGGTCCTCACCTCGGGTCGCTCGCGCTTTAACCTGGCATGCCTGTCGCCCGACAGTTTTCCCGATCTCAAATCCGGCGCCTTCGCGCATGAATTCGACATCGCCGCCGCCTCGCTGCGCGAGCTGATCGAACGCACCCAGTTCGCCATCTCCAATGAAGAGACGCGCTACTATCTCAACGGCATCTATTTCCATGCCGTCGAAAATTCGGCCTCTGGCAGCCTGTTCCGCGCCGTGGCCACCGATGGTCACCGCATGGCCCGCGCCGAAATTGCCGCGCCCGACGGGGCCAGGGGCATGCAGGGCATTATCGTGCCGAAAAAGACCGTGGGCGAGGTCCAGAAACTGCTCGATGGCGTCGATGGCGACGTGAAGGTCGAAGTCTCCGACACCAAGATACGCTTCACTGTCGGCACGGTTGTGCTGCTCTCCAAGCTGATCGAAGGTACTTTCCCCGATTATGACCGGGTGACGCCCAAGAATAATGACAAGCAGATGCTGGTCGACAAGGCCGGCTTTGCCATTGCCGTGGACCGCGTCTCAACCATTGCTTCGGATCGCGGCGGCAAGGCGGTCAAGCTTTCGGCCAGCAATGGCCTGCTCGAACTCTCGGTCACCAATCCCGACCACGGTACGGCTAGCGAGGAAGTTGCCGTCGATTTCGACACCGATGGCTTCGAGATTGGCTTCAATGCCCGCTACCTGCTCGACATCATCCAGCAGATCCGCTCGGAAAGCGCGGTATTCCTCTTCAACGACGCCAATTCCCCGACCCTGGTCAAGGAAGAAGGCGGCGCCGCCAATGCGCTTTATGTGCTGATGCCGATGCGTGTCTAGGCGGCGTCCCGCAGGGGAAATCGCTCCTGTGGAGCGATTTAAGCCGACTAGGCCCGAAGTGCTATGCACGCAGGGCGGCGGGGTTGCATCCGCACTAACTTTGGCCTCTGTACCCCTCAGTCTCGTCTCGGCCTTCGGCACATCCACCCTCTCCCTCGGGGAGAGAGGGGAAGAAGGGGCGATATGATCCGCCACATCTCGCGCCTGCGCCTCACCGCCTTCCGCAACTATGCCTCTGCCGCGCTCGATCTAGATGCACGCCACCTCGTGCTCACCGGGCCTAATGGCTCGGGCAAGACCAATCTGCTTGAAGCAATCTCGGTGCTCTCGCCGGGCCGGGGCCTGCGCGGCGCCAGTTTCGAGACGCTTCAGGCGCAGGGTTCCGACCTGCCCTGGGCGGTTGCGGCAACCATCGAAACGGACGAAGGCCCGGCCGATATCGGCACCGGTGCCCTGCCGGATGGCGGGCGGCGCGTCCGCATCAATGGCGCCAATGCCCGCTCCATCGAGGCCATGAGCGATTATCTACGCGTGCTCTGGCTGACCCCTTCCATGGATGGGCTCTTCTCGGGTCCGGCGGGGGACAGGCGGCGTTTTCTCGACCGGCTGGTCACAACGCTCATTCCCTCCCATTCGGCCGCCGTGTCCGACTATGAAAAACTCATGCGGCAACGCAATCGCCTGCTCGAAGAGGGCGGTGACCTCCGCTGGCTCAATGCCATCGAAGCCCAGATGGCCGAGGCCGGTGCGTCCATTCATCTGGCGCGCACTGATAGTCTCTCGCATTTGCAGGCGCTGATTGCCCAAAGCCTCGAAGACGGCTCCTTTCCTGCCGCGCAGCTTTCGCTGACCGCCCTGTTCGAAAATGGTGCCGAACCTACCACTTCGGCTGAGCTTGAAGCCGGGCTCATGCAGGCCTGGCATGCTGCGCGTGGCCTTGATCGGGCGGCGGGGCGCACCACATCAGGGCCACACCGGGTCGATCTTGAAGTTGTCCATGCCCAAAAGGCCATGCCGGCAGCTTTGGGTTCGACCGGTGAACAGAAGGCGCTGCTGATCGGGCTCATTCTGGCCCATGCCCGATTGGTGCGCCTTAGAACCAACATCACGCCCTTTCTGCTGCTCGACGAGATCGCCGCCCATCTCGATCCCGACCGGCGGCGGGCCCTGTTCGTGGCTTTGGACGGGCTTGAAACCCAGTGTTTCCTTACCGGCACCGATCCGGTTCTCTTCGAGGCGCTGGACGATCGGGCGCAACGCATTTCGGTGCGCGACGGGCGCGTGGCGTCCGGGGGCTGAAAATCCCCGGCAAATGCCCCTCAAACGGCCAAATTCCTTGGGGTTTCGACCCCATTCCGCTAGAACAATTCTCACCTGTGAACGACTGATTCGGACCTCATGAGCGACAGCGAAACCCCGAACCCGAACGAGTATGGCGCCGATAGCATCAAGGTGCTGAAAGGGCTGGACGCGGTGCGCAAGCGCCCGGGCATGTATATCGGGGATACCGACGACGGTTCAGGCCTGCACCACATGGTCTATGAAGTGGTCGACAATGCCATCGACGAGGCCTTGGCTGGCCATGCCGATCTCGTGACCGTGACGCTCAATGCCGACGGGTCCTGCACCGTGACCGACAATGGGCGCGGCATTCCGGTGGGCATCCACAAGGAAGAAGGCGTATCTGCCGCCGAGGTCATCATGACCCAGCTGCATGCCGGCGGTAAGTTCGACCAGAATTCCTATAAGGTTTCCGGCGGCCTGCACGGCGTGGGCGTATCGGTGGTGAACGCGCTCTCGGTCTTTCTCAAGCTCTCCATCCGTCGCGATGGCGAAGTGCACGAAATGAGTTTCACCCATGGCGTTGCCGATGCGCCGCTCAAGGTCGTGGGGCAATATGAAGGCCGTTCCGGCACGGCGGTGACCTTCCTGCCCTCGACCGAGACCTTCACCATGGTCGAGTTCGATTTCAAGACGCTCGAACACCGCCTGCGCGAACTGGCCTTCCTCAATTCGGGCGTGCGCATATTTCTCGCCGACCGTCGTCATCCCGAGCCTGTTGATGTCGAACTTTTCTACGAAGGTGGCCTTGAGGCCTTCGTCAAATATCTCGACAAGTCCAAGCAGCCGGTGATCGAAGCCCCGATTGTCATGCGCTCGGAAAAGGACGGCATCACCGTCGAAGTGGCGCTGCAATGGAACGACAGCTACCACGAAAACGTGCTCTGCTTCACCAATAACATTCCCCAGCGCGATGGAGGCACCCATCTCGCGGGCCTGCGCGGCGCGCTGACGCGGCAGGTCACCGGCTATGCCACGTCCTCCGGCATTGCCAAGAAGGAAAAGGTCGAGCTTTCCGGCGACGACACCCGCGAGGGCCTGACCTGCGTACTCTCGGTCAAGGTTCCCGATCCCAAATTCTCGTCCCAGACCAAGGACAAGCTGGTTTCTTCCGAAGTCCGTCCCGTTGTCGAAAACATCGTCAACGAAAAGCTCGGCCAGTGGTTTGAGGAGCATCCCAACGAGGCGCGCACCATTGTCGGCAAGGTGGTTGAAGCCGCTGCCGCCCGCGAAGCGGCGCGCAAGGCGCGCGAATTGACCCGCCGCAAGGGCGCGCTCGAAATTTCTTCGCTGCCCGGCAAGCTGGCCGATTGTCAGGAACGCGATCCGGCAAAGTCCGAAATCTTCATCGTCGAGGGCGACTCGGCCGGTGGCTCGGCCAAGCAGGGCCGCGACCGCTCCAATCAGGCCGTTCTGCCGCTGCGCGGCAAGATTTTGAACGTCGAGCGCGCCCGTTTCGACCGCATGATTTCCTCCGAACAGGTCGGCACGCTGATCACGGCTCTGGGCACAGGCATCGGTCGGGAAGAGTTCAACCCCGACAAGCTGCGCTACCACAAGATCATCATCATGACCGACGCCGACGTGGACGGCGCCCATATTCGTACGCTGCTTTTGACCTTCTTCTATCGGCAGACGCGCGAGCTGATCGAGCGCGGCCATATCTACATCGCCCAGCCGCCGCTCTACAAAGCCACGCGCGGCCGCTCCGAGCTCTATTTGAAGGATGAGCGGGCGCTGGAGGATTATCTTCTCGAGGGCGGGCTGGACGAGGCCGTGTTCAAGACCCGCGACGGCGTCGAATATGCCGGCGCCGACCTGCTGTCGATCCTTCAGCAGGCCCGCGACATCGTCAACGCCATCAACAATCTCAACACCCGCTACAACAGAAATCTGGTCGAACAGGCGGCCATTGTCGGCGGGCTCGATCCCGATGGCATGTCCGACCCCGAAAAGAGCGCCGAGACGCAAAAGCGCGTCGCCAACCGCCTCGACCGCATTTCCGACGAGCTCGAACGCGGCTGGATCGGCACGATCACCGACGATGAGGCACTGGCCTTTTCGCGCACCGTGCGCGGCGTCACCGAAACCCACCAGATCGACCGGGCTCTGCTGCAAAGCGCCGATGCCCGCAAGCTACGCCAACTGGCCGAACGGCTGGACGAGCTCTTCGGCGGCGTGCCGACGCTGACCCGCAAGGGCGAGACCATCAGCATTTTTGGGCCTTCCTCGCTGTTCAAGGCCGTCACCGATGCCGGCCGCAAGGGCGTCTCGCTGCAGCGGTATAAAGGGCTGGGCGAAATGAATGCCGAGCAGCTCTGGGAAACCACGCTCGATCCCAATGCCCGCACGCTTCTGCGCGTCGAAATCGACCAGACCGACGAAGCCGACCAGATTTTCACCGCGCTCATGGGCGACCTGGTCGAGCCGCGCCGCGACTTCATTCAGGACAATGCGCTCAACGTGAGCAATCTGGATGTCTGAGAGCCGGCCGCAAAGCGGCAAAATCTCCCCGGTGGGGAGATTTTAGGCGAGCAGGCCTGGAGACCTATGGTCGAAAGGCAGGTGGACCGCACGGGCAAATCTCCCTGGCCGGGTTTAGCTGACCATGCCCCTACCGCTTACGCACAAATTCGGTGCGCAGGACCAGACCCTTGATAGCGTCATGCCGACAGTCGATCTCTTCGGGATTGTCGGTGAGCCGGATCGAGCGGATCACCGTGCCCTGTTTTAGCGTTTGCCCGGCGCCCTTGACCTTGAGGTCTTTGATCAGGACCACGGAATCCCCGTCGGCAAGGACAGTGCCCGACGCATCACGGACGTCGACAGCTGCCGCCGCGGCATTGGCCTTCATTTCCGAGGCGGGGTGCCATTCGCCGCTCGCTTCGTCATAGATATAGTCATCATCGGAATTGCTCATGCGGCTCCTATTGCAGGCGGTTGCCGTTTTGCCAAGCGCCACATAGCCGCCAATTGTTCAGCCAGGCGAACAGGTTCGTTCCACCGACCTGTCTTGTCTCGGCGCTGCCACGCGCATAGCTATGGGCCAACACAGTTTTCGCCCCAAAGAGGCATTGATGAAAAAGATCGGTTTTCTGTCCTTCGGACACTGGAATCCCTCGCCCCAGTCCGGCACCCGCTCGGCGGGCGATGCGCTTCTGCAGTCCATCGATCTGGCGGTCGCCGCCGAGGAATTGGGGGCCGATGGCGCCTATTTCCGCGTGCACCACTTTGCCCGCCAGTTGGCCTCGCCCTTTCCGCTGCTGGCGGCTGTTGGCGCACGCACCAAAAAGATCGAGATCGGCACTGCCGTTATCGATATGCGCTACGAAAACCCGCTCTATATGGCCGAGGATGCCGGCGCCGCCGACCTTATCGCCGGTGGCCGCCTGCAATTGGGCATTTCGCGTGGGTCGCCCGAACAGGTGATCGATGGCTGGCGCTATTTCGGCTTCGCTCCCGAAGAGGGCAAGACCGATCAGGACATGGCGCGTCAGCATGCCGAAGTGTTCCTCGAAATCCTCAAGGGCAAGGGCTTCGCCCAGCCCAATCCGCGCCCCATGTTTCCCAATCCGCCGGGCATGCTGCGGCTGGAGCCCCATTCCGAAGGCCTGCGCGAGCGTATCTGGTGGGGCGCAGCCAGCGACGCCACGGCAATTTGGGCGGCCCAGCTCGGGCTCAATTTGCAATCCTCGACGCTTAAATTCGACGAAAGCGGCAAGCCCTTCCATATCCAGCAGGCAGAGCAGATCCGCGCCTATCGCGCCGCCTGGAAAGAGGCTGGACATACGCGCGAGCCGCGTGTCTCGGTCAGCCGCTCGATTTTTGCGCTGGTCAATGATCAGGACCGCATGTTCTTCGGTTCCGGCCGGTCGGAAGAAGACCAGTTCGGCTATATCGAGCCGGAAAAGCGCGCCGTCTTCGGACGCGGCTACACGGCCGAGCCAGACAAGCTGATCGAGGAATTGCGTCAGGACGAGGCCATTGCCGAAGCCGACACCCTGCTGCTCACCGTGCCCAACCAGCTTGGCGTCGACTACAATGCCCATGTCATCGAGAGCATCCTGAAGCATGTCGCGCCCGGCCTGGGCTGGCGCTGATCAGGGCAGGCTGAAGCCGGACCCGGCGCAGCCATTGGCCTGCCAATAGCGGTCGACCGGTGTGTGCTGGCCCAGCGCCAGCTGTTCCACCCTGGCGGCAAAGGCCATGGCCCGGCATTCGTCTGGCCCGGCCACTACATGCACCATTTCATGCAGGATGGTGAGCCGGCGCAGCGCGTCGGTTCCTTCTGCGGAAAATTCCGGGCAGATGATCATGGAAACCGTGCCCTTTTCCGGCGGTATCAGCACGAAAGCGGCGTAGCGGCTACACGACCCCTCCGCCTTTTGGCGTTGCGTCACGGTGAGGGTGACCGTGCCGCCCCAATGGGTCGAGGCGAAGCGGCGAAAGCTCAGCGCGTCCCGATAGGCAGCAAGATCGACGCCGAAGCTGGCCTCGTCCAGCCGGGGCAGGGCTGCCTCAAAGGCGGCGACGGCCCCATCGAACGCCCGCTCTACCGGCGATTGTGCCCGCGCCGGCAGTGTGGTGCAGACAAGACAGGCAAGAATGACAAGGGCCCGGATCATGCCCGCTCTATGCGGCAAGCCGGAAAGCCGGTCAATTCCGAGCGGTGTGACGGCGGGGCAACAGAGGCGGGAAAGCCTGGAAATCCCACATAAACCGGCCACAATTGGCGCGGAAAAGGATGTTCATGCAATGCCGCATTTCGGGGTGAAATGTATAGGGTCGTATGGCTCGAAAGATCAAATCCCGTTAACCGCTCGCTTACCATTGGTTTCCCTTGGGCCGCGAACAGGGTAGAAGCGGCAGGAACTCTTCTGTGACAGGTCTGCTTGATGGATTTCCGCATTTCGGCCGATGACCGTGTTGGCGCCCCCTCTGCCCGGCAGGCAAAGGCGCAGCCGCGCGCAGCCAAGGGCCAGCGCGTCGAACCGAGCATGGGCCGTTCCGCCGGCATTTTCATCGACGATGAACGCTCGGGCGGCACCCCGCCTTCGGGTGGCGGCGGGCGTGGTGGCAAGCCGCCCCGCGCCGAAAAACCCAGGCGCGGCAAGGCCGAGGCGCCCAAGCCGAAAAAGCGTCGTTCACGTTCGGGCGGCTTTCTCATGGGCCTGCTCTGGTGGGGCTTTGTCGCCTGCCTTTGGGGCGGCCTCGCCGTTATCGGCGTCATCGTCTATTACGGTGCGCAGCTGCCGGCTTCCGACACCTGGGCCATTCCCCAGCGTCCGCCCAATATCCGCATTCTCGCCGCCGATGGCAGCTTGATTTCCAACCGCGGCCAGACCGGTGGCGAAGCGGTGACCTTCCGCGAACTGCCCTATTATGTGCCTGCGGCCTTCATCGCCTCCGAAGACCGGCGCTTCATGAGCCATTTTGGCGTCGATCCTATCGGCCTATTGGCCGTGGCGGTCGAGTCCATTCAGGCGCGCGACATTACCCGCGGCGCGTCCACCCTCACACAGCAGGTCGCCAAGAACCTTTTCCTCACCCCCGACCAGACCCTGGGCCGCAAGGTGCAGGAAGCCATTCTCGCCGTCTGGCTGGAGCAGAATTTCACCAAGGAAGAAATTCTCGAACTCTATATGAACCGCGTCTTCTTCGGGCAGGGCGCCTATGGCATCGAGGCGGCGGCGCAGACCTATTTCGGGGTCTCCGCGCGCAATCTTTCCCTGGGCCAGGCCGCCATGCTGGTCGGCATCCTCCCCGCGCCGTCGGTCTATAATCCCAAGACCAACCCGACCCGCGCGGCTGAACGGCAGCGCCTCGTGCTCAATGTCATGGCGCAGGAAGGCTATATCACAGCCGAGGAAGCCTCCGCTGCCCGCATCGATCCCGATCAGAGCGTACGCACCCGCATTGCCGGTTCGGAATCCTATGTCGCCGATTGGGTCGAAAGCCTGATGACCGCCTATATCGGCGAAATCGAAAAGGACGTGGTGGTCCAGACCACTATCGACTGGAAGATGCAGAAGGACGCCGAATTCATCGTGCGCGAAAAGGTGGCTTCCGAAGGCCCCAGCCGCGGCTTCACTCAGGGCGCGCTCGTCGCCATGGATGTGGACGGCACGGTGCGCGCCATGGTGGGCGGCGTCGACTATCAGCAGAGCCAGTATAATCGCGCCGTCACGGCCAAGCGCCAGCCCGGCTCCACCTTCAAGCCCTTCGTCTATATGGCCGCCATGGAAAAGGGCTATACGCCCGACACCCTGGCCGAAGACGCCCAGTTCGAATTCAATGGCTGGAGCCCGCGCAATTCCACCGGCAAATATGCTGGCACGGTGACGCTGCGGCAGGGTCTGGCCTATTCGCTCAACACCATTGCGGCGCGTCTTGCCATCGATGTGACCCCCGAAAAGGTCATCGAAGTGGCCATGCGGATGGGTATTTCCTCCCAGCTCACCGCCGTGCCCTCCATCGCGCTGGGCACGCAGGAAGTAAACCTGCTCGAACTCACCAGTGCCTATGCGCCCTTCGCCAATGGCGGCAATGGGGTCATTCCCAATGTCATCACCAAGATCGAGGATGTCGACGGCAAGCTGCTATACCAAGCCTCCGATGCCGGTCCGGGCCGCGTGGTCGATCCCACCGTGCTGGCCGAAATGAACGACATGCTCAAAACAGCGGTGGAAGTGGGCACTGGTCGCGGCGCACAGATCGGCGGCTGGGACATGGGCGGCAAGACCGGTACGTCCCAGGAATCGCGCGACGCTCTGTTTGTCGGCTATACCTCGTCCATGGTCACCGGCGTATGGCTCGGTAATGACGACAACAAGGGCACCAAGCTCTCCGGCGGCAATGTGCCGGCTTCGATCTGGTCCGAATTCATGACCAAGGCGCTGGCTGGCCGTACACCTGCTGCCATTCCGGGCGGTTCCTATGCCGGCCAGCTCGTCGCCCAGCAATTGATCGATCCCAATACCGGCATGCCGGCCATCGATCCGGCCACCGGCCAGCCCATGGTTCAATATGTCGATGGCGGCACCGGCCAGGTGGTCCAGACCATGACTGACCCCGCCACCGGCCAAGTCTATGGCATCGACCCGGCCACCGGCCAGCCGCTACAGGGCCTGCAGCCGCTGCAAACGCAGTCGGCCAATCCACCGATCCAGACCGGCGAGATGATCGATCCGGCCACCGGCATGCCCATGGCCACCACCACCGATGCCTGGGGTCAGTCCACCCAGACCGTGCAATATGACGCCAATGGCCAGCCCATCGACCCGGTGACCGGGTTCCCGCTGCAAAGTCAGGATAATGGCGCCGGTCAGGCCCCCATCGACCCCGACACGGGCCTGCCAATGATGCTGATCATCGATCCGGCAACCGGCCAGCAGGTCTGGGTGCCTAGTGCCCCGGCACAGCAGAATACCACTTTCGCGCCCCCGGCCACGATCGAACAGCAGCCCGTCTATCAGGGTGAACGCAGCCAGCGCACGCTGATGGACCTGATCTTCGGCAATTGATGTAGCCACAAAACCAAAAGGCCCCGGGATCGCTCCCCGGGCCTTTTGCTATCCGCATCGGGTTTAAATCACCACGATGGGCGCGCCATTGGGCACGCGGTCGTAAAGATCGATGACGTCGTGGAACAACAGGCGCACACAGCCCGAGGACACGGCCTTGCCGATCGAGGCGACGTCCATCGTGCCATGGATGCGATAGAGCGTGTCGCGATTGCCCTGATGAATGTAAAGCGCCCGCGCGCCCAGCGCGTTGAGCAGGCCCGGCGGCTGGCCATGGCGATACATTTCCAGCTCCGGCTGCCGCTCGATCATTTCGGCGGGCGGGGTCCAGACCGGCCATTTGCGCTTATAGGCGATATGGCCCTGTCCGCTCCATTCGAACCCGGCCCGTCCAAGACCCACGCCATAACGCATGGCGCGGCCCTCTGGCATGGTGAAATAGAGGAAGAAGTTGGCGGTATCGACTACGACGCGCCCGGCCGGTTCGCCGGTGGGGTTGGCCACTTCCTGTCGCCAATAGACCGGCTGGGTCAGCGACATGTCGGCGGCAGGCACCGGATAGTCTTCCTCAGGCCGGGCAGCATACATGGCCTGAATCTCGGCGGGCACGACAGGCCGCTGCGGTTCGGTCGGCGCGGTAGCCATGCGGGTGGGACCGGTCGTGCTGCAACCGGCAAGGGTGATGGCGCCGAGGCTGGCAAGGCCAGACAGGACGGCGCGGCGCGACAATGTCGCGTCGGACAAAGTGGACATGAAACGATCCTTCGCCCCCATAGGGGCATTGAGCAAACGGAAAGAGGGTGTGGTTCGCTCAGGCCGCCCGGGGCGGGCGCAAAGGTCCGGCTTCTTCGCAATGGGGGATCGCAGCCACCATCTCGCCCCGCAGTTTGGTGGCTGCAGGCGCTGGGGGCAGGCCCGGAACCGCGACGGGAATGGCCTGATGCGGCCCGCACGGCATGACAATGCCCGAGCCAAGGTCGATTTCCCCGCGCTGGATGCTCACGGTCACCGGGATCGAGACATTGTTCTCGTCCACCATGTTCAGCACCACGATGGGCGTGCTCACATAGCGATGCGCATGCGCCGTCGTCGCCCCGGCAAGGGAGGCGAAGGCAAAGATGATCGCGATGAGGGCGACGAGACGCTGCATGAGAGCCTGATAGGGCAAGGAATGCGGCAGGACGGTGGCGGATGTCCCCTTAGGCGCCGCTCTCGGGCGCCTGCCACGCCATTAGGCCGCGACCGTGTGCTTTTAGCCACGCCCGCCCACGCTCCATATCCGGCAGCGTGCGCTCGACCGTCGCCCAGAAGGCCGGCGAATGGTTCATTTCGACGAGATGGGCCACTTCATGGGCGGCCACATAATCGAGCACATGGCGCGGCGCCAGGATCAGCCGCCAATTGTAGTTGATATTGCCGGTCGACGAGCACGAGCCCCAACGGCTCGACTGGCTGCGCAGCCGCACCTGTTTGACGCTGACTCCCAGCCGCGCCGCATGAAAGGCGCTCTGCTCGCTGAGATCGATGAGGGCCTCGGATTTGAGCCAGTCATAGAGACGGCGCGGCTGATGCTCGGGCGCGCCGGGCACATGCAGTTCCGGCCCCTCATCGGTCTCCACCACCTCGACCCGCCCGCGCAGCCGCCCGGTTCCGACCACCAGATGCGGCATACCCCGCACCGGTACCTGGACACCCGCAACCAGCCTCTGCGCCTGCACCGTCCGTGGCAGCCGAGCCGCCAGCCAGTGCCGATGTCGCAACAGAAACGCCTCGGCATCGCTCCAGCGCGCCCGCTCGGGAAGGGTCAGCACCGGCCCGCCCGCAGGCAGCGACAGGCGGAAACTGCGCGCCCTTGCACTGACCTTGACGGCAATATCCACCATCACCCCATCGAGTTCGATGGACGTGCTCTTTGGTGTCGGAGACGGACGTTGGCGGAGGAAGGAGAACATGGATGGCTTGTGAATCACGGTGCCATATTAGCGTGTTTGCGCCCGCCGGGCAGCCATTGCGCAGGCTTGCCTGCTAGGCTCGAACCGAAGCACCCGCAAAAAAGACGCCCCTTGCGGGGCGCCCAGTCAGTGCCGTTGGGATTAACCGGCTTCAGGAGGTCGGGAAGTCAGGTCCATAACGGATCAACCGTTATTGGGGTTGCTCCAGTTGTTCTGGTTATTATCGCCATAGCCCTGGCGGTTGCCGCGATGCTCGCCCATGAAGCGGTCGAATTCCTCGCGGTCCTTGGCCTTGCGCAGATTGGCCATATATTCGTGGAAGGCGTCGATCTCGGCGTCGAGACGGGCGCGTTCTTCCTCGAGCCGGCGCAGCTGTTCGGAGCGATATTCGTCGAAGGCGGCATTGCCCGACGAGGTGAAGTCGGCGCGGCCAAAGCCGCTATGCTTGGTATTGCTCTTCACGAAGCTGCATCCTTTGTTCCAGTAAGCCTGAGCCTTCTCGGCGGAGCCGCCGAATTTTTCGCCCCACAGGATATAGCCCAGCACTGCCAGCCCGATGGGCCAGAAGATGATGAAGCCGAGAACCATGAGGCCAATGGTCAGCGGCGACCATTGCGGTTTGATGATGGCTGTGTTCATGTCGTTTCGTCTCCCAGTCACGATGGCTCATACGTGGTCCTGCCCTGGGCAGGATCAAGAATGTGCCCGTCGTTTTTTTGAACTTGAAATGCTGCCTGCCCCTTCCTATGCGCCAGGCTCCCGGAACCCGGAATGACCGAGACTGCCCTTCCTTCCGCCCTGGCTTTTCCCTCCGGCTGGCGTCCGCTGCGCCTGCAAACCCTGGTGGTCCTGCGCTGGCTGGCCGTGATCGGGCAGACCATTGGCCTGTTCTTCGTTCAGTTCGGGCTCGGTTTTCCGCTGCCGCTGCTGGAATGCCTTGTTCTGGTGGCGCTCTCGGCGGCGCTCAATATCGGGCTTGTCCTGCGCTTCGGCGCCAATATGCGGCTCACCTCCCGCGTCGCCGCCCTGCAACTGGCTTTC
>VFQU01001115.1_pt1 | contig 17550 bp, 17 predicted proteins | sample 3512311 | NCBI WGS metagenome assembly VFQU01 (sample SAMN10412377, study PRJNA504923) | tailings metagenome | isolation source: Relicate 3 Philex TSF3 active mining site | place: Philippines: Tuba, Benguet | collected 2017-08-29
TTTGAATCCGACGATGAGTCTGCTTTTTTTTCCGTGAACCAGATAAGAATCGGAAATATTTCCTAAAAGAGTGACTACGTCTCCCTGTTTGAGAATGATGTCTTTAGTAAAATTGCGATCCAGATATCTGCGGGGATAATTCGTCAACAGATCTCCCAAATTGCGAATCCCTTGGTCGGCAAGCAAAGCAGCCCTCTTGGGACCGATTCCTTTGATTCCGTCTAAACTGTCCTCTAAATCGATATAAGCCATAAATCAAAGATCCGATTGAATTTCGGGTTTGCCTTCGATATTCTGAAATCCCGGTTCCATCTGCAAATAACAATACTTACATCCGTAGATCTGAGCCTGCTTTTTTCCTTCCGAGTTGATATGAGAAGAAATAGCGGCGTATAAAAATTCGTCTTTGCGAAGCATGGTCCCACAAACAGGACAAATGCGAGGTCTGGGCAGATTCGGATTCCATTCTTTGGAATAAACTTTACGGGGATCAGCGCTTCTGAAAGAATCTTCCTGGTCTTTGCGGATTTTTTCCTTTTTATCCAGACTTTTGTTGTCCGCTGCGGATAGAGCGTGAAGAAAAAAAGCGACTGTGCCTAAAACCGCGCAAATAGTAACGAATGTTACCATATTTAATTCCCGCGAATATAATCTTCGGAACTGACTTTTGAAATCGGATTTTGTCGGATCAGCTCCAAACTTTCACCGGAACAATCGACTTCGATCAAACGGTTCCATTCGTCGTTTAACAACTGACAAAGATTAGACTGAACTACTGTTTTTCCATTCAAGTAAATTTCGGCGAAGTAACCGCCCTCCTGAAATCCGTGCACGGAATCTACCGCTCCGAAATTGGAAGGATTCACGTAAACGGTTCCTCTTTTTTTGGCGATCCCTTGGTCTTCGTGCACATGACCGGAAACCACCAAAGAAGGAGATTCATCATCCAAAAACCTTCTGATTCCCTGGCTTCCCACATTCCCCACTCCGGGGATTTTATCAAAAAAACCGTAAGCAGGATTATGGATCACGCAGACATCCGGCATTTGTTCCCGGAAAAAATCCTCCGGTTCGCTGTAATTCTGACCTTGTTTGGTATATTCATGAAAAACAACCGTTAGTTTTTCGGGGATACCGGACGTCCAGATGGGAGCTCCTCCATAACCTGAAAATTTCAAATCTCCCAATTCGAAACTTTTCCTATGGACATCCCTCTGATATAACTCGGTATATTGAAGATCTAAATCGTAATTTCCCGGCAAACAATAAACAGGTGATTCTGCGTATTTCTGGATGAGTTTTTCGATGATCTCGTATTTTTCCTTCATCGTTTTCGCCGCCAATTGATACAGGCTTCTGTATGTTTGCGCCTTCTCAACGACTGCGGTAGGATATTTTTCCGGGAAACGAATCACTAGAGTGGTGAAGTCGAAAGGTGTGGAGTCGCTTTTTTTTTCACCTAACAAGTAATAAAGCTCTTCCTGAACTCCGCAGAAATCGATGATCCGATCGTAAGAGAAAAAAGCTTTGTAAATGATATCGCCGGAAAATAGATACAGATCGGCTTCCGTCGTTTGTAGGATTTTTTTCAGACCATGCAAACCGTCATGAATGTCGGTAAGATAGATGATCTTCATAATCTATGACTTGCCCCAAAGAAGCATAGGAACGTCTCTGTCTTCTTCTATATAATCGATACGCACATATTCCGGGCCGAAAAAGTCAACTAACGGTTTTAAGATGGTTCCGGATCTTACGAACACATACAATTCTTCATGATCGGCCACAATGTATTGGATGTCTATTTTTCCCGCAATGGATGGAACAAGCTCGAGAAAATAGTTCATATTGAATTTGATTTCCCATTGAAGGCCTGTTAAAGACAATAATTCGGGTGCGGACTTAAGAATGGAAGCGAGCACTTTCTTTTTGTGGAACGGTTCTATCCTTCCGAACCATCTCACAAAATCGAATTTTCTGGGTTTCGTATCCCAGACACGGTAACCTACGATTTTGCAGTGGGCCCGATTGTCTTTTACTATGACCGGCTTCAACCTAACCCGAAAATGAACCGCATCTACCCCGAAAAATCGAGCTACCCAGAGCCAACTCATCAGATAAACTCCCGTCAAAATGATCTCACCTTTATCAGATGTTATCTCAAGAGTTTCCAAATCGGGGTCTTGGTCGATGATTTCCGTTCGAATGACGGTTCTTAAATTCTTTAAGAGTATAGTTACTTTGTAATTACTTTTCAGCACCGCTTTTTGCGGCAAAAAAAGGTTCAGCGGATTGAAACGGAGAAGATCCGTTAAAAGCATAATTTAAAATTATTTTCTATTGCCATTTTGAAAAGCAGATTTAAAATACGGATCGCATGAAGATCGGAGTTATTGGCGCAGGAAGTTTTGGCACCGCACTAGGTAGCATTTTAGCGGACAAGGGATACAACGTAGTTTTATGGACTCGCAGTCCGGACCAAGCCAGGTCCATCAATGAAAACCACATCAACAACAAACATATGCCCGATTTGGTGCTGCCAGACCTGCTGACTGCCAGTACGGATCTGATCGAAGTCGTAAAAGGGAAAGATATGATCGTATCCGCCCCTCCTTCCCATGCCCTCAGCGGAATTCTCAAGGAAATCAAAGATCACATCCCCACAAAAACACCGATCGTTTCTGCTTCCAAAGGGATCGAAGGAGAAAGCCTTCGCTTAGTTTCCGAAATCTTTGAATCGGAGCTGCCTGGATCCTTCCATTCCCAACTTTCTTACCTTTCCGGCCCAAGTTTTGCCAAGGAGATGGTGAAAAAAGTTCCAACAATCGTTTCCATCGCTTCCAAAAACGAAGCCACCGCCAAACGAGTCCAAGAAATCTTCAGTTTTAAATATTTCCGAACCTATTGGACCCCGGATGTGGTAGGTGTGGAAGTAGGCGGCGCTCTAAAAAATGTGATCGCCATCGCTGCAGGTGTGGCGGACGGATTGGGCTTCGGGCAAAATACAAGAGCCGCCCTCATCACAAGAGGATTGAATGAAATCACAAGACTCGGTTTGAAGATGGGTGCCGATCCAATGACCTTTCTCGGTCCTGCCGGAATGGGTGATTTAGTTTTAACTTGTTGCGGGGAAGCTTCCCGAAATAGAACCGTCGGCTTTCGCTTAGGCAAAGGAGAAAAACTGAAAGAAATTTTAGCCTCCATGAATGAAGTCGCAGAAGGAGTGAAAACCACCTACTCCGGCAAAAATCTTGCCGACAAACTGGGAGTAGAGATGGCCATCACCAGTGAAGTATACAAGATGTTATACGAAGATAAAGACCCTAAAGAAGTAGTGAAAGATTTAATGGGAAGAGATCTAAAAAGAGAAGGAGTTTGATGCTTTCTCCTTTTCTTTGATAGTCAGTTTTTTTTCCGGGGAAGATTGACAGCATAAGGAAGTGATGATTCAAAAGCCAAATTTCAATCTAACTAATTATGAAAATAAAAGATATTAATAACAAATTCATAGGAAATTGGTATGGAAAATATCGTTTGATTCTGAGTTGGCTCCCAAATCCAGATTTTATATCAAACTCAAATATGACCATTAAAACTATTGCTAATGGAAAATTCATAGTAATGACCTATGATTGGCAACATGAAGATCAGACTCAAGACGGATTAATATTAGTTGGTAATGAGAACAAGCTATCTGAAGTTACTGCTTCATGGGTTGATTCTTGGGGTATGAGTGGTAAAATCATGAACTGCAACGGAAAAATAAATGAACATGGTGATATTACATTGCTTGGTTCTTACGAGGTTACTGATAGCCCTAATTGGGGTTGGCGAATTGAAATTCCTTGTCCAAGTGAAAATAAAATTCGAATCAAAATGTACAATATTTCGCCAGATGGAGAAGAATCTCTCGCAGGTGATGCAAACTATGATCGAGTTTAAGAATTTAAAGATTATACTGAAAAATATAAATTTCGTATCATTGTAACAACGCTATAGATAAAATTAAAATCATTTTTTAAAGGTAAAATATGAACGATTTTAGAGAGAAAAAACTTGATGAAGCATTTTGTAGATCGTGCGGGAATATCATCAAAAAGGAAGCTGAAATATGCCCGCATTGCGGGGTTCGACAAATCTCTGTTTCGGCTTCGACTACTACCGTATCAAATCATTGGTTAACTGCCCTTCTTCTATGCTTTTTTATAGGGGTTTTCGGGGCTCATAGATTCTATGTAGGAAAGATCGGCTCCGGTATAGCTATGTTACTCACCTTTGGTGGATGTGGAATTTGGGCTTTTGTCGACCTCCTTCTTATACTTTTAGAAAAATTCACCGATGATAAAGGAAACATACTCACAAAGAATTGAAACCGCTATTTCAAAAGAAGCCTAATGATTTAGGCTTCTTTCCTATAAAACCGCCAATCATTAAACGCACGTTTGCAATTATTTTAGGGATCCTACTTTTCTACAATATTCCAAAAGAATTTGTGGACTCGAATTATACAATATGTATACCCAAACTCTTCTTCGATATCAATTGTTTTGGTTGCGGTATAACGAGGGCGATTTGGTATTTACTGCATTTTGATATCGCAAAAGCAGTAGAATACAACAGCCTAGTAGTTGTAGTGTTCCCAATCATCGCATGCATCTCTATCAAATGGATTATCAGTAAAAATGAAATATATGATATATAATTTTATTTCGTATAACTATAACTAAACAATTCCTTGCGAGATTTACATAAAATCGCCCAATAAATGAAAATCCAATATGCTTCAGACTTACATTTGGAATTTCCGGAGAATAGAAAATTCCTGGAAGAAAACGATATTATTCCTAGCGCAGAAATCCTAATTCTTGCAGGTGATATCATTCTTAATAAACATAAAAAGAAAGCGGAAATCTTTTTCAAAGAGTGGAGAAAACAGTTTAAATATATCATCCACGTCCCAGGCAATCATGAATACTATTCAGGTGAAATTCTACATGCTTATCCGAATTATTATAAGGCGATATCGGACAATCACTTTAAAGTTAATAACAAAACCATTACAATAGAAAATGTAAGATTTATTTGTTCCACACTTTGGACTCATATTCCGATCGACATGAAAGAAGAGTTCGAAAGGAGAAGCAACGACTACAAGTTGATTCAATACTCAAAGAAAAGTTTGGAACACAGACAAATTACGGTGGAAGATACGAATTTTTTTCATTCAATTTCTGTTCAATTTCTTGAGAACGAACTATCGAAACCATTCGAAGGAAAAACGGTTGTAGTCACGCATCAATTGCCCAGCTTTGATTTAGTCTTTAACCAAGACAGTAGCCAGCTCATTAAACATTATTGTGCAACAAACTTAGAAAAAATTTATTCCAATCACGACATTGATCTTTGGGTTTTCGGTCATTATCACAGAACAGTCGATAAGACATTATTAAACACGAAATTCATTTCAAATCCACTAGGTTATATGACTGAAAACCAAAAGAATTGTTTCTCCAGATCTGCTACTGTCGAAATTTGAATGAGAGAAAGCAGTTCCGGTAAAAAATCTTTATCACTCATTTTCAAGAATATCTGTCGCTGTTTGGCTGCCAAGTTGTTCGGCTAATCCGATCAGAAGTCCTTCCGCTCCACGAATGTAACAGAGTCGATAGATGTTTTCATACTGAACCACTTCTCCTACAACTTGAGCGCCATGCTTCGCAAGCCTGGATAACAATTCATCAAGGTTATCAACCCTAAACATGATGCGAAGATAACCGAGAGAATTTACGGGAGCGGTTCTGTGATCCGCCACAGTATGTGGGGAAATAAATTGTGAAAGTTCAAGTCGGGTGTGTCCGTCAGGAGTCACCATCATAGCAATCTCAACGGATTGATTTCCCAACCCGGTGACTCGCCCAGCCCACTCACCTTCAACGATCATTCGTCCTTCCAATGTCAGCCCTATCTCTTTGAAGAAAGAAATCGCAGTATCGAGAGATTCAACAACGATACCGACATTATGCATTTCCAATAATTTACTTTTTGCCATAGCCTTCTATTTCCATGAAACTGCGTTCAATCAATGTTATTGACAGAAATATCTATCTTAAAGTTGCATATAAATTACCGCATCTTTTGTTTTACTTTAGCTTATGATAAGCCAAATAAAAACAACGAAACAGATCAACTGAGTGATGTAAGCGGTGAATCTGAAATTCACAGCCATCGCAGAACCGGATGAAATGTGAATGAGAGATTGAATCACTCTTGCGAACACCACTAAGAAAGAAAGATTCACAAACAAATAATCGATCTTTCCCGTTAGATTCCCCAAAATCACCAATGTTGCAAAGATAGGAAGATTTTCCAATGCGTTCGCATGCGCTCGATTGAGTCTCCAGTATCTATCGGTTCCATGTTGGATTCCCGCAGGAAATTCATTCGACTTTTTGCGGCCAAGAAGAACCTGAATGCTTCTGTAAGAGATGAGCGAAAAACCGAGCGCCATCGTCCAACTAACAAAGAGTAATAAACTTAAAATTGTCTGATTCATATTATTTATTTACCACCAATCCTGAAATTAAGGAATCAAAACCTTCCAATTCGCGATCGAAGTTTGATTCCAAAGTGAAAGCAATGAAATGAATGGAGCCGAACTTACCGCTTGTTAAAAAAGAATAAAAAATAAAATTCAGTCCTTTCGAAGATGCATGGTATTTTACGATTTTACCTGCCATCCCGTTGACACTGACGTCTTCGATATCTATAATGTATGCGGTAGGATCTACATTTTTAGTATTTTCCAAAATCAAATTGGGAAAGGTCTCCAAAGGGATTTCTACTCCTTCGTAAATCAACATAGAATAGGAAGTTTTGCGAGTATTTTCGAATCCGAATTCCGCCGCCTCATTGGAGGCTTTCGCATTGAACCAATTTGCAGGATTATAATAGACAGAATAAGTATTGTATTTGCTGACCAAAACACTCGTATGATCGGAAGATCTTTCCAACTTACGCATGTTTGTATTTAAATCGAGAACGGCCGATTCCGCATACTTCCAAGTAAAATCGTCGTTTAAGATTACTTTTTTGCCCGTTTTAGTGTAGGCATCTTCCCCGAAAACGGAAGAACCGAAAAGCAGCAGAACAATGAGTACGGAATGTTTCAAACAACGTTTCACGGATTTCAACCACTCCTTTCCCTATGGGCACCACAGGAATAGGACAGATTTTAACTATCCGCAAAATAAAGACAAGTTTATCTGAAAATTTCCGAACGGATTTGGCTCCAAACAGTCATCCAAGACGAGGTGAAAAAATGATCCGGCGCAGTGGGAACATGTACAATTCGGATTCCACTCTCTTCCGCAAATCGAATGGTTCGATCTTTGGGAAACCAATGATCCTCTTTCGGGAGGAAAATTCGAATTTGAACCTCTGCTCTGATATGTTGTTTCGTGATCTCGAATCCGGGAAGAAACAAGTTTTTGAGGAAAACAGATAAATCGGAGAATTTGACTCTTGAATTATGGATAGGGAATTTCAAACCGAATAAATCTTTTGTGTTTAACCAAGAAGATGTTTCTAACAAATGATAAATGGTTTCATTATTTCTAAGAATTTCATCACTCTCCAAGATGCCTGCATTCGGATCCGTTTGTAATAGATCCAAAAACTCACGGATATTGTCATTCTCATAGAGATAAAACAAACTGAGTCGGCTGTCTAAGATCGGAGACAGTAAGAACAAATGAGTGAAGTTGAGTCGGGAAGACAAACGGATGAGTCCGGCACCTCCTCCGCTATGACCGATTCCTATAATAGGAAGATGCGATAGTTTTCTATCTTCCAAATAGAATATAATATCGTCGCCCGCAGTGGAAGGGTTGTAAATTCCTTCCGAGTCTCCATGAGACTTCGGGTTATACCGAACAAGAGTTATTTTATTTTCGGAGAGTTCGGAATCTTTGATACGAAACGATCTGGCATTTCCTCCTGTGGAAGGCCAAATCAAAAGAAGTCGTTCCGGATCTTCGGATCCGGATAGGAGAATTTCCAGCTTTTTCGACAAACTACAAGGTGGCGATAATCGCTTTATCTTTGCAAACGATCACAGTGTGTTCGTACTGTGCCACATAACTTTTATCAGCTGTGACAAGAGTCCATCCGTCTTCCGCTTCATAAGCAAATTCGGAACCGGTGGAAACGAAAGATTCTATCGCCAAAACCAAACCGTTGCTTAGTTTACGATTGTCTTTTTTGTCTTCATATACCAGAACCTGAGGCTCTTCGTGAAGTTTTCTTCCTGTTCCATGACCTGCCAAATTTTTGATCACAGTAAAACCGTTTTCTTTCGCAGAACGATGCATCATCTTACCTAAATTACGAAGATAATTGCCGGTTCTTGCCTGCCCTATGGCTTCCATAGTGCTTTGTTTGGCGGCTCTGCAAAGATTTTCCAAAATAGGTTTGGATTTTCCGATCGTAAAAGAGATCCCTGTATCCGCATAATAGCCGTCTAACTTTGCTGAGACGTCCACATTCACTAAATCTCCTTCCTGCAAAATCGTTTCATCGGAAGGAATGCCGTGAGCGACTTCATGATTGACGCTGATGCAGGTGTATCCGGGGAATTGATAATCGAATTTCGGTGCGGACAAGGCGCCTTCTTTTTCGAATTCTTCCCTTGCGATTTGATCCAGTTCTTTTGTGCTCATGCCCGGCTTTGCCGATGCAACCAAGAGATCGCGAACTTTAGCTACAAACTTACCTGTGCGTAAAATACCGATGAGGTCTTTTTCATCATGAATGGACATAAATAAAGGAAAAGAGATACCACACTTGAGATCAATTCTTTTCCCAAGAGATGGAAGCAGGCGGCAGGTACCACATTTTAGAGTTAGTCGTCAGAATAAGATGTGACATAATATGGGCGAGAATATAAAATCCCCCACCCGAGTTAGGGTGGAGGGGAGTGGCTCGTGGGCAGTCCCCCTTTCCCCTTAGCAGATTCCTTCGTTTAGGGCAATTCGGTTTGTTAGCTTCGAAAAAAAATTTCTTTTTCTTTCACCTTTTTGCCAAATCAAGCCACTTCTCCACCGCAACTAGAGCCGGCACCAGCAGTGCATCCGAAGCAGTGGTTGGCAATGACGATGGTTCGATTCAAAAAGGTTTCGTAATCGAAGTTGTCAATATGCGAAATAGGTTTTGCTTCCAATTCCAACATTTGGTTGAAATCGCAATCGTAGATTTTTCCGTCATATCCTACTGAAATTTGGTGCCTACACATCAAACCCTCTAAGGTCATAGGATTGTATGCGTTCACCAAAGTTTCCATATACGTTTCAAACTTTCCTGCCCGCACCAAAGCACCTAAGTATCTGTTGATGGGCATATTATTGATGCAAAATAAATTATTGAAAACAATCCCAAACTTTCTTTCTAAGTTTTCCTTAAATTCCCTTTCCAACTGCTTTTGACCGGAACTTAGAAAAATTCCGACAGGATTATAAACTAAGTTTAATGTAAGTTTGGTTCCATAACCGAGCTTGTTTAATTTTTGCAATGCAGCGATGGATTTTTTAAAAACACCATCTCCTCTTTGCTGATCTGTTCGGCTTTCTGCAAAATAAGGAAGAGAGGAACAAATCTCTATTTCGTTATCCGCTAAAAACTTATATAGGTAATCGTTTCCTTCCTCTTCCAAAATAGTAAGATTACAACGATCGATCACTTTTTTGCCAAGTTTTTTAGATTCTTCTACCAAATAACGAAAATTAGTGTTCCCTTCGGGAGCCCCTCCAGTGATGTCCACCGTTTGGATGGAAGGAAGGGACCGAATGATATTCAAACACTTATCGATCGTCTCGCGGCTCATCATCTCCTTTCGGATAGGAGAAGCATCCACATGACAATGTTTACATGCTTGATTGCACCATTTTCCCACATTGATTTGGAAAGTGGTTAATGTTAATCCGGTTAAAGGATTTTTCCCTCCGTATCCCAATCCGATTTGTTTTCCAAAGGAATCGGGATAGGCTCTAAGGACATTGATCTGTTCTTGAATTAACATAACTTTTTCTCCTAACCGAAAGGTCTTCTATTAGATAGACAATGAATCGATTTTGTTATTCATTTGCACGCTGTGAACCAAGTTGATTCCTGCTGCCATCGCTGCGGCAACATGAACTGCTTCGTTCAATTGTGCTTCATCTGCACCTTTTTCCAAACTAGTGGAAGTATAAGCATCGATACAATAAGGACATTTTAATGCATGGGATACAGCCAAAGCAATGAGAGCCTTTTCTCTTTCACTCAAAGCTCCTTCCGCCATAACGGCACCGTAGTAAGCGAAAAATTTATCCGCCAAGTCTTTGTTAACTCTTCCAATTTGCGGAAATTTTGCAAGATCACTTGCATTGTAATAATGGTTTTTTTCACTCATATCTCACCTCTGAAATTCAGTCGTTTTAGTTTCCTTTGCCCAATTTCATATTCGAATCTTTTCCTTCAATGCTAAGATAGCAGAAGAGATGGTCGCAATATTAAATATCCTCAAACCTTGCAAAGAATACTGCCCAAATGATATAATATTTTGGATCAATATTCGACTCAAAAAAACCGTATAACAAGGATTTTAAAATATTCTGTATGTATCCTTCCTGTCTCCCTCGCAAAGATTCTAAAGCACATGCTTTAGAAGTATCAGTTCATGAACTGGTACGACAAACCCCTTCCTTTCCCTTACAATTTTAAGAATTCAAATGTCACTTGGTTGGATTGATTTCGAATCCATCGATCGAAATCGAATGATCAGGACAGGAGACAAAGGGAGCAATATGACAAAATTCAGCCAAATCACACGAATCATAAGTTTATACCTTCTAGGCGTATTCTTTTCTTTCTCATGCAAATCCTCTTCGGACAAACTCGATCCTATTTTAGCTATCGGTTTATTTTTAAGCACACAGGTAGGAGCTTCTGGGATCGTTCAAATCGACAATACGGGCACCAAAGAATGGACCAAACTTTTAGGAGTAACAGGACAAGCTACTTTGTCATCTGCCATTGCCAGTGATTCTTCTGGAAATATATATACTTCCGGTAATACGGCGGGTAATTTAGACGGGCAAACTAAAACAGGATCGCAAGATATGTTTGTAGCCAAATACGACAACAACGGTAATAAACAATGGGTTCGTCTTTTGGGAGCGGCAAGTGCTTCCTCCTTAGGAAAAGGAATTACCGTTGATTCTTCGGGGAATGCATATATTTCCGGTTATACGACAGGAAACATGGACGGACAAACTAAAACAGGAACAAACGATTTGTTCGTAGTCAAATACGATAGCAGCGGAAATAAACAATGGACTCGTCTCTTAGGAGTCACTGGAGTAAACACACAAGCTTTGGCAATTACAAGTGATTCTTCTGGAAATATATATGCTTCTGGTTATACGGAAGGCAATTTAGACGGACAAACTAAAACGGGAGCTAGCGATTTGTTCGTAGTCAAATACGATAGCAACGGCAATAAACAATGGACTAAGCTGGTAGGGGTGACTGGCGGCGGTGCCCTTACTAGGGCCATTACAAGCGATCGTTCAGGGAATTTGTATCTCACCGGAGAAACGAATGGCAATTTAGGCGGGCAAACCAAAACAGGATCGCAAGATATGTTCGCGATCAAATTAAGCGGCGACGGCAATGTACAATGGACTCAACTTTTAGGAGGAAATGCAAGTGCAACAACCCAAGGATTAGGAATTACAAGAGATCTTTCAAATAACGTATATATTACGGGGATTACCACTAACAGTTTGGACGGACAGACTGTTACAGGAGGAAAGGATCTATTCGTTGTTAAATATGACACCAACGGAAACAAACAATGGACCAAACTGACGGGCATAACCGGAGGACATTTTACGGAAGGATTCGCAATCACAAGTGATAATTATGGGAATTCGTACGCGGCAGGAAGCACTACAGGCAATTTAGACGGACAATCCGGTTCTGGAGGTAAAGACCTAGTAGTTATTAAATACGATACCAACGGCAGTAAACAATGGACCCGCCTTTTAGGAGTGTCCGGTTCAGCCTCAATCATCTATGGAATTGTAAGTGATATTTTTGGAAATTTATATGCCACAGGGGAAACATCCGGCAATTTAGATGGAGTTACAAAAACCGGCGGACAAGATGCATTCTTAATCAAATACAAATAAATAAGGTATCCTCCTCTCGTTGTTTCGAGGGGAGGAAAGATTTTGTTCCATCAGTTCGATTGTGTTTTGAATTCAGCTTTTTCCTCAGGTATTCGAGGAATCTCTCCTATGGCCACACCCAAAGCGATACGGTTTAACAATCGTTGGTAGTGAACCTTTTTAAAAGTAATCTCAGCATTCAAGGTACTCAACCGGGTGGCAATCACATCCACCCAACTGGTTCGTCCGATCCGATAGCCTGACTCCTGACTCGCAAGAGTGTCTTTGGCGTATTGGTATGCCTTTTCATAAATGGAATACATCTTTTCGGAATTCTGCAAACTTTGGGTCGCATTTTGAATTTCTTGAATTGCCGCCCTTCTCGTCTGGGAAGCCGTCAACTTCGCCTGTTTGGTGGCAGATTCCGCAGCCTGTAGATCTGCGATTTGAGTCAAAGGAGTCAAAGGCATGGTGATAGCCAACTGAGCGACAACATCCTTGTTTCTCGCCTGGCCGGCAGTAGGAAACGTATAATATGTGTTTACTGCGACATTAGGAGCAAATCCGAACATAGCTTTGCTTTCATTCGCTTTCGCAACTTCAATGCTTTTTTCCGTAGAGATGACATCGTATCGTTTCGCTAAAAATTCATCCGCCTTTCCGGAGTTAATCGAATCCAAATTTTCGGAAAAAGAAGCAAGTTTGATTTTCGATTCTGCTCCGATCATGGTTGATAGAGTAATTTTAACTTGTTCCAATTGGAATTGAGTGTCTTCCAAAACGGCTTGCGCATTGGCAAGGCTCGTTTCCGCATTGAGAAGTTCGGAACGCATGATTCTTCCCAAGGAATACAATCTTTTTCTTTCTTTCACTGACTCAGCATTCACTTCCAAAGCTTCTTTCGCATACTTCAAACTCTCTTCCAATTGCAGCACATTGAAGTATCCTTGCGCTAATTCTAAGTACATTCTGCCCGCTTCGAATTTAGCTTCCATCCTTCTTTGATCCGCAAGACTTCTGTATGCCTTGTAATCTTGGTAAGCAGTGAGTCCCCCCGTAATCGGAAAACTGAGAAGAAGACGAGAACCGGCTCCCACGGTAGGAGGCAAAGAAGATGTTGTCGTTGTCGGAACCAAAGAAAGATAATTCCCGCTCTCGACTGCCTGATATGTTTTATAATTATCGATTAAACTCGGTTCGTTGGTATGTCCTGGAATAGAGTAAAACTTGTTGTAAACGTAGGATAAAGTAGGAAGAAAACCGGCAAAAGCCCGATCCTTCCCGGCTAATGCCTGATTTGTGGCTTCTTCTTTCAGTGCGATCCTCTCCGTTCTTTCCACCGCCAACACGAACAAATCGTCCAAAGAAAGAGCTTCTTTGCCGAGAGCTTTTTCCAAATCTTTCGTGGTCACACCGGTGATTTTTTTCAAACTTTCTTCAACAACACCATCGCTCAGTTTCACCTCCGGAGTCGAGGAACAAGCCTGAAAAACCCAAGAGAATACAAGGATGATTAGGCTGGGGAATACAAATCGGAATACGTTCATTTTTCTTTTTCCATCAGATAATAGGCGGCGGGAACGACAACAAATGTCACCAAAGTAGAAAGAATGAGTCCTCCTAAAATGGTGACTGCCATCGGCACTCTCGTTTCCGCACCTGGCCCGAGGGCGAGTGCGGGAGGAATGGCGGCGGCGATGGATGCAAAAGAAGTCATAAGAACGGGCCGCAATCGAACAGGGCATCCTTCTCGAATTGCATCCGTTACATTCCTTCCTTGCGTCCTCACATGGTTCACAAACTCAACAAGCAAAATCGAATTTTTTTTCACAAGACCTAGAAGCATAATCAAACCGATAAAACTGTACATATTGAAGGACTGACCGGTGATAAACAGAGCGATCAGTGCTCCCGAAAAACTGAAAGGCATGGATAAAAGAACATACAAAGGTTGTTTCAAACTGTCGAACTGACTTGCTAAGATCATATAAGAAACGACGATTCCCATCACCAAAGCGAATAGAAGTCCGTTCGTCGATTCGTTCGCAGTTTTGGCGGAACCGGAAACCTGAACGGAGTAACCTTCAGGTAACATTCCTTTTGCGATTTGAAGAGATTTTTCTATACTCACATTCTGACCCATTTTTACGGGAGGATTTCCGAAAACCTTAATGGCACGATCCCGATTTACTCTTGTTATGCTCTTCAAAGTTTTTTTCGTCTCCAGAATGAGGATGTCTTTCAACCTTACGAATTCTCCGTAAACATTCCGAACCTTTATATTCGGAATCACATCCGCACTTCCTCCCTGGTCTTTATTGATTTTAACTCGAATGTCGTAACTTCTTCCGTTTTCCGTAAAACGACTTACTTTTTTTCCACCCATCAAAGGACCGATCGTATTTCCGATATTGGCCATACTCACTCCCCTTGCCGCAGCGGCTTCCCGGTCAGGTAAGATTCTCAGCTCTTCCTGACCCAGTACATAGTCCGTGTCGATATCCTGCAGAACTCCTTCCTCTTCCAACTTTTCCCGAATGCGGTCGGAAGCATCTGCTAAAATATCCCAATTCGGACCGGTTAATACGAGTTCAACGGGATATCCTCTTCCTGCACTGAATCCTCTTTGGGAAATATCTATGATCGAGAATTTAGCTTCGGGAACGATACCTTTCAGATCTTTTCTTAAATCGGCAAACACTTCCGCCTGAGTGATTTCTTTTCCTGTGGCTTGCCGGATGGGTCGTTTTCCCATTTCCTTGATGGAAACGAAAAACATAGCTCCGTTCGATTCCGTTCCGTCGAAACCTCCCACCGTTCCCATATATTTTTCAATCTCTGGGCGGGTCATAAGATAGGATTCCACCTTTTTCATAGCATCGTTCGTTGCAAAAATGGAAGCACTGACAGGCATCTTTGCCCGCAGAACGAAACGACCCAAATCTTGAGGTGGAATGAATTCTTTTTTCAAACCGAAAAAGAACGCCAAAGAAAACACGAATATGGAAGTGGAAAGTAAAAGAATGGATTTCGGATAACGAATCACATATTCCAAAACCATCGAATAAAGGGATTCTGATTTTCGAAGGAATCTTTCCACCAAAGGATCTAACATCTTAAAGACGGAAAACGGAGCTAAAATGCGAAGTGCCAGATCTTTCCAAGGGGATTTTTTTTCTTCGACAGGTTTCTCTTTATACCTAGAAGCTCTCATAGGAGTGAAACTAAGGGCTTCAAACAAAGATAAGGCGACAGCCACAGCGACAGTAATTCCGAATTCAAGAAAGTATCTTCCTATGACTCCCGACATAAAGGCAACCGGAAGAAAGATAGCGATGATGGCCAAGGTGGCAGCTAACGCAGCAAAACGAATTTCGGATGCACCTTCCAAAGCGGCATCGTACCAGGTTTTTCCCATTTCCCTATGCCTGCTGATATTCTCCAAAACCATAATGGCATCGTCCACGACGATCCCGACTGCCAAGGATAAACCCAATAGAGTGAAGGTATTTAAGGTGAATCCTGCCGCATAAAGAACAAGAAAAGTTCCGATGATGGAAGTAGGAATGGCTAACAATACATTGGCGGTGCTCCCCCAACTTCCCAAAAACAATCTACATACGAATCCGGTAAGAAGGATGGAAAGAAAAAGAGTGAACATCAACTCGTCCACGGATTCCTTGATAAAAGTGGTATTGTCATTCGCAATGGAAAGATTATAACCCTTCGGCAAAGAAGGTCTTAACTCCTCCATTTTTTGTTTCACTTTGTCCGCAACTTCTACTGCATCCGTGCCTTTGATCTTTTTGATCCCCAAACCCACTGAAGGAGTCTGATTGAACCTTCCTATTTTTTTGATTTCATCTAATCCATCTTCTACGGTTGCGACTTCTTTCAATTTTACGGGACGGAACATGGCCGCACCGCTTCTGGAATTGATGTAAATTTCGGAAAGTTGATCGACCGTGGGAACGTCTCCTACCGCTCGGAGTGAAATTTCATTCTTTTGATTCTGAAGTTTTCCGGAAGGAACTTCTATGTTTTGTTCCTGAAGAGTATTCGTAATATCATCTACGGTAAGTTCTGCTCTGGCCAAACGGATAGGATCCAAATATACGTTGATGACCCTTTCTACGAATCCTCCTAAGATGATCTCTCCTACTCCCGGTATCTCTTGGAATTTATCCTTCAAAACAGATTTCACATAAATCATCTTCTCCTGTTCCGTTTTTCCTTCCACGGTCAAAGCCACCCAAATGATGGGGTTATCGTCCGGATTGGATTTCAAAAGGATAGGAGGTTCGAGAGCGAGAGGAAGTTTGTTCTGAACTTGGGCGATTTTAGTCTGGATTTCCTGAAGCGCCACATCCACATCTCGATCTAACTCAAGTTCAACGGTGATTGTGGCGGAGCTATCCGTAGATGTGGAACGGACTTCCGCAATCCCTTCCACTGTGAGAAGAACTTCTTCGATAGGATCGACCACATCCGTCTCCATAACGGATGCATTGGCTCCTTGCAGAGTCAGAACGATATTGACAACGGGAAAATCCACATTGGGCATCTGAGACAATCCCAAACGGGAAAGTCCGATGCAGCCGAGCAGGATGATTCCGATCATCATCATCCACGAAAAAACAGGGTTACGGATGGAAACTTCGGATAATTGCAAATGACCTCATGGGCGGTTACCCACTGTCAATTAGACCCAAGAAAAAGGGTCAGGGTTCCCGGGGAAGTACCGCCTAAGTCGAAAAATTAGGTCTTCTCTTTTCGATCAAAGATAAAAACCCTTCCTGCCCATCGGGAGAAAGGATGGTTCTGGTAAAACACTCCACATCCGAAGCAAAAACATGTTGTTCCGTAGATCTATAATGTTCTCGAAGAGCCGTTTTCATCCCTCTTGCGGAGTTATACGTAAGTTTCGAAAGAGTTTTAGCAAGTTTCATTCCTTCGCTAAACAAGGATTCTGCGGAAAAAAGTTCATCCACAAGTCCGATCTCTTTGGCATCCGGACCCTTTAATTGTTTTCCTGTGTACAAAAGATCTCTGGATGCGGAAACACCCACTAAATCTTTCAAAACCATAGTAGGAAAAGAAGGAAAGTTGAGACCGACGATCGCTTCCGAAAAACCGATACGGGCACCTTTGTCCACCATATAACGGTAGTCAGAGAATAGAGCGAATACCGCACCTGCTGCCATACAATGTCCGTTGAGAAGAGCGATTGTAGGAACAGGGAAATGGAAATAAACTCCTGCCGCACGAAGGATCAATGTGACCGCTTCTCGAACTTCCGCTTCCGTTTTTCCATACATCAAACTGGGTTCGATCCCGTTGGAAA
>VFQU01001117.1_pt1 | contig 17530 bp, 16 predicted proteins | sample 3512311 | NCBI WGS metagenome assembly VFQU01 (sample SAMN10412377, study PRJNA504923) | tailings metagenome | isolation source: Relicate 3 Philex TSF3 active mining site | place: Philippines: Tuba, Benguet | collected 2017-08-29
CTGCCGATGACGCCGGCCTCGCATTCGCCCCAATAGCTGCCCGGAATGGGGGCACCGTCTTCGACCTGGACGAGCTCCAGAGCGAAGACGGCCAATAGACGGGCAGGGGCCTCGAAACCCAATCCGCCGAGGCGCAGCACCCCCGCGTCGGCCTCGCTCATGCGCTCACTCGGTGCGCGCGCGGCCCTCGCCCTCGGGCAGGGCGACAGAGATGTCGAGCACGTCGTGCTCGCCGTCCTTCTGCAGGTCGACCTTGACCGCATCGACGTCGACATTGACGTACTTGCGGATCACTTCAAGCAGTTCGCGGCGCAGCAATGGGAGGTAGTCCGGGCCACCGCGGTTGCTGCGCTCCTGCGCGACGATGATGCGCAGGCGCTCCTTGGCGATGTTGGCCGTCGCCTTGGGTTTGGACTTCAGGAAATCGAAAATGCCCATGGCGTGATTCAGCCCCCGAAGAGTTTCTGCAGCAGGCCTTTCTTCTCGACCTGGGTGAAGCGCATCGGCCGGCTCTCGCCGAGAATGCGCGCCACCGCGTCGCCGTAGGCCTGGCCGGCGGGCGAAGCTTCATCGAGGATCACCGGCTCGCCCTTGTTCGAGGAGGAGAGTACATCCGGGCTCTCGGGGATCACCCCGATCGCCTTGATGCCCAGCACTTCCTCCACGTCGGCGATGCTCATCATCTCGCCGGCCTCGACGCGCTTCGGGTTGTAGCGGGTCAGCAGCAGGTGTTCGGCGACGCGCTCGCCGCGCTCGGCGCGGCGGGTCTTGCTGGCGAGCAGGCCCAGGATGCGGTCGGAGTCGCGCACCGAGCTGACTTCCGGGTTGACCACCACGATGGCGCGGTCGGCGAAGTACATCGCGAGGAAAGCGCCCTTCTCGATGCCAGCCGGGCTGTCGCAGAGGATGATGTCGAAGCCGTCGTCGGCCAGCTCGTTCAGCACCTTCTCGACGCCGTCCTTGTTCAGGGCGTCCTTGTCGCGGGTCTGCGAGGCCGCCAGCACGTGCAGGTTGTCGTAGCGCTTGTCCTTGATCAGCGCCTGCTTGAGCGTGGCCTCGCCGTGGATGACGTTGACGAAGTCGTACACCACGCGGCGCTCGCAGCCCATGATCAGGTCGAGGTTGCGCAGGCCGACGTCAAAGTCGATGACCGCGACCTTCTTGCCCTGCCTGGCGAGGCCGACCGCGATGCTGGCGCTGCTGGTGGTTTTGCCCACTCCACCCTTGCCCGAGGTGACGACGATGATCTCTGCCAAGGCACGTTCTCCGTAGTTTGCTGCGCGTATTGCTTCAAGGGGGCAGTGGCGCTCAGGCCATCACCGCCATCTGCAGTTTGTCGTTTTCAAGCCAGACCTGCACGGGTTTGCCGCGCAGCTCGGCGGGGATGGATTCGAGCACGCGGTACTGGCCGGCGATCGCCACCAGTTCGGCGTTGAATTCGCGGCAGAAGATGCGCGCGTTGACGTCGCCGCGGGCACCCGCCAGCGCCCGTCCGCGCAGGCTGCCGTAGATGTGGATGCTGCCGTCGGCAATGACCTCGGCGCCGTTGCCGACCATGGCGCAGACCGTGAGGTCGCGGCCCTGGGCATAGACCTGCTGGCCGGAACGGACCGGCTGCACCTGCATCTGCCCGGTGCTGGCCGGCACGGGCGCCGGCGTTGCGGCCGGAGCAGGCGCTGGCTCCGGTGCCGGCTCGCTGCGGCGGCGTCGCGGGGCAGGCTCCTGCTCGGCGGCCGGTTCGGCGCCGCCCACGGGCTCGTACTGGGCGCGGAACTTGGCGAGCAGGGGCAGGCCGAGGCGTTCGGCCAGGGCGTCGATCTCGCGGGTGCCGAAAGCGAGACCCACGGGCAGCACGCCCGCGCTGCGCAGGCCTTCAATGAGGCGTCGGGCCTCGTCTTCGCCCGGGCAGCGGCTGAGCGAACCGAAATCCACGATCACCGCGGCGCGACCGAACAGCTTGGGCGCACGCTCGACGCGCTCGCGCATCTCGGCGACCAGCGTGGCCACATCGAGCTCGCGGACGCGCAGATTGGCGATGCCGACCTGGCCGATCTTGAGCTCGCCGGCCTGTTCAAAACTCGGGATTTGGCTCATCGGTGCTCAGGTGCCGGTGGCACGTGTTGGCGAGTTTTGCGGCTGCAGCCGGCTGTGCAGCCAGTCGAGGTCCGGCAGGCCGCCGTGCGCGAGATAGGTGTTCTGCACATACTCGAAGCTGGGCAGGTCCTTGACCAGCAGACTGACCTGGCGGCCGGCTTCCTCCATGCGGTGCTGGCCAACTTCGCGGAAGCCGTAGGTGCCGTGGAAAATCAGGGCGGCGTCGTTGCGCGGTTCCAGGAACACCTCGCAGGCGAGGATCGGCACGCGCACCTCGGCGTAGCTGGTCACGTCGGCGTAGAAGATCTTGCCGAGGCCCGAGCCCCGGCGCGAGCCGGCGACCACGATGCGGTCGATGTACAGGAAATCCGGGTAGTGCTCGCAGAACCAGCGGTAGTTTGAACTGCCGTAGGGCGTGCCAGGGCGCAGCGCAATCAGGAAGCCGGCCACCTGGCCGTCAACCTCGGCGACCCGGAAATAGTCGGCATGGCGAATGAAGAAGCGGACGCGCTCGGCGTCCAGCGGGAGGATCGCCTGGCCAGCGCTGTTGTTGAGCGCCAGCACGGAATCGAGATCGTGCTCGCCGACGTCGCGGATAGCGATCGACATCGCGGACTCCAGGGGAACGGACGGACGCCCAGGCCAGGCCCAAGGCGCGTGAATTATGCCACGCGATGGCGCTGCCGGCCCGGAGCAGGGCCAGAAACGCAGCGAGGCGCGGCTCGCGCCGCGCCCCGTGCGTGCAGAACAGGCTGGAGCGGACTCAGCCGCCGCCGGCGATCTTCGCAACTTCTGCCGCGTAGTCCTCGGCGACCTTCTCGATGCCTTCGCCCACGACCAGACGCTGGAAGCGCACGACGTCAGCGCCAGCGGCCTTGACCGCGGCCTCGACCGACTGGTCGGTGTTGATCACGAAGGGCTGACCGTAGAGGGTCACTTCGTTGATGATGCGATTGACCTTGCCGCTGATGATCTTCTCGAGGATCTCCGCCGGCTTGGCGCGATCCTTGTCGGACATCTTGGCCAGCTCGATTTCCTTTTCCTTGGCCAGGAAGTCGGCCGGCACGTCCGCCGCCTTGTTGTAGGGCGGGTTCATCGCGGCCACATGCATGGCGATGCCGCGAGCCAGCTCGGCGTCGCCGCCCTTCAGCTCGACCAGCACGCCGATGCGACCACCGTGGATGTAGGCCGCCACGTTGTTGTCGGTGTCGAAGCGCACCAGGCGACGGACCTGCACGTTCTCGCCGACCTTGGCGATCAGCGCGGCGCGGGCTTCCTCGACGGTCTCGCCGGAGGCCAGCTTGGCGGCCTTCAGGGCTTCAGCGTCCGCGGTACCCGCGGCCAGCGCGGCCTGGGCGACAGCGTCAACGAACTTCAGGAAGTTTTCGTCCTTGCCGACGAAGTCGGTCTCGCAGTTGACTTCGACCAGCACGGCCTTGCCGCCGGCCTGAGCGAAGCCGATGCGGCCTTCAGCGGCGACGCGGTCGGCCTTCTTGTCGGCCTTGGCGAGGCCGGTCTTGCGCAGGTGCTCCATGGCCGCTTCGATGTCGCCACCGTTCTCGGCCAGAGCCTTCTTGCACTCCATCATGCCGGCGCCGGAGCGCTCGCGCAGTTCCTTCACCAGGCTGGCAGTGATTTCCATGGGCATTCCTTGAAGAGGGAGAGAGGGCGGCAGCGCGCTGCGCGCCGCCCGGGGATTCGATTTACGCCGAAGCGGGCAGGGTGACCGCGCCGCATGGCAGGCGCATGAACCCCGCGCGAGGCGCGGGGTTCATGGCGAAGACTTACTCGCCGCGACGGCCGCCGGGGCGCTTGTTGCCCGGAGCGGGACGACGCGGGGCGGGCTTGCGCTCGCCGTCGTCCTTGGCCACCGGGTTGCCCTCGGCGTCCAGCTCGACGAACTCGTCGTCCATACGGGCCGACTGCGGAGCCGCGGCACGGCCTTCCAGCACGGCGTCGGCGGCGGCGCGGGCATACAGCTGCACGGCGCGGATGGCGTCGTCGTTACCCGGGATCGGATAGTCGACCAGGCTCGGGTCGTAGTTGGTATCAACCACGGCGATCACCGGGATGCCGAGCTTCTTGGCTTCCTGCACGGCGATGTTCTCGTGGCCGATGTCGATCACGAACAGGGCGTCCGGCAGGCCGTTCATGTTCTTGATGCCGCCCAGCGAGGCCTCGAGCTTCTCGGCTTCGCGCTGCAGCTGCAGCACTTCGTGCTTGACCAGCTTCTCGAAGGTGCCGTCGGTGGCGGCGGCTTCCAGCTCCTTCAGGCGGGCGATCGAGCCCTTGACGGTGCGGAAGTTGGTCAGCATGCCGCCCAGCCAGCGCTGCGCGACGTAGGGCTGACCACAGCGGCTGGCCTCTTCCTTGATCGCTTCGCGCGCCGAGCGCTTGGTGCCGACGAACAGGATGGTGCCGCGCTTCTGAGCGAGGCCCGAGAGGAAGTTCATCGCGTCGGTGAAGAGCGGAACCGTCTTCTCGAGGTTGATGATGTGGATCTTGCCGCGGGCGCCGAAGATGTACGGGCCCATCTTGGGATTCCAGTAACGGGTCTGGTGGCCGAAATGGACGCCGGCTTCCAGCATTTGACGCATGGTGACCTGGGGCATGGAATGCTCCTAGAGAAGTGAGCTCAAGCGCGGGTCAAGGCGCAGGCTCCGGGGTTGGTCCTCCACAGGGCTCGCATCCAGCGCCTGCCTGGCCTTTCGGGCCTTGCAGGACCCCGCTGGACGGGGTGCGACCTGTGTGTGAATTCGCCGGTGACGCCCGGCGTGGGCGTGTCCATGGACGCATGCGGCGCCCACAAAGCCGCGGAAGCATAGCCCGACCGGACTCCATGCGCAAATCCACGCGCGCAGGCCTCGTAGGATGTATCCGTGGCAGCAGTCCGAATGGCGGTTTCCCCGGCGGGCCGCGCTGGCCGATAATCCCGCGCATGGCCATCACCCTGAAAACCCCTGAGCAGATCGAGTGCATGCGCGAGGCCGGACGGCTGGCCGCGGAAGTGCTCGACATCATCGCCCCACACGTCAAGCCCGGCGTCAGCACCGAGGAGCTTGACCGCATCTGCAACGAGCACATCGTCAAGGTGCAGGGAACCATCCCCGCCAATGTCGGCTACCGAGGCTTTCCCAAGACCATCTGCACCTCGGTCAACAACGTCATCTGCCACGGCATCCCGAGCCCGTCCAAGGTGCTGAAGGACGGCGACATCATCAATATTGACGTCACCGTCATCAAGGACGGCTGGCACGGCGACACCAGCCGCATGTATTACGTCGGCGAGCCCTCGGTGCTGGCGAAGCGCCTGGTTGACGTGACCTTCGAGGCGATGTGGCGCGGCATCCGCACGGTGCGCCCCGGGGCCACGCTGGGCGATATCGGCCACGCCATCCAGAGCTACGTCGAGGCCGAGCGCTTCTCGGTGGTGCGCGAGTACTGCGGGCACGGCATCGGGCAGGTCTACCACGAGGACCCGCAGGTGCTGCACTACGGCGTGCCCGGCACCGGACTGGTGCTGAAGCCCGGCATGACCTTCACCATCGAACCCATGGTCAATGCGGGCGCCCGCCACACCCGCTTGATGCCCGACGGCTGGACCGTGGTCACCAAGGACCGCTCGCTGTCGGCGCAGTGGGAGCACATGATCGCGGTCACCGAGACCGGTTTCGACGTGCTGACCCTCGGCGACAAGGGGCGCGTGCCGAAGTGAGCGTGCCGGGCGCCCTGGCCGGACTGGATGCCCGACTTGCCGCGGTGGACGATGCCGGCTGGCAGACTTGGGTCAAGGCCGAACTCGCCGCCGGTGATGCCCGCCGCGCCGAGGAGTTTGACGGGGGTGCCGACATCGACGCCCTGTTGGCGGATCGCAGCCAGCAGGTGGATGCCGTGCTGCGCGATGCTTTCCGACGCGAATTCGGCGACAGCCCAGGCCTCGCCCTGTTGGCGACCGGCGGTTTCGGCCGCGCCGAGCTGTTCCCGCATTCGGACGTCGATATCCTGCTGCTCTGCGAGGGGGCGATCGACGGTGTGCGTCAGCCCTGCATCGAACGCTTTCTGACGCGGCTCTGGGACGCAGGGCTGGCTCCCGGCCATGCGGTGCGCTCGGTGGACGAATGCATCGAAGAGGGGCGCAAGGACGCCACCATCGCCACCGCGCTGCTCGAGCTGCGTCCGATCTGCGGCGATCCGGCGCCGGGCCAGCGGCTGGCGCGCGCGGTGCGCAGCGAAGGATTCTGGTCGCCAGATGCCTTCTTCGAGGCCAAGCGCGCCGAGCAGCGCGCCCGCCACGCCCGCTACAACGACACCGCCTACAACCTCGAGCCCAACCTCAAGGAAGGCCCCGGTGGACTGCGTGACCTGCACACGCTCTCGTGGATGGCGCAGCGCATCTACGGCGTGCGCGAGGTCTCAGAGCTGAAGCCCCTGGGCGCGATCGGCGGCGACGAGCTCATCGCTTTCGAGCGCGAGCGGCGCGCACTCTCGCACCTGCGCTTCGGCCTACATCTGGTCGCCGGCCGGCGCGAGGAGCGCCTGCTGTTCGACTTCCAGCGGCCGCTGGCCGCGCGTCTGGGGTTCAAGGATCAGGCCGCCGACAACCTCGCGGTCGAGCAGTTGATGCAGGGCTATTTCCGCAGCGCCGCGGTGGTGCTGCGGCTGAATGGCCGGCTGCTGCAGCGCTTCGAGGAATCCCTGATCGGCGAGCCCGGCATCGAGCCGCTGGACGAGGACTTCGCCGTGGGTGCGGGTTACCTGCGCCTGCTCGATGCGCAGGCCTTTCAGCGCGAGCCGCTGAAGGTGCTGGAGCTGTTCCGGGTCTGGGCGGGCAATCCGTCGATCAAGGGCCTGCATTCGAGCACGGCGCGGGCGCTGGGCGAGGCCCTGCCGCTGATCGACCCGGGCTTCCGCGAGCGCGCCGAGGCGCGCTCGGCCTTCATGCGCCTGCTGCGCTCGCCGCAGCCGGTGCTCACGTTGACCCGCATGTGGCAGCTGGGCGTGCTGGCGCGCTACCTGCCGGCCTTCGGCAATGTTTCGGGGCGCATGCAGTACGACCTGTTCCACGTCTATACGGTCGACCAGCACACGCTGATGGTGCTGAAGAACATCGAGAGCTTCGCCTCGGAGGATTCCAGGCAGCGCTTCGCCCTGGCCCATGACCTGTGGCCGCGCCTGCGCAAGCCGGAGCTGCTGCTGCTCGGCGCGCTGTTCCATGACATCGCCAAGGGCCGCGGCGGTGATCACTCCAAGCTGGGCGCCGAAGATGCCATCGAGTTCTGCCTTGCGCATGGCCTGTCCACGGCCGATGCCGACCTTGTGGCCTGGCTGGTGCGCGAGCACCTGACCATGTCGGTCACCGCGCAGCGCCAGGACATCTCGGATCCCGAGGTCATCGCCCGTTTCGCTGGCATCGTCGGCGAGCGCGAGCGTCTCGATTATCTGTATCTGCTGACCGTGGCGGACATCGCCGGCACCAGCCCCAAGCTGTGGAACGCCTGGAAGGATCGCCTGCTGGCCGACCTGCACGGCGCCACCCGCTTCGCCCTGCGGCGCGGCCTGGAGAATCGCGTCTACGCCGACGAGCGCATCGAGGAGACGCGCGCTGCGGCGCGCGAGCGCCTGGCGGATGCCGGCATCGAGGCCGCCGACATCGATCGCGTCTGGGCCGGCTTTCCGCGCGAGAGCTTTCTCCGCTACAGCCCCGAGCAGATCGCCTGGCAGACCCGCGGCATCGCCCAGGCCAGCGAGGCCGATCTGCCGCTGGTGCTGGCGCGTCCCCATTCGCGCTCGGGCGCGCTGGAGGTGTTCGTCTACTCGCCGGATCGCGACGGCCTGTTCGCGGTGGCCGCAGCCACGCTCGACCGCCTGGGCCTGTCGGTGGCGGAAGCGCGTATCGTCACCTCGACCACCGGCTTCAGCCTCGACACCTTCCAGGTGCTGGATGCCGGCATGGACTTCGTTTCGCCCGAGCGCCGCGCGGCCACGGTGGCCAGCACCCTGCGCGAGGCGCTGGCGCAGATGCCCGAGCAGATCAGCCCGCCGAGCCGGATGATCCCGCGCCAGCTGCGGCATTTCCGCATTCCGGTGCAGATCGAGTTCGGCCAGGACGCCACGCACGACCGCACCCGCATGGTGCTGGTCTGTACCGACCGCCCCGGGCTATTGGCGCGTGCCGCCGCGGTGCTGCGCGCGCACCGCATCCGCCTGCACGACGCGCGCATCGCCACCTTCGGCGAGCGCGCCGAGGATTTCTTCCTGATCAGCGACGAGGCCGACCGCGCCATCGTCGACGACGCCCGGCTGGAGGCCCTGCGCACGGCCTTGGCCGAGGCCCTCACGGACAGCACCGACAAGGATTCGCCGAATGCACGACAGCCTGCCCGCGCTTGAACTGAGACCCCTGATCGAAAGCGCCTTCGAGCGCCGCGCCAGCCTCACCGTCGAGGAGATCGACGGCAGCACACGACCCGCCGTCGAGCGCATCCTCGCCGAACTCGAAGCCGGCCGCCTGCGCGTGGCCGAGCCGGTGGCCGGCGGTTGGCAGGTCAACGAGTGGATCAAGAAGGCCGTGCTGCTGTCCTTCCGCTGCAGCGGCAATCGGCTGATGCCCGAGCCCGCCCATGACCCGGCCGGCAGCCTGCTGCAGGCCTGGGACAAGGTGCCGCTGCGCAGCATCGAGACCGGCGAGAGCAACTGGGCAGCCGAGCAGGGCGTGCGGGTGGTGCCCGGCGCGGTGGTGCGCCGCGGTGCCTACCTCGGACGCGACGTGGTGCTGATGCCGAGCTTCGTCAACATCGGCGCCTACGTCGGCGACGGCTGCATGATCGACACCTGGGCCACGGTCGGCAGCTGCGCGCAGATCGGGCGCGGCGTGCACATCAGCGGCGGCGCCGGCATCGGCGGCGTGCTGGAGCCCCTGCAGGCCGCCCCGACGATCATTGAGGACGACTGCTTCATCGGCGCACGTTCGGAAGTCGTGGAAGGCGTCATCGTAGAGCGCGGCTCGGTGATCGGCATGGGCGTCTTCATCGGCCAGAGCACCCGCATCTACAACCGCGCCACCGGTGAGATCAGCTACGGACGCGTGCCGGCCGGCAGCGTCGTGGTGTCAGGCTCGCTGCCCGCGAAGGACGGCAGCCACTCCCTGTACTGCGCGGTGATCGTCAAGCAGGTCGACGAGAAGACACGGGCCAAGACGAGTATCAACGAGCTTCTCAGGTCCGGCGAGTAGCTTTCGATCGGGATTGGGGATTTGGGATTCGGGATTCGCCGAAGATCGACCCTGACTCGAGTTCCCCCGCTTCATGCTGCGTCGCGCCGCATCGAAACCGTCAATCGCAATCTCGCGACGTGCTCGCTGGTGAACTTGCGAATCCCGAATCCCGAATCCCCAATCACGAATCCCGGCCCAAGACATGCCCACCCTCTACGGTCTCGACAAGTGCAGCACCTGCGACAAGGCCCGCGCCTGGCTGGATGCCCATGGCATCGCACACACCTTCGTGGACTACCGCGAGAATCCGATCGATCCCAAGCTGCTGAAGGCCTGGGCAAAGACGCTGACCTGGGAGAAGCTCGTCAACCGCGCGAGCTACACCTGGCGTGACCTGCCGGCCGAGCGCAAGCAGCCGGCCAGCGATGCCGAATGGCTGGCGCTCATCAAGGAGTTCCCGGCGCTGGTGAAGCGTCCGGTCGTGGTCGGCGACGATGGCGTCTCGGTGGGCTTCACCGAGAAGCAGTTCGGCCAGCGCTTCGGCGGCTGAAGCCTGCCCATGGATGTCGTCGAGCTCAGCTGCGAACTGATCCGCCGCGCTTCGGTGACGCCGGCGGATGCCGGCTGTCAGGCGCTGATCGCGAAGAGGCTCGCCGCCGCAGGCTTCGAAGTCGAGCATCTCCGCTTCGGAGAGGTCGACAACCTGTGGGCGACGCTGGGCGAGGACGGTCCCACGCTGGTCTTCCTTGGCCACACCGACGTCGTCCCGCCCGGTCCGGCCGAGCAGTGGACCAGCCCGCCCTTCGAGCCGACCCTGACCGCCGACGGCCTGCTGCGCGGCCGCGGGGCAGCCGACATGAAGGGCAGCGTGGCGGCCTTCGTGCTGGCGCTGGAGGACCTCGCCGCTCGCCGCGACTGGCGCGGCCGGGTCGGCCTGCTGCTGACCTCCGATGAAGAAGGCGACGCCATCGACGGCGTGCGGCGGGTCGCCGAGCTGTTCGCGGTGCGCGGCGAGCGCATCGACTACTGCCTGGTCGGCGAGCCTTCGTCATCGCAGCGTCTCGGCGACGTGGTGCGCATCGGTCGCCGCGGCTCGCTCACCTGCACCGCCACTGTGCTGGGCGTGCAGGGCCACGTGGCCTATCCCGAGAAGGCGGTGAACCCGATCCATCGCGCCCTGCCGGTGCTTGCAGAGCTGTGCGCCCGCGACTGGGACGGCGATCCCTGGCCGGACTTCCCGCCGACCAGCTTCCAGATCGCCAACTTCAGGGCTGGAACTGGTGCCAGCAATGTCATTCCGGGCACGGCCGAGGTGCAGTTCAATCTGCGTTACTCGCCGCGCTGGACCGCCGAGGCCCTCATCCACGAGATCGAGGCCGCTTTTGCCGCCCATCAGGTGCGCGCGGGCTTCCGCTGGCATCGATCCGGTGAGCCTTTCCACACCGGTGAAGGCCGCTTGCGTGCGGCCGTGCGTGAAGTGCTTGCGCGTGAGCTTGCCATCAAGCCCGACGAGAACACCGGCGGTGGCACTTCGGACGGCCGCTTCATCGCCCCGCTGGGCGCCGAGGTCGTCGAACTGGGGCCGTTGAACGCCAGCATCCACAAGATCGACGAGGCCGTGCGGATCGGCGATCTGCGCGCCCTCCCGGCGATCTATGCGGGTATCGCGAGAGCCTGCCTGCACGATTGATCGCGCGCTCCAAGCCTTCGCCGCAAACAAAAACGGGGCCGTTGGGCCCCGTCTTCGTTCTTGTCGCGCCTGCCTCAGGCGCGCTCAAGCCCCGCACGTCCCGGAGCGCCGCTGGCGTAGGTACCCTTCAGATGGCCCAGCAGGCCGAGAATCTCCCGGTGAACTTCCGCGAGCCCGGGGTGCGGGATGTCGCGGGTCTCGTGGTACACGACGGCGAGCCAGAGGGCGATGCCGCGCAGCTTCAGCTGCGCCACGCTGCTGCGCGCCTTGCCGAAGGCCTGCGTGGCTGCGTCGCTCCACGGCTGGTAGCGGTGAACATCCTGCGCGCCGTACAGGTGAGGCACGGGGGCACGGGCGGCATTCTGGATTTCGCCCATCGTAAGGGTCGCGACCGCGGACCGGGTGCTGGGGGACAGCGACTCCACGATCTTCCGCATCTCGCGCAGCTGACGGCGGAGGGTCATGAAGCGGAGGGTCGACAGCAAGCGGATCAGGAACGACATGGGCAACTCCAGCAGGCAGGCGGCGGGTCCAGGCCCGGTCCGGGCCGCATTATGTCTTGGGGGTCGGGGAAAGTCCGACAGCCTGCGTCACAAAATGACCGACCAGGCACGAATGATGTCAGAGTCTGTGCCGTCCTGACCAACCCTCACTCGAAAAGTGTGAAGCCTCAGGGGTTCAGTGTCAGCAAATGTTTCGTCGATCCCGGCAGGAACGTGCTCGCTCGGCCCGCGGCCCAATCGTCATGGCCGGCCCGCCAGTAGGGCGAGAGCGGGTGGCCGCTCTGGCCGGCCGGCATGTGGAAGATGCCTTCCGCCTCGCGTCCCGGTGAGACCACCATGCGCTGGCTGGCGCCGAAGGCCGGGCCCTGCACCCGCGGCATGTGGTTGTCGCCGGGCAGGGGCTCGCTCCGCATGCACAGCAGACCGCGGGCGGGCCCCAGTGCCCCGGCCAAGGGGTGGCAGATCGCGCTGGTGTTGCGCTCGCCCCAGGTGCGTTCACCCACATCCTCGCCCTGCGAGGCCCACTCCGCGGCCAGTACGAGCGCTGCCTCGCGCTGGAGCTCGGCCGGGCTCGGCCAGCCCGGTGGCAGGGCGTCGGCGGGCAGGGCGAGATAGGCCTGCAGTACCGCTTCGAGCTGCGAGAGCTTGGGCTCGACGAAATCCTCGCCCAGCGCGTCCCGTGCGGGCGCGAACAGGCGCTGGCTGAAAGCCTCCACCAGCAGGGTCCGGAAGCCTCGCGCGGCGCGGTAGCTGACCGAATCGATGCTGGCGCGCTCGGGGCGCTCTCGCGTTGCCGCCTCCAGCGCTGCGAGTTCCGGCACCGCTTGGGCCGCCTCCAGTTCGGCGCGCAGCCGCTGCCACCAGCTGTCGATGAACAGGGCGCGGTCATCCAGCTGGACGGCCAGCAGGTCGGCTTCGGTGAAGCGCTGTTTCGCCATCAGCTGATCGCGGATCTGCGCCTGCCGTGCGCCAAGGTCATAGCCGCCGTCGCCGACGATGCGCAGCGTGGCTTGATCGACCACGCGGGAGTTGGCGGTCCACAGGCGGTGTATCGCGGGGTCGAGCAGCCGCGGCGCCGCGTCGGGCGGCAGCCAGTCTTCCGCCCAGTCGCAGCCGTCCAAGGGGCGCAGGGGCAGCAGTGGATCGCAGTCGCCCAGACGCTGGGGAATGCGGCCCATCAGGGTCCAGCCGATGCGGCCGCTGCGATCGCCCGCGACGAAGTTCTGTGCCGGCGTGCCGCTGCGCTGGGCGATGGCGAGCGCCTGTTCGATGTTGGCGGCGCGCAGCAGGTCGGCCATCCCGAGGTCGATGGCGCCCGGACGGTGCGCCGTCCAGCGCAGTGCGAGTTCGGTGCCGTCTGGCGCCGTGGCGAGCAGGGGGCCCCAGCGGGTTTCACGGATCTCCAGCGTTTCCGGCTCGCCTCCGCGCACCGCGAGCACTTCGCGATGCCGGGTCAGCGCTTCATCGCCCTGCGGCGTGCGGTAGCGCGTGCGATCGGCGTCGGTGAAATCGACCTGCACCCAGTCGTGCCAGTCGCCATAGCTGTTGGTGAAGCCCCAGGCGATGTGGCCGCTGCTGCCGACGACCAGGGCGGGCACGCCCGGCAGGCTGACGCCTGTGGCATCGACCTGACCACCCGGTGCCATCGGGTCCGGATAGACCAGACGCACCCGGAACCACACGCCAGGCGCGCGCAGGCCGAGGTGCATGTCGTCGGCGACCAGGGCGCGGCCGTCGGCCGTGAGTGCGCCGGCGACAGCGAAGTTGTTGCTGCCGGGGCTTGGCGGCTCGGGGTCGACCGGGCGTGTCGCCGGCTCGCTGGCTCTCGGCGCGCCATGGGTCTCGATGGGCATTGCGGACGTCGCTTCGCCCTTCAGCGCGGCCAGCAGGGTCGTGGGCTCGATTGGTGGCAGCGCTTCGCCAAACAGCGGCGCGTCATGCGCGCTGCCGGGGGCGGCCACGAGGTCGACCAGGGCATCCGGCCGGTGCGCGCGCAGCTGCAGCAGGCCCAGTTCGCGCTGGTTCTGCGAGTCCTGCAGGTCGAAGAACATGGCGAGGCCCGCCAGCAGGCTGTCCTCTTCACGCCAGGGTTCGGGCTTGGTGCGCAGCAGCCAGTAGGCCCAGGGGCGGCTGTCGAGGGCGGCCAGCCCGGCATTGACGCCAGCGACATAGGCCTGCAGCTGCTCACGCTGATCAGCCGGGCCGCGTTCGATCTCCGTCCTCACGCGGGCCCGCATCCTGTGCGCCCGGTTGGCTCGGTCGCGCGGCAGCGCCACCGCGCCGAACAGCGCTGCCAGCTCGCCGGCAGCGGTGCGCCGCGCCAGGTCCATTTCGAAGAAGCGCTCCTGGGCATGGACGAAACCGAGCGCGCGCAACGCATCGCTGCGGCTTTCCGCGCGCAGCGTCACCACTCCGACCGCGTCGCGTTCGACTTGCACCGGGGCGGATAGACCCTCGATGCGGCCTTCGCCCGCCAGCTGGGGCAGGCTGGCGCGCAGCAGGAACCAGGCGACGATCAGGGTGATCGTCAGCAGCAGGCCGAGCGCAGTCAGGGTTCGCAAGGCGTAGCGCAGCAGTCGGGAGCGGCGGAGGCGGGAGGGCATTGCTGGCGCGGTCCGACGAGGTTGGGCTCGCGATGGTAGCGGCTGCGACGCGCTCGAACCCGCAGCGTCGGCTGTTGCAGGCGCTTCCGCAGTCTTGCTGCTGTCGTGGGCCGCCGCGCCGCACGGTTCGGCGCCAGCTTCGAGGGATTTGTCTGCCGCAGGCCGCGGCAGTCTTCACGGTCCGTTGCTTGTCGGCAGCACGTTATCGGTTTAATGTATCAACACGCTAATACAAGAGCCCGCCGTGAAGCGACGCATCGCCAGTCCCGAAGTGCCTGCTGTCCGCAGCCCCCGTGAGCGCAAGCCCGCGCCGGTGGTCCAGCCCGCGGCCGATCCGGTGCTCGCGCTCTGCGAGGCGCTGGCCAAGCTTCGGGATCCCGCCGAGATCGGGGCCTTCCTTGATGATCTCTGCACGCCCGCCGAGCTCGAGGCCCTGGCCGACCGCTGGCGCGTGGTACCGCTCCTGCTGGCCGGGCGCACCTATCGTGACATCCATGACCTGACCGGCGTCAGCGTCACCACGGTCGGGCGGGTGGCGCGCTGCCTCACCCACGGCGCCGGCGGCTACCGCGCCGCCGCAAGGCATCTCAAGCTGCACGATCCCTCCGGTATCGCTGCAGGCAAACGCTGAACCCTCTGCATACCCTCTCCCTGCTTCGAGCATTCCTCCGTGAAGAATCGTGATCGTCTGCGCATTGCGGCGCAGAAGAATGGACGCCTGTCCGACCCCGCCCGCGAGCTGATGGCGCGCTCCGGTCTGACCTTCCGCGAAAGCCGCGACCGCCTGTTCTGTTTCGGCGAATCGCAGCCCGTCGATTTGCTGCTGGTGCGCGACGACGACATCCCCGGTTTGATCGCCGAGGGCACCTGCGACTACGGCATCGTCGGTCGCAACGTGCTGGACGAGCAGGCCTTGGATCGAGCCGCCCGCGGCCTGCCTCCGGCCTTCAAGGAAGTGCGCGCGCTCGGCTTCGGCCGCTGCCGGCTGTCGATCGCGCTGCCGCAGGACATGGCCTGGAACGGCCCGCAGAGCCTTGCCGGCCTGCGCATCGCCACCAGCTACCCGGCCCTGCTGGAGGATTGGCTCAAGCGCCACAACGTGCGCGCCGAGATCGTGATCCTCTCCGGCTCGGTTGAGATCGCGCCGCGTCTCGGCAAGGCCGAGGCGATCTGCGATCTGGTCTCGACCGGCGGCACGCTGGCCGCCAACCAGCTGCGCGAGGCGGTGGTCATCCACGAAAGCGAGGCCGTGCTGGCCGGCCCGGCCGAGCCGCTGATGGACGAGCGCGGTGACATCGCGACCCAGCTGCTGCGTCGGCTCGACGGCGTTCTGCAGGTCCGCGATGCGCGCCTGCTGATGCTGGAAACCGAGCGCGCGACGCTCGACGAAGTGCTGCGCCTGCTGCCCAGCGAGGAGCGCCCCAGCATCATGAGCCTGGACGGCCAGCCCAATGGCGTCGGCGTGCAGGCGATCTGCCAGGGCAGCCTGTCCTGGCAGCAGCTTGAAGACTTGAAGAAGGCCGGTGCGCGCCGACTGCTGGTGCTGCCGGTGGAGCAGATGCTGACATGAACACAACGACGGACAAGACCGCTGCCGAGCGCACGACCGGCGAGCGCCCCGTGCCCTTCGCCGCGCGCGAGCTGCGCGTGCTGGACTGGAACCGCATCGACGAATCGCAGCGCCGCATGGCCCTGCGTCGCCCCGCCCAGGGCGCGCGCGCGGTGCTGGCCGAGAACGTCGAGCGCATCATCAGCCAGGTGCGCGCCGACGGCGACAGCACCCTGCGCGCCTTGACCCGCCGCTTCGACGGCTGCGAGCTCGGCAGCTTCCGCGTCAGCGAAGACGAGTTCGCGGCGGCCGAAGCGCAGGTGTCGCCCGCGCTGAAGCAGGCCATCGCCAATGCCATCGAGCGGCTGGTCAAGTTCCACGAGGCCGGCGCACCGCGCGGCTATTCGCTGGAGACCACGCCGGGCCTGAACTGCGAGCGCGTGATCCGCCCCATCGAGCGCGTCGGCCTCTACGTGCCGGCCGGCAGCGCGCCGCTGCCCTCGACCGCGATCATGCTCGGCGTGCCTGCGCGCATCGCCGGCTGCAGCGAGGTCGTGCTGTGCACTCCACCCAAGCCCGACGGCAGCGTCGATGCGACCGTGCTGGTCGCCGCGCGCCTGTGCGGCATCGCCACGGTGTTCAAGCTTGGTGGCGCCCAGGCGGTGGCGGCCATGGCCTATGGCACCGAGTCGGTGCCGAAGTGCGACAAGATCTTCGGCCCTGGCAACGCCTACGTCACCGAGGCCAAGCTGCAGGTGGCGAACGACCCGGATGGCGCGGCCATCGACATGCCGGCCGGGCCTTCGGAGGTTCTGGTCATCGCCGATGCGAAGGCCTCGCCCGAGTTCATCGCCTCCGATCTGCTGAGCCAGGCCGAGCACGGCCCGGACTCGCAGGTGCTGCTGATCTCCGACTCGCAGGCGCTTCTGGAATCGGTGGCGGTCGAACTCGAAAAGCAGACCGCCGAGCTGCCGCGCCGCGAGATCCTCGCCAAGGCGCTGACCCACGCCCGCCTGATCCTGAGCCGAGACATCGCCCAGGCCCTAGAGATCAGCAACCGCTATGCGCCCGAGCACCTGATCCTGCAGGTGGAGGCGCCGCGCCAGTGGCTGGAGCGCGTGCGCAGCGCCGGTTCAGTGTTCCTCGGCGCGCTGGCGCCCGAAGCGCTGGGCGACTACTGCAGCGGCACCAACCACGTGCTGCCGACATACGGCGCTGCGCGCGCCTACAGCGGCGTGTCGGTGGCGAGCTTCGTCAAGCTGATCACGGTGCAGGAAGTCAGCCCCGAGGGCCTGGCCGTGGCCGGCCCCGACGCAGCCGAGATGGCGCGTGCCGAAGGCCTGATCGCCCACGAGCGCGCGGTCACGCGGCGGCTGGCGGCGATCGCGGAGGGCAGGGCATGAGTACCTTGCTCGACCTGGTGCGTCCGGACCTGCAGGGCTTCGGCGGCTACTCCTCCGCACGCAAGGAAGCCAGCGGCGGTCGCGTCTTCCTCAATGCCAACGAGTCGCCCTGGGCGCCGGAGATCGCCGGCGGCGAGGGCCTGAACCGCTATCCCGACCCGCAGCCCGAAGCGCTGTTGCAGGCGTTGGCGTCGCTATACGGCGTGAATGCTGAAGAGCTGCTGGTCGGCCGCGGCAGCGACGAACCCATCGACCTGCTGGTGCGCGCCCTGTGCCGCGCCGGTGAGGACGCAGTGCTGATCTGCCCGCCGACCTTCGGCATGTATGCCGTAGCAGCGCGGGTGCAGAACGCGAGGCTCGTCCAGGTGCCGCTCACCGCCACGGGTGATGCCGCGCGGCCCTTTGCACTGGATGCCGATGCGGTCATCGCCGCGGCCCTCAGCACCCCGCGTGCCGCCGGCATGTCGTCCGGGTG
>VFQU01001118.1_pt1 | contig 17519 bp, 13 predicted proteins | sample 3512311 | NCBI WGS metagenome assembly VFQU01 (sample SAMN10412377, study PRJNA504923) | tailings metagenome | isolation source: Relicate 3 Philex TSF3 active mining site | place: Philippines: Tuba, Benguet | collected 2017-08-29
ACCGGAAGATGATGGGGGCGGGGCGGCTGGTGGTGCGCTTTGGCGGGGAGACCTTTGAGTTCGACCCGATACCGGCGGTGGTGAATTAAGCTGTTAGTTGGTTGACTTACACTCCCACACCTTTGAAAGCGACGGCACGGACTCACCGGCCGAACTGATGGAGCGCGCCGCGGCGATTGGGCTGGGCACGCTGGCGATTACAGACCACGATACGTTTCGAGCGCATGAGGCGGCCGCTTTGCGGGGGCAGGAATTGGGCGTGAGACTGGTGCGGGGGGTGGAGATCAGTACACGGGCCAACCGGCGGGGAGTGCATCTGCTGGCCTACTGGTTTCACAGCGCGCCGCCGGCGGAGTTTGTCGCGTGGCTGGAGGCGATGCTGGTGCACCGGCAGGAACGGAACCGGAGGCTGACGGCGCGGCTGCGGGAGATGGGGCTCGCGATTGAACTGGAAGAAGCGGAGGCGATCGGGCGGACGATTACCGGGCGGGTGCACATTGCGCGGGTGCTGATCCGGAAGGGGTATGTGCAGTCGATCAGCGAGGCATTTGACCGCTACATCGGGGAGGCGGCGCCGGGGTTTGTGGAGATGGAAGAGCCGCAGACGGTGGAGGCGGTGAAGATGGTGCGGAAGCATGGCGGGGTGCCGGTGCTGGCGCATCCGGTGCGGCTGAAGATGAAGAGCGAGGGGCACGTGGAGGAGTTTGTGAAGGAACTGACGGCGGCGGGGTTGTTGGGGCTGGAGGTGATGCATTCGGACCAGGATGAGGAGTTGCAGCGGCACTATCTGGCGATGGCGGAACGGTATGGGCTGGCGCCGTCGGGGGGATCGGACTATCACGGGAGCCTGAACCCGCGGATCAGTCTGGGGACGGGAGTGGGGGGGAATGTGCGAGTGCCGGAAGAATGGCTGAGGAGGCTGGAGAGTCTATGACGCGTGAAGAGGCGTGGGCGATTGTTTGTGAACACGTGCAGAACGACGGGTTGCGGCGGCATATGCTGGCGGTGGGAACCTGCATGGAAGCGTATGCGCGCCAGTATGGGGAAGACGCCGAGAAGTGGGCCGTGGTGGGGATGCTGCATGATTTCGACTGGGAGATACATCCGCAACTGCCGGACCATCCGGTGAAGGGGGAAGCGATTCTGGCGGCGCGGGGAGTGAGCGAGGAGATACGGCGGGCGATTCTGTCGCATGCGGATTTTACGGGGGTGAAGCGCGAGTCGTTGCTGGAGAAGGCGCTTTTTGCGTGTGATGAACTGGCGGGGTTTCTGACGGCAGTGGCCTATGTGAAGCCGACGCGGAGCATCTTTGAGGTGGAGCCGAAGGGGGTGCTGAAGAAGATGAAGGACAAGGGCTTTGCCCGCGCGGTGAGCCGGCAGGATATTACGCAGGGGGCGGCGGAGATGGGGGTGGACCTGGAGGCGCACATTGCGTTCTGCATTGAGGCGATGAAAGGGCGGGCGGAGGAGTTGGGCGTGAAGGGGAACTGGGAAGGGGCTTGAGGGGGGCTCAGGGTTTGCGGGAGCGGGCGTCGGCGGCGACGGCTTCGTAGACGGGGCGGAAGATGTGGGCGGGGTCGGTTTTGACGCCGTAGATGGAAATGGGGCCGAGGCGGCTCAAGAGGTCCGCGGGCGTGGCTGCGGCGGGGAGTTCGTCGAGCAGCGCGAGGGCCTGGGAGGGAGAGCCCCAGAACTCGGCGTCGGATTCGCGGAGGGGCTCGGCGATGGTTTCCGGGGCGGGCGCGGGTTCGCGGTCCTTCAGGCCGCCGCGGAGGCGGAGGATGAGGAGGGGGTCATCTTCGATGAGGTCGCCGAGGATGCGCAGGAGGGCGAGGGCATGTTTGCAGGGTCGGATCCAATCGGGGCAGTTGCAGTTGGGTTTGAGTTCCTGATAGCGGACGGGCAGCAGAGGAATGCCGGCGGCGCCGAGGGAGGCGAGGAGGCCATCGGTGACGACGCCCTTGCGGAGTTCGCGGAGGGTTTCGGGGGTGGCGAGGGTTTCAAAGACGGCCCAATCGGCCTCTGGGGCCTGGACGAAGTGCCAACTGGCATCGTAGGGAGTCTGGCGGGAGCCCCAGACGCGGGCGGTGACCTGAGCGGGGCCGATGTCAACACCGGTAACATTGCCGGCGCGGGCGTAGTCGAGGCTTTTGGCGAGGCGTTCGGCGCCGGTGGCGTAGGCTTCGAGCCATTCCCACCAGAGGCGGCCCAAGTGAGTGCGGGGCCGGGGCCGGAGTTTGACGCCGCGGATCATTCGTCCTCCCAGGCGTCGCGGGAAAGAGAGAAGAGGTCGCGGAGTTCGTCGTTGGAGAGCTCGGTGAGCCAGACTTCGCCGCTTTCGACGACGCGGTCCGCGAGGCCTTTCTTCATTTCGAGAATGGTATCAATGCGTTCTTCGACGGTGCCCATGCAGAGGAATTTGTGGACCTGGACGGAGCGTTGCTGGCCGATGCGGAAGGCGCGGTCGGTGGCCTGATTTTCGACGGCGGGATTCCACCAGCGGTCGTAGTGGAAGACGTGGTTGGCGGCGGTGAGGTTGAGACCAGTGCCGCCAGCCTTGAGGGAGAGGACGAAGAGCTTGGGGCCGGTGGGTTGTTCGAAGTGGGTGACCATGCGGTCGCGCTCGCGGCGGGGGGTGCCGCCGTGGAGGAAGTGGACTTCCTCGCCGAAGGCGGAGCGGAGGTGGGTGGTGAGGAGCTGACCCATTTCGGCGAACTGGGAGAAGATGAGCGCCTTTTCGCCGGCCTCGCGGACCTCTTCGAGCATTTCGGTGAGGCGGGCGAGTTTGCCGCTGCGGCCAGCGAGGGGGCCTTCTTCCTTGAGGACCTGGGCGGGGTGGTTGCAGACCTGCTTGAGCCGGGAGATAGTGGCGAGGATGAGGCCGCGGCGCTGCATGCTGGAGCGGCCTTCGAGATCGACGAAGCAGCCGTTGATGACGTCTTCGTAGAGGCGGCGCTGTTCGCGGGTGAGCTTGCAGTAGGTTTTGAACTCGAGTTTTTCGGGGAGGTCGGAGATGACGGCGCGATCGGTTTTGAGGCGGCGGAGGACGAAGGGGGCGGTGAGGGTGCGCAACTGTTTCATGGCGCGCTCGTCCTGATACTGCTGGATGGGTTTGAAGAAACGATTCTGGAAGTCGCGGGCGGAGCCGAGCAGTCCGGGGTTGAGGAATTCCATGAGGGAGTAGAGATCGCGGACGTGGTTTTCAACGGGGGTGCCGGTAAGGGCGACGCGGAATTCAGCGGGGAGATGACGAACGGCGCGGGCCTGTTTGGTGTCGAAATTCTTGATGTTCTGGGCTTCGTCGAGGACGATGCCATCCCAGGGGATTTCGGCGAGGGGGGCCTGGTCGCGATGTACGAGGGCGTAGCTGGTGAGGACGAGATCGTGCTGGGTGGCGAGGGCGGCGAGGTCGCGGCCGCGGGGGCGCTGGGCGCCGTGGTGGAGGTAGACCTTGAGCTGGGGGAAGAACTTGGCGGCTTCGCGTTGCCAGTTGCCGAGGACGGAGGTGGGGCAAACGAGGAGGACGGGGTGACCCGGAAGGCGGGCGCCGCTTTCGTGGCGGCCGGCGAGGAGGGCGAGGAGCTGGATGGATTTGCCGAGACCCATGTCGTCGGCCAGGCAGGCGCCGAGGCCAAAGCTGGAGAGGAAGTTGAGCCAGGCATAGCCGCGGCGCTGGTAGGCGCGGAGTTCGCCGGTGAGGCCGGGGGGAGCGGGGAGGTCGCGGATCTGGGCAGGGTCGCGGAGGCGATCGACGAGGCTGGAGATCCAGCCGGCGGTGCGCAGGTTGGTGACGTTGACGCTGAAGACTTCGCGGAGGGCCTCGCGGGCGGAGAGTTCGCGGGAGGGGCGGTTGCGCAGGAAGCGGAGGGCATCGCGGACGCTGACGGTGTCGACGCGCAACCAGCGGCCGCGGAGTTGCTGGAGTTCGCCGGGGCGGCGGGCAAGTTCCTGGAGTTCCTCCATGGTGACGGGCTGGTCGCCGAGAAGGGCGGCCCAGTCGAGGCGGACCTTTTCGTGGAGGGCCTGAGGGGCGGCGGGGGCGTCGGCCGGGGAGGAGAGGCTACCGGAGAGGTCGACGCGGAAGCCATCGCCGGTGCTCCACCAGGCGGGGTATTCGACGCCGAAGCCGGCGCGTTCGAGAACGGTGGCGTAGCGTTTGAGGAAGTCGAGAATGCGTTCAGCTGGGAGGTAGAGGCCGTCGCCGGTTTGCGGGTCCCAGGAGAGGAGCAGGGGGCAGAGGCGAGAGGCGAATTCGAAGCTGATCCAGGCGGATTCCGTGGCGGCCGCGCCACCGCGGAGGGGCAGGCCATCGACGGCGCGCAGGGGCACGGAGAGGCCGGGGGTGTTGAGGTCTTCGAGAACCGGGAAGAGCAGCCAGGCGTCTTTGCCGTGGGACTGGGGTTCCAGGATGCGGAAAGAGAGGCGGTAGCCGAAGTTGGACTCGAGCTCGACGCCGCGCTGCCAATCGGCGAGGGCGGCGGCGAAGCGTTCGAGGCGGGGCTTGTCGCCGCGCATTTCGGCGAGGGGATTCATGAGGGCGGTTTGCCACTTACCGTATTCGGAGGAGGCGGGGAAGCGCTCGGTGGACTTCTTGGCGAGGCGGCGGACGGACTCGTCGACCATCCAGGCGAGGACGCCCTCGAGGGCCTGCTGGCGAGTCTGGACCAGGGGGCGGGATTCGTCGAAGCCGAGGGCGCGGGCGGCTTCGGGCATGCCGGCGAGTAGGCGTTCGAATGCGGCGCGGTCCTCGTCCAGATAGCGGGGGGACCAGCGGGCGTAGAAGTGTTCGCCCTGGCGTTCGAGGACGGGCAGGAAGGCGCCCCGTTCCTGGAGGTGGAGGGCGAAACGCTGGGCGACGGCCCAGAAGTGGCAGGTGGCGCCCCAGTCGGGGTGGGGGTTGAGCCACTGCGGCCAGAGGTTGGCCCAGGTATCGACGCCGAGTTGAATGGTTTCGACGGGGGTTGAGCCATTGCTGGGCAAACAGACCCAGCCGCGGCGTGAGGAGCCGGGTTTCAGGCCAATGCCCGCGAGCAGACGCGCCCATTCGTCCGCGCCTTCACGAGCCCACAAATACAGGCGCCCTTCATGCGCCGAACATTCTAACCCCAATCTCTATATGGTACCGCTCCAGGGCAGAATGACGGCCTTTCCGGCTTCGAGATTGCGCACGGTGGTGAGGGCGAGTTCGGCCTGATCGAGGGTGAAGCGGTGGGTGACTTGCTTCTCGAAGAGGCGCCGCCATTTTTCGCTGCGGGCGAGGAAATCGATGGCGCCCTGGACGTGGCGGGGTTCGAAGGCCCAACTGCCCATGACGGTGAGGTGTTTGCGCGTGATGACGTGGGGGTTGAATTCGACGTTGCCGGCGTTGGCATACTGGCCGAGGACGAGGTATTTGCCGCCGTCGCGGCAGAGTTCGAAGCCTTCGGGGACGGCGCTGGGGTGGCCGACGCATTCGAGGACGACATCGGCGCCATGTTCGCCAACGAGGGCGCGGACGGCGGAGAGGCGGGCGGCCGGGGTGGTGTGTTCGGCGAGATCGACGACGCCGTCGGCGCCGAATTCGAGGGCCATGCGGAGGCGGTGGGCGGGGCCGCCCACGACGATGACGCGGGAGGCGCCACTTTCGCGCGCGACGGCGAGGGCGGCGAGGCCGACGGGTCCGGCGCCCTGGACGACGACGGTGTCGCCCATTTCGACGCCGATGCGTTCGACGCCCTGGAGGGCGGTGTTTAGGGCGCAGCCGGCGCCGACGATGGATTCGAAAGAGACTTCGTCCGGGAGGCGGAAGATTGAGGAGCCGGCGCGGAGGAGGATCCACTGGCTGTAGCCGCCGCGGAGGTGGGGGGCTTCGTCGCAGCAGTAGGAGATGCCGTAGGCTTTGCGTTTGAGGCAGCGGGTGGGGGTGCGTTTGATGCGGCAGTAGTAGCATTCGCCGCAGACGATGGAGCTGGCCCAGACGACGCGGTCGCCGACGGCGAGGGGCTGGCCTTGCCAGTCGCGGTCGAGGACGGGGCCGAGTTTGGCGATGCGGCCAGCGCTTTCGTGGCCGAGGATGACGGGGATGGGGATGGGGAGTTCGCCCTTCCAGAGGTGGACGTCGGTACCGCAGATACCGGCCATTTCTACGCGGGCGAGGGCTTCGCCCGGGGCGAGGTCATCGTTGAGGGGGAACTCGCGGATTTCGAGGGGACTTTGGAAGGCGGAGAGGACGGCGGCTTTGGCGAGCATGATCGCCTTCTATTGAATCATCACGGCTGGACGGCTGTGCGAGGGGACCGGTTGATTGGAAGTGCGGAGAATCATTGCCCGTGCGGAGAATCGGGGCTACAATATCCGCAGGTGATGCGGAGAATATACATACACCAGCTTCGGGACTGGCCCCGATTTCATTGGAACGCGGAGAGAATCGCGGGTCCGCTGGCTTCTGCGCGTCACCGGCAGGGCCGCCTGATGGGACGGATGGAGGGGCTCGGGTTTGCACTTCGGGAGGAGGCGTTGCTGCAAACGCTGACGGAGGATGTACTGAAGAGCAGCGAAATCGAAGGCGAAATGCTGGATGCCCAGCAAGTGCGTTCGTCGATCGCCCGGCGCCTGGGTATGGACATCGGGGCGCTGACGCCCGCCGACCGGGATGTGGAAGGTGTCGTTGAAATGATGCTGGACGCCACCCGCCACTACAGCCAGCCAGTCACGGAGGAGCGCCTGTGTGGGTGGCAGGCGGCGCTGTTTCCCAGTGGTCGCAGTGGCATGACCAAAATTCGGACCGGAGAGTGGCGTGATGATAATCGGGGGCCGATGCGGGTCGTCTCCGGGCCACTGGGAAAAGAAAGAGTGCATTACGAAGCGCCACAGGCTGAGCGTATTGCGCAGGAGATGAGCGCTTTTCTGGCGTGGTTTGAGGGGAAGGACGAGATGGATCTGGTGCTGAAGGCTGGGCTCGCGCATTTGTGGTTCGTCACGATACACCCCTTTGACGATGGCAACGGCAGGATAGCGCGGGCGATTACGGACCTCGCGCTGGCGCGATCAGAGAATAGTCCACAACGGTTCTACAGCATGTCGGCGCAGATCCGGCAGGAGCGCAGCGCTTATTACGAGATTCTGGAAAAGACGCAAAAAGGGACTCTCGACGTCACGCCCTGGATGGAATGGTTTCTGGGCTGCCTGGGGAGAGCCATCGATGGGGCACAGGATACGCTCAGTGGCGTGTTGGAGAAGGCGCGATTCTGGGAGCGCATGCGGGAGATCCAGCTCAACGAGCGGCAGCGGAAGGTCGTTGAGCGACTGGTGAATGGTTTTGCGGGCAAGCTGACGACGTCCAAGTACGCCACGCTGGCCAAGTGCTCGCAGGACACGGCCTACCGGGATATTCTCGCCCTGATCGGTCAAGGAGTTCTCGTGCAGAATCCGGAAGGCGGACGGAGTACGAGCTACTCACTGCGATGGATGGACGAGGCCCTTGGCCAGCAAAGGATCACGGGGGAAGTGTGAGAACTGGTGCCCGGGGCGGGACTTGAACCCGCACGGGGGTTGCCCCCCAACGGATTTTAAGTCCGTTGCGTCTGCCGGTTTCGCCACCCGGGCCACCAATCTCATTGTAGTGGACCGGGTTGGGCGCAAAAATCCGTAGGACTAAAGTCTAAAGGTTCTAAGCAAAACTGCCGAACACCCTCATACCGATAGTTCTACGCACGTTGGGCGCGCCTCCCTGAGGGCTGCCCAAACATCGAAAGAGAGTTATATGCGCAAGTTGCTGCCGCTTGTCCTGCTTGCCTGCGGTGTCGTCACGATGCCGGCTAGCGCTCAGAGTTTTTCCTTCTATTCGACAATCCGCGCCGGGTTGCCGGGTGGCGGGGATTGGGAGATCGGACTGGGGAGTAGCTCCTCAGCGAGTACGGCGAATAGCCACTTTAACTACAACCCAGGGAGCGGGAACCATTGGAACGTGAATGGTCCACAATCCTTCCAGATCGGGTTTGATGCGGCGCTGAACCGGGGCTATGCGACCGTGTGGAACATCAACGGCACACCGACCACGGTCACGTTCGCCAATATCGGGGGGGCGATTCCGGCGAACTCCATCTGGACGCTGCCGGGGAACTCCTTCTTCGTTTCGGCTGCCAACCGGCCGCAGCCCTCCGCCATATTGCTGCAGAATCTGACGTTGTCGCCGAATACGGCGGTGGTGGGCGGGAGCTTGCCGGCCTCGCTGACGGCGTCGCAGCCGGGGGGCGGACCCGGAAGCTTCAACAGTCTGGGCACCAACCTGGTGATTGACCCGGCGTCGAACGGCGGGAGCTGGTTTATCAGCGGTACGGTGCAGTTTCAGGGGTTGACCTCGCAAGGGGGATCTTCGCAACGGTCGCAACTGCAGTTCAACCTGCTGGCGACCAGCAGCCCGAGTGCCGTGCCGGAACCCTCGACATACTACTCGATTGGGGCGGGACTGGCAGTGCTCGTGTTTTGCCGGAAGCGCTTTCTGGCCCGAGGGTTGAAGGCATGACCAGCGGCGTTCCGGACTGGCCGCCGGCTCCTCCGAACGTCAGCACGATACTGGAAATCGCCTCGCCACGGGATTTTCAATGGTTCATTCGCAAATACCGGCTACCAATCGCGGCCACCACACTGCTGGCCACACTGTTGGGAATCCTGTGGGTGTACTTCTTTCCGCCACGGTATGTTTCCTCGGCTACGGTGCGATTCCTGCCACCACAGGTGGCGGGCCGGTTTGTGAATCCGAATTTTTCGATGGAGGTGGGCCAGCGGCTGTTCGCGCTGTCGCAATTGCTGGGGAGCCGGTTGACGGCGACCAAGCTGATTGAGTCGTGCGGGCTGTACCCGGAGCGCCGTCGCTTCGAAACCATCGAGGACCTGACGGTTCGATTCGGACGGGACCTGAAGATTGTTCCCAGTGGGGGGAGCAGCCAGGAGGAGAAATCGCAGGTGCCGACACTGCAGATTGCCTTTGCCTACAAGGATCCGGAAGTGGCGCGGAAGGTCGTGCAGAAGCTGGTGGAACAGGTGTACGACGAAAACCGGAAGTACCGGGGGGATCAGTCGCTGGGGGCGACGGAGTTTCTGCAATCGCAATTGACGGCAGCCGAGGAGCGGGTGCTGGAGACGGAACAGCAACTGGGGGCGATACAGGATTCGATCGGGCTGACGGTATCGCAAACACAGATGGGGCAGAGCACAGCGCGGGCCTATGTGATTGATACGCGATTGCGGGACTTGCGGCGGGACCACCGGTTGCTTGAGGAGCGGCGGGCGGCGTTGAAGGCCGAATGGGAACAACTGGAGCTGATACACCGGCGGATTGAGTCGCGGCCGGCGGAGTTCTACATACCGGAGTTTGAGGGGATGCCGAACTACTGGCACATGAGGGATCTGCTGGTGGCGGCGCGCGGGCAGTATGACCGGCTGCGGGAACGCTACCAGGACCACATGCCGGAGGTGGTGACGGCGAAAAACCACGTGCAGGAGATGGAAGCGAATATTGACCGGTTCCACCGGGAGCGGGGAGCGCGGCTGCGGTATCGCGATCTGGAGACGAATGCGGCCAAGATTGCGCAGGCGAAGCTGGGCTTGCAGGCGCTCGAGAAGGAATCAGCGGAGCATACGCGTGAGGAAGGGGAGTTGCGGGCGGAAGCCCAGCGGCTGCGGGAGCAGCAGAGCAACCCCGGGGGCCTCGAAGTGGATCTGCTGATTGCCAAGCGCGAGTATGAAGCGGCCAAGGACCGGCATAACGAGTTGCTGAAGAAGTTTGAACAGTCGCAGGCGGCCAGCGAAATGGAGCGGCGGGGCCAGGGCGAGGTGGTGGAATTGCTGGACCCGGCGTCGAAGGCGACATCGCCAGAATGGCCGAACGCCTATGCACGGGTGGGGCTGGCCAGCGGGCTGGGCCTCGTAATTTCGAGCTTTTGGTGTTTTCTGATGGCGATGCGGCGGCCGGTGATATTGAGTGATGCGCATATCGAAAGGTGGGCGAGTCTGCCGGTGCTGGCATCGTTTTCCAGTCCGGGACGGAAGGCGATCACTTCAGCGGGCTTGCTGGTGGTGATACTGCTGAGCGGTTGCGGGGCGTTGCGGCAGTCGCCGGCGGCGCTGGTGGCGCAGGCGGAGGCGGCTGAACGGGAAAACCGGCTGCCGGCGGCGGTGCTGCTGTTCCGGAAGGCCTTGCAGGGGAACCTGCGGCAGACGGAAGCGCATCTGGGGCTATCGCGGATTGCTTTGCGGATGGGAGATCTCGAAGCGGCGCGCGAAGCGCTGGCTCGCGCCGTGGAACTGGCGCCGGGACAATTGAACCAGACGCGGCAACTGGCGGACCTGACGTACCAGCTGTATTTTCGCGATCCGGGGCGGCCGATGACGCTGCTGCGGGAAGTGGAGGCACTGGGGGAGCGGCTGCGGAAGCAATGGCCGGCGGCGCCGGATGGTTACCGGATACTGGCGCAAGTGCTGATGGAGCGGCACCGGACGGACGAAGCCGTGGAGCTGTTGCAAGCGGCGGCGCGGACCTTGACGAACAATGAGGTGTTGCGGGCGCAGTTGTCGGCGGCGCTGTTGCGGCTGGGGCGGAATGAAGAGAGTGAAGCGCTGCTGGAGGATTTGATCGCGGAGCGGCCGCAGTATGCGGAAGCCTATGACCTGCTCTATTTGCAGCGGATGCGGGCCGGGCAGGCGGAGGCCGCAAGGGCGGTGCTGGCGGCCAAGTGGGCGAAGATGCAGACGCTTGACGCGGCGCTGCAACTGGCGGCGCACGAAGACGCGCACGCGGGACCAGCGGGGGCGGTGGAGGTATTTGCCGCAGCGGGAGACGTGGTGGAGCGCACGCCGCTGGGTTATGCGCGCGTCGGGGATTTCTGGCTGCAGCGTGGGGATTTCGGCGCGGCGCAAAAAGCCTACCAGGCCGGGCTCGGACAGCAGGAGAAAGGGCGGGCCGACTACGTGGGGCGGATGGCGGAATGGCATCTGGCGCGGAATGAACTGGGGGCAGCGCAGCGGCTGATTGATGAGGAACTGGTGCGGCATCGGGGGCATCCGCTGCTGGAGGCTTACGCGGCGGCATTGCGGCTGGGTGAGGCCCCGGCGGCGCGACGGGTGGAGTTGGCAGCGGCTGGAAGCGATCCTGCAGCAGATGCCGGACTCGCCGTTTGTGCGGTATCACCTGGGCCGGGCCTACTTGCTGGAGAACAACCCGCAGGTGGCGCTGGAGAGTTTTGAGCAGTCCGTGAAACTGGACCCGAACTATGCGCCGGGCTGGCTGGCACTGGCGGAACTGGAACTGGTGCGGGGGAATGCGGCGGGTGCGGAATCGCGCGCGGGAGCTTTGCTGGCACGCTATCCGTCGCACGCGAAAGCGCTGCTGTTGAACGCGCAGGCGCAGATGGCGCGCGGCCGCTTTGCGGAAGCCACGAGTGTGCTGCGGCAATTGCTGCGTCACAACCCGGACAATCTGGATGCGCAATACCTGTTGGGTTTGAATCATGCGCGGCAGGAGAAGTTCGCGGATGCCGCCGCAGCGTTGCGGCGGGGGCAGGCCGCCGAGCCGCAGAACTCGCGCTGGCTGCTGGCGCTGGCGGCACTGGAGGCGCGGCAGGGAAGAACCGGCAAGGCGCTGGAGATGCTGGAGGCAAGCCGGGGGAAGGACCCGCAGTTGCTGGCCCGCTATGCGTACCTGCAACTGGAATTGCGGGATGGGGCGGGAGCGCGGAAGTCATTTGAGCAACTGGCGCAGACGGCCGGGGAGAATGTGGAAGTGAAATTGGGGCTGGCGGCCGCCGAGGCGCTGGCGGGAGATGTTGCCGGCGCACTCGAACGGTATCGCCGGTTGCGGGAAACGAACCCGAACGAAGTGCGGGCGCACATGCAGGCGGCGGCGCTGCTGGATGAAGAGGGGAAGGCGGAAGAAGCGCTGGCGCTGTATGAATCAGCGCTGCAACTGGACCCGAACCAGCCGGTGGTGTTGAACAATCTGGCGTGGCTGCTGTTGAAGGCGAAAACGAACCCACAGCGGGCGCTAGAGCTGGCGCAACGGGCCAAGCGGATTACGCGGCAATCGGCGGAGGTGGATGGCACGCTGGCGCAGGCGTTTGCGGCGACGGGCTTGCACCGCAACGCGCTGGCCATCTATGAGGAAATGCTGAGCTATGTGCCGCCGGCGGAGCGGCCGCGGATACAGCAGTTGCTGGCGGCAACGCGCCAGCGAGTTACACCGGAGAAACGATCATGATTTCGCGCCTGGGCACAGAAACATCGCTGGACGCGCCGGAAATGCTGGCGTCGCTGAGTCAACGAATTGCGGAGGACCCGGTGGAGCAGCAACGGCTGAGCCACCGCAGCCGGCAGCCACGGGTGCTGGATCTGCACCTGGTGCCGCAGATGCCGCTGGCGGAAGTGCAGTCTGTTTTCCCGATGCTGGACGGCAAGTATCCGGCGGAGTGGAAGCAGCAGATACGGCAGTTGCGGAATCAGACGGTGCATCATGCGCAGGACGTGCAGAGCCGGGAAGGGTACAGCCTGAAGGTGATCTGCCTGCTGGCGTTGACGGCGCGCAGCCCGCGGCGGTCGGTGGCAGCGAACCTGGCGTTTGCGCTGGCAGCGATGGAGGATTCGCGCGTGCTGTATGTGGATGGGAAGGGTACAGCGGCGGATCTGGAAGTGCCAGAGACCGGGGGGCTGTGCGCAGCCGCGCGCGCGCACCGGGAAGACCTGCCAGCCTGCTTCCGGCGGGTGGCGGGGACGCAGCTTTACCTGTTGCCGTATGGGACGCCGAGCCTCGAGCCGGAGCCGGTGAACCCGCGGGGCTTGCAGCGGTTACTGGACGGGTTGCGGGCGCAATTTGACTGGGTGGTGATTGATGGGCCGTCGCTCGAAACGCCGGCCGATGCGTCGCTGGTCTCGCTGTGTTCAGACGGCGCTCTCTACCTCGTCGCCCGGGAGCAGGACAGCTTTGCGGATTTCCGAGCGGCTCTGCGCCTTTCGCAAAGCCGCTACATCTTGGGGGCAGTGACGGTTTAGGCCGTCTCGACGTTGGACTTCATGAAGGGCTGGGCGATGAATTCGAGGAAGCGGGGACGCGACTTCGGGATCTCGATGCGTTCATCGACGAGGGAGTCGGCGAGTTTCTTGAAGGAGCGGCCGAGGTTGGTGTCGGTCTTGACGAGTGCGCCTTCGTTGATGGAGCAGGTGGCGAGTTCGTAATTGTTGGGGATGGTGAGTTCCACCGGGACGCCGGCGAGGTCGGCGATGCGCTCGGCGGTCATGACGTGGCGGGGCAGGTAGCGGTTGACGATCAGGCGGAGCTGCTTGTCGAGACCGGTGCGGCGGAGGCGTTCGATCTTGCGGAGCAGCAGGTGCTGGCAGGCGAGTTCCTGGGTGCAGACCACATAGATCTTTTTGGATTCGAGGAGGGCTTCGATGGCGAGGTTGTCGAGTTGACCCGAAAGATCGAGGAAGCTGAGGTCGTAGGCGCGGTGGAAGAACTGCACGAGCTTGCCGACGCGGGCGGCGTCAGTGGCGGCAGAGGATTCGACATCGGCGGGAAGGACATCGAGTTCGCCGACCTGGGAGCGGAGGCGGGACCACATGTCGCCATCCATGTCGGCAACGGTATTGAGAGCGTCGCGCAGGGTGTGTTCGGGGCGGAGCTTGAAGAGGAAGGAGAGGACGCCGGAGTTGCGGTCGAGATCGGCGAGGAGAACGCGCTTCTTGCTGATGCGGGTGGTGAGGTGGGCGACGTTGGCAACGATGGTGGAAGCGCCGGCGCCGGGCTTGGCAGGCAGAAAGGAGATGACTTCGCCGCCTTTGTGTTCGAGCACGGGCTTGCGGCTGAGCCGTTCGGCGAGGGCACGGAAGGTGTTGAGGAGATCTTCGGGGCCGTTGCTGGGGGTGACGTAGTCGCGGACGCCGGAGCGCAGGAGGGTAGCAAGAATGCTGACGTTTTCTTCACAGACGGCGACGATTTCCGTGGTGGGGGATTCCTGCTGGACGACGGAGACAGTGCGCTGAGCCTTGAGCAAGTCGCTGAAGTCGAGGATGAGCAGATCGGGAGTATTGAGCCGGAGGAGGCGGAGCAGGGTGCTCTCCTCGGGATAGTCCTTGAGCCATTCGACGGGCTCGAACGCGAAGGTTCCGCCGATTGCGTCCCGAATGCCATTCACTACCGCGTTTTCGCGGGCGATCATCAAATAATTCAGCGTTCTTGAAGCCATGTTCCTCTTCCTTGCCGGGTCAGTCTGGACAGCCAAACGCTGTCTACTGTTTCAAGGTAAAGGCGGATTTCGTACTGGCCAACCAACCATTAGGACTACCCGGACTATGACCCAGGACTGGGCCTGACTTTTTCTACTTAGTACCAATGGGCCAGCTAGCGCTGGCGGAGGAAGAGGGTTTGGGCGTCCACGGCGTCTTTGGCGTGGCGGCGGGGGCTGCGGGCATAACGGCCGTCGGCGTGCATGATGCGGACTTTGGCTTCGTCGCGGAGATAGACGTCGAGAATGTCCTCGCGGATGTGGCGAATGAGGCGGGGGTCCAGAATGGGGATGAGGGTTTCCACGCGGCGGTGGAGGTTGCGGGGCATCATGTCGGCGCTGCCGAGGAAGAGGTCGGGCTGGCCGCCGTTGTGGAAGTAGTAGATGCGGGAATGCTCGAGGAAGCGACCGACGACAGAACGAACGGAGACGGTCTGGCTGATGCCGGGGACGCCGGGGCGGAGGGAGCAGGCGCCGCGAATGAGGAGATCGATTTTGACGCCGGCCTGGGAGGCGCGGTAGAGGGCGCGGACAATTTCCTGGTGGGCGAGGGCGTTCATCTTGAAGATGATGTGGCCGCCGCGGCCTGCGCGCTCGTGTTCGATTTCGCGTTCGATGAGTTCGATGGTGCGCTCTTTGAGGTCCACCGGGGCGACGAGGAGCTTGCGGTAGCTTTTCTTGGCGGAGTAGCCGGTGAGGTGGTTGAAGAGATCAGTGGCGTCGGCGCCGAGATCTTCATTGCAAGTGAGGAGGCTCAAGTCAGTGTAAAGACCGGCGGTGACGACGTTGTAATTGCCGGTGCCGAAGTGAGTGTAGCGGCGGATCTTGTCGCCTTCCTTGCGGACGATGAGGGCGAGTTTGGAGTGGATCTTGAGGCCGACAAGACCATAGACGACGTGGACGCCCTGGGCTTCGAGGCGGCGGGCCCATTCAATGTTGGACTCTTCGTCGAAGCGGGCCTTGAGTTCGACGAGTACGGCGACCTGCTTGCCGCGCTCGTTGGCTTCGAGGAGGCTGTCGACAACGGGGGAATTACGGCCGACGCGGTAGAGGGTCATTTTGATGGCGAGGACGGCGGGGTCCACGGCGGCGCGGCGGAGGAGGTCGACAACGGGATCGAAGGAATCGAAGGGATGGTGGAGGAGGATATCGCCGCGGCGGATGATGTTGAAGATGTCGGCGCCGTCGTTCAATTTGGGGTCGAGGGCGACGGGGACGCGCGGGGAGAAGGGTTTCTCGCGAAGGTCGCGGCGGTCTACCTGGAGGAGGTGCTTGAGACGGCCGAAGGAGATGGGGTCCTGCATACGGTAGACATCCTTCCAGTCGGCTTCGAGGTTGGAAACCAGGATTTCGAGCATCTCGTCGGGGATGTCTTCGCTGACTTTGACGCGGACGACGTCGCCGAAGCGGCGGGCGCGAACGCTTTCCTCAATAGTTTCGAGCAGGTCGTCGGCTTCGAGTTCCTGGATTTCGATGTCGGCGTCGCGGGTAACGTGAAAAGGATGCGCAGCGAGAACTTCCATGCCGGGGAAGAGGTCGCCGAGTTGGGAAGTGATGAGGTGTTCGAGCCAGATGAAGCGCTGCCGGCGGGGGCGGCGGGACTTGCCGTTGGTATCGACGGGGATGAGTTGGGGGAGAGAATCCGGGACCTTCAGGCGCGCGAAGTGAGTTTCGCCAGCGATACCACGAATGAGGATGGCGAGGTTGAGGCTGAGGTTGGAGATGTGCGGGAAGGGGCGGCCGGGGTCAAAGGCGAGCGGGGTGAGGACCGGGTAGACCTTCTCGCGGAAGTAGAGCTCGAGGCGGGCGCGGGTTTCCGCATCGAGCTCAGAGAAGGCGACAAATTCGATGCCTTCGGCGGCGAGAGCGGGAACGAGTTGCTCATGAAAGCAGCGGCGGGCGTCGGTCATGAGCTGGGTGACGGCAGGCCGAATGGCTTCGAGTTGGGCGGCGGCCGTGAGGCCATCAGCGCCGACTTCGACGAGGCCGGCTTCGACCTGGTGCTTGAGGCCCGCGACGCGAACCATGAAGAACTCGTCGAGGTTGGAACCGAGAATGGAGAGGAACTTGACGCGTTCGAGGAGGGGGTTGGATTCGTCCTGGGCCTCTTCGAGGACGCGACCCTGAAACTGGAGGAGGCTGAGCTCGCGATTGATAAAAAGAGCCGGATCGTCCAGGGAAGCGGGCTGAAGCCGCCGTTTTGCTTGCGCCATCTGTACTTCTCACTGTAGCGAGAAAGATTATTGGGAGTTGTATCTGCTTTGAAACTTGGTGCTAATGTCGCTGAAACAATGGCTCGCTACCCTCAGACTCATGAAATACCTTTTGCTTGGGTTGGGGATAGCTGCGTCATTGCTGGCGCAGACCGATTCGGCTTCGTTACGTGTGCTGGTGGAGGACCCTTCGCAGGCGGCCATTGCGGGCGCGAAAGTGAACATCAGCAATCAGTCGACTGGCTTACGGTTGAGTGCGGACACTTCGGCGGATGGGTACGCGGTATTCAGCCCCATCGTGCGTGGCACCTATGATGTGGAAGTAGTCAATGCGGGCTTCAAGACAGTGAAGCTGACGGGGGTGCAGATCAACGTGGACGAACGGCGGCTGTTGCGGGTGCGGCTGGATGTTTCGTCGGTATCGGAAACGGTGGAAGTGACGGCGGCTGTAGCTTCGATTCAAACCGAACAGGGATCGCTGGGGCAGGTGATCAGCGGGCGGACGGCGGTGGAATTGCCGCTGGCGGGCCGCCGGTACACGGAACTGGCGTTGCTGTCGCCCGGGGTGGCGGCGAGCACGCTGAACCCGGTGACGCGCGGACCGGGCTGGTTTGTGGCCAACGGGAACTATCACACGCAGAATAACTTCCTGCTGGACGGGGTGGATAACAATCAGGGGACGCAGAATGCGCAGAGTCTGAGTGCGCAGGTGGTGCAGCCGAACCCGGACGCGATTGCGGAATTCAAGGTGCAGACGAATGCGTTCTCGGCGGAGTTTGGGCGCAGCGCGGGCGCAGTGGTGAATGTGTCGATCAAGAGCGGCAGCAATGAGACGCACGGCACGGGTTACTATTTCAACCGGGATGCGGCGCTGGCGGCGCGCGGTTGGACGAACAATCTGCAGAATGTGCCGAAGAACAACCTGTCGTGGCATCAGTATGGGGGCACCGTGGGTGGGCCAATTCAGAAGAACAAGATGTTCTACTTTGGCGCTTACGAAGGCTTACGGTAGAACTTTGCGGAGACCGGCTTGACGAAAGTGCCGACGCTGGCG
>VFQU01001120.1_pt1 | contig 17486 bp, 16 predicted proteins | sample 3512311 | NCBI WGS metagenome assembly VFQU01 (sample SAMN10412377, study PRJNA504923) | tailings metagenome | isolation source: Relicate 3 Philex TSF3 active mining site | place: Philippines: Tuba, Benguet | collected 2017-08-29
GTGGAGTCCAGTTCTGCTTGAGGAGGGGCGCAGGAGGAGTTGGTACAGCGGCTGTTGTAGCATCCAGACTCCGGCGCAGAAAATCGCCCCGCAACCGGCTCTTCAGCGGGCTGGGTTCTCCGTTCAGCACCTTGCGAATTTCCTCTCTTCCGCCTCGGTCAGCGATCAGGATCGTCGCGCTATTCATGCCCCGGGTGGAACTTATGAGACGGCGCCGCAAGCCGTTTGGAATCTCATCAGGCGAACGGAAGACCCGCGTCTTCTCGCCCATGGAAATGTATATGGTCGTTCGCCGGATGGTGGTCAATCGCCTACCCCCACCAAGCCCAATGGCACCTTGGAGTCCCCTGCCTGATCGAGAATCACCTGGATGAAGCCCAAAGCCGCGCGACTAAGCGCTTTGTCCTTGCGATAAATCAGCCCAATGCGTCGAATCATCGGCTCTGGGCCGAGTGAGAGCGTGACGAGCTTACCCGTGGCAACTTCCTCGCGGCAATGGGAAGCGGCCAGAAAACCGATACCCAGCCCGGCCATGACGAAGCGCTTGATCATTTCGGTAGAATCGAGTTCCATGGATACCTGCAAATGCTCTTCGACCGATTCCAGCCAGGAATTGAGTTTTGCACGAGTGGTGCCAGCCTTGGGCAGCAACAACGGATAGTGCGACACTTCTTCAGCCTGAGCCATCCGCTTGCCCGCCAGAGGATGCCCCTTGGGCACCAACAGACGAATCTCATCGGAATGGATCTTCACCACTTCACACTTCTTGGCATCTACCGGCAACTGCGTGATGCCAAAATCGGCCAGATTATCCTGGACGGCTTGCAGTACACGCGACCCATAGGACCGGTCAACATGCAGCTGCACATTCGGAAACTGATGCTTGTACTCCCGGAAAACTTCGGGCAACACATAAATGCAGGTGGCCTCATTGGCGGCAATAATCAGTTCGCCCCGCGGAACCCGCTCGAGTTCCTGTATCGATTCCTGGGCTCTCCGCCGCAAATCGAGAATCTGTTCCGCGTACTCCGCAAAAATCTTTCCCGCTGGTGTCAAGGCGATGCGCGTACCGAGCCGTTCGAAGAGACTGGTATTGAGCTCCTGTTCCAACTGACGAACTTGGGCGCTGATCGCAGGTTGGGTGCGGAAGCAGGTTTGTGCTGCTTTCGAAAAGCTCTTGAGCCGCACAATCTCGAGAAAAGTGTGGAGTTGATCAAGATCCATGAGGTTCTTGCGAAGGTTCTACCGGGAACGCCTTTCATAATAGCATTTTGTTATGGGGTCTATTGATTTCCGCCTTGGCTGGTCCCTGCTACTGCTGGCTGCCAGTTTGCCGGCGGAGACGCCTGCCCGCGTGATGCTGGTCACCAACCTCAATTCCCCTTTGTCCATTCGGCTGAGCGACTTTTATCAGCGCTGGCACAACCTTCCCGCCCAGCAGGTATGCCGCATCCATACCCCCGCCGTCGAGACAGTGACGCGCAGGGAGTTTGAGTCTTCGATTGCCAAGTCCGTGGAAGGCTGCCTGCGCAACCGCAATCTCGTCGAGGCCATTTACTATCTCGTGCTGACTCAAGGGATACCTATACGCATTCAGCGAGCAGCCCCGGATGATGGCGCCAGCGTGGACAGCGAGCTCACCCTTCTCTACATGCGAATGAAGGGCGGCCTAATCCAGTTTCCCGGCGCTACTGACAACCCCTTCTACCGGCAACGAGATCGCCCTTTTCGTCATCCCGATTTCCCGATTTACCTGGTCACGCGTTTGGCGGGCTACAGTTTCGAGGACGTCCGCCGGGCGGTGCTTCGCTGCCGCGAGGCAGTCAACCGGGGTAAAGTCGTTCTGGATCTCAAGGCGGACAATGATGAGCCTGGGAATGCCTGGCTGCGCGATACGGCCATCTTCTTGCCAGAAGACCGCTCGCTACTCGATCTTTCCCCGCAAGTGGTCCCGCCCCAGAAAGAGGTTATCGGCTATGCGGGCTGGGGTTCCAACGATCCCTCGCGCAAGACCCGCAAAAGCGGAATGCAGTGGCTGCCCGGTGCTATTGCCACAGAATTCGTATCCACCAATGCCCGCACCTTGGCCATGCCTCCATTCCACTGGACGCTCGGCACCTGGCAGGATTCCTCGACCTGGTTTGCCGGCAGCCCGCAATCCATGATTCTCGACTACGTCTGGGAAGGCGTCAGCGGAATTGCCGGAAACATCGACGAGCCGTACCTGAAATGGACTGTGCGCCCGGATGTGCTCTTTCCCGCCTATCTGAGTGGCCGCAACCTCGCGGAAAGCTTTTACCTCGCTTTGCCGGTGCTATCCTGGCAGACCCTGATTCTTGGAGATCCCCTTTGCAAACTCGCCCCGCCACACTAGCTGACCTGAACCTGCTTGTAGACCTTGGCCGCCGCACCTTCTTCGACACCTTCGTTGGCACCTGCTCCGAGGAGGACATGCAACTGTTCCTCGATACTTCCTACGCCCCGGCCAAGTTGGAGCAAGAATTGCGCGATCCGCTCTCCCGATTCCTGATCCTCGAAGAGGCAGCATTGCCCCTGGGCTACAGCCGTCTGATGGGTGAGAGCACAATTCGTGTTGAACTCGTGCGCTTCTACCTCGTGCAGCAGGCCATCGGCACGGGAGCCGCTCACGTACTGATGACGGCCACTCTCGATCTGGCCAGACAATTGGGTTACAGCGAAATCTATCTGGGCGTGTGGGAGAAAAACTACCGTGCGCAGCGTTTTTATGAGAAGTGGGGATTTCAAAAAACTGGAGAAAAGGTCTTCCCAGTCGGCAACGATCCGCAGATCGACTGGCAGTACGAGCGAACCCTATAACACCCGAACGAATTCCGCCAAAACGGCATAGCGATCTTCATCCTCTTCCAGCCGCAAAACGGGGAATTCCGGATTGAGCGGCTCGAGGCTGATGGCATTGTGGCGCCAATCGTCCTCTTCACACCCTTGTTTGCGGGAGCGGTACACCTTCAGCGTGTAGCGATTCGCGCTTTCGCTGCGATCTTCCACCAACACCCTTTTGCCGTTGCGTGAGCCCCCGCCGAATTGGCGAAACACACACAGTGAGCCCGAAGGCACGAGCGGTTCCATGCTGCGCCCGTAAACTTCGCAGACAAACATGTCCTTGCTCAGCCGCAAATCATCCGGTGCTTCCACCCAGTCGGCAATCGCGTTCGGATCCGCCATCTGCTCGCCAAAACCACCCGCCGCCGAGCGTACCGCATACCGGGGTAAATGGGTCTCGAATGGTTTTACCCGCACCGGCACATGCTGACGATAAAGCTGATGTAAGGTGAATTCCAGAGAACCAGAGGCCACTTCTTCCCGTTCACCCAGCGTCAGAACGTGGGAAAGTGTCCCCTCCAACCACTCCAGCGCTTGGCGCGCCCCCATCTCGCGCGCCATCTGCTGCAAATGACCTTCCATTTGCGCAAGCACTTCGGCGTCTTCCGGCTCAGCCAGCGAATCCCAATCGCGGCGCAATTTCACGGCCAGACGTTCCTGCTCGGCGTCGTACACGATGACTCCCGCCGCTTCCGACATGCGGCCGGGCAGTGCGACTTGTACCATGAGCGCCTGCATTTCCTCAGTACCCAAGCTTATCGTCTAAGGATTGGCCGGATAATAGCCCGACCGATAGCGAACCTTCAAATTCGGAATCGCCGGAACTTCCACCCGAATGCGGCGGAAGCTCTTTCGGTCATCGGTATTGTCGGGCACGTAGCGGATGATGTACTGCGTCGTTACCTCGCCCTGTATGGCCGCCACGGCATTGAACATGCCCTTGGCCAATTCGGCCGCATATTGCCCGGTGCCTACCTTGTAGGCAAAATTGCCTTCGTCAGATGGAGTGGAAAGATAGCCCGATACGTCCTTATACAGACCTTCGAGCGGAAACACCACCCGCCCTCCGGTTTCCTCCGCCAGCCGCATCAGATTCTTTTCGCCCTCGGCTTTGAAACCAAAGGCGACCGTGGACATGCCGAAGATGGTCACCAGATTGCGCTGCGCGAGTTCCACCACTTCTTCGAGTCCCTTTTTCGATGCGGAGTCGTGCCCGTCGCCAATGATTACAATCACGCGCCGCGGCTCAATTGGCTCGCCTCGCACCAGTTTGCGGTTGGTACAAGCGAGATACAGAGCGTCGTACAACGCTGCGCCCCCACCCGGCTTCAACTTGCGGATTTTTTCCTGAATCTTGTCCGGCGCTGAGGTGGTATCGACACTCACTTCCGCCGTTGTGGAATAGGTAATCAGGTAGCCGGAAAACTTCTTCGGGCCTTCCTGCGGCAGCAGGGCCAACACAAGCTCTTCCGCTGCTTCAGCAAACGTCTTCCAATGCAATCGGTTCAGGTTGCTCATGTCCAGCAGGAAGCCTACTACCACAGGCTGTTCCCGCTCCGCATTGAAGTAGGAGATGCGTTGTTCCTTGTTTTCGTCGTAGATACGAAAATCGCTCTGCTTCAAGTCACTGACAAATTTTCCTTTCTCGTCAGTCACCGTCACAGGCACGATGACTTCATTGACGGAAACGGAAAGAGGTGTGTTTGCAGCTTGCTGGGCGGCGAGCGAATTAGAAAAAGGAGCGCCGTTCAGCAACGCCGGTCCCACGAGCATAAAGTGACGGCGTGAAGTCATATCTTTTCGAGACAACTTCTATTGTAACGGCGCTCCGCAAAAAAGGGTTGCGTTATCGTTGCACGCGGCCTGAGCCGCCGCCCTTTACGAGTCCTTCCACTTCTTCGCGCGAGAAGCGATTGAAGTCACCCGGAATGGAATGCTTCAGGCAACTGGCCGCTACAGCAAACTCGAGAGCGTCCTGGGCCGAGGGGAGCGCCAGCAAACCGAAGATGAGCCCGCCCGCAAAACTGTCACCGCCGCCCACCCGATCCACAATGTGCGTGATGTCGTAACGTTTGCTCACCAGAAAATTTCCCTGCTGGTTCAGACAGGCTGACCATCCATTGTGAGAGGCACTGAAGCTCTCCCGCAGCGTAATCGCCACCGTCCGCACGTTCGGGTAGGCCTTCAGCACCCGGTTGCTCAATGCCTCGTATGCCGCGTGGTCCAGCTTGCCGGAATGCACATCCGCCTCGCTCTCAATACCCAGGGCCATCTGGCAGTCTTCCTCGTTGGCAATCACCACGTCGGTATGCTCCACCAGCAACGGCATTACCTCGCTGGCCTTCTTGCCATACTTCCAGAGGTTCTTGCGGAAGTTCAGGTCGCAGGAGACAGTCAAACCTGCAGCCTTGGCCGCACGTACACTCTCCACCGCGAGTTCAGCCGCGCTGGGGCTAATCGCGGGCGTGATGCCAGTGATGTGGAACCAACCCGCCCCCGCAAAAGCCTGCGCAAAGTCAATGGCCCCCGGCTTGGCAATCGCAATGGACGAGCCCTCACGGTCGTACAAAACTTTGGCGCCGCGCTGGTTAGCCCCGGGCTCAACGAAGTAGATGCCAAAGCGGCCCGCCCCGCGCACCACCTGCGAAACATCTACCTGGAAGCGTCGCATCTCTCCCAGAAACGCGTCGGTGATGGCGTTCTTGTCAGGCAGCACCGTCACATAGCGGGCCGGCCAGCCGAAGCCAGCCACGCTAACCGCGACGTTGGCTTCCCCTCCCCCAAATGTCGCCACGAATTGCGGCGACTGCAAAAAGCGTTCCATGCCCGGAGGCGCTAAACGCAGCATGATCTCACCAAAGGTGACGACAGGCTTCATATCTTGACGAACCACTAGCTTAACTCAGGAACACCCAGCCGACGAAACCCACCAGCGTCAAAACCTCACCCACCATCAGCACGTTGCGTATCGAAACAAAGCGTTGCCAGGCGGCGCGCCCTGAATGTTCAGGGAAATTCGTCTGATGCGTGGCCAGTGCTCGCGCCCACGCCGGAGGGGTGGTGAAGGGGAATATGTAAGGGTAATCGAGCCGTTTTGCGTCGTAACCCTGCGGCAGATAAGTCGCAATCTCATCGCGTATGCGACGAAAGGCAATCCGCTCGCGCAGCAGCGTCAACACCACGCCGGTATTCGCGGCCAACAGAAACATCATCCACAGAAATACCCCTTGCGTCTTGTCCAAGGCTCGCTCCTTTCCTGTTCTCACCATTGTCCTTTACCCTGTAAGAGAACCGCTGCTGGCGAGGAATCTGTTCATTTGACCACACCCCACTCCGACGATGCTCTCACCCGCGACTGGCGCAGTCTGGCCGCCTTTGCCCTTGGCGCCTTGATCGCCACTGAGATCGCCCGGCGCCTGATCATCCAACCACCGGCCGCCCAGGGCTGGCAACTGATCTACTGGTTTACTGACCGCGTTTTCTTTGATGGCAAGTGGCTCGTCCTGTTGGCCCTGGCCCTGGCCCCGGTGCGCGAAAGCCTGCCTTTGCGGCTCATGGGCCCCGCGGGCGGCTTCCTCCTCATGGTGGGTTCCTTCCTGCAATTGAGCGACCCCATCTTTCTGCTGCTCGCCGGCTTCGTGGCTGGCTCCATCATCAAGTCCCTGCATCTCGGAGAAGGCCCGCTCCTGCTCCTGGCCGCTGGTGGCTTGATGATCGGCATCCCCATCAATGGCTTCACCGGCCTGATGGCGGCCAAGGCGGGATTCCCTGCCCCCTTGATGAAAAGCCTCTTTGGGTCGGTCGCTGGCGTAGGCTGCGTCTCCATCGCCACTTCTTTTGCCGCACTGTTCCTGCTGGGCCGCCGCCTTTGGCGGCGCCGTCGCAACGCCTAAAGCGCGGTGCCGTTGTTCGGCGCGCCCGGCACCCGCACCCGCAAGAAGTTGGTGCGCTTGTGCATGGGCAGTCTGAGGCGGGAACGAATCAGTTCTAACTCGAAGACTTCTGACGCTTGCGCGAGCAGTTCAAGTCGTTGCGCTCTGGTTAACTTGGGCTTTGATTTCGCGGAGTTTTTTTCAAGGATGTCCATGACCGCCTTGTCTTTGGGGCGTCCCGCCGCTTTCTTGCTCAGGATCACGTCTTCGAGACTGGCCACCAAGAGCTTCTTCCCCTCTATTGCAACAGGAGCTGCCCGGCTTCGCAAGCTGGCCAAGGAACGAATGCCCCCGGCGTCACTCAAGAAGTCCACGTAAAAATCGTCCAGGCCGAAATCCAGCCGGTACATGCTCGAAAGACTTGGGAACGGCTGAGTCAGCTTCACACCCAGACAATCCGCTAGAACTTGCAGCTCTTTTTGGGGTTGACGGGAGTCGCGCGGTAGTAAAAATCGAGGTCCACAGTTGTGACTGGCGCCCCTTGCAGCGAGGCTGCCCCATTACCAATCAGTATGGCTTCAAGCTTGGCTTCATGTAGCGCCGCAGCCATGCGAGCCAGATATCCCGTTGCGTCCATACCTCAACTCAACAGAGGCTTCACCACCCGCCCGTGCACGTCGGTCAGCCGGTAATGGCGTCCCTGGAACTTGAACGTCAGCCGCGTGTGGTCCACCCCCAGAGCATGCATCAGCGTGGCGTGCAGGTCATGCGTATCCACCGGATTCTCCGTAATGTTGTAGGAAAAATCGTCGGTTTCGCCGTATGTCAATCCGCCCTTGAATCCACCCCCGGCCACCCAGGCCGTAAAACAGCGCGGGTGATGATCACGCCCGTAGTTGGTCTCGGTCAGGGTTCCTTGCGAGTACACCGTACGTCCGAATTCCCCCATCCAGATCACCAACGTATCCTTCAGCAAGCCGCGCTGCTTGAGATCCTTCACCAGCGCCGCCGAGGGCTGGTCGGTTTCCTTGCATTGCGCCCGGATTTCTTTGGGCAGGTTCGAATGCTGGTCCCACCCACGATGAAACAACTGTACAAACCGCACCCCGCGCTCCACCAGCCGCCGCGCCAGTATGCAGTTGGCGGCATAGCTGCCCGGCTTGCGGGAATCGGGCCCATAGGACTCAAACGTGGCTTCCGGCTCAGTGGACAAGTCACTCAGTTCCGGCACGCTCGCCTGCATGCGAAACGCCATCTCATACTGCGCGATCCGCGTGGCAATCTCCGGGTCCTGATAGTCGTTCAGCTGCATCTCATTCAACTTCCCGAGATCATCCAGATACCGCCGCCGCGCCTCACGCGAATAGCCGGCCGGGTCTGACAGATACAACACCGGGTCGGTGCCGCCGCGAAACTTCACCCCCGTAAACTTGGTCGGCAGGAAGCCAGAGCCAAAAGAGCGGTCCGCCAGCGCCTGCGTATTGCCCGTCCCCTGGCTCACCATCACCACGTAGGCCGGCAGATTCTGATTCTCACTTCCTAGCCCGTAGGCTACCCAGGCGCCAAAGCTCGGCCGCCCGGCCAACTGGAAGCCCGTTTGGATGAAGGTCACGGCTGGGTCATGGTTGATGGCCTCCGTATGCAGGCTCTTGATGAAGCAAAGGTCGTCGGCACACGACGCCATGTGCGGCACCAGGTCACTGAACCAGGCGCCAGATTGCCCATACTGCGCAAACTGGAAAATCGTGGGCGCGGTGGGGAAGCTTTCCTGAAACGCCGTCATCCCCGTCAAGCGCTGTCCGCGGCGAATCGAATCGGGCAAGTTCTCGCCCCGCCGCTTTGCCAGCGCCGGTTTCCAGTCAAACAAGTCCAACTGGCTGGGCGCCCCGTGCTGAAAGAGCAATATGACATTCTTCGCCCGTGGGGCATGATGCGGCAACCCTGGCAATGCCGGATGCACAGACTTCTGTTCATCCGCGTTCAACAACGAACTCAGCGCCGCCAGACCGATCCCGCCCGCCGACTTCCGGAAAAAATGCCGCCGTGTGGCCAACAGTGGGTGCATCATCTTGCTAGTCCTTTGTCACCGTCTCATCCAGATTCAGCAGCAGACTTCCCAGCGCCATATACGCAGCCTGCTCTGGCTTGGGCAATGCCGGATCAAGCGGCGATTCCCCCTGCTTGAGATACTCCTCCACCCGCTTGCTGTCGGTGGCAAAGTAATCGCGGTGATAGTTCAGGCTGCTGTGCAACACGTCCACTTCCGCCGCGCGCGCCTCGCGGCCCAGCACCAGCTTCACTCCGTAACGAATGCGCTCCCGGTCCTCGCGCCCGCCTTCCTTCAACATACGCCGCCCAATCTGCCGGCCTGCTTCCAGGAAGGTCACATCGTTCATCAGATTCAGCGCCTGCAGCGGCGTATTGGATCTTGACTCTCGCACCACACAGCTCTCCCGCGTGGAAGCATCAAAGTTCACCATCATCGGCGGTGCAATCGTACGCTTCCAGTAGATGTAAAGCGACCGCCGGTACAGGTCTGCTCCCCTATCCTGCACATAGTCCATGTTCTGCATCGATTGCTCTTCCCACAGCCCGGCCGGCTGATAGGGCTTCACACTGGGCCCACCAATCTTCGGCGTCAATAATCCCGCTGCCGCCAGCGCCTGATCGCGAATGGTCTCGGCCGGCAGCCGTAACCGCGGCCCCCGTGCGAGCAACCGGTTCTCGGGGTCGCGTTGGGTCAGCTCCGGAGTCGTCCTTGCGTCCTGTCGGTAAGCGGCGCTGGTCACCATCAGCCGCACCATATGCTTCACATCCCAGCCCGATTCCATGAACTCCACTGCCAACCAGTCCAGCAGTTCCGGATGTGTCGGATACTCGCCCTGACTGCCGAAGTCCTCGGTGGTCTTTACCAGACCCATGCCAAAAAACATCTGCCAGATGCGATTGATGTTTACCCTCGCGGTCAACGGGTTCTCACGCATCACCATCCACTTGGCCAGCCCCAGCCGGTCATTGGCTACTCCGGCGGGCAACCCCGGCAGAAACGCTGGCAACCCAGGCTCCACCTTCTCGCCCGGCTTGTTATATTCACCCCGCAGCAGCACGTGCGTGTCCCGCCGCACTGGGTTCTCGGCCATGATCATCACCGTGGGGAAGCCCCGCTCGTGCGCCTCGCGCGCCTGCTCAAGCTCGATCAGTTTCGCCCACTTCTGTTTCAAGACCGTTGGCGCGGCAGTGCTGTCCAGATAGGCTTCGCGCACCTGACGGGTGTCCGGCTTCAAGTCCCGCAGCAGTTGTCCCTTTGCCAGCAAGAGCAAATCCGCTTCCGGCAGGGTCCGGGCCCAGATCATCACCTCATCGAAACGCCCCTGGAATCGTCGCTCCGGCCCCGCGCCCGCACCAATCCGGAAGGGCTCGGGAAACTCCTTCCCGCCATTGTTGAAGGGCCGGTACAAGTTATCGAGATCCACCTGAAAGTCCACTGGCTTGCCATCCACCCACACCTTTACGCCTTCGGCCATGCGCGAACCCGTGTACCGCAGTCCGATATGCTGCCACGCGCCAGCCTTCAGCACCGTCTCACGGCTTGTCATCCGGATCGCATCGTCGTCATAGTCGCTCGTGAAATGCAGGTACAGCTTGCCCTGCCGCGCCTCCATACCGAAGCCGCGCCCGCGCGGCCGGTCATTCGATCGCGAAACCAGCGACCCATCCGGCACGCGGTCCGCCTGCACCCAGAAACTCATCGTGAAGCGATCTTCGATATCAAAATTCGCCGCCTGAAAACCCGCGTCCAGCCAGGTCTTCCCATCCAGTTCCACCGCCTGGCCAATTCTGCCCGGCACGAACTTCACCATCCCGCCATTGGCCCGCGTCCCCTCCGGCTCGTCCAACGGCAGTCGCCGCTTCAGATCAAATTCGGGATACCAGTACTGCATCGACTCCCGCGGTAGTCCCGCGTGCCAGGCCTTTACTTTCGCCGGCTCCGGTTGAATGCTCTTTCGCGTCTGCTCAATCTCATGCACCAATTGCGTCAGCTTCGCTTGCTGCACCTCAGTGGGGTAAGGCACCATCGGCGGCGAATTGCCATACTTCATGGCGCGCCCCTGCTCCGGCACGTTGTTGAAGTACGCATAGAACTGATACATCTCCTTCTGCGTCAGCGGATCGTACTTGTGGTTGTGGCAGCGGGCGCACCCGAAGGTCAACCCCAGGAACACCGCGCTGTTCGTCTCCACGCGGTCAATCACATACTCCACGTTGTACTCTTCCGCCACAATCCCCAACTCGGTATTGGCTCGATGATTCCGTTGAAATCCTGTAGCTACCTTTTGCTCTAAAGTCGCATTCGGCAACAGGTCGCCGGCAATCTGCTCCACCACAAACTGGTCAAAGGGCTTGTTCCGGTTGAAGCTGTCGATCACATAGTCCCGCCACCGCCACATCACCCGTTCGCCGTCATACTGATACCCGTTCGTATCCGCGTAGCGCGCATTGTCCAGCCACCGCATCGCCATGCGCTCGCCATACCGCGGACTCTGCAACAGGCGCTCCACCAGCCGCTCATAGGCATCCGCTCGCCCATCCTTCAGGAAGGCATCCACCTCCGCCGGCGTTGGCGGCAACCCGGTCAGGTCCAGCGTCACTCGCCGGATCAGCCTGTCCCGCGACGCTTCCTGCTTCGGCGTCAAGCCTTCCCGCTCCAGCCGCTCGAGCACAAAACGGTCAATCCCATTGCGGGCCCAACCCAGCTGCTTCGCCTCCGGCAACTCAGGCCGCTTGGCCGGGATGAAACTCCAGTGTTTCTGCCAGGGCGCCCCTGCTTCAATCCACTTCGCCAGCAGGTTCCGTTCCTCAGCGCTGATGCTGTGGCCGGTGAAGACCGGCGGCATTTTCTTGGCCTTGGACGGTGAATCAATCCGCCGCATGATTTCACTCGCCGCCACATCCCCTGGCACAATCGCCCGCCGCCCACCCAGGTCGGCCTTGGCCATTTCCTCCACATCCAGCCGCAGCGGAATGTTCTTGTTCTTGGCGTCTGCCCCATGACAGGCCAGACACTTGTCGGAAAGAATCGGGCGGATGTCCCGGTTGAACTCAATCGCTCGCTCCGCCAACAGGGCGGTCCCCGCGAGAACCAGACAGCTAAGAGTTCTTAACATTTGCCTTCATTTTATATGCTGTTCCCATGCGCCGCCGCACCTTTCTCAGTGGCTTTCTTGCCCCGCCGCCGAGGCCCAACATCCTCTTTCTTCTCACCGATGACCAGCGCGGCGACCTCCTCAGTTGTGCCGGCCACCCCATCCTCAAGACCCCCAACATCGATCGCATCGCCGCCGCCGGCACCCGCTTTCTGAACAACTTCTGCTCCACCGCCATTTGCTGCACCAGCCGCGCCACCATCCTCACCGGCCTGCACGAGAAGAGCCACCGCATCAGCAATTTTCAAACTCCCCTCAGTCCCGCCTTGCGCTCGCTCAGCTATCCGGAACTCCTCCGTCGCGCCGGCTACCGCACCGGCTTTGTCGGCAAGTACGGCGTCGGTGGCAATGGCGCCCCCAAAGACGACTTCGACGTTTCTTTTGGCGACCCCGGCCCGGAACGTCCCGGCCAGTCCCGCGAGTTGGGCCGTCAGGCCATGTCCTTTCTCCAATCAAGCAAGCCGGACCAACCCTTCTGCCTCAGCGTCAGCTTCCGTGCCCCCCACGCTCGCGACAACGACCCCAAACAATATCTCTACGACCCCGAAGAAGCACACCTCTTTCGCGACATCACCATCCCCGTCCCGCCCAAGGCCCGTCTCGAATACTTCGAGCGTCTTCCCCCCTTCGTGCAGGAAAGCGAGAGCCGCGTCCGCTACAAGTGGCGCTTCACCACACCCGAACATTACCAGGAAAGCGTCAAGAGCTACTTCCGCCTGATCGCCGGCGTCGATGCCGTCGTGGGCCAGATCCTCAACACCCTCGAATCCACCGGCCAGGCCGCCAACACCGTCATCGTCTTCAGTTCCGACAACGGTTACTTCCTGGGCGAACGTGGCCTGGCCGACAAGTGGTATCTCTACGAGGAATCCATCCGCACTCCCCTCCTCATTGCGGACCCCCGCCTGCCCGCCTCACTCCGCGGCCGCACCCGCAAGGAGATGTCCCTCAATCTCGACCTCTCTCCCACCTTCCTCCGCCTCGCCGGTCTTGACGTTCCCCCTTCCGTTCAGGGCCGGGACCTCATGCCCCTCGTCCGCGGCGAATCCCCCCGCTGGCGCCGCGAATGGTTTTACTCGCACCTCTTCCCCGGCGTGCCGCCCCGCGTTGTCATCCCCCGCAGCGAAGGCATTCGCACCGAAAAGCACAAGTATCTCCGCTGGATCGACGCCCAACCCGCCCGTGAGGAGGTTTACGATCTCAACCGCGACCCCGAAGAACTCTCCCCCGTACCTTCCGGCCGCCTGCACCAGCAGTTGCGCCGCCGCTGGGAAACCTGGAATCAGGCCCTCACCGCCTGGCAACCCGACCAACCCTGGCAAGACCCGCAATGAGAACCTATTAGCAGGATGACTCAAAAAACGATCCTGATCGTCGGCGGCGGTTTTGCCGGTGTCGCCTGCGGCAAGACCCTCCGCCGCCTCCTGGCCGAGCCTGAAGCCCGCATCGTTCTCTTCAGCGAAGAGAACTACATGACCTTTCAGCCCCTCCTCGCGGAAGTCGCCGGCAGTTCCATTCTGCCAGAGGCTGCCGCCACCCCTCTACGCGTCGCATTACCTGGCATCGAGTGCCGCCGCGAAAAGGTCCTTGCCGTTGATCTCATGGCCAACGAGATCGAATACGAAGCCTACGATGGCGCCAAGCGCCGCCTCCATTACGACCAGATCATTCTGGCTTGCGGCAGCGGCATCAACCTCAGCGCCGTCCCCGGCATGGCCGATCACGCAATGCCTTTCCGCACCGTTGCCGACGCTGTCGCCCTGCGCAGCCAGATCTCGCAGAAACTGGAGCAGGCCGCCGTTGAGCCCGACCCCGAACGCCGCAAATACTTCCTCACCTTCGCCGTCATCGGCGGCGGCTTCTCTGGCGTCGAAGTCGCCGGCGAAGTCAACGACCTCCTGCATGCCGCCAAGAAGTTCTACCCCACCATTCGCCCCGAAGAATCCCGCGTCATTCTCATCCACAGCCGCGATCAGTTGCTCCCCGAAGTCTCGCCCTCCCTGCGCGAATTCACGCGCGAAAAGATGGAAGCCAACGGCGTCGAAGTCATCCTCAACCAGCGCGTGAAACTGGTCACCGCCGAAGGAGTCAAGCTCAACGATGGCCGCCACCTCCGCGCCGCCACCGTCGTGGGCACCACCGGCACCGCGCCGCATCCATTCGTCGAGAAGATGGATGCCCCCAAGGACCGCGGCAAGTTCAAGACCCAACCCGACATGCGCCTCGAAGGTTACACCAACGCCTGGGCCATCGGCGACTGCGCCTGCATCCAGAACGCCTTCGACAATCAAACTTCCCCGCCCACCGGACAGTTCGCCGAGCGCCATGGCAAGCAGTGCGCCGCCAATATCGCCGCGGTCCTGCGCGGTCAACCCACCAAGCCCTTTTCCTTCCGCCCCCTCGGCATGCTCTGCGCCATCGGTGGCCACAGTGCCGTCGCCGAAATGTTCGGCTTCAAACTCTCAGGCTTTTTCACCTGGTGGATGTGGCGCACCGTCTACCTCATGAAGCTCCCCAGCTTCTCCCGCAAGGTCAAAGTCGCCATGGACTGGACCTGGGAACTCCTCTTCAGCCGCGATATCACCGGCGTCAAGATCGACACCACCAACCGTATCCAGGATGCATATTTTGCCTCCGGCTCTTTCGTGTTCCGCAAGGGAGATCCCGCCACTGACTTCTATGTCATCGAGAAAGGCCAGGTCGAAGTCCTGCGTTCCCTGAATGGCAATGCCCAGGAGGAAGTCGTCGCGGTAATGGGCCCGGGTGACTTCTTCGGTGAAATGGCGCTGGTCGAAGATCGTCCCCGCGGCGCCAGCGTTCGCGCCCGTACAGACGTCGAAGTCACTGTCATCGGCAAAGGCATGTTCGCCCGCATGTCCAGCGTCCTGGCGCCCCTCGCCAATCAGGTGAAGGAAATCATCCGCAAGCGCCGCAGCTTCCGGGAACGTCTGCCCCGCACCAGCGAAATACTCGCTCAGACCACCATGCCCGAATGCGTCGAGCCCCTCCTTTGCGAACCCCTCACCGAACGCTGCACCTTCGCCAAAGCCATCGGCCAGTTTGAACGCGAACGCGCCGACTTCTATTGCGTCATCAACGACGCGGGCCAGCTCAAGGGCATTCTTACGCGCACCGACCTTCTCAGCGCCATCGAGCGCGTCGCCCAGCTACCCGAAGATCAACGCGGCGCGGTTGTTGTTGGCGAACTCATGACGCCCAACCCTCTTTGGGTCAGCCTCCAGGATTCCCCCTTGATGGTGGCCGAAATGATGCGCGAACGCAGCCTCAAGCGCCTGCCGGTGGTCTATTCACCAGATGACATGCGCGTCGCGGGCTTCGTTCGTCTTGAAGTACTCATGGCCCTCGTGCTGCGCAAGCTCGAAGGCATGGCGGCCAGCAGCTAGCTCTGCACCTCTTCCTTCACGGGGTCCCAGCGTAAGGTCTTGCCCAACCGGTAGCTGTCTACCGCCATACGGCAGGCAATCGACACACGATAACCCACATCAAACGGGCAGTTCGTTTCCGCTCCGCTCCGTATGCAGTCGAAGAAGTTCTTCATGTGCGCCCCACGCACGTTCGGCGTCGTCCCGGTCTCCTCGGCCTCATTGGGCTGGTTCACCTTCTGCGGCGTATACTTCACGGCCCGCCCGTCCTTGAACAGCGTGCCATCGGTTCCCAGCACCGCCTCGCTCGCCCCGAGATGATCGTTTCCGAAGCCCGAGTTCCACGCAAACAGCATCTCCTCCGGGTGCTCCATCGCCACACTCATGGTGTCCGGCACTTCCCGGCCATCCTTCCACAGGTACAAGCCACCACGCATCGTCACCGCCGTCGGTATCTTTAAATCCAGCAGCTTGTACCAGAAGCTCAACTGGTGGCACATGTTCTCATACACGTTGCCGCCCGAAAACTCCCAGAAAAAGCGCCAGTTGATATACCGGTTCGCATCAAATGGTTCGTCCGCGTTCTCGCCCAGGAAGCTCTTCCACAGAATGTTCTCGGGGTTCATGTCCGGCTTCACCGGCCTTGACCACTGCGGCTTGCCATGCTGCGTATTGCGAAACATGTTGGCATTCACCATCGTGATCTTGCCCATCTTCTTGTTCCGCAACATGGCCGCCGCATCCGCTGCCTGTCCAAAGCTCAGGCTCTGATGCCCAATCTGCACCGTCAACTTCGGCTTCCCTTGCCGTGCCACCCGCATACGCTTGGCATGATCCACCGTGAAGGCCATCGTCTTTTCCTGGTAGCAGTGCTTCCCTGCCCCCAACGTGGCCACGAAGTGCTCACAGTGCAGATGCTGCGGCGTCGCGATCAACACTGCATCGATATCCTTTTCATCCAGCAGCCGCCGGTAATCCATGGCCGTTTTTACACCCGGCGCAATGGCTTCCACTTCACGCAACCGCGCCGTATAGATGTCCGTCGCGTAACCCAGTTCCACATTGGGCTGGGCCAGGGCCTCCTTCAGAATTTCCTGCCCGCGCGCTCCCGGGCCGATAATTCCAATGCGTATCCGGTCGTTGGCGCCAATCGTCCGCTGCGCCGCCAGCGCGCTCATGCTGCCGCTGGCCAGAAAGGTCCTTCTCGTTGCCATCTCTCTCCTTAAATCCTCAGGCGAAGTACATCCCGCCATTCACTTCGATCGTCTGCCCGTAGATGTAGGCAGCTTGGTCCGTGCACAGGTAATAGATCACGTCGGCCGTCTCTTCACTCGTGCCCAGCCGGCCAGCCGGAGTGGCCGCCTTGAAGTTCTCCAGCATCTGTGGCGTCGAAAACACTTCGTGAAAATGGGTCTCAGTCACCCCGGGCGCCACGCAGTTCACATGGATCCCGCTGGCCGAAAATTCCTTGGCCATCGCCTTGCTCAACGCCGACACTGCTCCTTTGCAGGTAGCGTAAGCCGCGGCCCCCGGCCCTCCCCCATTCCGTCCAGCAATCGACCCCACGTTCACAATGTGCCCGGCCCCCTTGGCCAACATTCCCGGCGCCACCGCCTGCGTTATGTAGAACACGCTCGATAGATTCAGCATCACCGTCGCTTCCCAATGCGCGGCTGGCATATCCGGAATCTTGTGCCGTCCAATCAACGACCCCGCGTTGTTGATCAGCACATCCACCTCACGCCCTTTCAACTGCGCCGTGAACGCCTCCACGCCAGCAAGCGTAGTCAGATCAGCCTGCAGCAATTCCGTCTTGGCTCCATGGGTCTGCGCCTGCGCGGCCACTACTTCGGCCCCCGCTCGATCACTCGAGTAGTGCAGCAACAAATGAGCAGGCTCTTTGGCAAACAGCAAGGCCGTGGCGGCGCCAATGCCTTTGCTGGCGCCGGTAATCAGGACAGTTCGCATTCCTGCTAGTGTATCCGCTAGTGCAGTTGAAGACATTGGAAAGAGTTCTCTCCAAGGCCGGTCTCGGTTCCCGCACCGATGCCCGCCAGTGGATCCATGCCCGCCGCGTCAAGGTGAACGGCCGCATCATCGAAAATCCCGAGCACTGGCTCGACTTCACCCGCGACCGTGTCGAACTCGATGGCAAACCCGTTAAA
>VFQU01001122.1_pt1 | contig 17467 bp, 20 predicted proteins | sample 3512311 | NCBI WGS metagenome assembly VFQU01 (sample SAMN10412377, study PRJNA504923) | tailings metagenome | isolation source: Relicate 3 Philex TSF3 active mining site | place: Philippines: Tuba, Benguet | collected 2017-08-29
ATGCGGTGGTTCACGCCGCCACCGGTCTTCACCGCGACCTTCTGCGCCAGGCGCAGGCCGGGCAGCGTCTTGCGGGTGTCCACAATGGCCGCACGCGTGCCGGCCACCGCCGCCACGTAGGTCGCCGTCTGCGTGGCCACGGCCGAGAGCAGTTGCAGGAAGTTCAGCGCCGTGCGCTCGGCCGTCAGCAGCGGTTGCGCGCGGCCTTCGATGGTGAGCACGGTCTGGTCGGGGGCGCAGCGCGCGCCTTCGGCCACGTGCCAGGTCAGCGTGGCCTGTGGATCGAGCGCGCGCACCGCCGCATTGACCCAGGGCGTGCCGCAGATGACGGCGCTTTCGCGCGCGAGGATGCGCGCGCGCGCCGGCCGCTGCGCATCGACCAGCGCGGCGGTCAGGTCGCCCGTGGCGACGTCTTCGGCCAGTGCGCGCGCCACATCCTGCGCGGCCAGCGCATCGAGGTCGGCGGCGGTGAATTCGGAGAGGTGTTTCATCGTGGGGAAAGGCGGCGGAATGGCACTGCGCGGGGGCCGCACTCCAATGGTGCGATGCACTATAGTCCCGCATTCTCGTTCACCGCCCGGCCTGCGCCGGTCTCCGACATGAGCAACCCCACCTCCGCCACGCCCTACGGCACGCTGCCGGCCGCCTCGCCGCTGCCTGCGCGCAAACCCGTGAGCCTGCCGCGACTGGCCGAGCTGCGCGAGCGCGGCGAGAAGATCACCATGCTCACCGCTTACGACGCCACCTTCGCCGCGGTGGCCGACGCGGCGGGCGTCGAAACCATCCTCGTCGGCGACTCGCTGGGCATGGTCTGCCAGGGCCTGGCCAGCACCGCCGGCGTCACGCTGGAGACCATGGCCTACCACGTGGAAAGCGTGGCGCGCGGCCTGCGCCGCGTGCAGGGCACGGCCTGGCTGCTGGGCGACCTGCCCTTCGGCAGTTACCACGAATCGAAAGAGCAGGCCATGCGCAGCGCGGCGCAGCTCGTGCACGCGGGCGCGCACATGATCAAGCTCGAAGGCGGCGGCTGGACGGCCGACACCGTGCGCTTCCTCGTCGAGCGCGGCATCCCGGTCTGCGCGCACCTCGGCCTCACGCCGCAAACCGTGCACGCGCTCGGTGGCTACCGCGTGCAGGGCCGCGACGACCAGGCCGCGCTCACGCTCAAGCGCCACGCACTCGAACTGCAGGACGCCGGCGCCACCATGCTGGTGCTCGAAATGGTGCCCGCCGTACTGGCGGCCGAGATCACGCAACAGCTGCCGCGCTGCCACACCATCGGCATCGGCGCCGGCAAGGGCACCGCGGGCCAAGTGCTGGTGATGCACGACATGCTGGGCATCAACCTGGGCAAGAACCCGAAGTTCGTGCGCAACTTCATGGACGGCGCCAGCTCGGTGCGCGAAGCCATGGCCGCCTACGTGGCCGCCGTGAAGGACGGCAGCTTCCCCGACGACACCCTTCACGCCTGGTGAGCATGCAAGTCGTTCACACCATCGCCGACCTGCGCGCGGCGCTGCGGCCCTTCGATTCGCCCGCTCTCGTGCCCACCATGGGCAACCTGCACGCCGGCCACCTGGCCCTGGTGAAGGCCGCCGTGCCGCTGGGCGACGTGACGGTGGCAAGCATCTTCGTCAACCGCCTGCAGTTCGCTCCGCACGAAGACTTCGACACCTATCCGCGCACGCTCGAAGCCGACTGCGAGAAGCTCGCGGCGGCGGGCTGCCATGTGGTGTTTGCGCCGAGCGAGCGCGACATGTACCCCGAGCCGCAGGGCTACAAGGTGCAGCCACCCGCTGAACTGGCCGACATCCTTGAAGGCCACTTCCGCCCTGGCTTCTTCACCGGCGTGTGCACCGTGGTCATGAAGCTGTTCCAGATCGCCTTCGCGGAGGCCAAGGGCAAACGCAGCGCGGTGTTCGGCCAGAAGGACTACCAGCAACTCATGGTGATCCGGCGCATGGTGAAGCAGTTCGCGCTGCCGATCGACATCGTGGCCGGCCCCACCGAGCGGGCGGCCGACGGCTTGGCGCTGAGCTCGCGCAACGGCTACCTGAGCGAGACCGAGCGCGCCGAGGCGGTGCAGCTCTCGCTGGCGCTGCGCGCGCTCGGGCGCGACGCCCTGGCCGCGGCCGACGGGCTGCAACGCCACCTGCCGGCGCTGGAAGAACGCGCGATGCAGGGCCTGGCCGCACGCGGCTGGAAGCCCGACTACCTGACGGTGCGCCGCCGCGACGACTTGCAGCCGCCCCGGGCGGGCGATGCGCTCGTGGTGCTGGGCGCCGCGCGCCTGGGCACCACGCGCCTGATCGACAACCTCGAGGTTTAGGCGCCTTCGTTTTTGGGGTCACGCCCCATCAGGGCCACAACGGCCTGCTCGGGCTGGAGGCGGCCTTCGAGCAAGGCCACCACCGCGTCGGTGATGGGCATGTCCACGCCCAGCCCCTGGGCACGCTGGGCCACGGTGCGCGCGCTGTACACCCCCTCGGCCACGTGGCCCAGCGACGCCACGGCCTGCGCCAGCGTCTGCCCGCGCGCCAGCAACAGGCCCACCTGGCGATTGCGCGACAGATCGCCGGTGGCGGTGAGCACCAGGTCGCCCAGGCCGGAAAGGCCCATGAAGGTGTCAGGCCGCGCGCCCAGCGCCACGCCCAGGCGCGTGATTTCGGCCAGCCCGCGCGTGATCAGCGCGGCGCGCGCGTTCAAACCCAGGCCGAGCCCGTCGCACAGCCCGGTGGCGATCGCCAGCACGTTCTTCACCGCGCCGCCCACCTCCACACCGGCCACGTCGTCGTTGGCGTAGACGCGCAGCGTGGGGCCGTGGAAGGCCGCGACCAGGGCGTCGCGCACGGCCGCGTGGGCGCTCGCGGCCACCAGCGCCGTGGGCTGGCCGCGCGCCACCTCCTGCGCGAAGCTCGGGCCGCTGAGCACGCCGGCCTGCAGCATGGGCGCCACCTCGGCGGCGATTTCATGACCGAGCAGGCCGGGCTGCCGGTCGGACGCGGCGCGTTCGAAGCCCTTGCACAGCCAGGCCACGGGCACGCGCAGCCCGGCCATGGCCACCAGCCATTCGCGCAGCGCGGCCATGGGCGTGGCAATGATCACCAGGTCGGCTTCGGCGGCGAGCGCCAGCGCGTCGCCGCCGGCCACGCGCAGTGATTCGGGCAACGCCAGGCCAGGCAGGTAGCGGGCGTTCTCGCGGTGCTGGGCGATCTCGCGTGCCTGCGCGGCGTCTCGGGCCCAGAGCGTCACGCGCGCCGTGCCATGGCGGGCGGCGCCGATGGCCAGCGCCGTGCCCCAGGCGCCGGCACCCAGCACCAGGGTGCGCGGGTCGGGCGCGGGTGTCATGGGACGCTGATCAGGTGATGATGCGCGGCGCGTCGGCGCTGTCTTGCGCCTGTTGCTGGTCGTACATCGCCTGGAAGTTGATCTCGGCCAGGTGCACCGGCGGAAAACCACCGCGCTGGATGATGTCGGCCACGTTGCCGCGCAGGTAGGGGTAGACGATCTGCGGGCAGGCGATGCCCATGATCGGGCCCATCTGGTCCTGCGGCAGGTTGCGGATCTCGAAAATGCCGGCCTGTTTGCACTCGACCAGGAACACGGTGCGGTCCTTGATCTTGGTGGTCACGGTGGCGGTCACACGCACCTCGAACACGCCGTCGGCCACTGGCTGCGCGTCCACCCCGAGCTGGATGTCCACCGTGGGCTGCTCCTGCTCGAGCAGGATGGCCGGCGAATTGGGCTGCTCCAGCGACGCCTCCTTGAGGTAGATGCGTTGGATCTGGAAGACGGGGGTGTCGTTGTCGGCCATGGTGTGTCTCGGGTGGCAGGAATGAGAAAGCCCGCTGGGGTCGTTCCCTCAGCGGGCACAGCGGCGGATTATGTCAGCCGCGAATGGCGCGCCGGCGTCAGGCCGGCTGCAGCAGGGCCTGCAGGCCGCCGCGGGCGTCCAGCGCGTGCAGGTCGTCGCAGCCCCCCACGTGCGTGTCGCCGATGAAAATCTGCGGGACGCTGGTGCGCCCGGCAAGACGCGCCATGTGGGCGCGCACTTCGGGTTTGCCGTCGACCACGATTTCCTCGTAGTCGGTGACACCGCGGGCCTGCAGCAAGGCCTTGGCGCGGTGGCAATACGGGCAGTAGTCGCTGGAGTAGACGGTGACTTTGGGGAGCATGCGGGCGTGCCTGGCGAAAACCGAAGCCGCAATGATCAGGCTTTCTCGACCGGCAGGTTGGCGGTGCGCCAGGCACCCATGCCACCCGTCAGGGATTGCGCCTTCTCGTAGCCCAGCTTCTTCGCGACCGCGACGGCACGGTTCGCGCCGGCCCCATTGGGGCAGACGAAGATCAGCACCGCGGCCTTGTTCTTCACGGTGGTCGGCAGTTTGGCCTCGAGCTCGGCCAGAGGCAGGTTCTTCGCGCCGATGATGTGCCCGGCCTCGAAGGCCTTGGCGTCGGAGACGTCGATCACGACCGCTTTCTCGCGGTTCATGAGTGTGACGGCGTCGTTGGCGTTGAGCGTGCCCGTGCGGCCACCGGCCTTGACGGCGGGCCACACCAGCATGGCCCCCGAGGCAAATGCCACGGCGATCAGGATCCAGTTGTCGATGAAGAAGCTCACGGTTGTCCCTCGGGGAATCAGCAAAGCCCGGGATTTTAGAATGCCGGGCTTTGCTGCCCTTCTTTCACCCCAGCCCCACCGCGCCATGCACAAGCTCGTCCTGATCCGCCACGGCGAATCCACCTGGAACCTCGAAAACCGCTTCACCGGCTGGACCGACGTGGAGCTCACCCCCACGGGCGTGGCACAGGCACAAGAGGCCGGCCGCCTCCTCAAGGCCGAGGGCTACGACTTCGACATTGCCTACACCAGCGTGCTCAAGCGGGCGATCCACACCCTGTGGCACGTGCTCGACGGCATGGACCGCACCTGGCTGCCAGTGGTGAAGAACTGGCGTCTGAACGAACGCCACTACGGCGCTCTGCAAGGCTTGAACAAGGCCGACATGGCCGCCAAGTACGGTGACCAGCAGGTGCTGGTCTGGCGCCGCAGCTACGACACGCCGCCGCCGGCACTGGAACCGACCGACCCGCGCAGCGAGCGCAGCGACCGCCGTTACGCCCGCCTCAAGCCCGAGGAGGTGCCGCTGACCGAGTGCCTGAAAGACACCGTGGCGCGCGTGATGCCGTTCTGGACCGAGGCGCTGGCACCGGCCATCCAGTCGGGCAAACGCGTGGTGGTCGCGGCGCACGGCAACAGCATCCGCGCCCTGGTGAAGTACCTCGACGGCATCTCCGACGCCGACATCGTGGGCCTGAACATCCCCAACGGCATTCCCCTGGTGTACGAGCTGGACGCGCAGCTCAAGCCCATCCGCCACTACTACCTGGGCGACGCCGAAGCCGCTGCCCGCGCGGCGGCGGCGGTGGCCGCCCAGGGCAAGGCCTGATCACGCGGCGGAGACGAACCGCACACCCATCGGGAAAACGAGTCCTTCGGGGCGGGAACCCCCGGGGGCGATACCCCTCCAAGGTGTATATTGGCCCAGCGCACGCCGACGGGTTTGTGCGCGTTCTCCCCGAGGTGCATTCATGACGAAACAGGCTGCTTCCAAGCTCAAGATCGCTGGCTGGGTGGCCATCGGTGCGGTGGCTGGCGCACTCACCACCGTGCAGTTGCAGGCGGTCGCCCGCAACACGCTCGCGCCCCTTCCGCTCGAGGAGCTGCAACAGCTCGCCGCGGTGTTCGGCATGGTCAAGACCGACTACGTCGAGCCGGTGGACGAGAAGAAGCTGATCTCTGACGCCATCACCGGCATGGTGGCCAGCCTCGACCCGCACTCGCAGTACTTCGACAAAAAGTCGTTCAAGGAATTCCGCGAGGGCACCAGCGGCCGCTTCGTGGGCGTGGGCATCGAGATCACCATGGAAGACGGTCTGGTCAAGGTCGTCTCGCCCATCGAAGACTCGCCCGCCTTCCGCGCCGGCCTCAAGAGCGGCGACCTGATCACCCGCATCGACGACACCGCCGTCAAAGGCCTCAACATCAACGAGGCCGTCAAGCTCATGCGCGGCGAGCCGCGCACCAAGGTGCTGCTGAGCGTGCTGCGCAAGGACGAAGACCGCAGCTTCACCGTCACCATCACCCGCGAAGAGATCAAGACGGTGAGCGTGAAGACGCGCACCATCGAGCCCGGCTACGCCTGGGTGCGCGTGTCGCAGTTCCAGGAACGCACCACCGAAGACTTTGCGCGCAAGCTCGAAGAGCTCTACCGGGCCGACCCCAACATGAAGGGCCTGGTACTCGACCTGCGCAACGACCCGGGTGGTCTGCTTGACGCGGCGGTCGCGCTGTCGGCGGTGTTCCTGCCCGAGAACGTCACCGTGGTGTCCACCAACGGCCAGCTGGCCGACAGCAAGTTCACCTACAAGGCCGCACCCCAGCACTACCTGCGCCGCGGTGGCACCGACCCGGTGCGCCGCCTCGCCGAAGCGACCGGCGGCGCCTACAAGCGCATCCCGCTGGTGGTGCTGGTGAACGAAGGCTCGGCCTCGGCCAGCGAGATCGTGGCCGGCGCGCTGCAGGACCACAAACGCGCCACCGTGATGGGCAGCCAGACCTTCGGCAAGGGCTCGGTGCAAACGGTGCGCCCGCTCGGCCCCGACACCGGCCTCAAGCTCACCACCGCGCGCTACTACACGCCCTCGGGCACGTCCATCCAGGGCAAAGGCATCGTGCCCGACGTGATGGTCGACGAAACCGCGGACGGCAACCTGTTCGCCGCGCTGCGCACCCGCGAGGCCGATCTGAGCAACAGCCTGGGCGCAGCACCCCACGGGCCGATGACCGACGCCCAGCGCGACGCCGAGCAGAAGCGCGAAGAAGCCCGCGAGTCCGCCCGCAAGAAGCTCGAAGAGGAAGCACGCAAGAACCCGGGCCAGCGCCTGGTGCCCGAGTTCGGCAGCGAGAAAGACTTCCAGCTGCTGCAGGCGGTGAACCAGCTCAAGGGCCGCCCGGTGATCGTGAGCAAATCGCAGACGGTTCGCACCGAAGAAAAGAAAGAGAACTGAGCGGCGCGGTGAACGACGCCCAGCTGCTGCGCTACTCGCGCCACATCCTGCTCGACGACATCGGCGTCGAAGGCCAGCAAAAACTCCTCGGTTCGCACGCGCTGATCATTGGCGCGGGCGGGCTGGGCTCGCCGGTGGCGCTCTACCTGGGCAGCGCCGGCGTCGGCCACCTCACGGTGGTCGACGACGACACCGTGGATGAAACCAACCTGCAGCGGCAGATCGCCCACAACCTGGCGCGTGTCGGCCGGCCCAAGGCCGAATCGGTGCGCGAGGCGGTGGCCGCCATCAACCCCGATGTGGTCGTCACCCCCGTGCGGCAACGCGCCGATGCCGCCCTGCTCGATACGCTGGTGCCCACGGCCGACGTGGTGATCGACTGCAGCGACAACTTCGGCACGCGCCACGCCATCAACCGCGCCTGCGTGCGGCACCGCAAGCCGCTGGTGTCGGGCGCCGCCATCCGCATGGACGGCCAGCTCGGCGTATACGACGCGCGCGTGCCCGAGGCACCGTGCTACGCCTGCGTGTTCCCCGAGGACAGCGGCGTGGAAGAAGTGGCCTGCGCCACCATGGGCGTGTTCGCGCCGCTGGTGGGCATCGTGGGCACGCTGCAGGCGGCCGAGGCGCTCAAGCTGCTCGCCGGCCTGGGCTCGCGGCTGGTGGGGCGGCTGCTGATGGTCGAAGGCCGCGATCTCGCCTTCAATGAAATCGCCCTGACGCGCCAGGCGCACTGCCCGGTCTGCGGTTCAGCCCACGGCTGACAGGCCCCTGGGCGGGTTCACACAGGGGCCGTGGCGGCGGCGGAAGTCGCGCGGCAACTCGGCCTGCCCATCCTGGAACACGCCGCGTCGCGCGCGTCGGGCCTCGTCCTCTGCCCCCGTATACGGCCCCCGCCCGCGCCACCGATGCGCCCAGGCCTGCCCACCCTGCACCAGCCAGCGGCCGATGTCGTCGCCCCGATGGTTCAACAGCGCAATGCCGCGCCCGTAGTCGTCGGCCGCGCGTTCAGTCACCCGCACCGTGTCGCCGAGCATTCGGGCGGCCAGCGCGTCGCGTGCGGCCAGCCCGCCGGGTTGGCAGATCTCGGGCGCATCGAGGCCGTCCAGACGCAGCTTGCGCCAGCGCCCGCCGCCCACGGCCTGAACCCACACGGTGTCGCCATCGAAAACCCGTACCACGCGCGCCTCGTAGACCGTGTCGTCGGCCAGCACCGCGCCAGCGCACCCCGCGAGCCAGGCGGTGATCAGCCAGGTGCGCAGCCGGCGGCGCGCGCCCCTCACCCCTTGCGGCCACCCATGACGAGCAGCACCACCCCGAGCGCGATGGCGCCGATGCCGGCCCACACCGGCACGTTGACCGTTTCTTCCTGCTTGACCGAGAGCTCCAGCGGGCCGAGCTTCACGGCATCGGACTCCTTGGTGTAGCTGAAGCTGCCCATCACGAGGCCGATGGCCCCGGCGGCGATGAGCACCACACCGATCACTTTGGCGAGATTCATGGCTTGTCTCCTGAAGGAAGAAAGCCGGATGATGCCTGAGGCCCGCGCCGCACCTGGCGGCCACCCGGGCCGGTGCCAGAATGCGGCCACACACGCCACGGAGGGGCACATGAACACGCACACACACAACGCTCGCCGCGGGGCATGCCATGGCGGCTGAAGCGGGCGGATCGGATCTGGTGGCGGTGGTTTCGCTGCTGGGCGCCGCCGTGGTGGCGGTGCCCCTCTTCAAGCGCCTGGGCCTGGGTTCTGTGCTCGGCTACCTGGCCGCGGGCCTGGCCATCGGGCCTTTCGGCCTGGGCTGGTTCAGCGATGCACAGACCATCCTGCATGTGGCCGAACTCGGCGTGGTGATGTTCCTCTTCGTGATCGGGCTGGAGATGCGGCCCTCGCACCTGTGGAGCCTGCGCCGCGCGATCTTCGGCCTCGGTTCGCTGCAGGTGGTGGTGTGCGGCGCGCTGCTCACGCTGGTGGGCATTGCGTTCGGTTTTTCCTGGCAAGTCTCGCTCATCAGCGCGATGGGCTTCGTGCTCACCTCCACCGCCATCGTCATGCAGTTGCTCGGCGAGCGCGGCGACATCGCCACGCCGCGTGGTCAGAAGATCGTTGCCATCCTGCTGCTGGAAGACATGCTCATCGTGCCGCTGCTGGCATTGGTGGCCTTCATGTCGCCCGACGCCGGCGCGATCGCTGCCGAAGGTTCGCGCTGGTTGAGCATCGGCGTGGCCATCGGCGCGGTGGCGCTGCTCGTCGCCGCCGGCATCTGGTTGCTCAACCCGCTGTTCCGCGTGCTGGCCAACGCCCACGCGCGCGAGGTGATGACGGCCGCGGCCTTGCTGGTGGTGCTGGGCTCGGCCTTGCTGATGCAGCTCGGCGGCCTGTCGATGGCCATGGGAGCGTTCCTTGCCGGTGTACTGCTCTCCGAATCGACCTTCCGCCACCAGCTGGAGGCCGACATCGAGCCCTTCCGTGGCCTGCTGCTGGGCCTGTTTTTCCTCGCCGTCGGCATGTCGCTCGACCTCAACGTCGTCGCCCGCAACTGGCACCTCATCGTGGCCGGCGTGTTGTCACTGATGGTGGTGAAGGCCCTGTGCATCTACGCCGTGGCCCGCTTCGCGCGCAGTTCACACGCCGACGCGCTGGACCGCGCCGTGCTGATGGCGCAGGGCGGCGAGTTCGCATTCGTGCTGTTTGCGGCCGCGCTCGCCGGCCGCGTGATCGACCCGGTGGTCAACGCCAACATGACCGCCATCGTCGTGCTGTCGATGGCGCTCACGCCGCTGGTGGTGCTGGTGCACCGCCGGCTGGCCCCACCGGTTGTGCCCTCGGCCGAGGGCGCCGAGGCACCCGAGAACCTCACGGGCTCGGTGCTCATCATCGGCTTCGGCCGCGTCGGGCAGATCGTGAGCCAGCACCTGCTGCTGCTGGGCGCCGAGATCACCCTGATCGACCGCAACCCGCAACTGTCCCGGGTGGCCGAGGAATTCGGCTTCAAGGTCTACTTCGGCGACGGCACACGCATGGACGTGCTGCACGCGGCCGGCGCGCACCACGCGCGCGCCATCGTGGTTTGTGTCGACGACGAGGAGGCCGCCACTCGCATCGTGGAACATCTCAAGGCCGAGTGCCTGCAGGCGCGTGTGGTGGTGCGTTCGCGCGACCGCGAACACGCGCTCGCCCTGGCTCGCCTGGGCGCCGACGTGCATGTGCGCGAGACCTTCGAGTCGGCCATGGTGATGGGGCGCGAGGCCAGTCTGGCGCTGGGCGTGGAACCCGAAGCCGCCGACGCGATTGCCGCCGACGTCCGCCGCCGCGACGCCGAGCGCATGGCGCTGGAGCTGGTGGGTGGCCTCGGCGCCGGCCGCACGATGATGGTGGGCAACCTGCGCCCGCGCGAGCACGCGGCCCCGATGTCAGCGAACCAGGGTCAGGACCCGGCCTGATCGGCCGCCACCACGCCGACAGCTACCCCGCCGGCAGCCAGACCGCCGGCGCCACCTCCGCCGCCCCCGCCACCAGCGGCACCTCCCCCACCCCCACCGCCGCGGCCACCACCTTCGCCATCGCCGCGTCCACGACCCCCACCGCTGCGGCCCGGGCCCGAGCGCGGGATGGCGAGCGACGGGGGGATCGGGTCGAGCCCAAGTTGTCGCCGCAGGTCGGCACGAAGCTCTTCCACCAGCGGCTGGCAGTCGGGCGCTTCACCGCGCTGCAGGGCGGCCAGGCAGGCCGCGGCCAGTTCCACCTGCGGCAGCGAACCGAACAGCACCAGTTCGGCCAGCGTCTCCTCGATCTGCGCGCCGTTCTCGGCCGTGGCCGGCGTGAACGAGCCCGCGAGCGCGCGGTAAGCCGCCACCAGCGATTTCAGCCGCTCGGTCTCCTGCCGGTTCTCGCGCTGGCGCCGCTGCTGCACGCGCTGCATCACCACCACGCGGATGGCGAGCAGCACGATGGCCACGACCATCGAGGCCATGAGCGTGAGCGAGAGCGGGCCGAGGTTGGCGAGGTTCATGTCAGCGGTAGCGGGCGGCGGTGATGAACTGGTTGAAGGTTTCGCACCACACGATGACCGTGGTGAAGCGCTGCGGTTCCACCCCCGGGGGCAGCTCGACGATGAAGTTCTCGAAGGTCTTCACATCGCCCACGCGCTGCATCTTTGGTTTCAGGCGCGCGAAGTCGGCCTCGGTCTCGACGAACTCGGGCGAGAGGTAGAGCTTGTAGTCGGGCCCCGGGGCCAGGCGCCCCTGCAGCACCACGCGCTCGGGCCCCACGCTCACCGTGCCCTCGCCCCAGTGCAGCGCGTCGCTGTCCTTCAGGTCGCGGCGGAAGGTGCCGGTGAAGCCAGCCCCTTGCGCGGCGCTGGCCACGGCCTGCGCGTCGGGCGCGGGCGGCGCGATCAACAGCGGCAGCGTGTAGATGCCGGCGGCAAAGCCGATGGCCAGGAACAGGCCATGGGAGATGAGCAGCAGGATGGCGCGTCGCATGGTGGGTCTCCGGGGGGTGTCACCGTGCGTCGCGTGGGCGGGCCGGGCCTTACAGGCGCGCGGCCAGCCCGCGCAGGCTGGCCACCGTGAGCAGCACCGCCTGGGCCGCCTCGGTGCCTTTGGCCCCGAAGTGCTGCTGCAGGAACTTGCGGTGCTCCACGTGTTCGTGGAAGTGGTGCGGCGCCTGCACCGCGCAGATCACGGGCACGCCGGTGCGCAGCTGCACGTCCATGAGCGCCTGCACCACGGTGCTGGCGACGAAATCGTGCCGGTACACGCCGCCGTCGACCACCAGCGCGCTGCCCACCACCGCGGCGTAGCGGCCCGACTGCGCCAGGCGCTGCACGTGCAGCGGGATCTCGAAGGCGCCCGCGACGTCGACCACGTCGATCGCCTCGGGGCCGAAGCCGGCGCGCGCCATCTCGGCGAAGAACGCGTCGCGCGAGCGCTGCACGATGTCGGCGTGCCAGGACGCTTCGACGAAGGCAAAGCGCAGCTCGCGCGGCAGCTGGGGCAGTTCGGTGGGTTGCGGGGCTTCTTGGGGCATGGCGGGCATTGTAGGAATCAGGCGCTCACGATCCAGCCTTCGAGCGGATCGAAGGCGGGCAGGCCCCAGCGCGGGTGGCCGGCTTCATGGCGGTGCAGCGCCCAGGCGGCCTGCAGCAGGCACAACACGGCGTCGAGGCGGTCGCCGCTGGCGTCGTCGGCCAGTGCGTCGCGCTGGGCGTGACTCAGCTTCAAGCGCAGGCCCGCGGCCTGCAGCAGCGGCGCCTGGCCGTTCTCCAGCGCGTTGATCAGCGTCTTGCGCGCGATCAGGCGCTCGGGCGTCTGCTTCGCCTTGTCATCGCTCTTGTAGGACGCACTGCCGAGCACGCTGCGTGCGAGCAGGCCCGGGTAGGCCTCGAGCGCCACGCGCTGCGGGTCGCCCTCATGCAGGCCCGGCAGGTGCACGCCGGCATCCAGCAGGCGCGGCACGCCCGCGTGCAGCATGAAGGCCACGGGCGGGTTGACCCATTTCATGCTCGGGCTGGAGCCGGCGGGACCGTCGGCGGCGCGGTGCGCGAACTTGGCGCCCGCGGGCCGCGCGTCGCAGAAGGCCGCGAAGGTGTCGCGGATGGCCTCGCGCGACAGGCTGCTGTAGTGCGCCATACAGGCCCGCCAGTCGGTGGGCCAGGCCAGCGACTGCACCAGTTCGCGCGGCAGGCCGAAGGGCAGGTCGAAGCCGCCCACCCAAGGGCCGGGCGCGCGCAGCCGCTCGCCCCACGCGGTGAGCGAATCAAAAACCTCGATCGCGTCGAGCACCACGCGGCCGCGGTCGCCGCGGCCCACAGCCAGCGTGACGGGCTTGCGCCGCGAGGGCGCGCTGGTGAAATCGCAACCGAGCAGGGTGAAGCCCATGGGGTTCAGGCGAATGCCAGCGCCGCCACACCGATGGCGATGCACACCGCCCCCACCAGGCGCAACGCGCGGTCGCCTTCGCGCAGCAGGTGCCCGCCAATGAGTGCGGCAAACAGCATGGAGACCTCGCGTGCCGGCGCCACGTGCGACAGCGGCGCGCGCTGCATGGCAAACAGCACCAGCACATAGGCGATGGGGCTGAACACCGCCACGCCGAGTGCGTGCTTCCATTGCAGGCGCCACAGGCGCAGCGCTTCGGCGCGGTCGCGCAGCACCGTGGGCGAAAACAGCACCAACCGCACCAGGTTGCCCATGTAGTCCACGAGGATGGGCGACATCAGCAACACCTTGACCGCGTAACCGTCGACCACCGAGTAGCCCGCGATGAACACGCCCGTGAGGCCGCCGTAGTAGAGACCGCGGTGCACACGCTCGCGCGCGGCCGGGTCGTGCGCGGCGCGCCACAAACCGGGGCCACCGGCGATGAGAAACACACCACCCACCACTGCCGCAATGCCCAGCCCGCCCAGTGCGCTGATCGACTCCCCCAGGAACACCACCGCCACCAGCGCGGTGATCAGCGGGCCGCTACCGCGCGCCAGGGGGTAGACCACGGTGAGGTCGGCGCGCCGGTAACCGCGCAGCAGCGTGACGAAATAGAACACGTGGATGACGCCGCTGGCCACCACGAAAGCCCATTCGGTGGCGCCCCACTGCCCCACCACGCCGCGCGCAAACCACCAGCCCACCGGCGCCCAGACGATGGCGATCAGCACCGAGGAGAAGAAAGCGAAGCGCGCGTCTCCGCCAGCGTGCTTGGCGGCGATGTTCCAGCCGGCGTGGATGAGGCCGGCGAGCAGGATGAGCAGGAAGGCGTCGAGCGGCATGGTGGCGGCGCGACGGCGCCGGCAAGTCCGCTCAGGCGCGGCCGATGATGCTGGCGGTGGCCATCAGCTCTTCGAGCAATGCAAGCGACACGGCGCCCGACACCGCATAGGGGTCGAACTCGGGGCGCTCGGAGTACTTGAGCACGATGGAGGTATTGAGCTTGGCGAGGTTGACCTGGCCCATGGTCCAGCCGCCGAAGCGGCGCTCGCTGATTTCCTGGTAGTGCAGCAGCACCACGTCCTTGTGGCGGGGGTCGGCCACGATGTGGTTGTAGAGCGTGTTCACCGCACTGCGCCCGCCCTCGATGGCCTGCAGGAAGATGCCGCCGCCGTAGCACAGCACGCCCGTGATGCCGTTGGAGGTGTTCTGCTGGCGCGACACATCGAGGATGCCTTCGATGGCCTTCGCGTCCTTGTCGACGGCGCGGCTGACATAGAGCAGGCGAACGAGCATGGTGTGATCGGGAAGGGTTTCAGCGAGGGATGAGGGCGAGGAATTCGCGGCGCAGGTTGGCGTCTTTCAGGAACACGCCGCGCATGACGGAGTTGATCATCTTGCTGTCCATGTCCTTCACGCCGCGCCATGCCATGCAGTAGTGGCTGGCCTCCATCACGATGGCCAGGCCGTCGGGCTGGGTCTTGTCCTGGATCAGGTCGGCCAGCTGGATCACGGCCTCTTCCTGAATTTGCGGGCGGCCCATGATCCATTCGGCCATGCGCGCGTACTTGGACAGGCCGATCACGTTGGTGTGCTCGTTGGGCATGACGCCGATCCACAGCTTGCCGATGACCGGGCAGAAGTGGTGGCTGCAGGCGCTGCGCACGGTGATGGGCCCCACGATCATGAGCTCGTTGAGGTGCTCGGCGTTGGGGAATTCGGTGACCGACGGGCCCTTGACGTAGCGGCCCGCGAACACTTCCTTCATGTACATCTTGGCCACGCGGCGCGCGGTGTCGCCGGTGTTGTGATCGTTCTCGGTGTCGATCACCATGGCCTCGAGCACGCCCTGCATCTTCTGCGTGACTTCGTCGAGCAGCTTCTCGAGCTCACCCGGCTGGATGAACTCGGCGATGTTGTCGTTGGAATGGAAGCGATGGCGCGCGGCCTTGAGCCGCTCGCGGATCTTCACGGAAACAGGCACGCCCTCGTCACCGCCTTGGGCAGGCGAACCCGGGCCTTGGTCAGGGTCGGTCTTCATGAGCATGGGGGATGCTATCACCGGCCCCCTGCCCAGGCACGAATGGGGGCTCAAGACCTCACGCCATCAGGGCCCGCAGGTCGGCCAGGGTGTTCGCCTCGTGCAGCGGTTTGTCCGGGCGCGGGCGCAGCATGCGGGGGAAGCGCAACGCCACCCCGCTCTTGTGGCGCGTGCTGCGTGCGATGCCTTCGAAGGCCAGCTCGAACACCAGCGTGGGCCGCACGCTGCGCACCGGGCCGAACTTCTCCAGCGTGGTCTGGCGGATCACCGCGTCCACGGCCTGGAACTCGGCGTCGGTGAGGCCCGAGTAGGCCTTGGTGAAGGCCACCAATTGCAGGCCGTCGGGGTCGGCTGGTCGGCGCGCGGCGATCGCATCCACCACCGACTGCGCCTCGGCCGCGTCGCGCGGCGGGCGGTTCCAGACGGCGAAGGTGTAGTCGGTGTAGACCGAGGCGCGGCGGCCGTGGCCGGCCTGGGCGTAGATCAGCACACCGTCGACGGTAAGCGGGTCGATCTTCCACTTCCACCACGCCAGGCGCTCGCCCGTGCCGGCGGTGCGCGTGCGGCCCACACCATAGGCGCTGTCGCGGTGCTTGAGCATCAGGCCCTCGACACCGAGTTCGCGCGAATCCGCGCGCTGCGCCGCGAACGCGGCCCAGCCATCGGCCTGCAGCAGCGGCGACAGCGGCAGCCCGCTGCCCTGCGCGAAAGCCTCCAGCGCGGCGCGACGCGCGTGCTGCGGCAGCGGGCGCAGATCGCGGCCCTGGTCTTCCAGCAGGTCGTAAGCGATGTAGCCCACGGGTGCAGCCGCCAGGACCTTGGGGCCCAGGGCCTTGCGGCCGATGCGCTGCTGCAGCACGGCAAACGCCGCCGGCCGGCCGGCGTGCGCACTGCCTGGCAGCGGCCTGCCCTGCGGGTCCCAGGCCAGGATCTCGCCATCCACCACCGTGCCGTCGGGCCAGCCCATGGCCAGTTGCACGAGTTCGGGAAAGCGATCGGTCATCAGCTCTTCACCGCGCGACCACACCCACACCTGCCCGGCACGTTTGACGATCTGGCCGCGAATGCCGTCGAACTTCCATTCGGCCAGCCACTCGTGCGCATCGCCCAGCACCGGCGCGGGCTCGCCCGACAGGGCCTGCGCCAGAAAGAAGGGATAGGGCTGGCTGGGTTCGCGCGCCGTGTCAGCCGTTCCCTCGGCAAGCGGCGCAACGATGGCGCGCCACGCGGGCACAGTGGGCATGCGCTTGCTGTCGGTGAAACCCATCATGCGCGCGGCCACCATCTTGGCGTCGAGCCCCGCGTGCTCGGCGATGGCGCGCTGCACCAGCAGCTTGCTCACGCCCACACGAAAACCGCCGCCCACCAGCTTGACGAGCAGGAAGCGGCCGAGGGGATCGAGCTCGCGCCACCAGGCGGTGAGCGAGGCAGTGATGCTGGCTTCGTCCGCGCCGCGCAGCGGCAGCAGGCGCTGCTGCATCCAGTCGTCCAGGCCGAGTTCGCTGGCGCCATCGGCCGGGCCGGGCAGCACGTGGGCGATGGTTTCGGCCAGGTCGCCCACGGCCTGGTAGCTGGCCTCGAACAACCACTCGGGCAGGCCTGCCGCCTGCATGGCCACGGCCTTGAGTTGCGCGGTGCGCACCAGCTGGCGCGGCTTGCCGCCGGCCAGGAAGTACATGGCCCAGGCGGCGTCGGCCTCGGGCGCCTCGCGCAAGTAGCGCACCAGCGCAGCCACCTTGTCGTTCGTGGCCGTGCTCTCGTCGAGCTCGGCAAACAGCGCCGCGAAGCGTTTCATGCGGCGCTTTCGGCCACGCTCTCCGGCGCATCGCCGTACTCGGTCTCGAAAGACTCGGCCTGCAGGCCTTGCTCCTGCAGGTAGCGCACCAGCACCGGTACGCTGCCGTGCGTGACGATCACGCGCTCGGCGCCGCTGGCGCCGATGGCCGACAGCAGGCCGGGCCAGTCGGCGTGGTCGCTGAGCACGAAGCCGCGGTCCTGCCCGCCGCGGCGGCGCCAGCCGCGGATCTGCATCCAGCCACTCGCGAAGGCGTCGCTGAAATCGCCGAAGCGTTTGATCCATGGCGTGCCGATGGCGCTGCCCGGGCAGAGCACGAGCGCTCGGCGCAGGTCGGCCTTGTCTTGCACATCGCTCACCGCCAGCGTCGGCGGCAGCTCGATGCCCGCGGCGCGGTAGGCCTGGTTGAGCGGCTCGACCGCCCCGTGGCACACGATGGGGCCGATGGTCGCGTCCACCCCGGCCAGGATGCGCTGCGCCTTGCCCAGGCTGTAGCAGCTGAGCACGCTCGCGCGGCCCAGCGCCGCGTTGCGCGCCCACCAGGTGTTGATTTCGGCAAACAGTTCGTGGTCGGGCCGCCAGCGGTAGATCGGCAGGCCGAAGGTCGATTCGGTGATGAAGGTGTCGCAGCG
>VFQU01001123.1_pt1 | contig 17451 bp, 16 predicted proteins | sample 3512311 | NCBI WGS metagenome assembly VFQU01 (sample SAMN10412377, study PRJNA504923) | tailings metagenome | isolation source: Relicate 3 Philex TSF3 active mining site | place: Philippines: Tuba, Benguet | collected 2017-08-29
GGTGGCCCTTGGCCTGGAAGATCTGGTCGCGCTGGATGCGGCCGAACTGGCTGATTGCGCCGTCGACCGGACAGACAAAGGCAGCGTCGGCCAAGGGGCGGGCGCCGGCTTTCAGCGCGCGGGTGAAGAAGGCGTTGAACGTGTCGTAGGCGGTGGGGTCGGGCTCGGCGGCCTCGGCCATGTTCACGCCGTAGCGGGCAATGAAGCGGCGGATGGCCCATTGCGTCAGTGCGCCGGCGCGGGCGCCGGCAAAGGCCCCGGCCAGGCGCGTGAGCGCCAGCTTGGGCAACAGGTATTGAGAACGGACGGCCAACGACATGGGAGCCGGATTGTAGGAGGCCGCCTTGGCACCCTTGGGGGTATGGCGCGGCGGGCACAATGCCCGCCATGAGCCAACCCCTGTTCGAGGTCGCCGACCTCGTCAAGCGCTACGGCGAAGCCACCGTCGTCAACGGCCTGGGCTTCGCCATCCAGCCCGGCGAATGCCTGGGCGTCATCGGGCCCAACGGCGCGGGCAAGACCACCACCATCAAGATGTGCCTGGGCCTGACCGCGCCCGACGCTGGCCGCATCACCGCCTTCGGGTTGGACATGCCACGCGACGCGCTCGCCATCAAGGCGCGGCTGGGCGTGGTGGCGCAGATGGACACGCTGGACCCGGACTTCAACGCCGAGGAGAACCTGCTCGTCTACGGCCGCTACTTCGGCATGAAGGACGCGGCCATCCGCGAGCGCATCCCGAAGTTGCTGGAATTCGCCGCGCTCTCGCACAAGGCCAAGGCACGCCCTGGCGAGCTCTCGGGCGGCATGAAGCGGCGCCTGTCGCTGGCGCGCGCGCTGGTGAACGACCCGCAGCTGCTGATGCTCGACGAGCCCACCACCGGGCTGGACCCGCAGGCCCGCCACCTGATGTGGGAGCGCCTGCAACTGCTGCTGCAACAGGGCAAGAGCATCCTGCTCACCACGCACTTCATGGACGAGGCTGAGCGCCTGTGTTCGCGCCTGCTGGTGCTCGACCACGGCCGCAAGATCGCCGAGGGCCGCCCGCGCGCGCTGATCGCCGAGCACCTGGAACCCGACGTGGTGGAGGTGTATGGCCCGGGCGCGCTCGACATCGCGCAGCGCGAGGAGCACGCGCCGCTGCGCGCGCTGGCCGCGCGCGTGGAGGTGAGCGGCGAGACCGTGTTTCTCTACACCGCGCAAGCACAACCCATCCTGACCGCGCTGGCCAGCAACCACGAGCTGCGCACACTGCACCGGCCGGCCAACCTCGAAGACCTGTTCCTGAAACTCACCGGTCGCCAGATCCGGGAGGACGGCTGATGAGCACCACCACCCTCACCCCTTTGAACCCCTGGTCCGCGCCGCGCCTGTCGTGGCGCTGGTGGCCGGTGTTCCTGCGCAACCTGCTGGTGTGGCGCAAGCTCGCGCTGCCCAGCGTGGTGGCCAACATCGCCGAACCGCTGATCTGGCTGGTCGCCTTCGGCTACGGGCTGGGGGCGCTGGTGGGCACGGTGAACATGGCCGCGCCAGGGGGTGCCGCGGTGGCGGTGCCCTACATCCTGTTCCTGGCCAGCGGCAGCATCTGCATGAGCGCCATGAACGCGGCCACCTTCGAGGCGCTGTACTCGGCCTTCTCGCGCATGCATGTGCAGCGCACGTGGGACGGCATCCTCAACGCGCCCGTGAGCCTGGACGATGTGGTGCTGGCGGAAATGCTGTGGGCCGGGTTCAAGGCCATGTTCACCGTCACGGTGATCCTGCTGGTGATGCTGGGCCTGGGCATCACGCATTCGCCGAAGCTGCTGGTGGCCTGGCCGGTGCTGTGGCTCACCGGCATTGCCTTCTCGTGCATCGCGCTGGTGTTCAACGCCCTGGCCAAGGGCTACGACTTCTTCAGCTACTACTTCACGCTGGTGCTCACGCCCATGATGTTCCTCTCGGGCGTTTTCTTCCCCCGCGAGCAGCTGCCGGGGCCGGTGCTGCTGCTCTCCGATCTGCTGCCGCTCACGCACGCCGTGCAGCTGGTGCGCCCGCTGTTCCTGGACCAGTGGCCCACGAATGCCGCGCTGCACCTGGCGGTGCTGGCCTTCTACGCGGTGGCCGGCTTCTGGCTGGCGCTGGCGCTGACGCGCAAACGCTTCGCCCGCTGAAACTCAGTGAACGGTGGTCAGGCCGGGCTGCGCGTCGACGTAGCTGTCGATGCCGCTGTCCATGAATTCCTCGTCATCGATCGCGGCGTCGAATTCGCGGATGGTGGTGTCGAACAGCTTGGGGATCAGCGGCTTGTCCAGCGGGCGGCAAACGCGGCCACGCAAGCCACGCAGCGGCTGGCTGCGTTCCATGGCACTGATGACGGCCTCGGGGTCGAGCATCATCACGAAGGGGTTGGTGCGGTCGGCGAAGGATTTCATGGTGCGGTCCTGAGATAAGCGGGTGAGACGGAGGGTGTATCGATGGAAACAAACTGTATCGATGCCCCCCGGGCCCGTTAAGTCGGCGCCTCGCCATTCAACGTGTAGGAAATTCCCCGACACGCGTGGGGAATCCCCTCGCAGGCGATTCGTGACGGAAATCACGGCCCGTGCCGCAGAGCCTCCACACTCGACCGCACAACCGCTTCCACGCTCCCCACGTCCTTGAACCGGTTGCGCAGGAAGCTCGCGTGGTTGCCCACACGCGCTGCGGTGCGCTCGATCTCGTCGAGCGCGGCCATGCTGCCCAGGGCCTGCGCGTGTGGCGCCAGCACGCGCAGCGTGGCCAGCACGTCCTCGCGGATGCTGATCTGCTCGCGCGTCTTGGGGTTGACCATCATCCCGTCGAGCCCGAAGCGGCAGGCCTGGAAGCGGTTGTAGGTGTAGACGAGGTAGTCGTCTTCTTCGGGCGGCGGTTCGGTGCGCACCAGCAGGTGGCGGCACAGCGCCTGCAGGTAGCAGGCCAGGCCGGCCGCGCGCTCCACCGTCAGCGGCGTGTCGCACACGCGCAGTTCGATGGTGCCGTACTCGGGCTTGGGCCGGATGTCCCAGTAGAAGTCCTTCATGGACTTGACCACGCCCGTGCTCTCCATCTTGGTGAAGTACACGTTGGCGAATTCTTCCCAGCTCAGCATGAAGGGCGCGCGCCCGCTCAGGGGGAAGGCAAACACCGAATTCAGGCGCGCCGAATCGAACAGCGTGTCCACCCCCTGCGAGAACGGCGACGAGGCGGAGAGTGCGATGAAGTGCGGCACGTAGCGGTTGAGCGAGTGCAGCAGGAACAGCGCCTCGTCGGGCGAACTGCAGCCGATGTGCACGTGCTGGCCGAACACCGTGAACTGCTTGGCCAGGTAGCCATACAGGCCCGAGAGCTGGTGAAAGCGCGGCTTGGAAAAGATGCGCTGTTCGAACCAACGCTGGAACGGGTGGGTGCCGCCCCCGGCGAGTTCGATGTTGAGGCGGTCGCCCGCGGTCACCAGCGTGTCACGGATTTCCTGCAATTGCTTCAGCAGCGGGCCATGCTCGGTGTGGATGCCGGTGGCGATCTCGATCATGCTCTGCGTCATCTCGGGCGTGACAACACCCGGGAAAGGCTTGCGCGCGAGCAGCTCCAGCAAGTCATTGGCGCTGCTGGAGAGGTCGTGGTCATAGCTGTTGACGAGCTGGAGCTCGAGCTCCACGCCCATGGTCAGCGAATCGGAGGCCTTGAAGGTTTCCAACGGCATGGGGTCATCCCTCCTTGGTCACATGGGTTTCGCGCGCGGCCATCAGGGCACGCTGCGTGACGACAGGGCCGAACAGCTCCTGCAGCAACATCATTCCGGCCAGGGCCGCGAGCACCTGCACCGCCGGGTCGAAGCCCATCAGCCGGGTCTGCTCGATCAGCAGGATGGCGAAGGCCGACATCGGCGTGAGCGCCAGGCCGGTGAGCACGCCCTTGCGCTCCGAGATGCCCGACAGCCGCGCTGCGGCCACGTTGCACAACACCTTGGTGGCCGTGCGCGCGAGGATCAGCACCACGCCCAGCACGATGGTGGTGGGCACATCGGCCCAGTTGAGCAGCGAGGCGATGTAGACGAACAGGAAAGCCGAGAGCATGTCGCCCGCAGTGCCGAAGTTGCGCTGCGCGCTGGTGAGGTGCACGCGGCGTTCGCGCGCCACGATGCCGAAGGTGAGCGCGGCCAGCAGCGGCGACAGCATGAGCCCGTAGGCCGCGGTGGTGAGCAACAGCACGGCCAACGCGAACACCACCGTCACACCGCTTTCGCTCGTGTTGCGCAGGCGCAGCAGCCAGGGAATGAACACCCCCAGCAAGGCGCCCACGGCGATGGAGGTGCCCACCACATGCACGCTGCCGAAGGCCGCAAGCACCAGATCGCCCGAGGTGGAGAGCGTCCAGTAGCCCACCACCAGCTTGAGCGCGAGCACCGAGAACAGGCAGTTGATGGCGCACAGGTGCAGCACGCGCTCGGTGGCCTGGCCGGTGCTGCGCAGTTCGTTGGCCACGCGCAGCACGCCCGCGGGTGAGGCCGAGATGGACAGCGCCGCGATGATGAGGCGGTGCTCGAGCGGCAGCGCGAACCAGCCCGCCACCCAGTAGACGACGCCGAAGGTGATCAGCGACTCCAGCACCCCGAGCAGGAGCAGCCAGGGGTTGTGGCGGAACCAGCGCAGGTTGATGCGGTAGCCCAGTTCGAACAGCACCAGCGCGAGCGCCACGTTGGCCAGGAACGGCAGGCCCGGGATGTCGGTGGTGAGGCCGGGCAGGTTGATCAGGCTGCCGATCAGGCCCACGGCAACGTAGCTCGACACGCGTGGTATGTGCCAGCGCTCGAGCAGCCACTCGCCCAGGAACCAGGCGATGAGCAGCGCCAGGGGCCAGGCGATGGCCTGGAGCAGGAAGGCGAAATCGGTGGTGACCAAGGAAGCGTCTCCAGCTGCGCACCGACGGGACAAGTGAACCGGCGCGGGGCCGGTGGCGGGTCGGTGCGCCGGCTCTCTGGCCGGCGGTTCATCGGGGTGGTGGCCACCGGGGCCACCGCGGGGCGGATCTCAGACCGCGAAGCGGGCCTGCAGATCCTGCAGGCCGAACGCGTCAAGCACCTGCAGCAACCGCTGGCGCGCTTTATCGCGTTGGCCAGGGCGGTCGTCGGCCATTCTACGGGCGAGGATGAGCTCGTTCTTCATCGAGTGCTCCCAGCCCACCAGTTCGGTCACCGTCACGTCGTAACCATGTGCTTCCAGCCGCAAGCAGCGCAGCACGTTGGTGATCTGGCTGCCGAACTCGCGCGTGTGCAGCGGGTGGCGCCACAGCTCGGCCAGCGGTGTGCGCTTGAGGGACAGCGCCTTGTGCTGGCGCATCACGCCCGCGGCCTCGGCCTGGCAGCAGGGCACCAGCACCAGGTGGCGTGCATCGCGCGCTAGAGCAAAGTCGATCGCGTCGTCGGTGGCGGTGTCGCAGGCGTGCAGCGCGGTCACCACGTCGATGCGTTCGGGCAGCGTGGCGTCGCCCACCGCCTGCTGCACCGTGCCGGCCAGGAACTGCATGCGCTCGAAGCCCAGGCGCTGCGCCAGCGCGCGCGACTTCTCCACCAGCTCGCTGCGCGCCTCCACGCCGTACACGCGGCCGGCGCCGCGCGGCTTGAGCACCAGGTCGTAGAGGATGAAGCCGAGGTAGGACTTGCCCGCGCCGTGGTCGGCCAGTGCCACGTCGCCCTGCTCGCCCAGCACCTCGGCCAGCAGCGGCTCGATGAACTGCACCAGGTGATAGACCTGCTTGAGCTTGCGCCGCGTGTCCTGGTTGAGCTTGCCCTCGCGCGTGAGGATGTGCAGTTCCTGCAGCAAGGCGATGGACTGGCCTTCGCGCAGTTCGGGCAGTTGCTGTTGCAGGCCGGGTGCGGGGGCACGCGGGGTTTTCGGGCGGGGCGCGGCAGACATGGCGGCGATGATAGGTGAGCCCCCGCGCCGACAATCGCGCATGACCATGACAGCCACCCACCCTTTCGCGCAACTCACGCCCGACGCCGTGCTCGACGCACTCGACGCCGCCGGCCTGCGCGGCGACGGACGCCTCACCACGCTCAACAGCTTCGAGAACCGCGTCTATCAGGTGCCGCTCGAAGCGCCCTTCGAGGGCCACGACGTGGTGGTGGCCAAGTTCTACCGGCCGCAGCGCTGGAGCGAAGCCCAGATTGCCGAAGAGCACGCCTTCGCGGCCGAACTCGCCGCGGCCGAGGTACCGGCGGTGGCACCGCTGGCGCCGCAGGGCCGCACGCTGCACACGCACGCGGGCTTCTTCTGGGCCGCGAGCCCGCGCCGCGGCGGGCGCCGGCCCGAGCTCGACGACGTCGAAGTGCTCGAATGGATCGGCCGCTTTCTCGCGCGGCTGCACACCGTGGGCGCGGCACGCCCGTTCGCCCACCGCCCGCGACTGGATGTGCAACGCATGGCGCACGAGCCACTGGCCTGGCTGACCACGCACGACGTGGTGCCGCTGGAGGTGCAGCGCGAATGGCGTGAGGTCGCGCAGCAGGCCGTGGCTGCCATCGAGCAACACGCGGTGCTGCGCGGCGAGGCCGGGGCCGACGGCCCGGCCTGCATCCGCCTGCACGGCGACTGCCACCCGGGCAACATCCTCTGGACGCCTGAGGGCATGCCCGGCGCCGGCCCGCACTTCGTGGACCTGGACGACGCCTGCAGCGGCCCGGCGGTGCAGGACCTGTGGATGCTGCTCTCGGGCGACCGGCGCCAGCAGACACTGCAACTCTCGGCCCTGATCGACGGCTACGAACAGTTCCGCGATTTCGACCGCCGCGAGCTCGCGCTGATCGAGCCATTGCGCACGCTGCGCCTGATCCACTACAACGCCTGGATCGCGCGCCGCTGGGACGACCCGAGTTTCCCGCCCAACTTTCCCTGGTTCGCGCACCCCGATCACTGGCGCGGCCAGATCCGTCTGCTGCAGGAACAGATCGAGGCCATGGCGCAGCCACCGCTGATCGCCTGACCCCCGAGGGCGCCCCGGACACACCCCGGGGAACCGGCCGCGTGCCGTGGGCAGAATGCCGCGCGCCGAACTCGCCTCCACGCCATGAACTGCCCGCCCCCGCGCCCGAAAGCCCCTGCCCTGCTCATGGGCTTCGAGCAATTCAATTGCACGCAATCTAATTGCACTCAACAATAACGCCATGGCCAGCACCCGCCCCTCCCCCGAAGACCTGCTCAAGCTCGATCACCAGCTGTGCTTTGCTTTGTATTCGGCCTCGCTGGCCATGACCAAGCTCTACAAACCCCTGCTCGACGAGCTCGGCCTGACCTACCCGCAGTACATCGCCATGCTCGCGCTGTGGGAAGAAGACGGCATGACCGTTTCGGCCCTGGGCGAGCGCCTGCACCTCGACTCCGGCACGCTCACCCCGTTGCTCAAGCGGCTGGAAAGCGCCGAGCTGGTGGTGCGCCTGCGCGATGTCGACGATGAGCGCCGCGTGCGCATCCGCCTCACCCCGGCAGGCCGCAGGCTGCGCACCAAGGCCACCCGCATCCCCGCCTGCGTGCTCGACGCCACGCAGTGCTCGATCCCCGAGATCCTCGCCCTCACGCAGGAGGTGCGCGCCCTGCGCGATCGCCTCAGCGCCTGATCCCCGTTTCCCCACCGCTGTCCACAGCACCACCCCCAAGGAGTTCAACCATGCCCACCCAACTCGACAAAGTTCTCTACACCGCCCGCGCCCACACCACCGGCGGCCGCGACGGCGCCTCGCGCAGCGACGACGGCCTGCTCGACGTGAAGCTGTCCCCGCCCAAGGCCATGGGCGGCGCCGGCAACGCCACCAACCCCGAGCAGTTGTTTGCTGCCGGCTACTCGGCCTGCTTCATGGGCGCACTCAAGCACGTGGCCAGCATGAAGAAAGTGGCCGTGCCGGCCGACGCGTCGATCGACGCCGAAGTCGACATCGGCCCGATCCCGCAAGGCTTCGGCATCGCCGCGCGCCTGAACATCAGCCTGCCGGGCCTGGACCGCGCCGTCGCACAAGACCTGGTCGATACCGCGCACAAGGTCTGCCCTTATTCCAATGCCACGCGCGGCAACATCCCGGTCACGCTGACGCTGGTCTGAACGCTCACCGCCCAACAAAAAACCCGCCGTGTTCCGGCGGGTTTTTTGTTCTCGGGGCCAGGCCCTTCACTTGTTCTTCTGCTCCGAAGGGTCGTGGATCACCGTGCTGGTGCCCACCCCCACCCCGGCGCGCACGCCGCTGTTGCCGATCTCGGTGCTGGTGCCCACGCCCGCGCCGGCACTCACACGGCCCCGTTGGTCCACCCCCACGCCAACGCCCACCGGCCCCACGCCCGTGCCCACGCCCAGGTTCACGCCGTGGTTGCTGGCCCCCACGCCGATGGTGATCGGCCCCACCGGAATGCCGATGCCCACACCCACGCTGCTGCAGCCCGCCAGCAAGGCAAAGCCGAGGGTGGGAACGATCAAGGACAAGGGGCGGGGCATGGCGAACTCCTGGGGCGGCAAGGGCAGTGCGGATTGTGACCGCTCACCGACCGCGGGGTTCCTGCGGCGCGACCAAGCGTCAACCGACCAGGGGCGAAGCCGACTCGATCACATCGGCCAGCCAGTCGCGCGGCGGAACCTCGGGGGCAGCAACCGCCACGGTGCAGGCCGCACCGTCGACCACCAGGCGCGCCGCGCCGCCGGACCACAACAACCACGCCAGGCACGCGCCATCACCGGGCGCGACCGGCGCGTCCGGCGCGCCCGCGAGCAGCGCTGTCAAGGATCGGGGCGCCGCCAGGCGCAGCGGGCCGGCACCGGGCGGCAGGCCCAGGGCGTTGGCCAGCACGGCCAGGCGCGCGGCGTCTTCGGCCGGCACTGCGCCCCAGCTCGCCCACCACTCGCGCACGCGCGCCACGATCTGCACCGCGCGCTCGGCCTCGGCGCGCTGCAGTTCGGCGTGGTCCCAGCGGCGCCAGTCGACGGCGGGCGATGCCGCACCGGCCGCGAGTGCCGCGCGCACATAGGTGTGCACCGCGGCCTCGTGGCCACGGCCACCCAGGGCCGCGGCCAGCACGCTGAGCTGGCCGATGCGCTGGCCCAGCAGGCGCGCCTGTTCCACCATGAGCTTCTCGCGCAGCAGGCCGTCGCGCTCGGCGCGCAGCGCCGCCAGATCCAGCGCGTTGCGCAGGTCGGCGCGCAGGTGTTCGAGCTCCCAGGGCTTGGCGATGTAGCGGTAGATCTCGCCGCTGTTGATGGCCTCGATGGCCTCGCCGATGTCGGAGTACGCGGTGGTGAGCATGCGCACCACCGTGGGGTGGTGCTCGCGCGCATGGCGCAGCAGCTCGTTGCCGCGCGCGCCGGGCATGCGCTGGTCGCTCACCAGCACGGCGATCTCGTGGCCCTGCGCATCGAGCAGGGCGCGCCCTTCGTCCACCGACGTGGCGGTAAGCACCGGCGCCAGCGGGCTCACCAGCCGCTCGAAGTACTTGAGGGCCATCGCCTCATCATCGACATACAGGATCTTGTTGCGTGTCATTTGTTGTCCTCCACTGGAAACTGCAGCGTCACGGTGGCACCACCGCCGTCGGCATCGCCCACGGCAATGTCGCCCCCGATCGAGTTCATCACGCGCCGGCAGAACAGCAGGCCCATGCCGGTGCCGCCCGAGCCCGAGGCCACGGGCTCGCGCGTGAGACGGTCCTTCAGCGCAGCGGGCAGGCCCGGGCCGTTGTCGCTCACCACCAGCACCGGCTGCGGCTCACGGCGCAGGCGCAGATGGATGCGCGGCGCCGGATCGGTCTGCCCGCGCTGGGCCTGCAACGCGTTCTTCACCAGCGTGCACAGCACCAGGTGCAGCAGGTCGCGCTGGCGCCCGGGCACGGCAAAGTCGTCCGCCAGATCGGTGTGCAGGCGCTCGCGCTCGCCGGCGTCGAACGGGTACTCATCGTGCACCGCGCGCACCAGGTCGGCCGCAGTCAGGCGCAGTTCGGCCGCATCGCCGTAGGCCTCGCGCGCGGTGTTCACAAAGCTGGTCACCAGCGACTGCGCGTAGTCGGCGCGCCGCTGCGCGGCCTCGATCATGCGCAGCGTGTCACCGGGCGCCGCGTCCGCCGCGGGCACGGCGCCATCCGCGGCGTGGCGGTTGCGCAGCGCAGCCAGGTAACCGCTCACGGTGGCCAGTGGCGTGCGCACCTCGTGCGCCAGGAAGCCCAGGGTTTCGCGCAGCATGGCGGCGCGCCGCTCCAGCACGGCTCGTTCATTCGCACGCTGGCGCGCCGTGGCCAGCGCCTCGCGCAGCACCTGGCGCGTGAGCGGCTCGTCCAGCGGCTTTTCCAGAATGTGTTCCACGCGGCCCAGGTTCACGGCCTGCAGCGCGATGTCCTTGTCGGCATAGGCCGACATGAGCACGCGAACCACATGCGGGTGCGCATCGGCGGCCGCGGCCAGCAGGTCGACGCCGGAGCGCTGCGGCATGCGGTAGTCGGTGAGCAGCACGGCCACCTCGGTGCCGCGCTCGGCGAGCACGGCCAACGCCTCGACCACGCCGCCGGCCACCAGCACGGTGAACTCGTCGCCGTAGCGGCGCGCGAACCACTTGCAGGCTTGCGGCTCGTCGTCGACGATGAGCACGGCGTGGGCGGTGGGCCCGGTGCCGGGGTTCTGCGGCTCGCTCATGCCGGCCTCCGCAGATGGAAATGGAACTCCGTCCAGGCACCCGGTTCGCTGCGCACCGCAAGCGTGCCGCCGTGGCGCTGCACGATGCCGTAGCTGATGCTCAGGCCCAGGCCCAGGCCGCTGCCCACGTCGCGCGTGGTGAAGAAGGGCTCGAACACGCGCGCGAGGTTCTCGGCCGGAATGCCCTGCCCGTTGTCGCGCACGGTGATCGCCATGCGATCGTCCTCGATCACCGCACGCACCACCACCTCGGGGTGTTCGCGCTCGGCCGCGCGCACTGCATGTGCCGCGTTGCTCAACAGGTTGATCATCACGCCGATGAGCGCGGGCTCGTCGCCGAGCACGTGCGTGTCGTGCGGCAGATCGAGCCGCACCTCCACGCCCTTGAGGTCGAAGCCGGCCAGGCGCACCGCCGAGCGCGCCGCGTTCTCGAACAGGAAAGGGCGCAGGCTGTCGCCACCGGGCTTCTGGTAGGCGAAGGTCTTGAGGTCGGTGACGATGTTCTGGATGCGCACCAGGCCCTCGCGCGCGTCGTCCAGGCTTTCCTTGAGCAGTTCGTCCTGCTTCACCGCGGGTTGCTGGCGGCCCATGTCGATCGCCATCAGGCTGAAGTTCACCGGGTTGTTGAGCTCGTGCAGCAAGCCGGCCGAGAGCGTGCCGATGGCGGCCATCTTCTCGCGGTGCACCAGCTGGCCCTTCACCTCGGTGAGCGTCTGGTTGATCTCGACCAGCGAATCGTTCTTGACCCGAACCTCGCGCTGCAAGGCAAACAGCCGCAGCCGCGCGCGTTCGTTGAACCAGGTGCAGACCGCGCTGGCCGCGGCCGAGAACAGGATGAACAGCGAGTTGGTGATCACCATGCCACTGCGCGACCACCCATCGGCATGCAGCCAGCAGGCCAGCAGGTACAGGCCCAGCGTGATGAGCCCGAAGCTGACCGATTCGAAGAAGCTGATGGGCAGGATGATGCCCACCGCGTACAGCGCCAGGTGCAGGCCCACGAAGTAGATCGAGGCCGCGCCATCGGTCTGCTGGATCATCCAGGCGATCATGGCCTGCGGCAGCAGCAGCCACACCATGGTGAGCCAGCGTACGTGGCGCCGCCCGACGTCGAAGAACAGCAGCGCGAGGATGAACGCCGTGGCCAGCGCCACGCCCAGGCGGGCCAGAAAAAACTCCTGCCAGCGCTCGGGGTAGCTCGCCAGGTCGAGCCCGATGCCCCCGAGCACGAGCACGATGGACGTGACGCAGCCGGCACGGCTGTAGGTGACGCGAAAGTCCGCCAGTTCTTCCTGGTAGTCCTGCGCCACGGGGGTTTTCATGTGGTGCGCTCGGCCAGCGATTGCGGGGTGGCGGTGTGCGCGCCGAATTCGGCGAACAGGTTCACGCCGGTGGAATCGGTGTAGAGCTCGATCGGCCCGTCCACCTCGGGAATCATGGCGCGCATCTGCGCCTCGTCGCGGTAGATCAGGTGCCACTCGAGCAGGTGCTCCATGCCGAAGCGCTCGGGGTTGGCAGAGTGCACGTTGGTCACCAGCAGGCGCGCGCCCGGGTTGCAGCGGAACAGGAAGTAGCGCATGAGCCGGTTGCAGACCTTGTCGGACAGGTAGTCGAACAGGCCCGCGCAGTAGACGATGTCCTGCCCCTCGCCAGGCGCGGCCGGGGGCTGGCGCGCCGGGCGCTTGAGCAGGTCGTGCACCGATTCATGCACGTAGTCCACCGAAACGCCGCGGCCATGGCGCAGCGAGGCTTCCTCGATGCGCGAGCGCGTGTAGTCCAGTGTTTCGCGGCTGAAATCCAGCAGGGTGAAGTGCAGGCGCGAAAGATCGCGCCCGGTGGCGATCAGGCGCTGCACTTCGATCGCGGGGCCGCAGGCCACGTTGAGGATGCGCAGCTTGCGGCCCTCCCGTTCGGCTTCGTCCAGCGCACGCGACAGGAAGGTGACCAGCAGATCGATGCGGTTGCGGTGCGCCTGCGCCACGGCCGCGCGCAGGAACATGGCATTGACGATCTGGAAGTAGGTGCTGTTGCCCTGGCGCGGGTCGCTCAGGATCTGGTTGACCATTTCGTAGTCGCCCGCATAGCCCAGGGGCTTGGCAAAGGTACGCCAGACGAAGGGGGCGCGCAGCACCAAGGGGTGCAATGCGGCCTGCGCGAACGCGCGGTGCAGCGGCGCGTCTTCCTCGGGCAGGTCCGCGGCCTCGGCCTCCAGCCGCACCAGGAACTCCTTGCCCTTGACCATCAGGGGCTCGGCCATGGAGGCGAACACGTCCTCGGCCAGGCGCCCGTCGGGCATCTTGGGCAGCGAGGCCACGAGGTCGGCCTGGTCGACCCAGCGCGCGGTTTCGGCCAGGAAGGCGCGGAACTCGCTGATGGCCACCTGGTAGCTGTGGCGCACCTTGAAGCGCTCTTCCCAGTCCTGCACGAAGCGCAAGGCCTCCTGCCGCACCTGGTCGACGTTGCCGCGCACCACGGCGTTAAGGTCGGACCACTCGTCGGTGAGCGCCACCGACACCACGGCCATGAGGCCGGTGTTGAGCATGCCCACCACCACCGCCTTGCCCTTGTAGAGGGCCTGATCGCCGGAGCGGATGGTGAGGTCGTTGAGCACCTCGCTCACCTGGACGATGGAGTACGGGTTGTAGATCTCCATCACCAGCGAGCGGCGTTGCACGCTGGTCAGCGTGCCGCGGGCGGGCTCACCCTGGCTGTTGCGGAACGAGACGGCGGGATCGTAGGGGCGCTGGAAGTGCACGGCTGGGAGGTGATGCAGGACTTACAGGCGTGGTGGACCCGCGCCCCGGACTGTCCCCCCGAGTGTAGTGAAGGCCCTGAACATCTGTTCAAGGCTCAAAGATCACACCAGCAGACCGTTGACACGGCGCACATAAGCGGCCGGATCGTCGGGCAGGCCACCCTCGGCCAGCAGTGCCTGGTCGAACAGCACATGGGCCAGGTCGTCGAAGCGCTCGCTGCCTTCGAGCTTCTTCACCAGCGCGTGGCCGGCGTTCACCTCCAGGATGGGTTTGACCTCGGGCGCGCTCTGGCCAGCCTGCTTGAGCAACCGCGCCAGCTGCATGGAATAGTCACCGTCCTCCACCACCAGGCAGGCCGGCGAGTCGACCAGGCGCGAGGTCACGCGCACGTCTTTCACTTTGTCCTTCAGGCTCTCCTTCAGCCGCTCCAGCACCGGTTTGAAGGTTTCGGCCGCGGCCTCGGCAGCCTGCTTCTCGGCGGCGTCCTGCAGATCGCCCAGATCGACCGCGCCCTTGGCCACGCTCTGCAGCGGCGTGCCGTCGAACTCGGGCAGGAAGGACAGCGCCCACTCGTCCACGCGATCGGCCATCAGCAGCACCTCGATGCCCTTCTGGCGGAACACCTCGATCTGCGGGCTGTTTCGCGCGGCGGCCAGGGTGTCGGCGGTGAGGTAGTAGATGGCTTTCTGGCCGTCCTTCATGCGCGCCTTGTAGTCGGCCAGCGCTGTGGGCTCGGCCTGCGTGGTGCTGGCAAAACGCAGCAGCTTCGCGAGCTTGTCGCGGTTGCCGAAATCCTCGCCCAGGCCTTCCTTGAGCACAGCCCCGAAGGCGGCGTAGAACGTCGCGTACTTCTCGCCGTCCTTGCTCAGCTCGTCGAGCAGCGACAGCACGCGGCGCGTGTTGCCCTCGCGGATGGCCTTCACGTCGCGGCTTTCCTGCAGCAGTTCGCGGCTCACGTTGAGCGGCAGGTCGCTCGAATCGACCACGCCTTTCACCCAGCGCAGGTACGCCGGCATCAGGCTCTCGGCCTCGTCCATGATGAACACGCGCTTGACGTAGAGCTTGATGCCGGCCTTGCGCTCGCGGTTCCACAGGTCGTGCGGCGCCTGCGCGGGGATGTAGAGCAGTTGCGTGTACTCGGTGCTGCCTTCCACGCGGTTGTGGCTCCAGGCCAGCGGGGCCTCGCTGTCGTGGCTGAGCGTCTTGTAGAACTCCACGTACTGCTCGTCGCTCACGTCCTTCTTGGGGCGCGACCACAGCGCGTTGGCCGAGTTGATGGTCTCCCACTCCGGCTTGAGCACGTACTCGCTCTTCTCGGCGTCCCACTCCTCGGCCTGCATGCGGATCGGCAGGCTGATGTGGTCGGAATAACGCTCGACGATGGACTTGAGCTTCCAGTGGTTGAGGTACTCGGTCTTGTCCTCGCGCAGGTGCAGGATGACGCTGGTGCCGCGCGCCGCGCGCTCGATCGCCTCGACCTCGAAATCGCCGCTGCCGCCGCTGGTCCAGCGCACGCCCTCGGCCGCGGGCAGGCCGGCGCGGCGGCTTTCCACCACGATGCGGTCGGCCACGATGAAGCCCGAATAGAAGCCGACACCGAACTGGCCGATCAGTTGCGCGTCGGCCTTCTGGTCGCCGCTCAGGCGGCTCATGAAGTCCTTGGTGCCGCTCTTGGCGATGGTGCCCAGGTGCTCGATCGCCTCCTGCGCACTCATGCCGATGCCGTTGTCGGTGATGGTGATGGTGCGGGCGGCCTTGTCGAAGGCCAGGCGCACCTCGAGCTCGGGCGCGTCTTCATACAGCGCGGCGTTGTTCAGCGCCTCGAAGCGCAGCTTGTCGCAGGCGTCCGACGCGTTGGAGACCAGCTCGCGCAGAAAGATGTCGGGGTTGGAGTACAGCGCGTGCGTGACCAGGTGCAGCAGTTGCGCCACTTCGGCCTGGAAGGAATGGGTCTGTTTGCTCATGGTGGAACGAAAGGGGAACGGGGAAAGGGAAATCGCCCGACAGGGCACGAACCGCGGCCCACATGGGGACCGCGGCGGGGGGTTTCAAGTGCCGCCGCGCGCTGGCGCCAGCCACTGCAGCAGCTGTTCGGCCACCGCCGGGCTGGACAACAAGTCCAGGTGGCCGGTGCGGTGCACCACGTGCAGGCTGCCACGCGCAAACACCAGCCGGCGCGCCGGGTCGTCGTGTTCGCCCAGCGCGCTGCGCAGCGGCACCAGGCCGTCGCCCACCAGGCGCTCGGCCAGCAGGCCGCGGCGCGGGGCCAGGCTGGCGGCCACGCCGAAGCAGGCCACGCCTTCGGGCAGCGGCAGGGGTGCGTCGGGCAGCGCCTCGTCCGGGTGCCGCAGCTGGCCGTGCCGCAGGTCGGTGATGCCGGCGCTGCGCAGGCGGCCCAGCCGCGCCAGCGGCGCGGTGAAGGGCGACGACGCCAGCAGCAGATCGGCGCCGTGACCGGCGCGCTCCAGCGGCGCCCCGTGGTGCGGCGTGCCCAGAAACACCAGATGCTTCAGCAGCGCGGGCCAGCGGTGGCCGGCGCGCTGCCCTTCGTGCACCGCACTGCGCGCCACCAGCCCGCCCATGCTGTGCCCCACCACGGTGATGCCCTGCAAGGCCACCGGCCAGTGCTGCGACAGCCGTTCCAGCACGCGGGCCAGTTCGCGGCCGTTGGCGGCGATGTGCAGGCCGCTGTTGTAGCGCAGGTGCAGCGGCGTGGCCTGCAGCGCCTCGGCCAGCACCGGGGTGTGGTCGTGGCCGCTGCGGTGCCACTGGGTGTCGTTCATGCACAGGCCGTGGATCATCAGCAGCAGGTGCGGGCGGGCCCCGGGGTGCTGCGTCAGGTGCTGCGCCAGGCGGTCGGCCCGCTGCAGCGGCAGCACCTGGCCGCCGTGGCGCAACACCATGGGCTGCGCGAGTGCATTGCCCATGGCGGCCAACCGGTCGCCGAACACGCCGTTGAGGGCGGCCACCACGGCCTCGCGCTGCACGGAATCGGCGGCGTCGTCCGCGCCGGGCCGCTCCAGCACCGGCAGCAGGCTGTGCAACACCCCGTCGATGCCAGCGCCGACGCCGCGCGCCGTGCCGCGGATGGCGGCATAGATGCGGCCGGTGAGCCCGCCCGCCTGCCCAGGCGCCTCACCGCCCGGCAGGCCGATGCGCTGGCGCACCGCCTGGTGCACGCCCTCGGTGATGCCCACCACCCCCAACGTGGCCTGCGTGACGAGCTGGGCCGCGGCGCGCACGTCGCTCGGGCGCAGATGGCGCACCGGGGGGCGGGAGCGCGGGGTGGGCGCCATGCTCAGAAGGCTTCGTCGGCGCCCAGGAATCGCCACTGCCCCTGGGGCAGCTTGCCCAGCATCACGCGGCCGATGCGCACGCGCTTCAAGCCCACCACGTGCAGGCCCACGGCCTCGCACATGCGGCGGATCTGGCGCTTCTTGCCCTCGACAAGCACGAAGCGCAGTTGCTCGGGATTGAGCCACTCCACCTGCGCGGGTTTGAGCGGCTGGTCGTCGAGCGAGAGGCCGTGGCGCAGGCGTGCGAGCTGTTCGGCCGGGAACACGGCCTGCACGTCCTGCTCCACCACGCCCTCGCCCTTGGGCCCGTTGGGCGCCCAGACCACGCGCACCAGGTACTCCTTCTCCACACCGCTGTCTTCACCGATCAGCGTGCGGGCCACGCGCCCGTCCTGCGTCAGCACCAGCAGGCCGGTGGAGTCGATGTCGAGCCGGCCCGCGGGCGCCAGGCCCTTGAGCTGCGCGTGCGAGAAACGCCGCGGGCCGCGGTCGTCCTTCCAGCGGTTGCCCGGCTGCAGCAACACCACCGCGGCCTCGTGCCCGTCCTCGGGCTGGCCGCTCACATAACCCACGGGCTTGTGCAGCAGGAAAGTGGCGCGCTCCTCCTGCGCGCTGGTGGCCTGGGGCAGCACCTTGATCTGGTCCTCGGGCGTGACGGTCTGGCCCATGTCGGCCACGCGCCCGTTCACCATCACCCAGCCGTGCGCGATCCAGTCGTCGGCTTCGCGGCGCGAGCACAGGCC
>VFQU01001124.1_pt1 | contig 17444 bp, 14 predicted proteins | sample 3512311 | NCBI WGS metagenome assembly VFQU01 (sample SAMN10412377, study PRJNA504923) | tailings metagenome | isolation source: Relicate 3 Philex TSF3 active mining site | place: Philippines: Tuba, Benguet | collected 2017-08-29
CAGTAATTGTCCGCGCACAGGAAGGAGCCGCCCTTGATGACGTGCTGGGCCGCCTCGGCGCCTTGCCCGTAGCGGCCGCTGGTCCACTCCCAGACGTTGCCGGACATGTCGAACAGGCCATGGGCGCTGGCCGGAAAACAGCCGACCGGCGCGGTGCGCGCCTTGTAGCCGTCGTCGCCGGTGTCCATCGCGGGGAAAACCCCCTGCCAGTAGTTCGCCGGCGGCGTCTTCGGGTCGGGCCGCGTGTCTCCCCACTCATAGCGCGCGCCTTCGAGGCCAGCGCGGGCGGCGTATTCCCACTCCTCCTCGGTGGGCAGGTCGCGACCCTTCCACCGGGCGTAGGCCAGGGCGTCGTCGTAGCCGACATGCACCACCGGATGGCGCTCGCGACCCTTGATATCGCTGCCCGGACCTTCGGGGTGTTTCCAGCTCGCGCCATCAATCACCCGCCACCAGCCGGCCGGATTGCCGCTGGCCAGCCCTTCCCGCGCGCCGACGAAGACCAGCGACGAGGGCTTGAGCAGCTCGGGCGGGACGCCCGGGTAAAGGGCGGGGTCGGGCGTGCGTTCGGCGAGGGTGACGTAGCCGGTCGCCTCGACGAAGGCGGCGAACTCGCCGTTGGTCACCTCGGCGCGATCGATGGCGAAGGGGCCCACAGTGACCCGGCGCTCGGGCCCCTCGTCCGAATGCATGGCCTTGGCGCCCATGGTGAAGGTCCCGCCCGGCAGCGCGACCTCGCCGGAGGGCTGGGCCGGACAGGGCGGAGCCGGCGCGGCGGCCTGGCCCTCTCGGTCCGCCCCCCCGCAAGCCGCCAGGATCAGCGCCGGCAGAAGCAGCAGCAGGCTCGCGCGCGACGCCCTCATGCCGGCCCCAGCACCGCGTCCATCAGGCTGTTGACCACCGCTTCCGCCTCCTCGACGGGCAACGACTGGTCGAGCCTGAGCCGCCGCCAGGTATCGAAACTCATGATCAGGTCCACCATCTCGGCGGCCCGGGGCGAGGCCAGTTGCGTCTCCGGAATCAGCGCCAGGGCCATCGACCGCTGTAGCTTGATGAACTGGGCGTGCTCGCGCTGGAGGAACGGGGACCGGGCCCGTTGGGCGTCGGCGGCGACCTTGACCGGCATCATCTCCTCGAACAGCCGACAGCGGCGCGCGACCAGGGATCGCACCTGCGTGCGCCAGTCGTCCCCGACCACAGGCTCCGCCGCGATCGGCGCCAGCCGCTGGAGCATGACCCCCTGCATCTCGCGGTAGAGGCCCTCCATGTCCTTGAACAGGCGAAACACGGTCCGCAGGCCGACGCCGGCCCGCTCGGCAACCGCCTCGGCCGGCGGCGTCGCATAGCCCTCGCGGGTCAGTTCGATCATCGCCGCGACGATACGGGCGCGACTGGCCTCGGACCGTCGCCGCCGGCCATCGGTCTCGGACGACTGTGCGGGGGATGCGGGCGCGCTCATGCTCAACGCCTTTGGCCTTCCGGGGCGCGGCTGTCCAGCGCCGCCGTCACCGCGCCGCTCGCCGGCCAGGGCGCAGCAGCTCCCAGGCCAGAGCCGCGGTCAGCAGCACGGCCGTGACGATCATCCCGCGCTTTCCCGGCACATCGACCGGCGGCAGCTTGACCAGCCAGGCCGTGATCAGGCCCAGCAGCGCCCGCACGGCCTCGATCGCCAGAAGCGGCACAGCGAAGGCGCGATAGCGGAAGGCGACGGCAAGGTCGATCAGTCCCGCCCCCACCTGCCCGACGCCCGTCATGGCCAGCAGGAAGATGATCGCCTGCCCGCCCTGGCTCAGGTCCATCCCCGCGATCGTGCCCGCGCCGCTGTCGGGCAGGAAGACATGCAGCCCGCCCCGCGCCAGATTGGCGATCCCCAGGATGCCCAGCACGATCAGGGTCGAACGATGCGGGATCGGGGGCGAGCCTCCGGCGACCGCGCTCACCCCGGAGTCACCTGGATCAGCAGTTGCCCGGCCAGGCCCGCCGCGCGGTGATGACCCAGCTTCTGCACCTCCGGCGAGGTGGCGATGGCGACGAACGCGGCCCGCGACGGATATTCCACCAGCGCGACAGTGTCCCACACCTCCTCGACCACGCCGATCGCCATGGCGTCGACCTTGGCCATGAACAGCATCTTTCCGCCATTGGCCTGGACGATGGCGCTCATCGGCTGGCCGTAGCGCATGTAGGCCTCGCGGCCCGACACGGCCGGCTCCGAAGCATCTTCATACTCGGCCGTCTCGCGGAACTTCAGCAGGTTCAGCATGACGATGGGCTTATCCCCGCCCAGGTCCAGCAGACCCTGGATCTGTTCGCCTGTCGGATAGAGGGCGTTCTCGACCTTCATGGTTCTTCTCCCTTGATCTGATGGTCAGCCGGCGCTGGCGAAGCGGTCGAGCAGGGCCGCGATCTCCTCGGGGCGGTCCTCCTGCAGGAAATGGCCACCGCCCTGGATGATGACATGCGGCTGGCCCTTCGCGCCCGGCACCCGCTCCTGGAAGACCCGCTCGCCGCCCTTGGTCACAGGATCGGCGTCGCTGAAGGCGGTCAGAAACGGCTTGTCGAACCGCTCCAGCACGGCCCAGGCGGCCTTGTTTTCCGCCACGCTGGCGTGCTCGGCCGTAACCGGCACGAAGGTCGGGAAGATCCGCGCGGCCGCCTTGTAGCTCTCGTCCGGATAGGGGGCGTCGTAGGCGGCGATCTCTTCGGGCGACAGTTCGCGCTGGGTTCCCATGTTGACGATCATGCCGGCGGGGAACACCGGGATCGACTGGCTCATCTCCAGCCACGTCCTGAAGCCCTCGGTCATGCCGGTCCCGGTCGGCAGGCCGGTGTTGCCGACGACCACCCGGGCGAACCGCTCGGGGAAGGCGGCGACCAGCCGAAGCCCGATCAGGCCGCCCCAGTCCTGGCAGAACAGGGTGATGTCCTTGAGGTCCATGGCCATCAGCCAGTCGCTCATCCAGGCGACGTGGCGCTCGTAGCTGTAGTCGGTCGTCTCGGACGGCTTGTCCGACCGGCCAAACCCGATCAGGTCCGGCGCCACGACCCGGTGGCGGCCGGCCAGAAGCGGCACGAACTTGCGGTAGAGATAGGACCAGGACGGCTCGCCGTGCATCAGCAGGATCGGCGCCGCCTCGCGCGGGCCCTCGTCGATACAGGCGATGCGCAACGGCTGGCCCGTGGCGGCGTCGGTGACCGTCTCGTAGTGCGCGCCGAACGGGAAATCCGGCAGACCCAGGAGGCGGTCGTCGGGGGTGCGCAGAACCTTCATGCAAACTCCGGGAGGCGGTTGGCCGCTTGACGCGACGGAATAATATGACATTATTTGTGCCAATAGTTTTGGCGGCGCGTCAAGACGCCAATGCGATCAGCGAGGAGCCAGCCAGGGTGACGGACCAGACGCCTCCGCAGGTGCGGTATTTCCATCAGGCCGACGACCCCTACAGCCATCTGGCGGCGCAGCTGCTGGATCGGCTGGCGACGACCTATGGCCTGGCGCTGACCGTCCATCTGGTCCCCGCCCCCGAGGAAAGCGCCGCGCCCGATGCCGATCGCCTGGCCGGCTGGAGCCTGCATGACGCCCATCGTCTGGCTCGCGCCCACGGCCTCGACTTTCCCGCCGCGGCCAAGGCGCCCGACGCCTCGCAGACGGCGCTCGCCCAGCGGGCGCTTGCCTCGGCCCTGGGCCAACCGGACTTCGCCGAACGGGCTGTCGCCATCGGCCAGGCCCTCTGGACCGGCGACCAGCGGGCGCTGGAACGATTCCCGCTGGCCGATGCCACAGCTCCAATGGCCGAGGGCGCGCGCATCCGCACCGAACTGGGCCACTACCTCGGCGCCACCTTCTTCCACGCCGACCAGTGGTTCTGGGGGCCGGACCGCCTTCACTACCTCGAGGCCATCCTGGCCGACCGCCGGCCGGCCGGCGTCGCACCGCTGCTGGCGACGATGCAGGAAGGCGCGGCTGCCCGCGCCCGGGTCGCGCCCGAGGTGACGGTCGACTTCTTCTGCTCGTTCCGCAGCCCCTACACCTATCTGGCCGCGCGGCGGGCCCGCGCCCTGGCGGACCGCTACGGGGCGACCTTCCGCCTGCGGCCGGTGCTGCCGATGGTCATGCGCGGGCTGCCGGTGCCGATGGAGAAGCGAATCTACATCACGCGCGACTGCTGGCGCGAAGCGATGCGGATGGGCATCCCCTTCGGTCGCGGGGTCGATCCGGTCGGCCTGGGCGTGGAGCGCGGCATGGGCGTCCTCGGACGCGCCATGGCGCTCGGCAAGGGCGAGGCCTTCGTCGAGAGTTTCCTGGCGGGCGCCTTCGCCGAGGCGGTCGACATGACCATCGACGAGGGGCTTGGACAGACCGCCGAGCGGGCGGGTCTCACCTGGGACGACGTCCAGGCCGGCCTTGCGGATGAAAGCTGGCGCGAGATGGCCGAAGCCAATCGCCAGGAGCTGCTGTCGCTCGGCCTGTGGGGCGTGCCCTCGTTCCGCGTCGCCGACCTGCCCGGCCATTGGGGCCAGGATCGCCTGTGGGCGGTCGAGGAAGATCTGATCAGCCTGGGAGCCCCGCTATGAAGAAGCTGCTTGGCGGACTTCTTGTCGTCGCCATCCTCCTTGCCGTCGCCTGGATGGCGCGGGGCCCGATCAGCCTGTGGATCACCGACCGCACGCTGGAGCGGACGATGGCCGCCGACCTGGTCGAGGACCTGCCCGACGGCCTGCACGCCTTCGTCTGCGGATCAGGCTCGCCCCTGCCCGACCCGGACCGCGCCGGCCCCTGCCTGGCCGTCGTGGCCGGCAAGCGGGTCTTCCTCGTCGACGCAGGCGAAGGGGCCGCCGAGACGCTTTCGCGAGGCCAGCTGCCCGCCGGCCGGATCGAAGGGGTCCTGCTGACCCACTTCCACTCCGACCATATCGACGGCCTCGGCGCGGTGGCCCTGCAGCGCTGGGTCGGCGCTCCGGCCCGCACCCCAATGCCGCTGACCGGGCCGCAGGGCGTGGAGCGTGTCGTCGCCGGCCTCAACGAGTTCTACGCGCTGGACTACGGCTATCGCACCGCCCACCACGGCGCCGCCGTGGCCCCGCCGGAAGGCGCCGGCTTCGCCGCTCGCGCGATCGTCTTCCCCGAAGGCCAGGCGCAGGTCGTGATCCTCGACGAGGGCGGCCTGAAGATCACCGCCTTCAAGGTCGACCACAGCCCGGTCGAGAACGCCGTCGGCTATCGGTTCGACTATCGCGGCCGCAGCCTGGTCGTCACCGGCGACACGGCCGCCAATCCCAATGTCGTCACCGCCTCGCGCGGCGCCGACCTCCTGGTCCACGACGCCCTGTCGCCGAACCTTGTCGCCCGCTTGCAGAAGGCGTCGAAGGCGGCGGGGATGGACGGACGGGCCAAGATCATGGCCGACATCCCCGACTATCACGCCAGCCCGGAGGACGCGGCGCGTCAGGCCAGGGCCGCCGGGGTCAAGGCGTTGCTGCTGACCCATATCGTGCCGCCGCTGCCGCTGAAGGGCCTTGAGGTCCCGTTCCTGGGCGATGCGCGCAAGCTCTTCGGGGGCAAGCTGTGGATTGCCCGAGACCGCGACCTGATAAGCCTGCCGGCCGGATCGGACGAGATCCGCCGCCGCCGCGTGGGCCGCTGACAACCAACAGAACAGACCGGGGGAGACCGCGATGAAGAAGAAGACCCTGATCACCGCCGGGGTGATCGCCGCCGTGGTGGCGGTCGGCGGCTTCGCCGCCTTCCAGCACTTCAAGTATTACCTGCCGGGCATCATCGGCCGGATCAAGAATCCGATCGGCCCCAACCAGGAGATCACCTGGGCCCAGGGCCCGGCCGCCCTGGCAGAGCAGCAGGCCGCCGCCGAGCGGCCGCCGAACATCATCCTCATCGTCGCCGACGACCTGGGCATCAACGATGTGACGGCCACCGGCACGGGCGTGTTCGGCAAGGTGCCGACGCCGGCCATCGATTCCATCGCCCGCAACGGGGTGCGCTTCGCCAATGGCTATGCCGCCAACGCCACCTGCTCGCCGTCCCGCGCGGCCCTGATGACCGGTCGCTACCCGACCCGGTTCGGCTTCGAGTTCACCGCGGTTCCGCCGGCCTTCGCCAAGGCCGTGACCCACACCGCCGGTGGACCGGTCAAGCCGGTCTACTACGCCGACCGCGCCAAGGACGTGCCTCCGGCCGAGACTCTGGGCGTGCCGGCCGGCGAGGTCACCATCGCCGAGGCGCTGAAGACCCGCGGCTACCACACCATCCATATCGGCAAGTGGCACCTGGGCGAGGCCCCCGAGCTGCAGCCCAATGGCCAGGGCTTCGACGAAAGCCTCGCCATCCTGGCCGGGGCCGGCATGTTCCTGCCCAAGGACGACCCCAACGTCGTCAACTCGAAGCAGGACTTCGACTCCATCGACCGCTTCCTCTGGGCCAACCTGCCCTATTCGGTGCGCTGGAACGGCGGCAAGCCGTTCGAGCCCAAGGGCTACGTCACTGACTACTTCGGCGATGAGGCGGTCAAGGCGATCCGGGCCAACAAGAACCGCCCCTTCTTCATGTACCTGGCCTTCAATGCGCCCCACACGCCCCTCCAGGCGACGAAGGAGGACTACGACGCCCTGTCGGACATCCCCGACCATACCGCCCGCGTCTATGGCGGCATGATCCGCTCGCTGGACCGCAACGTCGGCAAGGTGCTGGCCGAGCTCGAGGCCCAGGGTCTGCTGGAAAACACCATCGTCATCTTCACCAGCGACAATGGCGGGGCGAACTACCTGGGTCTGCCCGACCTCAACAAGCCGTTCCGCGGCTGGAAGGCCACCTTCTTCGAAGGCGGCGTCAACGTGCCCTTCTTCATGCAATGGCCCGGCAAGCTGGCGCCCGGCCAGGTCGCCCCGGCCCGCGCCATGCACATCGACATCTTCGCCACCGCCGCCACCGCCGCGGGCGCCCCGATTGACGCCAAGGTGGACGGCGTCGACCTGATCGGCCTGACCCAGGGCAGGGGCGCAGACCGGCCGCTGTTCTTCCGCTCGGGCCACTACCGCGTGGTGATCTGGAAGGACTGGAAGCTGCAGCTCAGCGAGCGGCCGAAGAAGACCTGGCTGTTCAACCTCGCCGCCGACCCGACCGAGCGCAACAACCTCGCCGCCAGCGACCCGAAGAAGGTGGCCGAGCTGACCGCCCTTCTGGACGAGCAGGACCGCAAGGCCGGCAAGCCGCTCTGGCCCGCCATGGTCGAAGCGCCCTTCTTCATCGACAAGCCCCTGACCAAGGACATGGACGGCAGCGGCGAATACGTGATGTGGGCGAACTAGGGGCGGGCGGCCCTGCTCTCCAGGGGAGCGGGGCCGCCGCCATCTTCAGGCTCCGGGCTTCAGAACCCCGTCGGCCAGCGTGCGCAGGTGGGCGGCGATAAGCGTTTCACGCTCCACCCACGGGAAGTGCTTTCGCGCGATCAGCAGCGAGACCAGCCCGTGCATCGCGGCCCATAGCGACTGGGTCAGCACCTCGACCCGCGTCTCCCGCGTCAGGCCCGCCGCGACCAGGCGCGCGGTCTGCTGGCGGAAGCAGTCGAAGGCGTCGATGCCGGCGTCGAGAGAACGCCGCATGGCCGGGTCCATCTCCTCGCCCGGCTGGGACTTCTCGATCATGAAGGCGATGCGGTAGGCGTCGGGCTGCTCCAGGCCAAAGCCGATGTAGACCCGCCCCATCCGCTCCATCATCTCGCGTCCGGGAGGCCCGTCGGCCGCCGCCAGCATGCGCGCCCGCAGCGCCTTGAAGGCTTGTTCGCAAAGCTCTGCGGCGATCTCGTCGCGCGAGGGGAAATAGGCGTAGAGCGCCGGCTGGGAGATGCCGGACGCCGCGGCGATATCGCGGGTCGAGACGGCGTGGATACCCCGTTCGCTGAACAGCTTCAGGGCCGCGTCGAGGATTTCCTGGCGCCGCTCGCCGCCATGGCCTTTCGGCTTGCGGGGGGAACGGAGGGTTGCGGCTTTCATCATCGCAGTCTGCCCGGCGGGATCGGCTTGACAAGTTGCGATAATCGATCACTGATAACTTATCAATGATCGATCACTCGGTGTGTGTGTCATCATGAAGCCTCCCTTCGCGTCGCTCGTCCTTGCGGCGCTTGTCCTGGCCGGCTGTGGCGGCGGGTCCGAAAAGCCCGCCACGCGACCGCCGCCGGCCGTGGAAACGGCCTCGGTCATCGCGGCCGACGGCGCGCAGGGAGGCCTCCTCGCCGCGGGAACGCTCGAGCGGCGACGGGAAATGACCCTGTCGTTCCGAATCGCCGGCGTCATCACCCGGCTGAATGTCGATGCCGGAGACACGGTCGCCGCCGGCCAGCTTCTGGCCACCCTGGACCCCGCCGCCGTCGACGCCCGCCAGGTTCAGGCCGAGGCCGAGGTCGAGCGCGCCCGCCGCGACCTGCAGCGCGACCAGACCCTGTTCGACAAGGGCTATGTCAGCCGTCAGCGCCTCGACGACCGCCGCTCCGCCCTGAAGTCCGCCCAGGCCGCCTACGACGCCGCCGCCTTCGACCGCCGATGGGCGCGCCTCGCCTCCCCTGCCGGCGGCGTGGTGCTTGAGCGGCTGGCCCAGAGCGGAGAGGTCGTCCAGCCGGGCCAGGCGGTGCTTCGCATCGCCGACCTCGGCAGTCCGCTGGTTCTTCGCGTGCCCCTCGCCGATCGGGATGTCGGCCGCGTCAGCATCGGCCAGCCCGTGGAAGTGCGTTTCGACGCCCTGCCTGGCCAGACGGTCACCGGCCGGGTGGTCAAGCTGGGCCAGGCGGCCGACGCCCGTACAGGCGCAGTCAGCGTCGAGGTCGAACTGCCGGGCGGCCGGCCCGAACTCCGCAGCGGCCTGACCGCCACGGCCCGCTTCGCCGGCCTCGGCGGCGGCGGCGACGGGACGGTGCTCGTTCCGGCCGAGGCCATCCTGGAGGCCGACGGCGAGAAGGCCTTTGTCATGCGCCTGGATGGCGACAGGGCGCGCCGCACCCCGGTCCGGTTCGTGGGCTTTGACGGCGACTTCGCCCGCGTCTCCGGCCTGGCGCCCGGAGCCCGGGTGGTCACCGCCGGCGCCGGCTTCGTCAGCGATGGCGAGAAGGTCAGCGTCGCCGACGCCGCCGCCCTGGCCGGGGCGGTCCGGTGAACCTCGACATCGCCGGCTTCGCGGTCCGCCGCTGGCAGTTCACCCTGGTCGCCTTCGCCCTGCTGGCGGCGCTCGGCCTCAACAGCTTCTTCAATACGCCCCGCTCCGAAGACCCTCACTTTCCCCTGCCGATCGTCGTGGTCCAGGCCGTGCTGCCGGGCGCCGAGCCGTCCGAGATGGAGGCCCTGGTCGCCGACCCGATCGAGGCGGCCATCGACGGGCTGGATTCGGTTGCCGAGATCGAGTCGACCAGCCAGGACGGGGTGGCCTCGGTGGTCACCGAGTTCTCCTGGGACGTCGATCCGGAGCGGAAGTACGACGAGGTCGTGCGCGAGGTGAACGCCCTGCGCGGGACCCTGCCCGACGGCATCGTCCGGCTCGAGGTGCGCCGGGCGCGGACCACCGAGGTCGCCATCGTCCAGGTGGCCCTGGTCAGCGAGACCCTGCCGATGCGCCGGCTGGAGAAGGCGGCCGACCGGCTGCGCGAGCGTCTCGCCCGCGTGCCCGGGGTGCGCCAGGCGCGCTACTGGGGCGTGCCGGACTCCGAGGTGCGGGTCTCTCTCGATCTCGCCCGGCTCTCTGCGCTGCAGATCCCCGCCACAGCCGTCACCGATGCGCTGCGCGCGGCCGGCGCGGAAGCCCCAGTCGGCGCGGTGCAGGCCGGCGACCGGCGCTTCAACGTCAAGGCCGGCGGAGCCTTCTCGACGCTGGAGGCGGTCGGAGACACGCCCGTCCGCTCGGTCGATGGCCAGGTCGTGCGGGTGCGCGACGTCGCCGACGTCTCCTGGGCCCAGGACGAGCCGGACCACCTGACCCGGTTCAACGGCAAGCGGGCGGTCTTTCTCACCGTCAACCAGAAGGACGGCGAGGATGTCGGCAGGATCACCGCCGAGGTCCGCAAGGCCCTGGACGAGCACGAGAAGGTGCTGCCGGGCGGGGTGAAACTGGAACGGGCCTTCTTCCAGACCGAGAACGTCGAGCACCGGCTGGGCGCCCTGTTCCGAGACTTCGGCATCGCGCTCGGGCTGGTGCTGATCACCCTGCTGCCTCTCGGCCCCCGCGCCGGTCTGGTGGTGATGGTGTCGATCCCGATGTCGCTGCTGATGGGCCTTTCGCTGCTGCAGGCCTTCGGCTTCACCCTCAACCAGCTGTCGATCGCCGGCTTCGTGCTGGCGCTGGGTCTTCTGGTCGACGACAGCATCGTGGTGGTCGAGAACATCGCCCGCCGCATGCGCGAGGGCGAGGACCGCACCGAGGCGGCCATCAACGGCACGCGCCAGATCGCGCTGGCGGTCATCGGCTGCACGGCCTGCCTGATGCTGGCCTTCCTGCCGCTGATGGCCCTGCCGGGCGGAGCGGGGGCCTACATCAAGTCCCTGCCCGTCTCGGTGCTGTCGACGGTCGGCGCCTCGCTGATCGTCTCGCTGACCATCATCCCCTTCCTGGCCAGCCGCCTGCTCTCCCGTCACGAGGACCCCGAAGGCAACGCCCTGCTGCGGACCATCAACGGCGGCATCCAGCGCTTCTACGCCCCCATCCTGCACAGCGCCCTGGCCCGGCCCTGGGCGGCGCTGGCGGTGGTGCTGGCCATCTGCCTCACCGCCATTCCGATGCTCGGCGCCATCGGCTCAAGCCTGTTCCCCCCGGCCGAGACGCCGCAGTTTCTGGTCCGCATCGAGACGCCGGAGGGCACGGCGCTGTCCCGCACCGACCAGGCGCTTCGCTATGTCGACAGCCGCCTGGCGCGCGAGCCACAGGTGGCCTGGCGCGCCTCCAATCTCGGGCGGGGCAACCCGCAGATCTTCTACAACCAGCAACAGCGCGAGAGCCGCACCAACCAGGCCGAGGTCTACGCCTCGCTCAAGGCCTGGAAGCCCGGCCAGAGCGAGAAGGTGCTCGACCGGCTGAGGGACGAGTTCGCCCGCTTCCCCGGCGCCCGCATCACCCTGATCGTCTTCGAGAATGGCCCGCCCGTGGACGCCCCCATCGCCGTGCGCCTGACCGGAGAGGACCTCGGCGTGCTGAAGGCTCTGTCTGCCCGCGTCGAGGCCGAACTGAAGGCCGTGCCCGGGGCCCGGGACGTCAACAACCCCCTGCGCCTCGACCGCACCGACCTCGACCTCGGCCTGGACGATGCCAAGGCCGCCGCGCTCGGCGTGCCTGCGGGCGCCGCGCGCCGCACAGTGCGCCTGGCGCTGTCCGGCGAGGACGCCGCGCGCTACCGCGACGCCGACGGGGATGACTACGCCGTGCGCGTCCGCCTGCCGATGGAACGCTCCGGCGGCGCCGACCGCAACGACCTGAGCGCGCTTGGCGCCATCTATGTCCCCACGGCCGGCGGCCAGTCCGCGCCCCTGTCGGCCATCGCCAACCCCACGCCCACCGTCAGCCCGGCCCGCATCGACCGCTACGACCGCGAGCGCACCGTCACGGTCAGCGCCTATGTCGAGAGCGGCTTTCTGACGTCGAAGGTCACCGCCGACGCGGCCGCCCGGCTGGAAGGCTTGAAGCTGCCGCCCGGCTACCGGCTGTCCTACGGCGGCCAGGCGCAGGCTCAGTCCGAGAGCTTCGCGGGCCTCGGGGCGGCGATCACCATCGCCATCTTCGGCATCCTGGCGGTGCTGGTGCTGGAGTTCGGCCGCTTCAAGAGCGCCATGGTCGTGGCCGGCATCATTCCGCTCGGCCTCTTCGGCGCCGTCGCCGCCCTGTTCCTGACCGGCAACTCGCTGTCCTTCACGGCGACCATAGGCATCATCGCCCTGATCGGCATCGAGATCAAAAACTCCATCCTGCTGGTCGACTTCACCGAACAGCTCAGGCGCGAGGGCATGCCGCTTCGCGAGGCGATCGAGAAGGCGGGCGAGGTGCGCTTCCTGCCGGTGCTGCTGACCTCGGTCACCGCCATCGGCGGGCTGACGCCCCTGGCGCTGGAGCGGTCGGGCCTCTACTCGCCGCTGGCCATCGCCATCATCGGCGGGCTGATCTCCTCGACCCTGCTGTCGCGCATCGCCACTCCGGTCATGTACTGGCTGACGGCGCGCGGCGAAGCTCGCAGGGCGGCGCGCCAGGCCGGCGCCGCGGGCTGAACCGGCCGCTGATCGGGGAATGGACAGGATGCGCCCGTTCGCGCGATAGGACGGGCGTGTCGCCAACGCCTCCGAATCCCGGCCGCCGGGCCGACCTGGACTGGATCCGCATCACCGCCCTGGCGCTGCTGATCCTGTACCACGTCACGCTCGTCTACACGCCGTGGGACTGGCACATCAATTCGATCCACAAGTTCAAGTGGCTGGAAGAGGCGATCCTCATCACCTCGCCCTGGCGCCTCACCCTGCTGTTCCTGGTGTCCGGCGCCGCCCTGCGCCTGATGAGCCGCAAGCTGACCGCCGAGGCGGTGCTCAAGGCCCGCTTCGCCCGGCTGGGACCGCCCTTCCTGTTCGGCATACTGGTGCTGGTGCCGCCCCAGGCCTGGCTCGAGGCCCTGGCCAAGGGCTGGTGGAGCGGCGGCTTCTGGGGCTGGTTCGCCCGGGACTACAGCCCCGCCGGAATCCTCGACGGCATCCCAATCAACCACCTCTGGTTCGTGCTCTACATCGCCGTCTACAGCCTGGTGGCCGTGGGCCTGCTCTTCGCGCCGGGCGCCATGGCGCGGATCGAGGCGGGCCTTGCCAGGGCGCTGGCGGGCTGGCGGCTGCTGGTCGTGCCGATGCTCTATCTCGCGGCCATCCGCATCCTGCTGTTCCCCTGGTTCGGCATCTCCAACAACCTGCCGGTCGACTGGTACAACCACGCCCTGTCGCTGGGCATGTTCCTGTTCGGCTTCCTGCTGGTCGGCCATGACGAGGTCTGGCGCACGCTAGAGGCCCGGCGCTGGCTCACCGCGCCGCTGGCGCTGGTCTTCATGGCCGTGCTGATGAGCCTCTACCTGTTCCGCGACGACAGCCTGGCCGGCGCCTGGACCCGCTACACCGTCTTCGCCATCTACCAGTGGATGACCCTCTGCGCGGTGCTGGGCTTCTGCAGCCGCCACCTGCGCGACGCCGACGGGCCGGTCCGCCGCTATCTCAACGAGGCGATCTTCCCGGTCTACCTGGCGCACCAGACCGTGCTGGTCATCGCCGCCTTCCTCATCACCCCGCTGGCCTGGCCGGTCATCGCAGAGGCCCCGGTCCTGATCGTCCTGACCTTCGGGGTCAGCGCCGTCATCTACGAGATCGTCCGCCGGATCGGCCCGCTGCGGCCGCTGTGGGGCCTGCGCCCCCTGCCCCGGCCAGCCGGAGCCGCCGCATGATCGCCCGGGTGCTCAACGACCGCTACCGGCCGGGCCTGCCCTGGCGGCGGCGGCGCATCCTGCTGGCGGTCGGCGTGGTCGCGCCGGTCTTCGCCTTCCTGTCGGTCCTGCTGGCGGTGGCCTTCTACCCCGGCTTCAACCACGCCACCCAGTTCCTCAGCGAGCTCGGCGGGGCGACGGCCCGCTACCCCTTTCTGTTCAACGGCGGCGTGCTGATCAGCGGCGTCGCCGCCGGCTTCGCGGGCGTCGGATTCGGACTGGCGGTGATGGCCATCGGCGGCTCGCGCATCGCCGCTGGCGGCCTGATCTTCTGCTTTGTCATGGCCGGCATCGGCCTGGTCATCTCCAGCCTGTTCGTCTGGCCCAATCCCATCCACCTGTTCGTCAACCTGGGCCTGGGCATCATCCTGGCGCCGCTCTTCCTGATCTGGGGCCTGCACGGCGTGCCCGGCATGCGCGGCCTGCGCATCTTCCTGATCCTGGTCTGCATCGCCATGGCCCTGCTGGCCCTGATCACCAACCACCGCATCTGGTACGGCCTGGTGAATCCCCAGAACGTCGGCTGGTGGGAGCGCTTGTTCGCCATCGTGCTTGTCGGCTGGACGGGAATCGCCGCCCTGGTCCTCGAGCGCCGCCTGTTCGCCCTGGCCCACCCCGCGGCCGAGCCCAAGGCCGCCGACTGACACATTGTCGCCCCAATTGGCGCCAGCCGGCGGAATTGCCGTCGATTTTTCAGGCAGATTCCCCGTTGCGGCGAAATCGCCCCTTCCACCGCGACGCAACATAACGTATCCGTGATAAGCACGTTACCAAGGCTGGCGACTCCTCCCCGGATCGTCGCCAGGCTGGTGGGACCAACTCATTCGGCGCGATCGACGGCTGTTCGCCGTCACAGAGGAACAGGGAGCTCCCGTGGACGGCCTGAGCAATCTGGCGCTTCGCTATGACGCCGACAGCTATGACGCCCCGGCCGCCCTTGGCGAGCCTTGGCTGCCGCCCGAGAACGGCCTGGCCATGCCGCGCCAGTCGATCGGCGCAGACGCGCCGCGCAAGGCCGCCGCCTCGCCCGTGACCAGCCCCGCCGACATCGCCTGGCGCCGTACGCGCCTGTTCGGCGCGGCGCTGATCCTGACCTTCCTGGTCGCCCTGACCCCGTTCCAGCTCTACGCCCGCGACGGCTTCACCCCGCTCGAAGTGGTGGCGCTGGTCCTGTTCGGCACGCTGGTGTCGGCCGTGTCGCTGTGGTTCTGCAGCGCCGTCGCCGGCTATGTCCGCCTGCTGAAGGGCAAGGCCGACGAGCTCGACATGGCCCTCATCGCGCCGACCCCGCGCGTGCGCACGGCCATGCTGATGCCGCTGTACAATGAGGATCCGGCCCAGTCCCTGGCCCGCCTCGCCCGGATCGAGCGCTCGCTGGCCGAGCTTGGCGTGGCCCACTGGTTCGACCTGTTCGTGCTCAGCGACACCACCAACGAGGCCGTCGCCGCCCAGGAGCGCGTCCAGTTCTCGACCCTGCGCGCCCGCAGCCGCTGCCGCGTCTTCTATCGCCGCCGGCCCAAGAACATCGAGCGCAAGGCCGGCAACGTCAGCGACTGGGTGCAACGCTTCGGCGGCGCCTACGAGCACATGATCATCCTCGACGCCGACAGCGTCATGACCGGCGACACCATCCTCAAGCTGGTCGACGCCATGGAGCGTCACCCGGGCGTGGGCCTGATCCAGTCGACCCCGGTCATCGTCGGCGCCGAAACCCTCTACGCCCGCGTCCAGCAGTTCAGCGTGCGGATGTTCGGCAAGGTCGCCGCCGCTGGCGTGGCCTGGTGGACGGGCGCCGAGAGCAGCTACTGGGGCCACAACGCCATTATCCGCGTGAAGGCCTTCGCCGACTGCTGCCAGCTGCCGATCCTGCCGGGCAAGAAGCCCTTCGGCGGCCACATCCTCAGCCACGACGTGGTCGAGGCGGCCATGCTGCGCCGGGCCGGCTGGGGGGTCCACATCACCCCGGTCCTCGACGGCAGCACCGAAGAGACCCCGCCCAGCCTTATCGACTTCATGAAGCGCGACCGCCGCTGGTGCCAGGGCAACCTCCAGCACCTGGGCATGATGACCGCGCCCGGCCTGCACTGGATCAACCGCCTGCAGTTCCTGTTCGGCGCCTTCTGCTACCTGGTCTCGCCGGTGTGGCTGGTCTCGCTGCTGACGGGCCTGGCCATCCAGGCGCAGATCACCCTCTCCAAGCCGGTCTACTGGGTGCTGCTCGAGCCGGTGAAGTACGACCCGATCATCTGGGCCTCGCTGTTCACGGTGCTGATGCTGATCGGACCCAAGGTGCTGGGCCTCGCCCTGGCTCTCGGCCGCGAGGACGAGCGCAAGGCCTTCGGCGGCCGCCTCGGCATCCTCAAGAGCGCAGGCGTCGAGAGCCTCTATTCGGCGATCATGGCCCCTGTGCTGATGGTCGGCCACACGAAGATCGTCTTCGAGATCCTGTCCGGCAAGGACGCCGGCTGGACCGCCCAGGCCCGCGACGGCGAGACCCTGGACTGGAAGGACGCCTTCCGCGCCCACCGCTGGCAGATCAACATCGGCCTGATCTTCACCGCCACCCTGACGCTGGCTCCGCACCTGACGATCTGGTTCGCCCCGATCATCCTGCCGCTGCTGGCCTCGCCCTTCATCGCGGTCTGGACCTCGCGCCGCGACTTCGGCGCCGCCGCCGGCCGCATGGGTCTGCTGGTCACGCCCGAAGAGGTTGCCGAGCGTCAGGCCGAAACCGGCGCAGCCCGCGTCCACCAGCTGTTCCCCGCAGTCAGCGACCGCGCCCCGGCTGCGGACGAAGCGGCCGACGGCGACGAGATCTTCTGGCCCGCCCTCCTGGCCGCCCAACGCAACGGCGCCCGCGCCGCCGCCTGACCGCCTGCGTCCTTCGACACGCGCTGCGCGCTACTCAGGATGACGCGCGTTGGTGCGAAACCACCCCTCTACGTCATGCTGAGTAGCGATCCAGCGGATCGCGTGTCGAAGCACGCAAGACGCCCTTCGACATAGAGGTTCTTATATCGGCGCCAGACTCCCCGCCGCCGCGAGCTCTTCCTTCTCCCCTTGCAGGAGAAGGTGGCGCGAAGCGCCGGATGAGGGGTCGAAGACTCTCGAAGCTGCGCAGAGGCGGTCGGTTCAGGCACGCCCCACGCCGACTCGGCCGCCTCCTCAGGCGGCCTTGGCCAACTTGTCCTTCTTCTTCTTTTTCTTCTCGCCCTTGCCGGGCTTCTCGGCCTTGGGCGCCTTGGGAGGTTTCTCGGCCTTGGCCGGCGCCACGCCGGACGCCAGGATCTCCAGCGCCTCCAGCAGGGCTGCGCGCTTTGACTTGGGCAACAGGGCCAGCAGCGCCGCATCGGCCGCCGCCGCCTTGGGTCCCGTCTGCTCCAGGGCGATGCGCCCGACGTCGGTCAGCCGCACCGAGTTGGCCCGCGCATCCAGCGGCGAGCGCTCCCGCGCCAGCAGGCCCTTGTCGATCATCCGCGCGACCATGTCAGCCAGGGTGGAGCGGTCAATGCCGGTTACAGCGACCAGGTCGGCCTGGGCCGCGCCCTCCCGCTCGGCCACGGCGGCCAGCACCGCATGCTGGCGCTGGGTGATCGAGCCGGCCGCTTCGGCGGCATAGAGATCCAGCGCCCGCTGCGCCGCGCGGTGCAGCAGATGGCCCAGCGACGCGGCCGGGCTGGGCGGCGGCGTCTCGACCGCGCGCTTGGCAGATTTGTCCTTGGCCATCATCCCCTCCGGCGCAACCGACCGGACACGGAACTTAAGGCGGGTTCGCGTCGGTTTGACGACAGACTATTCGACCAGAGGCGGGGGCGGCGGCCCTTTTTCCTCTTCCGTAGGCACATGCCCCGCCTCCTTCATGCCGCGCATGATCAGCGGGGTCTGGGTCACCGAGAACGCCAGCGCCAGGATCAGCAGGCCGGGGAACCGGAACAGCACACACACCGCGTC
>VFQU01001125.1_pt1 | contig 17401 bp, 19 predicted proteins | sample 3512311 | NCBI WGS metagenome assembly VFQU01 (sample SAMN10412377, study PRJNA504923) | tailings metagenome | isolation source: Relicate 3 Philex TSF3 active mining site | place: Philippines: Tuba, Benguet | collected 2017-08-29
GGTGTGGCAGACGGGCTCGGGCACCCAGTCGAACATGAACGCCAACGAGGTGATCTCCAACCGCGCCATCGAGATGCTGGGCGGCGAGATGGGCAGCAAGAAGCCCGTCCACCCCAACGACCACGTCAACATGAGCCAGTCGTCGAACGACACCTATCCGACGGCCATGCACATCGCCGCCGCCGAACAGGTGGTCCACGACCTGCTCCCCGCCCTGAAGCACCTGCACGCCGCCCTCGACGCCAAGGCCAAGGCCTGGGCCAACATCATCAAGATCGGCCGCACCCACACCCAGGACGCCACCCCCCTGACCCTCGGCCAGGAGTTCGGCGGCTATGCCCAGCAGGTCGCCAACGGCATCTACCGGATCGAGCAGACCCTGCCGATGCTGATGCAGCTGGCCCAGGGCGGCACGGCTGTGGGCACCGGGCTGAACGCCCCCATCGGCTTCGCCGAGAAGGTCGCCGAGCGGATCGCCGAGATCACGGGCCTCGCCTTCACCACCGCCCCCAACAAGTTCGAGGCCCTGGCCGCGCACGACGCCATGGTCTTCACCCACGGCGCCATCAACACGGTCGCGGCCAGCCTGTTCAAGATCGCCAACGACATCCGCTTCCTGGGCAGCGGCCCGCGCTCGGGCCTGGGCGAACTGGCCCTGCCGGAGAACGAGCCCGGCAGCTCGATCATGCCGGGCAAGGTCAACCCGACCCAGTGCGAGGCGCTGACCATGGTCTGCGCCCAGGTGTTCGGCAACCAGTCGACCCTGACCTTCGCCGGCGCCAGCGGCCATTTCGAACTCAACGTCTTCAACCCGGTGATGGCCTACAACTTCCTGCAGTCGGTGCGGCTGCTGGCCGACGCGGCGATCAGCTTCACCGACAACTGCGTGGTCGGCATCGAGCCGCGCGAGGACAACATCAAGGCGGGCCTGGAGCGCAGCCTGATGCTGGTCACCGCCCTGAACGGCAAGCTGGGCTACGACACCTGCGCCAAGATCGCCAAGACGGCCCACAAGAACGGCACGACCTTGCGCGAGGAGGCCGTCGGCGGCGGCTACCTGACCGATGCGGAGTTCGACGAATACATGCGGCCGGAGAAGATGATCGGGCCGAGCTAGCGGCGCGCGAAACCCGCCGACGGATGAGGGCCCGCGCCGATGGCGCGGGCCCTGTTCGTTACGGCTTCTCGACCACCGTTTTGCCCACCGGCGCCAGGGCGAGAACCGCCAGTTGCAGATCCTTCAGGGCGAAGGGAATGCCGATGATGGTGATCGCCTCGGCGATCGCGATCAGCAGGTGGCTGAGGGCGATGTACCAGCCGGCGAAGATGAACCAGATCACGTTGAGCACCACGCCCAGCGGACCGGTGCCAAGGTCGCTCTTGCCGGTGATCAGCTCGCGGCTGACGACCTCGCGGCCGAAGGGCCAGAAGGAAAAGCCGGCGATGCGCCAGGCGGCGAAGGTGTAGGGCAGGCCGACGATGGTGATGGCCAGGATCAGACCGCCGAGCAGCCATAGCAGGCCAGACAGCCAGCCGCCGAAAATGAACCAGAGGATGTTCAGGATCAGTCGGATCATCAGCCTGTTTCCATCGGTCGCATGGCGCGCCCCGCCAACATATGGCCCTTTCCGGGCGGGGATGCGAGGGCAGGTCGGATGGGGAGCCGGGCGTGGCGAGATTTCGCGCGGAAAGCGCTGTGACGGATCGGTCCGGGATCATGATTGTCCCGGTCGGCGAGCAGCTTCCGGAGCATTTCGAGTTCCTGCGCGAACAGGCGGCGGCCGAAGGCGTCGGCAACATGGATCTGCTGGCGCTGGGCTGGTTCACGGGCTCTGAGCGCTTCAGCGCGCCGAGCGCCCTGTTTGCCGCCTACGTCAACGGAAGTCTGGCGGGGGTGGGCGGCGTGACGCCCCAGGCTGATCTGGCCGAGCCGGCGATGCGGATGCGGCGGCTGTATGTCGCGCCGGTGTTTCGCCGGCTGGGCGTGGGGCGGATGCTGGCCGAGCACATGATCGCCCACGGTTTGCGCCAGGCCGGGCTTCTGACCGTCAACGCCCGGGCCAGCAGCGTTGCGCCGCGCTTCTGGCGCGCGATGGGCTTATCCCCCGTGCTGGCGCCCGACCACACCCACGAGCGGCGACGCTAGAGCGGTCGCCGGGGACGCTCGAACCGGCATCGGCGCTGTGCTAGCCTCGGGCCATGGCCAAGCGGCGCATCACCGTCGAGATCGACGCCGCCCTCGCGGACAGGGCGCAAGAGGCCGGGCTGGACCTGTCGCAGGTTGTTCATGCCGCGTTGACGGAGGCGCTCGCCACGGGGCTGTCAGAACAAGGAGCGCCCTTTGACGCGCAGCCTGACAGCGACCGTCGAGCGCGGCGCTGGGCTGAGGAAAACGCCGAGGCCATTGGCGAGCACAACCAGCGTATCGCCGATCGCGGCCTCATCGCTTCGGAATGGCGGCGCTGGTAGCGCGCGAGGCAGTTTGACGTCGTTCCGAACCCGTCCTCCAGGACCCTCAGGTCGGCGCCATTCCTTGTCGTGCTGTCATCGCACCATCTGATCGATCTGGCGGTTGTCATTGTCGCGCCGCTGCTGGCCGATCGCGAACTGACTGTCGGCGAGTTGGAAGTTGCAGTCCGGGTCAGCGGCCAACCTCTCGTACTCTCACTGACCGACCTTGGCTCCGTCGAGCGGCGCGTTCTGAAAGCCCCCGTCGCCAGCCTCGCGGCGCAGGAAGACGAGATACGCCGCGCCCTGGACCGGCTGTTTACCGGCTTCTGACCCGCTCCATCGCGTCCACGACGTCCCCGACCGCCAGATCGGCAAGGTCCGGCCGACGAACGATCTCGACGCCCTGCGACGGGCTGATCGGCCGGGGCGCGCTGAGGTCGGGATTGCTCTCGTGGCTGAACAGCACGACGGCGGGACTGCCCGCGGCGACGGCGATGTGGGCCGGGCCAGTGTCGTTCCCGATTGTCACGCAGGCGCCGCGCGCCAGGTCGGCGATGTCGCCAAAGCCGGTGCGGCCGACAAGGCTGAGCGCCCCCGGCGCCGCCGCCGTGATGACAGCCGCCAGCGCGGCCTCCTCCTGGCCATGGCCGAGCACGATCGGTGTGACGCCCTGGCCGATAAGCGAGGCGGCCAAGGCTCCGTACCCTTCGGCGGGCCAGCGCTTGGCCGGCCTGTGCGGGGCGCCGCCGGGAACCAGCAGGGCGTAGGGCCCAGCGGGCGCCAGCCCTCCCCTGCCCGTCAGCCAGCCGATGTCCGGCGGCGGGACCGCGTCTATGCCGGCGATACGGAGCTGCTCACGATGGCTGTCCTGAACATGGAGCCGGTCGCGATCAGGACCGCCATAGTAGAAGCGCGCGCCCGTGGCGTTGCCCGACCAGTCCGGCTGGCCGGGTCCCATCAGCTGGAAATAACGGATCGTCCGGCTCTGGGTCTGGAGGTCGTAGACGCGATCAAACCGTCCGCCGCGCAGCCGGCGCAACAGGCGCCAGACCGCGCCAAGGTCGGTCCATCGGGGTCGGCCGCCGGTCCAGACCTCGTCGAACCAGCCGCAGGCCTCGCCCATGCCGACGAGAGGCCCGGTGGTCAGCAGCACCAGATGGGCGTCGGGGTGGGCCTGGCGAATGGCCTTCATCGGTCCGGTGGCCTGGATGAAGTCGCCCAGGGCCGACAGCTTGATGACCAGGATGCGCCGGGGCTGCGCCGCGCCGCTCAAGGGATCAGGCCCGACGGCTGACCGCGAAGTCCGCCAGCTCCTCCAGCGCCTGTCGCCAGTCACCGGCGGCGGTCACCGACAACGCCGCCTTGGCGTCGGCGGCGAAGGCGGCGGCGAGATCGAGCGTCGCCTGGCCGGCGCCAGTGGCACGGACCAGTTCACGGGCGCGGCGGAAGTCGTCGTCGGTCTGCTCGCGCCGGCCGATGGTCCGCTCCCAGAACGCCGCCTCCTGGGCGCCGGTGGCCTTGATGGCCAGAAGCAGCGGCAGCGTCGCCTTGCCTTCGCGGAAGTCGTCGCCGGCGTTCTTGCCCAGGTCCTCGGTCGTCCCGTCGTAGTCCAGCGCATCATCTGACAGCTGGAAGGCCAGCCCCAGATTGAGGCCGTAGGCGCGCAGGGCCCGCTGGACCTCCTCGCTCGCTCCGGCGGCGACCGCGCCGGCCTCGGCGGCGGCGGCGAACAGTTCGGCGGTCTTGGCGCGGATGATCTCGAGGTAAACATCTTGCGACAGCTTGAGGTCGTGCGACCGCGTCAGCTGGAGCACCTCGCCCTCGGAGATGACGCCGGCCGCCTTGGCCAGGATGTCCAGAGCCCGCAGGGAGCCGGCCTCGACCATGAGCTCGAAGGCGCGGGCGAACAGATAGTCGCCGACCAGCACGCTGGAGGGCGCGCCCCAGATGAGGTGGGCCGCGACCTTGCCGCGGCGCAGCTGGGACGAATCGATGACGTCGTCGTGCAGCAGGGTGGCGGTGTGGATGAACTCGACGGCGGCGGCGAGCTTGAGCGCGCCCTCGCCCTTGTCGCCGCACAGCCGGGCCGCCGCGACCGTCAACAGCGGACGCAGCCGCTTGCCGCCCGCGTTGATCAGGTGATCGGCCAGGGCGGGGATGACCGCCACCGGGCTCTGCATGCGGGCCGTGATCAGCGCGTTGACCGACGCCATGTCGGGTCCGCCCAGCTCGACCAGCAGGTCGACGGACGGCGCCGGTCGTTCAATGGCGGCGTTGACGGCGTCCAACGGGGGCGGCTCCTGATACGGTGCGGCGGTTGCCGCTGACACCGGTGCGGGATAGGTCAGGCCAAGCACTAGCACAAGGCGTCGTTTGACCGGAATGGATGTGACCGAAGATCGGTTGCTGGGCGGACGTCTCACGGTGCGCCAGCCGGCCCGGGGCTATCGCGCCGGCATGGACGCCGCCCTGTTGGCGGCCTGTTGCGAGGCGGCGCCGGGCCAGCGGGTGCTGGAGGCCGGAAGCGGCGTGGGCGCAGCATTGCTGCAGGCGGCCTGGCGCCGGCCCGAGGCGCAGTTCACGGGCCTGGAGCGGGATGGCGCGGCGGCGGCGCTGGCGCGGGAGAACATCGCGGCCAATCGTCTCGCCGGCCGGGTCACGGTGGTCGAGGGCGACGTCGAGGCGGGCTTTCGCGCCGTGGAACTGGCGACCTTCGATGCGGCGTTCAGCAATCCGCCCTTCTTCGATGACCCTGCGGCGCTGCGCGGGCCCGCGCCGGAGAAGTCCGGCGCCTGGATGGCGGACGCCGGCCTGGGCGCCTGGACGGCGTTCCTGCTCAAGGCTGTTCGCGAGGGGGGGACGATCACCCTGATCCACCGCGCGGACCGGCTGGCCGACATTCTGGGGCTGCTGGCGCCAAAGGCCGGCTCGTTCCGCATCCGGCCGATCCAGCCCTTCGCTGACGAGCCGGCCAAGCGGGTGCTGGTGCGGGCGACGCGGACAGGCAAGGCGCCGCTGATGCTGCTTCCGGCGCTGGTGCTGCACGATCGGGACGGCGGCAGGCACCGGCCGGAGGTCGAGGCGATCCTGAGGGGCGAGGCGGCCCTCGGCTGGACCTAGCCGTACAGCCGCGACAGGACAAAGGCCGTGGTCAGCACGACGCAGGCCATCATCAGCACGCCGATGCGCGGATAGTCAGAGAACCGGTAGCCGCCAGGCCCCATGACCAGCAGATTGTTCTGGTGGCCAATGGGCGTGAGGAAGTCGGACGAGGCGCCGATCAGCACCGCAAGAAGGAAGGCATCGGGCGAAACGTCCAGCGCCTGCGCCGCATGGATGGCAACCGGCCCCATGACGATCGCGGTGGCCACATTGTTAAGGAACATCGAGAAGATCGCCGTCGCCAGGGTCATGGCCGCCAGCGCCCAGAAGAAGGTGGCGTTGCCCAGAAGGCCGCTCAGCCACTGGGCGGCGATCTCGGAGGCGCCGCTGTCGCCGAAACTTCGGCCGACGGGGATCATCGCCGCCAGCAGCACGATCACCGGCCAGTCGATCGAGCGGTAGACCTCCTCCGGCGGCAGCAGGCGCAGCGCGACCATGGCGCCGGCCGCTGCGATGAAGGCGATCGCCGCCGGCGTGCCGAACGCCGCCGTGGCCACGACCGCCGCCGCGTAGATCGCGACGGTCAGAGCCGCCCGCCGCGGCCGCAAGGGCGCGGTCAGCCGGCGATCCAACTCCAGAAGCCGGGCGAAGCGGGCATAGTCGGCCAGCATGTCGGCCGGCCCCTGCACCACGATCTGGTCGCCGGGACGCAACAGCATGGTGCGCAGCGGCTTTCGCTCGCGCGCCATTCGGGCCCCGCCGGCGATGACCTTGAGCTCGCCGTCCGTCTGGGCCTCGATGACGCCGTAGGAGAAGCCGATCAGGCTGGATCCGTCACTGACGACCAGCCGGGCCGTCACCGCGTCGTCGGTGTCGGTCCTGGCCGCCTCGAAGCGCAACTCCAGCGGCTTGGCCACCAGCCAGGGATCCTTGCGAGCGGACACGATCAGAGTGTCGCCCGGAAGGATCAGCTCATCGTCGGCGGGCGTCACCCGCTGGTGGTCGCGCCAGACCGCCAGCAGGGAGGCGCCGGTTTCCTTCAGCTCGCGCTTGGTGCCTTCGAGCGTGCGGGCATAGTTGGCCGGCGCCCAGAGCTCGAAGACGCGGAGGCTCTCGTCTTCCTCCGCCGCGCCGGCGTCGCGCTTTGGCGCCAGGCGCCAGCCGACGATCAGCAGATAGGCCAGGCCCACCAGGGTCACCGCGCCGCCGACGGGCGTCATCGCGAAAAATCCGAACGGCTCGCCCAGCGTCTCCTCGCGGACGGTCGACAGGATCAGGTTCGCCGGCGTGCCGATCAGCGTGGTCATCCCGCCGAGGATGGTAGCGAAGGCCAGGGGCATCAGGCCTACCGCCGGGCTGACGCCGCCGTCGCGGCAGACACGGATCATCACCGGCATGGTGATGGCGAGGGCGGCGATGTTGTTCATGAAGGCCGAGAGCAGCGCGCCCAGCACCAGCACCACCGCCAGCCGCACCGGCAACGGGGCGCCGGCCGGCATCACGCCGCGAACCAGCATGGTCGCGGCGCCCGACAGTTCCACCGCCCGGCCGATGACGAGAACCGCCGCGACGGTGATCACCGCGCTGTCGCCAAAGCCCCAGAAGGCCTTGTCCGGCTCGACCAGACCGAGGAACACGGCGGCGATCAGCGCCAGCACGGCGACCAGGTCGTGCCGTACCTTGTCCGTCGCGAACAGCACGAGAGTCAGGACCAGCAGCCCAGCGCTGAGCATGGCCGGCGAAAACGTTGGCAGTTCCAAGGTGCGTCCCCCGAGCCGGAAGGGTTCGCGGCTCTCAGCGCTAACGCCGATGTTGGTTTCGGGTTGCGCGGCGGCGCGAAATCACTCCGCGTACAGCCTCATGGCGTCCAGGCACATCTCGAAGCCGGTCTGATCGTCAAGCGGATCATCGGTGACGATTAGGAACATGCGTCGCGCCTCGCACCACAGCATATGCCCCTCCGGCAGGCCGAAATCCTCGATCAGGCAATCATCGCCGTCGCGCCAGGCGCCCGTTTCATCCTGACGCGCGCCGAGCCAGCTTTCGATGCGCTCGCGGTACTCGGCGTCGAGCTCGTCACTCAGGTTCATCCAGGCCATGAGCGGCTTTCCCAGGCCGGCGAGAAAGCCCATCTCGAAAGCCGTCTGGGACGACGCCTCGGGTCCGCGGAAGGGCGTGAGGTTGACGATGCCGCCGTCCACCTGGCGCATCAGCGAAACCCTGTCGGCATAGAGGGCGCGGGCGACGATCTCGTCCGGCTCGCCCGACGCAGGCGGCGTCGCCGGCGTGCGCAGGGTGAAACCCCTGCCCTCGGCGATCAGCGTGCGGCGTGTCAGACGCTCGTCGGAACCGGGAAAGCCGCCATCAGGCGTGGCGAGGTAGAGACTGCCGATGCGACGCATCGCGCGAGTTTACGGATTGGCGCCGGTCCTGGAAACAATCGCCGCCACTTCGGTCTCGGCGGTGGGGCTGACGCGGCAGACGGAGCCGTTCTCGATCGGCTCGCAGCCGACCCAGCGGACGGTCCAGTCGACGCCATAGCGGCCCTGGCCCTGGGCGGCCAGAAGGACGGGGCGGTTGCGCCGAACCCACAGCCAGCACTGGCGGTTTTCCTTGGGCGTGTACTGGAAGTCGGCGCCGCCGCAGGTCAGGCCGAGCGGCGCGCTGACGATGGTGGTGCGCGCCTCGACGTCGCCGGCCACGACGACGGACAGGCGCACCGAAGTGTCGGCCATCACCTCGACCGACGACACATCGACGGGACGGTCCTGCGCCAGGGCGGGCCCGGCCACGAGAACGGAGGCGCCCAGCAGGGCGGCGGCAAGCGCTTTCACGAGTGATCTCCAACCCCGTCCGGCGCCATGGCCGGACGAGGCGGGATATGGATCAGTTCCGCGCGCGGTCCACCAGTTTATTCTTGGTAATCCAGGGCATCATGCCGCGCAGGCGCTCGCCGACCTCCTCGATGGGGTGCTCGGCGTTGCGGCGGCGGGTGGCCTTGAAGCTGGGCTGGCCCACGGCGTTCTCGGCCATGAAGTCGCGGACGAAGCGGCCGGACTGGATGTCTTCCAGCACCTTCTTCATCTCGGCCTTGGTGTCGGCGGTGATGATGCGCGGGCCTGTGACGTATTCGCCGTACTCGGCGGTGTTGCTGATCGAGTAGTTCATGTTGGCGATGCCGCCTTCATAGATCAGGTCGACGATCAGCTTCACCTCGTGCAGGCATTCGAAATAGGCCATCTCCGGCGCGTAGCCGGCCTCGACCAAGGTTTCGAAGCCGGCCCGGATCAGCTCGACCACGCCGCCGCACAGCACGGCCTGCTCGCCGAACAGGTCGGTCTCGCATTCCTCGCGGAAGTTCGTCTCGATGACGCCCGAGCGGCCGCCTCCGATGGCGCTGGCGTAGGCCAGGCCCAGGTCCAGCGCGTTGCCGGTGGCGTCGTGATGCACCGCGATCAGGCAGGGCACGCCGCCGCCCTTCTCGTACTCGCCGCGCACGGTGTGGCCAGGGCCCTTGGGCGCGACCATCAGCACGTCGATGGTCGACTTGGGCTCGATCAGGCCAAAGTGCACGTTCAGTCCGTGGGCGAACAGCAGGGCCGCGCCGTCCTTGATGTTGGGCGCGATCTCGTTGTTGTAGATGCCCCGCTGCAGTTCGTCGGGAGCGAGGATCATCAGCACGTCGGCCCAGGCCGCCGCGTCGGCGACCGTCATCACCTTCAGGCCGTCGGCCTCGACCTTCTTGGCCGTCGCCGAGTCGGGACGAAGGGCTACGGCTACGTTGGCGGCCCCGCTGTCCTTGAGGTTAAGCGCATGCGCCCGACCCTGGCTGCCATAGCCTACGATGGCGATCTTGCGGTCCAGGATGCGGGCCAGATCAGCATCGCGGTCGTAGTAGACGCGCATGATTTGTTCTCCAGACAGGTCATTTGCGCTGCGCCCGCGCAACGGCGGTGCAGCAAAGCCCGGCTATCGAGCGGAAATTTGCTCCGGCGTCAAGGTGTGGCTCCTCGCGCGGAGAGCCGCGCGAACAAAAAAGACCCCGGAGTCGCCTCCGGGGTCCTGATCGTCGTGGCGGGCGGGCCCGCTACCAGAAGAGATCGTAGTAGATCGACAGGACGCGGCCGGTCCAGACGTCCACCAGATAGGCGTCGTCGCCGACACGGATCCATTCAGTCCCGATCGGCGGGGCGGGCAGACCGAACCGGAACCAGTCGAGATAGTAGCTGGAGCCATACCAGCCGGACGGCAGGAAATCGCCGTAGGCCCAGTTGTAGGCGTACCAGTTGTAGGGCCGCACATAGATGCCGAAGTTGAACCGGCGCGATGCGCGGTAGCTGCGCCGCCACTGGCGCTCGTCATACCAGCGCCGGTCGCGGTCGCGCCGGCGAAGATCGCGGCCCTCGCCGGGGCGCCGTCCGTCCCAGCGACGGCGGTCGTTGCGGTCCCAGCCTGGCCGGCCGTCGCGATCGCGGCCGCCGGCTCCGGGCCCGGGACGCCCATCGCGGTCCCAGCGACCGTCGCGGTCACGGCCATCGCGATCACGTCCGTCCCGATCACGGCCATCCCGGTCGCGACCGCCCCGATCGCGGTCGTTCCAGTCGCCGCGACCGCCGCCGGCGCCCGGCCGACCATCGGGACGCCCGTCCCGATCACGATCCCAGCCCTGGCCGCCGCCGCCCGGACCACCCTGCCCCGGCCTTTGCGACCGCTGGTCGGGCCGCCCGTCGTTATTGCGATCCCAGCTTTGCTGGCCGCTGCCGGGCGCTGGACGGGCGCGGTCGGTCTGGCCGCGATCCCATTGCCCGCGATCCGGCGAGGTGCGCTGGCCGGGCTGGCCCTGCTGGGGCATCGGACGGCCGCGGCCGCCCTGGAACTGGCCCTGATCGCCGCGACGCTCCTGTCCGCCGGCGCGAGGGCCGCCAGGCCGCTGGCCGCCATCAGGCTGGCCGCCCGCGCGGGCACCGCGCTGGCCGGCGTTCGGGGGCGCACCCTGGCGCTGGCCGCGCGGCTCTGCGCGAGGCGGCGGCGGACGCGGGGTGTCGGCGCTTGAGTTATTGTCGGCCGGACGCTGGCGGCCGCTGTCGCGTGGCTGGGCCAGGGCGGTCGTGCCCATCAGCATGGCCAGCGCGGTCGCGGCCACGAGTATCTTCTTCATTCCTGCCTCCGGCGGCCGGCGCCATATCAATCAGCGCTCGGCGGGATGTGTCCCATCTGGCCTCGTTCATCAGACATTGAACATGAACCGGACTTGAACGAAGCGCCATCGATGGTCAGCTTGCCGACATGAGCGCCCATCCCAACGACGTCATCGCCTTCTGGACCGCCGCCGGCCGCAAGAAGTGGTTCGCCAAGGACGACCGTTTTGACGAGGCCATCCGCCTGCGGTTCGAGCCCGTTCACCACGCCGCGGCGCGGGGCGACTACGACAGCTGGTCCGAGACGCCCGAGGGCAGCCTCGCGCTGCTGCTGCTGCTCGACCAGTTCCCGCGCAATCTCTGGCGCGGTTCCGGCCACGCCTTCGCCACCGATCCCAAGGCGCGTTCCATCGCCAGAACGGCGCTGGCCGCCGGCTTCGACACCCGGGTGGAGGCGGCGCTGCGGCCGTTCTTCTACCTGCCGCTGGAGCACAGCGAGGACCTGGCCGACCAGGAACTCTGCGTGTCGCTCTGCCAGGGCCTGATGGACGACGCGGGCGACGAAGAGACCCTGCGATACGCGATTGTTCACCGCGACATCATCGCCCGCTTCGGACGGTTCCCGCATCGCAACCGCGCGCTGGGTCGCGAGACCACCGAAGAGGAGCAGGCCTTCCTCGACGAGGGCGGCTTCGCCGGCTGATCAGCGCGGCGGCGGCGGCGTCCATTCCAGCCGCCAGTAGGCCGCGCCGGGATCGGGATGGAGGATCATGCCGCAGGCCCGCATCATCGCCTGGCAGGCGGCGTTGCCGGCCGCGACATGGGCGCGAATCCCGCGCCCCCCGGCGGCCGCCATTGTCTGAACCGTCCTGATCACCCGGCGCCCCAGCCCGCGGCCCTGGACTGCGGGAAGCAGGGCCATATCGACGATGAACAGCTCGCCCTGCCGGGTCTCCAGCAGGATCTGGCCCACGGGCTCGCCCGCCAGCTCGAGAATCCACGCCTCGGCCGAGCCATGCAAAGCCTGGTAGGTGTCCTGGCGAGACCGCTGCTGGGCTTCAATCACCGCGGCCGGCAACAGCGCCTCCGGCAGGCCAAGGGCGTGCCGGGTGACTTCCGCGAACAGCCGGGCGTCGAAGGGCGCATCGGCGGGGACCTGTCGCCGCCACGACAGAGCCTCGACCGGCGGGCGCTGCGGGCTATCCGGTCGCGGCCCGCCATCAGCCATCGTTCCTATCCCCTGCTGGGGAAGATCCCTTCCAGCGCGATACAGAAGCTGATGGTCAGTCGCGGCCCCTGGATGTTGTGCGGCTGCGAGCCGCCCGACACGCTGATGGCCATCGGGCTCATGGTCGTGTTCGCGTGCGGCGAATAGACATTGATGCCGCTGCCCGTCGAAGCGTCATGCGCCTGGCAGAGCAGGTTGTTCGCAGGCTGATCGCTGGCGTCGGCGGTGCCGGCGTTGGCCATCAGGATGTGATTGTGCGCCGGCATCTCGGTGGAGATCAGGGTGTGCGTCTGCTGGCCGTACATTTCGCCCATCTCATAGTCTGACAGGCCAGGCCCCTGGCCCCAGTGCGTCGGCGCCCGGCCACGGAGATCCGGCAGGGCGAAGGTGGTGATGCCATCCCCGCCATAGGTCGTCCCGATCAGCGAGAACAGGGCCGTGTTGTGGGCGATGGACATCAACTGGCCGTTGCACAACGCCCAACCCCGAGGGGCGAAGTCGAAGCCGAAGGCCTGAATCTGGCCGATGTAGGGTTCACTCATGACGCGCCTCCCTGATCGCTCTTGATTGAGACAACCTTAGGGCGCCCATCATCGTTTACAATCTATATTTGCATGATAGCGTCGCGTGGCGGCTGAAGGGCCCGATACCGACTATACCCATATGGAGTATGGCCCATTCCGGGGCGTCGCCATACTACAGGGTGATTACCCGAGTTGGTTGGTCTGGCCGGGGACGCACAATCAGGAGGAAACGTCATGCCTGTCACCTACACCGAAATCGCGGACCCATTCGGCGACACCGGATCCTTCGACAGCCGCATGGTCTTCGGCGACTTCGACAACGACGGCGACCTGGACGTGCTGTTCCAGGACGGCAGCACCGCCGGCGCGGGCATCGGCTATTTCCGGAACGACAACGGGACGTTCGTACGCTTCAACGACGCCACGACGGCCGGCCTGCCGTTCGAGGGGGTGAACTTCACGACGGCCCAGATCTCGCCAACGCAGGTGTTCGTGGTCGATGTGGACGGCGATGGCGACGACGACATCGTCTCGCGGGTGTCCGCCGATCTGGCGGTCTACATCAACGACAACGGCTCGTTCTCACGCCAGGCCGATCCCTTCGGCGACACCGGCAGCTTCGACAGCCGAATGGTCTTCGGCGACTTCGACAACGACGGCGACCTCGACGCCCTGTTCCAGAACGGCAACACGGCCGGTGTGGGCATCGGCTACTTCCGCAATGACGGCGGGACCTTCGTCCGCTTCAATGACGCGACCACCGCCGGCCTTCCCTTCGAAGGCGTCGATTTCACCAACGCGCAGATTTCGCCCAATTCGGTGACGGTGGTCGACTACGACGACGACGGCGATGACGACATCCTCTCCCGGGAGTCCGGGGATCTGGCCCTGTATCGCAACGACAACGGGACCATGACCCTGCAGGCCGATCCGCTGGGCGATACCGGCGGCTTCGACAGCCGGATGATCTTTGGCGACTTCGACAGCGATGGCGACATCGACATCCTGTTCCAGGACGGCAATACCGCCGGCGCGGGCATCGGCTATTTCCGGAACGACAACGGGACGTTCGTCCGCTTCAACGACGCCGCGACGGCCGGCCTGCCCTTCGCCGGCTTCGACTTCACCGGGTTCCAGGTCTCGCCGACCCAGGTCTTCGTCGCCGACATCGACAACGACGGCGATGCCGACATCGTGTCTCGCGATGGCGCGAACCTCACGGTGCTCCGCCAGAACGACAGCCCGCCGACGATCTCGGCCTCGACCCCGGCCGACGGCGGAACGGACGTCGCCGTCGGCGCCAACATCGTCCTGACGTTCGACGAGAGCGTCACCAAGGGCGCCGGCAACATCTATCTCTACCGCGGCGACGGCGTGCTGATCGAGACCATCTCGGTCGGCAGCGCCCAGGTCACCGGGTCGGGGACGACCTGGACCATTGACCCGTCGGTGACGCTGGCCGCCAGCACCAACTACTACATCCTGATCGACGACGAGACCTTCGTGGATGGCGACGGCGCCGTCTTCATGGGCCTGTACGATCCCACCGACCTCAACTTCACCACCGCCGCCGCGGCGCCGAGCCCTACCCCCGGCGACGACGAGCTGACCGGAACCGCGGGCGCCGACACCATCGACGGCCTGGGCGGCAAGGATGTCATCGAGGGCCTCGGCGGCGACGACATCCTCGACGGTGGCGACAGCCAGGACAGGCTCTACGGCGGCGACGGCAATGACGAGCTGTGGGCCGGGGCCGGCAACGACAACCTCTGGGGTGGCGACGGCGATGACGAGCTGTTCGGCGAGACCGGGGCCAACAAGCTGTTCGGCGAGGCCGGTGACGACATTCTGACCGGCGGCACGGGCAATGACCGCCTCGACGGCGGCGCTGACAACGACACCCTGACCGGCGGCGGCGGCAACGACTACCTCGACGGCGGCCTCGGCGTGAACAGCCTGTCGGGCGGCACCGGCAACGACGTCTACATGGTCCGCTCGGTCAACGACACCGTCACCGAGAACGCCGGCGAAGGCATCGACCTGATCCGCTCTACCATCAGCCTGACGCTGGGCGCCAACGTCGAGAACGCCGAGCTTCTCAGCGTCCAGGACCTCAGCCTGATCGGCAACGAACTGGTCAACAACCTCACCGGCAACGTCGGCGAGAACACCCTGTCGGGCCTTGCCGGCAACGACACCCTCAATGGCGGCGACGGCGACGACATCCTCATCGGCGGCCTCGGCAAGGACACCCTGATCGGGGGCCTCGGCGCCGACACCTTCACCTACCTGCAGGAAAGCATCGGCCTGGGCGGCTCGGAGCTCGACAACATCGTCGACTTCTCCACCGCCGAGGGCGACCGGTTCGACTTCAGCGCCATCGACGCCAACAGCGTCGACGGCGGCGACCAGGCGTTCGTGCTGGCCGAGAACGGGTTCACCAGGACGGCGGGCGAGATGTTCGTCTTCTACGTCGCCGGGCAGGACCAGACGGTCATCCGCCTCGATGTCGATGGCGATGGCCTGGCCGACCTCCAGCTGCGCGTCGGCGGCGACGTCACCGGCGATACGGCGGGGTGGCTGCTGTGATCGATGGCCCCGGCCGGTTATCCCCAGCCGGGCGCCTCGGGACGTGAAGATGTGATCGGCGGCGCGGCCGCGGGTGAGACACACTCTGTCCGGCAGACAGGTGATTCGCCCATGACCGTCCTCGCGACCCTCAATTCCGCAGCCCCGCTCCAGGCGGGCGCCGATCATCCCGAGCGGCAGTACCTGGGCCTGCTGGCCGACATCATGACCACTGGCGTCCAGCGGGGCGACCGCACCGGCACGGGCACTCTGGGCGTCTTCGGCCGCCAGATGCGCTTCGACCTTTCGCAGGGCTTCCCCCTGCTGACCACCAAGAAGCTGCACCTGCGCTCGATCATCGTCGAACTGCTGTGGTTCCTGCGCGGCGACACCAACATCCGCTACCTCAAGGACCATGGCGTCAGCATCTGGGACGAGTGGGCGGACGCCGAGGGCGAGCTTGGCCCGGTCTACGGCAAGCAATGGCGCAGCTGGACCGCGCCGGACGGCCGCCTGATCGACCAGATCAGCGCCGTGGTCGAACAGATCCGCACCAATCCCAACAGCCGCCGCCACATCGTCAGCGCCTGGAACCCGGCGGACGTGGACGACATGGCGCTGCCGCCCTGTCACTGCCTGTTCCAGTTCTTCGTCGCCGACGGAAAGCTGTCCTGCCAGCTGTACCAGCGCAGCGCCGATGTCTTCCTGGGCGTGCCCTTCAACATCGCCAGCTATGCCCTGCTGACCATGATGGTGGCCAAGGTCACCGGCCTGCAGGCCGGCGAGTTCGTGCACACGTTCGGCGATGCGCACCTCTACCTGAACCATCTGGACCAGGCCAAGGAGCAGCTGCGGCGCGAGCCCCTGCCCTTCCCGACCATGCGCATCGCCGAGCGGAGCGATCTCTTCGACTTCGAACTGTCGGACTTTACGGTCGAGGGCTACGAGGCGCATCCCGGCATCAAGGCGCCGATCGCCGTCTGATCGCCCGTCGCCGGCTGAATGCGGCTTGACCCCGGCGCGAGGCCGCCCGACCTTCGTCCCTGGCGTTCATGACCCGGCCAGTTCAGGGTCAGAGGGGGAGTTGCATCACATGAAACCCGTCATCTTCGCGGCCGCGATCACGCTCGCCTCGGCGGCGCCCGGCGCCGGCCTTGTGGCCAACGCCCAGACCGCCCCGCCTATCTCGATCCAGACGGTCCTCATGGAGGGGCTCGAGGGCTGCATCTCGCTGAAGAGCGGCGGCACCGAAGCCGCGATGGCTCAGCGCCTCGCCTTCGGGCCGGTCGAGGCCAACAACACCCGCTGGAAGACCGTGGGCGGGCGAAATGTCAGCCTGCGTTACGAGACGGCCCAGGTGAACCCGACCACTGTGCTGCACAATTGCGGCGTCGGGATCGAGCCGCCGATCGATGATGCGTCCATGCTTCCCCGGGTTACGGCCAGAGCCGAGGCGCTGGGCTTGCAGCGCAGGCCGGACTGGACCACGACCCAGGGCGGCAAGGTCACCGAGTTCAGCACCGCCGACAACGGCGTCACCCTGACCTGGGTCCGTTTCGAGCCCTCGAGCCAGCGGCCGAAAGGCATGTCGCTGCTGGTCTACAGCTGGGTGGCCGGCCGATGATCGCCAGGCGCAACAGCTTTGCCCTGGGACTCGCCGCGCTGGCCGCCGGCCTCATCGGCGCGCCGGCATCGGCGCAGACGCCCGCCCCCGCGCCGTCCGTCGAGGCCGCGCAGATCGAAGGCTTCGAGGATTGCCTGCGCATCCGGTCCGGCGAGGCGTTCGAGACCATCGCCAAGGCGCGCGGATATGCGCCGGACGAGGATGGCCGCTGGGTTAAGCAGATCGGCGAGGGCACCTTCTGGTTCCGCCACGACAGCGACGCTCTATCGGTCTGCTCCTTAGTCGTTTCGCCGGCAAACGCAGGCCACGATCGACTGATTGGCGCGGTGCGCGCCAAGGCTCCAGACCTGAAACTGGTCGAGACCGATCCTGAGACCTCGCAGGACAGTACCGTCACCCATGGTTTCCTTCCGGTGGAGGACGGCCCGATGCTCGGCATTGCGGTCAGAATAACACCCTCCAGCGAAGCTTTGCCGGGCGGCATATCGGGCGTGGTCGTCGTATGGGAGTAGCCGCCGGCTGGGCCCGAGCGCTGCCGGCGGCCGGCGTTCTGGTCGGCTTCGCCGCGCTAGCCGTGTCGGCGTTCGCCCAAGCGCCGGCTGAAACACGCCAGGACGCCCTGATCCGGGGGATGGACCAGTGTCTGGCCCTCAGGGCCGGGGCCGATCCGGCAAGCTACCTGCCGGGCCAGGGCTTCCGGCCCGGCGAGCGGGCCGACCAATGGGGCCGCGTGGTCGAGGGCGATGTCGTGCAGCTCTACATCGAC
>VFQU01001127.1_pt1 | contig 17392 bp, 13 predicted proteins | sample 3512311 | NCBI WGS metagenome assembly VFQU01 (sample SAMN10412377, study PRJNA504923) | tailings metagenome | isolation source: Relicate 3 Philex TSF3 active mining site | place: Philippines: Tuba, Benguet | collected 2017-08-29
CGTGCGGGTGCGGATGCGGTGATCGTTCAGGATCTCGGCATCTGCGAGGTGGCGCGCACGGTGGCGCCGGGGCTCGAAATCCACGCCAGCACGCAGATGAGCATCACCAATGCCGACGGGGCGCAACTGGCGGCCCGCCTCGGCGCCACGCGGGTGAATCTGGCGCGGGAGTTGTCGCTTGAGGAGATCCGGCAGATTCGCGAGGCGGTGAACGTGGAACTCGAAGTCTTCGTCCACGGGGCGCTGTGTGTGGCCTACAGCGGTCAGTGCTTCAGCAGTGAGGCATGGGGCGGCCGTTCCGCCAATCGCGGGCAGTGCGCACAGGCTTGCCGCCTGCCATATGAACTGCAGGTGGACGGGGCGATTGAGCCCACTGGCGACGCACGTTATCTGCTGAGCCCCGGGGATCTCTATACGCTTGAGTATTTGCCGCAACTGGTGGCCGCCGGCGTTTCAGCTCTCAAGATTGAAGGCCGGTATAAAGATGCCGAGTATGTGGCGCTCACCACCGCCGCTTACCGCCGTGTGCTGGATGGCCTCTCTGCAGTGGACCCCACCGAGAGGCTGCGTCTTGAACAAGTCTATTCGCGCGGCATGGGGCCATACTTTCTTTCCGGTACCGATCATCAGGCCGTGGTGCGCGGCCGCGCACCGCGCCATCGTGGCGTCCTGATGGGCCAAGTGGAGCGGTTGGGGCCCGATCGCGTCTGGGTGCGCGCCGGAGAGAATCATCGCCTGGCGCCGCTCAAACCGGGTGACGGCCTGGTGTTCGACGCAGCTGACTGGCGCAGTCCGCAGGAGCGGGAAGAGGGTGGCCGTGTTTATTCCGTCCAACCCACAGCGCCCGGCGTGCTGGAGCTGACCTTTCAGAACAACGCCCTCGATTTCTCCCGCATCCGCAAAGGCGATTGGGTATGGCGCTCGGCGGATGCCGATGTGGACAAAGCCGCTGCCGCTCTGCCGGCCTACGCCCGCCCGGTGGCGGTGGAGGGGGAAGCGCGACTGGGCGCGCCGCTCCGTTTGCGCTGGCGCCTCGGCGAGGCCAGTGTGGAAGTTTGCGGTGATGCACCGCTGGCCCCTGCCACCCAACAGAAGTTAACAGTGGAAACATTGCGTGAGCAACTGGGGCGCCTCGGTGGCACTGGCTTTGCCCTCGGTTCGCTCGCGGTCAATATCGAGGGCGACGTCTTCGCCCCGGTTTCCTTACTGAATCGTCTGCGCCGCGAAGCGGTTCAGCAACTCACCGCGGCGCTGGAACAAGTGGCGCCAGCGGAGATCCATCCCTGGCAAGACCCTACGCTACTCAAACCCGCGATCCCCGCCGCCTCTCCCCAACTGCATCTGCTGGTGCGCAACCGCGCCCAACTGGATGCCGCTTTGCGCCTGCCCGTGGCGTCGATCACGCTCGACTTTCTGGACCTCTACGGCCTCTGGCCGGCCCTCGACTCGGCGCGCGCCAGCGGCATTCCCATTCGCGTGGCCACGCCGCGCGTCGTCAAGCCCGGGGAAGAAAAGATGGCCGACTTTCTGGCCCGCCTTGGCTTCCCCTTGCTGGTGCGCAGCGCGGGCTTGCTCGATCGTTTGCGCGAGTGGGGTGTGCCCCACCTCACGGGCGACTTCAGTCTGAACGCCGCCAACCATCTGACTGCGGAATTACTGTTGCAAATGGGGCTGGAGCGGCTCACGCCCACCCATGACCTCAACGCCCGGCAAATCTGCGACCTGGCGCGTCGCGCCCCGGCCGGGCAACTCGAAGTGGTGGCCTACCAGCATCTGCCGGTCTTCCACACCGAGCACTGCGTCTTCTGCCGGTTTCTTTCCCAGGGCACAAGTTATCTCGATTGTGGCCGCCCCTGTGAGAAGCATGAAGTGGCGCTGGTGGACGAAGCCGGCCGGCCACATCCCGTATTGGCTGACGTTGGCTGCCGCAATACCGTCTTTGGCGCCGAGGCGCAGCACGGCGCCGCCTACCTGCCGGACTGGCTCGCTGCAGGTATCTCCCACTTTCGCCTCGAGTTCGCCCACGAAAGCCCGGATGAGTTAACCGGTGTAACTCGCGCCTTTGCGGATTATCTCGCCGGACATTTGCGCGAAGCAGAACTCGAACGGCAATTGCGCCGCCTTGCGCCGGCCGGCGTGACGCCGGGCAGCTTGCTGGTGCCGCATTCTGAGCCGCTCTTCCGCATCCTTTAAGCTGCAACCTGGAGCTGCAGAGCCACCCAAAATCTCTATGTATTGGTCCTAAATATCGGAATAATCTTATTGTTTTCTGGATACGGGGAGGTAAGCTAAAGGCAGTTCAGGTCAGTTTGTCAACTTACTTCTCGTTCGCGGCTTGAATCTGGAGAAAACCCCATGAAGGCAATCGCCACTTCCTGCTTCACCGCGTTGCTGCTCGCCGTGGGTCTTTTTGCCGCCGACGCCAAGCTCGATACTCAACTGGACCGCGCCGTTGCCCAGATCCGCCTGAAGGACTTTCAGGCCGCCATGCCCAGCGTGGTTTGGGTGATGAACGAATCTGTCAGGCAGGGCAAGTTTGCTTCTCTCCCGGAAGTCCTGGGGCCGCCACAGCCCCCCTTCGCCGAGCCGCAGTTACTCGAGGCCGTGGAAGAATTACGCACGAGTTTTCGCGCCCGTGACTACGCGGCATCCGCCCGTCTGGCGTCACGATTGGGTATGTCGCTGGCGGCGCTCGCCGGCCCTGGCAATATGCCCGCCGGTGATTCCCTGCTCTCCCTGGCTGCTGCCTGCCGTGTCGCCTATGAGCGGGAATTGTGGGCAGAGGCACAGACACTGGCCCAAAAGCTCCTGACCGCCAAGCCAGCCGCGCACGAAGATCCCTCACGTGCCATCCACACTGCGCACACTGTACTGGGACTGTTGGCGCTGCGAGAGGGCAATGCGGTGGCCGCCGCCCAGCACCTCACTGCTTCTGTGCCAGCTTCCCCGGGCGATACCTGGGCGACGGCCTTGCCGAATTTTCAGTTGGCGGCCGCACTGCTGCAGAATGGCCAACGCACCGCGGTGCTCCACTACACCCGGCAGGTGGCCGCAACTCCATTTCGGCATCCCCGCACGAATGAAGCCGTGCAGCGCTATCTGGCCGCACTGGAGGCTGGCGCCAACACCGATTTTTTGCCTCTGGCGCGCGGGCTGCGTTAAGCCCTGCCCCGGGCGCTATTGCTGACCCAAAACCCTTGGAAACATTCACCAAAATGCTAAACTATTACCTTGGCAAACGATAAGGAAAACCCCCAAGGTCCGGGCGGCAACGGTCCCGGCGGCAACGATCCGGCGGCCCAACTGCCCCTGGGTGAAAACCCGAAAAACCACATCCCGATCAATATCGAAGACGAGATGCGGCGCTCCTACCTCGATTACGCCATGAGCGTGATCATCGGGCGCGCTCTGCCGGACGTCCGCGACGGCCTGAAGCCCGTCCACCGCCGCATTCTCTATTCGATGAATGAAATGGGCCTCCAGTGGAACCGCCCCACGCGCAAGTGCGCCCGTGTTTGCGGGGACGTGCTGGGTAAGTATCACCCGCACGGCGAAGGCGCCGTCTATGACGCCCTCGTGCGCATGGCGCAGCCCTTTTCGCTGCGCTACCCGCTCATCCAGGGTCAGGGTAACTTCGGCTCCGTCGACGGCGACCCCCCGGCCGCCATGCGGTACACCGAATGCCGTTTGTCGAAAATCACCGCCTCCATGATGGAGGACATTGATAAGGAAACCGTCGATTTCAAGCCGAATTTCGACGATTCCGAAGTCGAACCGGAATACCTGCCCACCGTCGTCCCCAACCTGCTCATCAACGGTTCGGGCGGCATTGCCGTCGGCATGGCCACCAACATTCCGCCCCATAACCTCACCGAGGTCATGAACGGTCTGCTGGCTTTGCTCGACAACCCCAATCTGTCGCTCGCCGAAATGATTCAGATCATTCCCGGCCCGGACTTCCCCACTGGCGGCCTCATCCTCGGCCGCGCCGGCATCTACGACTGCTACTCGAAGGGCCGCGGCTCCGTGAAGATGCGCGCCCGCGCCTTTACCGAGAAGCTGGGCAAGGACCGCGAGTCCATTGTCATCACGGAAATTCCCTACCAGGTGAACAAGGCGAAGCTCATCACCGACATCGCCGCCCTGGTGAACGAGAAGAAGATCGACGGCATCTCCGACGTGCGCGACGAAAGCGATCGCGACGGGATGCGCATCGTGCTCGAACTCAAGCGGGGCGAGCACCACGAAGTCATCCTCAACCAGCTCTACAAGCTCACCCAGATGCAGACCAACTTTGGCGCCATCATGCTCGCCATCGTCAACGGTCAGCCGCGTGAACTGCAATTGCTGGATATCCTCAAGCTCTTCCTCGAGCACCGTAAGGAAATCGTCCGCCGGCGCACCAACTTCCTGTTGCGCAAGGCCCGTGAGCGCGAGCACATCTTGCTCGGCTTCCAGAAGGCTCTCGATAACCTCGACCGTGTCATCGAACTCATCCGCGCGGCCAAGAATCCCAAAGAAGCCCGTGACTCGCTGATCGGCGAGTTTGATTTCTCCGAGCGCCAGGCCCAGGCCATCATCGAACTGCAACTCCAGCGCCTCACCGGCATGGAACAGCAGAAGATTCTCGATGAACTGGCCGAAATTCAGCGCCGCATCGCCGAGTACCTCGAAATCCTTGCCAAGGAAGAGAAGCTCAAGGGTGTCATCGCCGGCGAATTCAAGGAAATCATCAAGGATTTCGGCGATGAGCGCCGCACCCAGATTGTCGAAGATTCCGGCGATATCAACATCGAGGACCTCGTCCAGGTGGAAGACATGGCCGTCACCGTGACGCGCGGCGGCTACCTGAAGCGCACCTCAGTGGATACCTACCGCCGCCAGACCCGCGGCGGCAAGGGCCGCATCGGCATGGGCACCCGCGCCGAGGACGTCGTGGAGCATCTCATCATTGCCTCCACGCACGACTACCTGTTGATCTTCACCTCCAAGGGCCGCGTCTACTGGCTCAAGGTCTACAACATCCCTGACGCCACCACGGTTTCCAAGGGCAAGAACATCAACGGGCTGATCAACCTGCAGCCGGATGAAGAAGTGAAAGCCTTCCTGCCGGTGAAGGAATTCACCGCCGAAAAGTTCATCGTCATGGTGACCAAGTTCGGCGTCATCAAGCGCACCGAACTCACCGAGTTCGATAACCCCATGGCCCGCGGCATCATTGCCTGCACGCTCGATGACGGGGACGAACTCATCTCGGCAAAGATTTCCTCCGGCAGCAACCAGATCTTCCTCGCCTCGCACGAGGGCATGGCCGTTCGCTTTGACGAAGGCGAAGTACGCTCCATGGGCCGCCAGGCCCGCGGCGTCACCGCCATGAAGCTGGAGCGCAACGATTACCTCATCGCCGCCGAAGTGGTGGATGAGGACGCCCTCATGCTCGCTATCTCGGAAAAGGGTATGGGCAAGCGCACCAAGCTGACCGACTATCGCCACTCCGGCCGCGCCGTCAAGGGCGTCATCAACATGAAGGTGACGGCCAAGACGGGTAAGGTGATCGCCACCCTCCCGGTCAAGGAAGACTCCGATCTGATGATCATCACCAAGGAAGGCCAGATCATTCGCATCGAATCGGCCGACATCCGCCAGTCTGGCCGCAGCGCCCAGGGTGTCAGGCTGGTGAATCTGAATGAAGGCGATATGGTGGCCAGCGCCGGCGTCATTCCGGAATCAGACGAAGCGCCCAAGGAAGCGGAAGCCCAGGGCAATCTGCTCTCTTAATGCGGCAGCCATGACCGCAAACCATATAATGTTGTCATGGCTACGCTGGTCGCGATTCAAGGAACCACTCCGCCACTGGACCCGGAGATGTTAACTGCCAAGGAGGAGCGCCTTTTCGGGCTCTTCCGGGAAATGGGCCGCGTGCTCATTGCTTATTCGGGCGGTACCGATTCGGCTTATCTCGCCTGGGCCGCCAAGCAAGTGCTGGGCGATGCCGCCATTGCCATTACCGCGGATTCCCCGTCTATCCCAGAGTCACACAAGCGCGATGCTGTCGAATTTGCCCGTCAGCATGGCATCCGGCACGAGATGGTGCCCACCAGCGAGTTCGAAAACCCGGCCTACGTCGAGAACAACCCCGACCGCTGCTTCCACTGTAAGGATGAACTCTTCCGCGTTATGGACCAGATTGCCTCAGGCCGTGATTTTGAGCACATTGTCTATGGGGTGAACGTCGATGACCTCGGCGACTACCGTCCCGGCCAAAGCGCCGCCAAAATGCATCAGGTGAAGTCGCCCCTGGTGGATGCGGGCCTCAGCAAGGCCGAGATCCGCGAACTCTCACGTCGCGCGAATCTCGACACCTGGGACCGCCCCGCCGCTGCTTGCCTCTCCTCCCGCATACCCTATGGTACTAAGGTGACACCCGAAAGAATCCGGGTGGTGGAACAGGGAGAGGAGGCCGTAAAAGCTCTGGGCTTCCGTCAGTTCCGGGTACGGTACCACGATCAACTCGTCAGAATCGAGATTGCTCAGGAAGAACTAGGGAAAGCTCTGAATCTGGAAGTTGCCAGCGAGTTCACTCGCATCTTTAAGTCCCTTGGTTTTCTATACGTTACGCTCGATCTGGAAGGCTACCGGCAGGGTAGTCTGAACGCGGTCCTTACGCAGAAAACTCAGTGATTCCTGAGTGTCCATCTAAGGTATTCCTTGGATTGGTCCAGAACCGAAGTAACGTTACTCTCATCAATGTAGTGCTAATGCACTGCGTAATTGGAGAGGAGACAAAAACACAATGAACAAGCTCAAGAACCTGGTTTGGAACCTGCGGATCATCAAGGACACCAAAGGTCAGGACCTTATCGAATACGCCCTGATGGCCGGCTTCGTGGCCGTTGCCGCCGGCGCCATCATGCCGAATGTGGCTTCCAGCATCAGCACCATCTTCAGCAAGGTTGCCACCACGATGTCGACCGCTGCCGAAGCCGGTTCCTAGTATTCGATCACCAATCATCAACCAAAAGCCCCCGCTTCGGCGGGGGCTTTTTCTTGTCCTGATTTATTGTTGAACTTCTGTTTTGACTGCTTCCGCGCGGTATCCTACCGCCTCGGCCAGCTTCACCAGACTCGGCTCCAGCGCCACCGCTTCCCGCTCGGCGGCCGACCGGTTCTCCTCCGGGCTCCACCGCACTCGTTCCCGCCGCACCAGCCCCAACCGGTAGCGCCACACCAGGACAATCATCTGACAGCCCAGCACAAAGGCCTTCCAGAAGCTGCCGGTGACGCTGGACTCTCCCACCCGCGACTTGTAGTTCACGGGAATTTCCACAAACGGTATCCCGTGCGCCACCACTTCCATCAGCAGTTGCGGCCCGAAGTGCGAACCGCCAATGGTCAAATGCGGCCGGATGCGCCGCAACGCGGCCGCGTCGAAGAGCCGCAACGTACAGCCCATGTCGGTGAGAATCGTCGTATTGAAGAGCAACTCGGTCATCTTGGCCACCGCCCAGTTGCCCCAGCGCAGGAACAAACCCATATTGGCGCCTGCCCAGATGAACTCGCGGCTGGTCCGCGTGCCGAATACCACCGGCACGTCGTCGGAATAAGCCAGCAACTTCACCAGATCATTCGGGTTGAAAGTGCCGTCCGGCTCAGACAGCACCACCAGATCGGCGTCACAGTTGTCGATGCCGCACAGCAGCGCATTCCCGTAGCCCTGCTTGCGCTCAAAGATTTCCCGCGCGCCCGTCCCTGCCACCTCCTCCGAGGTGCCTGGCGCGGCGTTGTTATTCACCACGATCACTTCGTCGGCCAGTCCGGTAGCGAAGTATCCCAGCGTTGCCGCCCGGATGGAGTCTTTCTCGTTGTAGGTCGGAAAGATCACTGCGACTTTCTTGCCACGCCACATAAGCTAAACACTCTCCTTTTCGGCCACTACAAAGAATTGCCCAGCCAGCGGCCGCCACGGCAGCGCCAGATAGAGGCGGATCAGCCATTCCGCCACAGGCATGCGCGACTTCATGCTGAAGGGCGTGAATCGCGCCTCGGCATGGACGATCCGGAAGCCGTTGGCCCGCAGAAAGTCCTGAAAGCCGTTATCGGTAAATGCTGTGCGGTGGGTATAGTCGTCGAAATAGCGCCGCGGTTCCAGCCGGAAGTTGGGTTGCACCACGATCAGCCGGCCCTTGGGGCCCAGCACGCGTCGCACCTCGGCCAGGATGCTTTCGCCCTGTTCCAGCGTGAAGTGCTCGAAGAAGTTCGAGGCAAACACGGTGTCCAGCGCTGCATTGGCCACCGGCAAGGGGGCTAGCGCCGACTGCACCAGTGCTTCCACCTCGGCTGGCCAGTGCGCCGCCAACTTCGGGTTCAGATCGAGCGCCAGTTTGCGGCGCGCCGTGATGCAGCGGCTGAATTCGCCATAGCCGGCGCCCAGTTCCAGCACTGCGCCTTCCCGCTTCACCCACGGCTGGATGTATTCGGCCAGCACTCGCCAGACGGTGAGCCGCTTCGGGTCAAACGTGAATCGGATGTCGTGATATTGCGTCAGTGCCGCGGGAACATTCATTGTCTTCTCGCCAGGGGTTTGGGTTTGTAAATGTAGAGACCGGTAAGATTGGGGCCCGGTGCATGTTGCACCAGTTCATAGCGCCTCGCCACGGCTGCCATCTGTTCGGCCGGCAGGCGGGGAATTTCCGGGTCCGCCACGGTATCGGCCTGCACGTTGTCATAGAGCACGATCGTCTCGAATGCGGCGGCTTCAATATCCCGCAATACCGGCTGCGGATCAATCCGGCCCGCCTCCACCAACAGACGGTAAATCAGCGGTTCCACCTCGAGCGAGCGGCCCGCTTGCACCATCAGATTAGAATCTGTGGACAGTACCCGCCGGCTACCGCTCACGAGCGGCCTGGCCATGTCCACTTGGGCGGAAAACCGCGCCTCCCGCTCAAATCGCTGTGCCAGCGCGGAGACCGCCACCCGTCCGTTCTGCACCACATAAAGCCCCAATGGCAGCACCAGCAGTGTCACCCAGGACCGGCTGCCCGCCGCCAGCAATCCAAAAAAGTCCAGCGCACCCAACCCCAGCACGCCGCACACAATCAGCAGGCAGGCGCTTTCGAGCAGATAGTTCGAATCTGCTCCTACCTTGGCCGACGCGAAAAGAAACCAGCCCAATGCCAGCCCCAGATACACAAATGGCGCCTGCCAACCCTGCCGCCGCGCCGCTGGCCAGCCCACCAGCACCACCACTGCCAGACCCATCAGCACCACGCCAAAATACTCCAGCGGTTGCTGTAGCTTGTACAGCGCGAACGGGTTGATGTTGGCAAACAGCGTATTGGCCAGAAACCTTCCCTCGAGCGCCCAGTTCAGCCCCAGCACCACTACCAGGCTCGAGCCGCCGCTGATTACCGCAAACCGCACCGCCCGCCGCCATTCGCTGCCCAGCAGGCAAACGAATATCGCCAGGGGCGCAATCAGCGCCGTCTGCTTCGTCATCAGGGCCGCAAACGAAAACCATGCCGCCGCGTCCAGCGCCGCTTCCCCCAGGCGCGCAAACCGTAAATAGCAATAGTAGGCCGCCAGTGAAAATGCCACGGCCAGCATGTCCACCTGGCCCGTGCTTCCCCACGACAGCAGCAGTTGCGTCAATCCGCCCAGCCCTATCGCCAGCAATTGATAGCTCGTTCCCAGACCAAAAATCGCCACAATGCGTCCCAGCAGCCACAGAATTCCCAACAAGGCCAGCCAACTGACGCACCTTCCCGCCGACAGCACCGGAATCCCCAACTTCGCCAGCCCCGCCACAATACCGTAAAAAAACGGCATGTACGCGCAAACGGTATAGGGATAATCTGTGAGCCCGAAGTATAGTCCCCCAGCCTCGCTGAAATGCCGGATCTGTGTCGCGACAATCCCTTCCGGCTGGGTGAATTCGCTCCTGGCTACCACCATCAGGCAGGCAAAACACAGCAGCAGCAGCGCCGCCACGCCCACACAGAGCCACACCAGTAACGGAATCTTCCTTCCCTCAGGGTTTTGCCTTAGTTCGGGCATCGCCCTTCTATCGGCAGAATGCTCTTCGGTCTTTATCGCTTTGTACTGGGACTAAACCATTCTTTCGTCAGGGCTCGTACCATAGACACACTGTGGCCTAGGTAGATAGCCTCAAGTCAGGAATCGTCCCCCTAACCATGAATCAAGTGCTTGGGTTGTTTCAATCCGGCCAGTTCGTACAGTTCGCTTACCTGCAGGCGCTGGACCTGCTCAGTACAATCGCGTTTCTCCTGCATGGAGTTGGCGAAGCGAACCCCTTCGTTCTCTGGTCGATGCGCGTTGCCCCCACCCCGATTGGCGGTTTGTTGGGCGTCAAGCTCCTGGGCCTGCTACTCGCCCTCTATTGCGTTCATTCCCAACGGGAAAAGCTGCTGTCGCGAATGAATCTGTTCTACGCTGGCCTCATTGCGTGGAATCTGGTTTGCCTCGTGCTGGCCACCGGAATCTAGTATTTCCTCAGCACCGCCAGCACCCGCCCCTGGATGCTGACGATCGCCTGTGGCACCCGAATCGGCTCCATCGTCGAGTTGGCCGGCTGCAGGCGTACCATCTCCCCTGGCTCCCGGTAAAAGCGCTTCAGCGTCGTCTCCATGCCGTCCACCAGCGCCACCACAATATCCCCGTCCCGTACCTGGTTCACCTTTTCCACCAGCACAAAGTCGCCGCTGCAAATATGGTCCTCGATCATCGAATCCCCACGCACCTGTAAAGCATAGGTGCTGTCGTTGCCAATGAAGTCCTGAAACGCCAGCGTCTCATGGTTGGCCACACTCTCCACCGGCGCACCCGCCGCAATCCGCCCCAGCAACGGTACTTCCATGGCCGGGCTGTAATGGCGCCGCTCTTCCAGATATTTCGGCGCAATCTCCAGCGACCGGCTCTGGTTAAAGCCCCGCTTCAGGTAGCCCTTCGTTTCGAGCGAGTGTATGTGCTTGTGTACGGTCGCCAGCGACGTCAACGCCATCCCCGCCGCAATTTCTTCGTAGCTCGGCGAATAGCCATGCTTCTCTATGAAGGACGCCAGAAAATCAAGCAGGTCTTTTTGCCGCCGGGTTAAAGCCATGCCCATATTCTAGGCGAAGAAAGTGCGAATTACAAGTTTGCTTTCGCTTTTAATTCGCTGCGGCGGAAGCCATCGCAATAAAATTCGCTTTCGTCTCTGCATTCCCATACCCGCCCTGCACCAGGAAAACCCCCACCATCTGTTTGGCAGCGTCCACCCACCCATGCGTTCCAAACGCCCCTCCGTGCCCGAAAGTCCCGAGGGACCACAACATTGCCGCCGCGGCCGGGTCCTTGGCCACCTCCCAGGTCAACCCGAATGCCGTTCCCGCGTTATGCCCCGCCTTCAAATCCCCTGTCTGCACCATGGTCATCGCTGCCACGCTCGCTCGCGAGAGGATCCTGCGCCCGTTGTAGGAACCCCCGTTCAGCATCATCAGGTAGAACTTCGACAGATCCTCCGCCGTCGAGTACAGCCCGAATTCCGGCGCCGGATAGGTCGCCCCCGCACGCAGCTTCCGCGAGTCCCCGCCGAGTGTCCGGTGCCCGCAGGGCTCCAGCTTGCCTTCCTTCGTGCAATAGTTCACCACTACACGGTACTTCTTGTTCTCAGGCACGAAAAAGAAGGTGTCACTCATTCCCAGCGGGTTCAGAATCCTTTGAATGATGAACGTTTCATACCGCGTCCCGCTCAGCACTTCAATCAATCGCCCCAGCGTGGCAATGCCCATGTTCGAATACACCCACTTCGTTCCAGGTTCCTGCTGCAGCGGCACCGTCGCGTAGAACTTCACCGCCTCTTCCAGCGTTACATTCATCGAGTAATACCAGTCGATCTTCTCGCCCGGCGGGTTGGCGGCCATCCCCGAGGTATGCGTCATCAGGTGCCGCACCAGCACATTCGGCTTCTCGCGAAACTCCGGCAGGTACTTCGCCACCGGGTCATGCAGATTCAGCTTGCCCTCTTCCACCAGCATCATGATGCCAACGCCCGTGAACGGCTTCGTCATCGACATGATCTGGAAAATCGAATCCTTCCGCATGGGCACTTTGTTTTCCTTGTCCGCCCAACCCGTTGCGGCAAAGTGCACCGTTTGGCCCTTCTCAATCAACAGCGTCACCGTCCCGTTGACGGCTCCCCGGTCCACCTGCGCCTGCATGCGCGGCTCAATTCGGGCCAGCATCTCCGCATCAGCGGCCAACAGGGAAGCAGCAAACAATGCGACGGTCAGCATGTTTGAGAAGATATCACGCGATTCAGGTAAGAAAAGCTTCATCTGCGTTGTAGCCTGTATAGGAGAAGACCTATGACTCGCAGATCCGTAATGGCCGCCATGGGTGCGGCTCCTGCTCTGGCGCAGCAGACCCCCTCAGACCCCCTCGCCAATGCCCTTGCCCGCAGCGCTCAGGGCGTTGACAACCTGCTCCAGAAACAGGTGACCGACCCCAAAAGCCGCTGGTACGGCATGCTCCTCAATGGCTACGGCATTCCCGTGCCCGCCTCCATGGCCAACATGTTTGACAGCTACGGCGCGGCCCTCATGCATCCCAAGAGCAAACACTACCGCAGCCCCGAAGTCTTCAACCGTCTCAAGCTCGCCGCCACCCAGCTCATGAAGCATCTGAGCGACGGTGGCTTCTATTCCAATCTCGACACCAACTTCAACTCCCCGCCTGACACCGCCTTCGGCGTCCGCGCCGCCGCCACCGGCTGGCTCATCGCCAAGCAGACCGGCAACCGCGAAGTCTACGAAGTCATGCGCCCCGTCATCGAAAAGATGGCCCAGGGGCTGACCGTTGGCGGCATACACACCCCCAATCACCGCTGGGTGCTCTGCGCTGCCCTGGCGCAAGTCAACGAAGTGGCGCCCCGCCCGGAATATGCCCGCCGCATTGACCAGTGGCTGCTCGAAGGCATGGACATCGACGAAGACGGCCAGTACACCGAACGCTCCACCGGTGGCTACAACCCCATCATCAACTCGGCCCTCATCGCGATCGGCGAGAAACACAACCGTCCGGAAATGTTCGACTACGTGCGGGCCAATCTCAACAGCCTGCTCTATCTCATCAACCCCAATGGCGAAGTCGTCACCGATTTCTCGCGCCGTCAGGACCAGTTCACCATCGCTACGCCCGCCAGCTACTACTTCGGCCTGCACTACATGGCCCTCAAGGACAAGAACAAGGTCTATGGCAATCTCGCCAATCAGTACCGCGCCAATGGCCTCGGCCTTTCCACGGCCATGGTCTACCCGGACTTCCTCAAGCCCATCGAGACCGCGCCCCTGCCCACCGACTACCGCAAGGACTTCCAGCACAACCGCATCACCCGCATCCGCCGCGGCAACCACGCCGCCACCGTTTTCTACAACGGTTCTTCCCGCGTCATGAACGTCGTCAAGGGCGAAGCGGTCATTACCACCATCCGCTTCATCAGCGCCTTCTTTGGCAAGGCGCAGTTCAAAGGCGAAAAGTTCCAGCTCGATGGCGGCAAGATCCACGTCAGCCAGAAACTCGACGGCCCTTACTACCAGCCCTTCACGCCGCCCCGCGTGATCGACAGCGAAATGTGGGACTCTACGCAGAAGACTCGCCCGCGCACCGAAGTCTGCGAATACGAACAAAGCGCCACCTTTGAAGAGGCCGAAGGCGGCTACAACCTCCGCATCCGCGCCAAGGGGACGGAACTTGTGCCCGTCACCATCGAGATTGCCTTCCGCCCCGGCGGCAAGCTCACTGGCGTTAAGCCCGTGCCCAATGTGGCCGACAGCTACCTCATCGCCGGCGCCGAAGCGCAGTACCAGTTCGGCAAGGACATCATCAAGGTCAGCCCGGGTCTGGCCGAACACTGGTGGACCACCAACATGCGCTACATCGAACCCAAACTGCCGGGCCCCACGCTCTACCTAACGGGCTTTGCGCCGTTGGACCACACCATCCGCTTCCGCTTTGCTTAGCCGGAAAAGATCATCGGCCGCCACCAGGATGGTGTTCCGCAGCCGCGGCGGGTAATCCGCGGGCAAGCCCGCCAGAAACTCCCTCACAGTGCGGGCCGCGCTGTTGGAACGGTACCAACCCAGGGTCGTGTTCATCCAGCGCTGCGGGAAGAAGATGTCGCCGGTGCGCTGGATCTCGCGCAGTAATTCGAGGCTCGGGGCAATGTACTTCTCGCTAGATGCCAACCGTCGCGGGTGGTGCAGCAACCCCAGCCCTTCCAGCACCCACGCCTCGCGGGCGCGGTTCTTCCCCTCGCGCAGGCTCTCGAAAAAGACGCTGCCGTCCCCATCGAGCGCCCACACCACAAAATCAAACTGCGCCCGCCGGTCGGGGTTCTTCAGCTTCTCCCTCACCGCGTCGCGCACATCGATGCCCCGCAAGCCCAACTCATAGCCGAGCCGCATAGAATCGGCCTCGGCCAGCGGCACACCCTCCAGCACAATCTTCCCGCTGAAGACTCCCTGCAGCCATTCCACCGGCGCCACGGACCGGTAAGCCTGAAAATAGGCCGCTCGTATGCTGGCCGTTGCCGCCTGCTCAAGCCCCGCCCGCAGCAGTTTCTCCGCCGCCTCCTCCCGTCCTGGCCGCCGCCACACCAGCCGCTCAAAGTCATTCAGCAGGCGCTGCAGGTTCAATTCTTCTTTCTCCGCCGGGATTGCCTTGAGCGCCAGCGCAAACAGATCCACCTGGTCTTCCCACAAAGCGGACCATGCCTCGGCCCGCACCAGCGGGTCAGCAATCTCCGGCAGCTTGCGCAACAGAAAGGCCCGGCTGCGCGCATCGAGCCGATATTCGCCATAACCCGCCGGCAGTTGGAAGCCCGCATATTTCTTGGTCCGCGTAACTCGCGGCCGCCCCGGCGTATCAATCCACACGCGGGAAAAGGCCACCAGATCCTCCCGTGTGCGGCGGTCGAGAATCGCGATCAGTTCATCCCACGTCGCATTGCCAAAGGCGTACTGCTTCAGATACTCCCTCACCGCGTCGCGAAATCCAGCTTCACCCAGCATCTCTTCCAGTTGCCGCATCACGATCGGCGACTTCTGGTAGATGATCGGCCCGTAAAGGGTCCCTGCTTCGTTCAGGTTCGCCAGCGGCTGGCGTATCGCGTTCGTCCCCGCCGTCCGGTCCACGTTGTATGCCGAGCGGTAATGGTTCAGGAAAAAACGCAGCTCATGATTCAGTTCCGGAAAGCTCGGGTTCACCATCTTGGCCGCCATGAAGTTGGCAAACACTTCCTTCAGCCACACATCGTTAAACCACCGCATCGTCACCAGATCGCCAAACCACATGTGGGCGGTCTCATGCGAAATCAGGCTGGCTCGCGAAAGGTATTGCGCCTGCGTGGCCGAGGGGTCCAGAAACAGCCCGGTCGAGTTGTAGCTGATCGCCCCGGGGTGCTCCATGCCGCCAAACTGGAATGAGGGCAGCGCCATAAAGTCGAACTTGGGGAAGGGAAAAGGAACGCCCGTGTAATCTTCCAGCCACTGTATCGCCCGCCCGTGCAGATCAAAGATCGCTTCCAGGTTGCGCTCCACCTTCGCCCGGTCTGTCTCCCGATGAAAGAAGCGCAGACGCCGGCCGTTGCGCACGGCCGTCTCCACATGAAATTCGCCGGCGCCAAAGAAGAGATGGTAGGTGGATATCGGCGGCGTCGGCTGCCCGGGCTCGGCATTCGTCAGTACTTGCCAGCCCGCGGGCGCCGTGATGTTTACGGTGTAACGCGCTTTCAGGTCCGGCTGGTCAAAACACGGTATCGCCAGATGCGCCCGCGCCGGCACAAACAGAGAGTAGAAGTAGTTCGCCTGCCGGTTGAGCGGCGCATCCCCCAAAAGGAATTCCAGCTCCAGTTCCCGCGTTCCGGCCGGAAAAATCAGGTGCCCGTTCTCGGCCTGATACGCCACCGAGCTGCGCACCACCCGGCTTGCTTCCGGCGCGAAATCCAGCACCACTGGCGAGGTCGCGGATCGATTCCCAAACCGGATGCGTGCCCGGCCCCGCAACGGCTCTGCCCGCTCGCGCGGCACCGTGATGTCCAACTCATATTGAATATCCCGGATCTGCGCTGTGCGCTGCCGCGCCAGTTCTTCGCTGACTCCAGGGTCCACCCAGGCCATCGTGGCGGCAGCCATCAGCACGCTCCACATGGGCTACACCGCACGCCGCTTGCGCACTTCATCCACGCTCACCGCGAGAATGATGATCACCCCGATGATCACCTGCTGCCAGTAGGGGCTCACGCCCAGCAGATCGCTCCCGTTCGCCAGCAGCCCCATGATGAAGGCCCCCACCAGCGTACCCATCACGCTGCCTTCGCCACCGCGCAAACTGCCGCCCCCAATTACCACCGCCGCAATCGCCTGCAGTTCATAGCCCTGCCCCGCCGTCGGTTGGCCCGTCATCAGGCGAGATGCTTCAATCATGCCGCCCAGCCCCGTGAGGGCCCCGCAAATCGCATAGATCGCCGTGATGTGGAAGGCCACCGGAATGCCGGCATAGAACGCCGCATCCGGATTGGACCCAATCGCGAACCCATAGCGCCCCAGCTTCGTGTGTTCCAGCAGGAAATGCACCAGCCCCGCGCACCCCAGCAGCAGCCACAGCACAAAGGGTACGCCCAGAATTGTGCCTTCCCCCAGAAAGCTGAAACCCGCCGGGATCTGGTGCACCGGTAGTCCGTTGGAGATCACCAGCGTGAGCCCGCGCACAATGCCCAGTGAGCCCAGCGTCACGATAAACGAATTGATCTTCAGCCGCGTCGTCAGAAAGCCATTCACAAACCCGCAAAACGCCCCCGTCAGAATCCCCGTCAACACACCCACCGGAATCGAGGCGCCCCGCTCCATCGCCATTGTTCCCATCAGGCCCCCCATGGCTAAGATTGAACCCACGCTCAGGTCAATGCCCCCCGCGATGATCACCATCGTCATGCCCAGCGCCATCGTGTTGATCACCGCCGTCTGGCGGATCACGCTTGACAGGTTGGTCTCACTCAGAAAATTCGGCACAAAGCACAACGCCACAAACAGAATGATGAGCGTGGCAAAGGGGAGCAATCGTTGAATCATTGAGCAATCTCTTCTTCCGCAAAGGCCGCCAGGGCCATGATCTCTTCCTGGGTGGCGCGGCCCGGCAACTCGCCCGACAGCCGCCCTTGCCGCATCACCAGGATGCGGTCGGCCACCTGGATCAGTTCCGGCAGTTCGCTCGACACCATCAGAATGGCCGCACCCTCGCGCGCCAACTGGTCCATCACCTCAAACACTTCCGTTTTTGCGCCCACATCAATGCCGCGCGTCGGTTCGTCAAACAGGAAGATCCGCGCCCCTTGCGC
>VFQU01001128.1_pt1 | contig 17375 bp, 14 predicted proteins | sample 3512311 | NCBI WGS metagenome assembly VFQU01 (sample SAMN10412377, study PRJNA504923) | tailings metagenome | isolation source: Relicate 3 Philex TSF3 active mining site | place: Philippines: Tuba, Benguet | collected 2017-08-29
AGCGTGATGCCCGAATAGAAGTCGATGTTCGGGTAGAGCTTCTTCTCGATGAAGTATTCGTCGGTCAGCGCGATCTTCTCGAGCTCCATGGCGACGTCCAGCATCGGATCGTCCTTGATGCCGAGCTCGCCGAGCACCTCATGCGTGGTCTTCTGCATGATCTTGGCGCGTGGGTCGTAGTTCTTATAGACGCGGTGGCCGAAGCCCATGAGGCGGAACGGGTCGTTCTTGTCCTTGGCGCGCGCGATGAACTCGGGGATGCGATCGACGGAGCCGATCTCCGCCAGCATGTTGAGCGCCGCCTCGTTGGCGCCGCCATGCGCCGGGCCCCAGAGGCATGCGATGCCGGCCGCGATGCAGGCGAAGGGATTGGCGCCGGACGAGCCGGCCAGGCGTACCGTCGAGGTCGACGCGTTCTGCTCATGGTCGGCATGGAGGATGAAGATCCGTTCCATGGCGCGCGCCAGCACCGGGTTGACCTTGTAGTCCTCGCACGGCACCGCGAAGCACATGTGCAGGAAGTTGGCCGCGTAGTTCAACTCGTTCTTCGGGTAAACGAAGGGCTGGCCGATATGGTACTTGTAAGCCATTGCAGCGATCGTCGGCATCTTGGCGATCAGCCGGATCGAGGCGACCATGCGCTGGTGCGGGTCCGAGATGTCGGTCGAGTCATGATAGAAGGCGGACAGAGCGCCGACGACGCCGCACATGACGGCCATCGGGTGCGCATCGCGGCGGAAGCCGCGAAAGAAGCTCGCCATCTGCTCGTGCACCATCGTGTGGCGCGTCACGCGATAATCGAAATCTTCCTTCTGCGCCTTGGTCGGCAGTTCGCCGTAGAGCAGCAGGTAGCAGGTCTCGAGGAAGTCGCCATGCTCGGCGAGCTGGTCGATCGGGTAGCCACGGTGAAGGAGGATGCCCTCGTCACCGTCGATGAAGGTGATCTGCGATTCGCAGCTGGCCGTCGAAGTGAAGCCTGGATCGTAGGTGAAGGCGCCGGTTTCCTTGTAGAGCGAGCCGATGTCCAGGACATCCGGCCCGACGGAACCCTTGCGAACCTTGAACTCGTGAGTCTTCCCATCGAACTCCAGTTTCGCACTAGCTCTCGTCATCGCAAACCCTTTCACAGATTGGATCCGGTCAGACCGGACATGCAAAGTCGTCGTATGCAATCGGCCCGAAGGCGCGCCCTAGCTATCCCATTTGGGTAGGTGTGCCAAGTTTTCGCCTTGGTGCTGTTGCAGCGCAGCAATAGCACCAAGGCAGGGCCCGGCAAACCATCCTTTGGGCTAGACGGCCTGGTCGCGCAGACGCCCCAGCGCCTCGTCGCGCCCGAGCACTTCCATCACCTCGAATACGCCCGGCGATACCGACCGCCCCGTCAAGGCAGCGCGCAGCGGCTGGGCGGCCTTGCCGAGCTTGAGGTCGTTTGCCTCCGCGTAGGTGCGCACAACCGCCTCGATGGCAGCGGTGTTCCAGTCGGCAAGCTTCTCGAGTTCCGGCAACATGCCTTTCAGCGCGTCGCGCCCGCCATCACCAAGGATCGACTCGGCCTTCTCGTCCATGGGGAGCGGCCGCTGCGCGACGAGGAATTGTGCACCATCGACCAGTTCGACCAGCGTCTTGGCGCGGTCTTTCAGGCCGGTCATAGAGGCGAGCAGCTTGGCGCGCAGGCTGTCGTCCATCGCGTCGGCAAGCGTCTTGCCGTTCGGCAGATGGGGCAGCGTGTCGAGAAGGATCGAAAGCAACGCCTTATCCTCCATCTTGCGCATGTAGACGCCGTTCAGCGCCTCCAGCTTCTTGAAGTCGAAACGCGCGGCGCCCTTGTTGACGTCCTCGATCTCGAACCAGGAGACCATGTCGGCGATGCTCATCACCTCGTCGTCGCCATGGCTCCAGCCGAGACGCGCGAGGTAATTGAGAAGGGCTTCCGGCAGGTAGCCCATCTCGCGATAGGCCTCGACGCCGAGCGCGCCGTGGCGCTTGGAAAGCTTGGCGCCGTCCGCACCGTGGATCAGCGGGATGTGCGCCATCACCGGCACGTCCCAGCCCATGGCCTTGTAGATGATCGTCTGGCGGGCGGCGTTCGTTAGGTGGTCATCACCGCGGATGATGTGGGTAACGCCCATGTCGTGGTCATCGACCACGACGGCGTGCATGTAGGTCGGATTGCCGTCGGAACGCAGGATGATGAAATCGTCCAGGTCCTTGTTGGGGAACCGCACCTCGCCCTGCACCTTGTCGTGCACGATCGTTTCGCCATCCTGCGGCGCCTTGATGCGGATGGCGGGCTTGATGCCGGCCGGCGCCTCGGATGGGTCGCGGTCGCGCCAGCGGCCGTCATAGCGCGGCGGGCGGCCTTCCGCGCGGGCCTTCTCGCGCATTTCGGTCAGTTCGTCCGGCGTTGCATAACAGTAATAAGCCTGCCCGCGCGCAACGAGCTCCTCCGCCACCTCGCGGTGACGTGGCGCGCGCTCGAACTGCGAGATCGGCTCGCCCTGCCAGGTGAGCCCGAGCCAGGTGAGGCCGTCGAGGATCGCCGCCGTCGCGGCATCCGTCGAGCGCTCGCGGTCCGTGTCCTCGATGCGCAGCAGCATCGAGCCGCCGGAGTGGCGCGAATAGAGCCAGTTGAAGAGCGCGGTCCGCGCACCGCCGATGTGCAGATAGCCTGTGGGCGATGGCGCAAAGCGCGTGACGACGGTGTCGGGCACGATGATATCCGTTCTCTACGATCTGTTCGGCGGCGACTGCACCACTGGCGTTCGCGCGGCGGTGGTGTACCATGCAGCCGGGCTCGCGCAAGGCATTAAGGGGGAGGCAGGTGACCCTTCAAGGGGGAACCGCGCCGGACGAGCGCGCCCAGTTTGCAGACGAGCCGCCGGCGGCGAGCGGCCCTATGCGTCCGCCATTCGATCGCGTTGCGCGTCGCCAGTCGTGGTGGCGGAGCGAATGGCTCGGCGAAGCCTTCGATCAAGAGCTGCAGTTCGGTCATCTCTTTCTCTTCGTCCCGATTTGTCTGGCGCTCGGTGCGCTCGGCTATTTCAATCTGAGCGCCGAGCCTCCGCTGTGGCCGATGCTGATCGTGGCGGCATTTTTCGCGATACCCGCCGGACTTGCGCGAGCTCGGCCCATCCTGCGCGCCACGCTGATCGGGCTCGCATTGATCTGTGTCGGTGCCGCCGCAGCGAAGATCTCGGTCCTGCGGGTGGCGACGCCGATGATCGGCTCGGAGATCGGGACGAGGCTGACCGGCCGGGTCATGGCGATCGAGCGCCAGCCATCGGGCCGCGTCCGTCTCACGCTCGACGTTCTCGGGACGGAGCGTCCGGAACTGAGATACGCTCCCGACCGTATCCGGGCGACGGCACGTCAGGTGCCGGACGATCTCAGGCCGGGCGACAGGGTGGTCGGTGTCGTCCGGCTGATGCCGGCCTCGGGTCCGTCTAGACCATCCGGGTATGATTTTTCGTTTCGCAGCTATTTCGACGGCATCGGCGCCGTCGGATTCTTCATGACGGACCCTGTAAGGGTCGTTGGTGCAGAGGAAGATCCAGGGCTTCGGCTGAGAGCGGTGGCCTGGATCGAGGATCGACGGCTTGCGGTCGCGACGCGCATCGAAACGGCGATCGGCGGGCCCGAAGGCGCGATCGCGGCGGCCCTGATCACGGGCATTCGGGCGGGCATCCCCGAAGAGATCAACGAGGCGCTGCGTATCGTAGGTCTTTATCACGTCATTTCGATTTCGGGCCTGCACATGGCTCTGGTGGCAGGCACGCTGATCGGGCTCGTGCGGGGCGTCTTCTCGCTCTTTCCGAACTTCGCTATGCAGCACCCGGTCCGCAAGTACAGTGCCGGCATCGCACTGGTCGCGACTGCCTTCTACCTGCTGATGTCGGGCGGGGACGTCGCCGCACAGCGCAGCTTTCTCATGCTGGCCGTGATGCTGATCGCGCTGATTTTCGATCGCTCCGCCCTCACGATGCGCAACCTGGCCCTCTCGGCGGTCGTCATCCTGCTGCTATCCCCCGAGGAGGTCATCGGGCCGTCGTTCCAGATGTCGTTTGCGGCGACCGCAGCACTGATCGCCGCCTACGCGGCGTGGACGCGCTACAGGGAGAGCCGGGCGAAGGAGCCAGTCGGACGGCGTGGACCTGTCGCCGGACTTGTGCGCACGGGGATGCAGTTCGGCATCGGCCTGTCGATGACCTCCGTCATCGCGGGCCTTGCGACTGCGCTTTTCACGGCCTGGCACTTCCAGCAGGTCGCGCCGCTCGGCCTGGTCGCGAACCTGACGGCGATGCCGGTGGTCTCGGTGATCATCATGCCATTCGCCGTCTTCGCCTGCCTCCTGATGCCGTTCGGCCTCGACGCCCTCCCGCTGCAGATCATGGGAATGGGAATTGCGGCGATGAACGCGATCGCGATGTGGCTGGCCGAGCGATCATTCCTCGATTCGACCGGCGCGATCCCTCTCTCCGGCGTCCTTTTCCTGACGGCCGGACTTGCGATCCTGACCATGGCGGGCTCCGTCCTGCGCTGGGCTGCAGCACCCATCGGGATCGCAGGCGCATTTCTTCTCGTGATCGTACCGGCGGTCCCGGACGTGCTTGTTTCGGAAGATGCTCGTCTGGTCGCGGTGCGTCTCGACAACGGCGCGGTTGTCGTCAACCGCGCGCGCCCCCGGGCCTTCACCATGGAGAACTGGTTGCGGGCCTTCGGGGCTGGGGAGCATTCGGGGCCTGCCGAAGGGCGGCCGGAGTCCTCGCAGGCTCAGAACAACTCCTTTCAGTGCGAAGAAGGTGTCTGCCGCGTGGTCCATCAATCGGGCGCGCATATACTCCATGTGCCTGGTGCGGCCGAAGCTGCAAGATTCTGCACCCTGGCCGGTCTGATCGTGATCGACGACGCGACTGCCGAAAATCCGTGCGGAGCAGCCGGACCCGTGGTTCTTACGAAACGCGACCTCGCGCGCCTTGGCAGCGCCGAACTCTTCTTGGGATACGGCGACAACGGCCTCTCGATTGAGGTCCGCCATGCCATCGCGGAACCCTATCGTCCCTGGCACGAGCACAGGGCCTTCTCACGCGAAGCGAGGGGGATGGCGCCCTATGTGCGGCCCGAACGACGCCAGGAGCAGGACGCGGACACCACGGAAACCACAATGACGACCGGGCCTTCCGAATGACCGCCAAGCCAGGACGGCAACCTCAATAGCGCCGAATGAGCCCTACGAGCCGGCCTTGCACCTTCACACGGTCCGGCCCGAAAATCCGCGTCTCGTAAGCGGGGTTGGCCGCTTCCAGCGCGATCGACGCGCCCTTGCGGCGGAAGCGCTTGAGCGTCGCTTCCTGGTCGTCGACCAGCGCAACGACGATGTCGCCGGGGCTCGCCGTCTGGCCGTGGCGGATGATGACCGTGTCGCCGTCGAAGATGCCGGCCTCGATCATCGAGTCGCCCTTCACTTCCAGCGCGTAGTGCTCGCCGCCGGAGATCATGTCCGGCGGGACGGAGATCGCATGCGTGCGATGCTGGATCGCGTCGATCGGAACGCCGGCTGCAATTCGGCCCATGACGGGAATCGAGATCGCCGCGCCGGCATCATCGTCATTGCCGGCAGACAGCGCCCGAGATGGCGCAGGCTGCGGACGACCGAGGCTTCCCTGGATGACGCTCGGCGAGAATTTCTTCGGAGCACCAAGCCCCGGTGCGATCGAATCGGGCAGCCGCAGCACTTCCAGTGCGCGCGCCCGGTTCGGCAGGCGGCGAATGAATCCACGCTCCTCGAGGGCCGTGATCAGGCGGTGGATGCCGGACTTGGACGCGAGGTCCAGCGCCTCCTTCATTTCGTCGAAGGAGGGCGGAATTCCCGTTTCCTTCAGCCGCTCGTGGATGAAGAGGAGCAGTTCGTGCTGCTTGCGCGTGAGCATGTCGCGAATCTTCCCGCCTGAGTCAAAAGACAAACACGGAACATACTCTATCTGTTCTGCATGCGTTCCGCAAGCACGCTAGATATTGCGCAGCATCAGCGCGCGGCACGGGAACCCCGCGGCAGTCGCCGGCTCATGCGGTTCCCGAATGAGCAGCGCCTCGCACGCCGCCAATGCGGATAGCATCGAGGAATCCTGGAGGGGCAGGGGCGTGATGACGAGCTGGCTGCCATCATGAATGGCGCGCGCCCTCACATAGTCGCGGCGCTGGTCGTTCGCCGGGACATCCGCACCGAGCCTGCCATCGCGGATATCGGCCTGCCACGGGCGCCCCCCAAGGCGCGCGACAAGCGGCGCGAGAAACAGATGCGCGCAGACGATGGCCGAGACGGGATTGCCGGGCAGACCTAGTACATGCGCGTTATCGAGGCGGCCATACATCAGCGGCTTGCCGGGCCGCATCGCGATGCGCCAGAAATCCATGGCGACACCCGATGCCCTCAAGACGCCCTGGACGAGATCGTGGTCGCCCACCGACGCGCCGCCGAGCGTGACGATGATTGTCGCGCCCGCTGCCCGCGCTTCGGCGACTGCTTTGCCGATCGTCGCGCGATCGTCGGGCACGATACCGAGGTCGAAAACTTGGCCCCCGCCGAGCCGGACGATCTCTGCAATGGCGAGATTGTTCGACGCGACGATCTGGTCCGGTCCGGGTTCGGTGCCGGGCGGCACGAGTTCGTCGCCGGTGGCAAGGATGGCGACGAGCGGCCGCGAGATTACGGATAGCGTCGCATTGTTGGCCGCAGCGGCAAGCGCCAGCGCGGCCGGATCGAGAAGCCGTCCGCCCTCGAGCACGCTCGCGCCGGCCCTAAAGTCGAGCCCCTTGCGACGAATGTGGCGGCCGGGGCGAACGGCTTCGCCCACCTCGATCAGGCCACCCTCGATCACCCTGGCGTCTTCCTGGATGAGGATCGTGTCGGCACCGACGGGCAGGGGAGCGCCGGTGAAGATGCGGACCGTCTGACTGGGCCCGACCTCGCCGGCGAACGCATGGCCGGCCGCGGCCTCCCCGATTACGCTCAGCCGCGCACCGACCTCCGACCCGTCGGCTGCGCGTAGCGCATAGCCGTCCATGGCCGACATATCGAACGGCGGCTGGTTGCGCCTGGCGAACACCGTTCCGGCCAGCACGCGTCCGCCGGCCTCGGCGATCGGAACAGTCTCTGCGGGCAGGGGAGCGGCGCCGGAGAGGATGCGCGCCAGCGCCTCGTCGACCGGCAGCAGCGCCATGGTCAGGCGCCCGTTCGGCGATAGTCGCCGGAACGCCCGCCGCTCTTGGCCGTGAGCTGGACGCCGGAAATCGTCATCTCGCGATCGACGGCTTTGGCCATGTCGTAGATCGTCAGGCACGCGACCGAGACGGCCGTCAGCGCCTCCATCTCGACGCCGGTTCGGCCGGAGACGCGCACCGTCGCCTCGATGCGAAGGCCAGGCAGGCTTTCATCGGGCGCGATGTCGATGGCGACCTTGTCGAGAAGCAGCGGATGGCAGAGCGGGATCAGCTCATGCGTGCGCTTGGCCGCCATGATGCCGGCGATCCGCGCCGTGCCGATCACGTCGCCCTTCTTGGCGTTGCCGGCGAGGATGAGCGCCAGCGTTTCAGGCAGCATCCGCACATGGCCCTCGGCGGTCGCGGTTCGCACCGTCTCGGCCTTGTCGCCGACATCGACCATGCTGGCCTCGCCAGCAGTGCTGATATGGGTGAGGGTGCCTGCCGGATCGCTCATGCGGAAGCGCGCAGCGTTTCCTGGCCGGTCAGGAGCTGGCGCGTGGCGGCCGCCACATCGTCCTGCCGCATCAGGCTCTCGCCGACGAGGAAGGTGCCGATGCCGCTTGCCGCCAGGCGCTGACAATCGGCATGGGTGAATATGCCGCTTTCGCCGACGATGAGCCGGTCCTGCGGGATCATGCGTGCGAGACGCTCGGACGTCTCCAGCGAGACCTCGAAGGTTCGCAAATTGCGATTGTTGATGCCGATGAGCGGCGAGGAAAGGTTGAGCGCCCGCTCGAGTTCCGGCTCGTCGTGAACCTCGATCAACACGTCCATGCCGGCCTCGAACGCAGTCTCTTCGAGGACGCGCGCCTCGTCGTCGCTCACGCTGGCCATGATGATCAGGATCGCGTCGGCACCCCAGCTCCGCGCCTCGAACACTTGGTAGGGCTCGAACATGAAGTCCTTGCGCAGCGCCGGCAACGAGACGGCTGCGCGCGCCTGCGTCAGGAACTCCGGTGCGCCCTGGAAGGACGGAACGTCCGTCAGGACCGAAAGGCATGTGGCTCCGCCCGCCTCATAAGCGCGGGCAAGCGCCGGCGGGTCGAAATCCGGCCGGATGAGACCCTTGGAAGGGCTTGCCTTCTTGATCTCGGCGATCAGGCCAAAGCGGCCCTCGGCCCGCGCTGCCTGCAGGGCGGCCGCAAACCCGCGCAGCGCGTCGACGTCGCGCGCGCGGCGCTTCACCTCGTCCAGCGGCAGGGCAGCCTTGGCGGCGGCGATCTCCTCGCGCTTGTAGGCCTCGATCTTGCGCAGGATGTCTGTCATGCCTTGCCCTTGCCGCGGTTGGAAACCTCAACCAGACGCTCCAGAGCGGCGAAGGCCTTGCCGTCGTCGATGCTCTTTGCCGCAAGCGTCATGCCGTCGCCGAGCGAGCGCACGCGGCCCGCGACCATCAGCGCGCCGGCGGCGTTGAGCAGTGCGATGTCGCGATAGGCGTTTCGTTCGCCTTCGAGAACGCCGCGCAGCGCGCGTGCATTGTGTGCGCCATCGCCGCCCTTCAGCGCCTCGGGCGTGACAAGCGTGAGCCCGACATCCTGCGGCCGAACTTCGAAGGTGTGTATCTCGCCATTCTCCAAGGCGGCCACGCGCGTCGTGCCCGCCGTTGTCATCTCGTCGAGCCCGTCGCCATGGACGACCCAGACCGCTTCGGACCCTAGGCCCTTCAGCACTTCTGCCAGCGGCTCGAGCCATTCCGGCGAGTAGACGCCCAGAAGCTGGCTCCGGACACCCGCCGGGTTCGAGAGAGGGCCGAGCAGGTTGAAGATCGTGCGCGTGCCCAGCTCGACGCGACTGGGGCCGACATGGCGCATGGCTGAATGGTGCGCCGGCGCGAACATGAAGCCGAGCCCCGCCTCGGCGATGCAGGCAGAAATGCCGGCCGGGTCGAGCTCAAGATTGACGCCGAGCGCCATCAACGCGTCGGCCGCGCCCGATTTTGACGAGAGCGCCCGGTTGCCATGCTTGGCGACGGGCACGCCGGCGCCGGCGACGACGAAAGCCGCGCAGGTCGAGACATTGTAGGAGCCGGATGCATCGCCGCCCGTCCCGACGATGTCGATCGCATCGTCCGGCGCTTCGACGCGGAGCATCTTGGCCCGCATGGTCGCCACTGCGCCAGAAATCTCGTCGACCGTTTCGCCGCGAACCCGAAGCGCCATCAGGAAGCCGCCGATCTGGCTCGGCGTTGCTTCACCCGACATCATGATGTCGAAAGCCGCCCGCGCGTCCTCGAAATCGAGCGCGGCTCCGGATGCGACCTTGGCGATGTAGGTCTTGAAGTCTGCCATGCGTCAGAAGCTCAGGGCCTGGTTCACCGCCGTCTGGTTGACGCGGACCGGATAGACCGTCTGCAGGCGCGCGACGAGTTGGTCGAGCAGGTCGTCCGCCATGCCGGTGCGAAGGCGCTCGGCGAGATCCTGCGGTACGGCATCCGGGCCGGCCGACATCGGCTGAATCACTTCGGTGACGACGAACAGGATCTGGGATGCGCCGTCCGGCGCCGCGATCGAGCCGCTCGTACCCTGCGGCACACCAAAGACGGCTGCAAGGCCGTCGCGGCCAAGGCTCGACGACGAAGAATCGCGCGAAAGGCCGCGCTGCGTCTCGACGGTCAGGCCGAGTTCGGTCGCGAGATCGGCGAGCGACGTTCCGTCCGACAGTCGCGTCTCGAGCTCGTCGGCGCGCGTGGTGAGGCGCGTTGCGGTCTCGGCCGTCCGCCAGTCCTCGAGCACGCGCTCGCGGACCTCGTCGAGCGTGCGGTCGCGCGGGGCGACTACTTCCTCGACTTCGTAGAAGACGTAGCCAACGGGGCCGGCATTGAGGGGCGGGTTCTCGACCCCGGCCTCCGTCTCGAAGGCTTCAGAGATCATTGCCTGCTGTTCGGGGATCGTCTCGATGGCCTCGCCCTCGGGCGACAGACCGTTCCGGTCCACGGCGGTAATCTCACGGACTTCGAGGCCGAGGCTCTCGGCCGCGTCGCGCATTCCGGCGCCGCCAGCACGGGCATCTTCGTAGGAATCGTAGAAGTTGCGTACGTCGTCGGCGGCGCGGTCGAGTGCGATCTCGTCCCGGATTTCCTCGCGAACGTCGGCGAGCGGCGCAACCTGTTCCGGCGTGATCTCGGTCACCCGGACCAGGATCGAACCGAACATGCCGCCGACCACGTCGCTTACGGCACCCTGCTCGAGCGCAAAGGCAGCCTCGGCGATTGCCGGATCGACCACCTGCTCGCGGGCGAAGGTGCCCAGCAGCAGATCCTGCTCGGTGCGGCCCAGTTCGGTCGCGATCGCATCATAGGTTTCGCCGGCGCGGATGCGTTCAAGCGCGGCCTGCGCGTCGTCGGCGTTGGGGAACACGATCTGCTGGATCGTGCGCCGCTCGGGCTGCGTATAGCGGGCGCTGTTGTCGGCGTAATAGCGATCGATCTCGCTCTCCTCGACGGCGGCCGCGTTGGCGATCGTCTCGGGGTCGAGCGGGAAGAAGATGATGCGGCGATATTCGGGCGCCGCGTAGGCAGCCTTGTTTTCTTCGAAATAGGCTTCGAGGGTCGCTGCGTCCGGATCCTCGACCGGCTGGACGAGGCTTGCCGGCAAGGTGATCGTCTCGACCGTGCGCGCCTCGCCATCATAAAGCGCATAGGCCGTCAGGAAGGCCGCCGGCACGGGCAACCCGTCCGTCACGGCATGGACGATCTGCTGGCGCTTGGCGACCTGCTCGCGATTGCGGAAATAGTCCTGCGGCCGCATGCCGACCTGGCGCAGCACGAACTCGAACTGCGAGCGGTTGAAATTGCCGTTGGCGTCCTGGAAGGCTGGGTCTTCGGCCGTGAGTTCGGCGAGGCGGTCTTCGGAAAGGCCGAGATTCATCTCGCGCGCCTGCTCGTCGAGAAGCGCGCCGGAGACCACCTGGCTCGTCACCTGCTGGTCGAGCCCGAAAGCCTGCGCCTGCTCGCGCGTGATCTGCGTGCCGAACTGCTGCGACAGGGCCTGGATCTGGCGGTCATACGCAAGGCGATAGTCGAGCACCGAGACGCTCGTCTGACCGGCCGTCACCACGCCGCTGCCGACGCCGGAGAAGATGGAGCCGGAAATGCCCCAGACCGCAAAGCTGAGCACCAGGAGGCCGAGCAGGAGCTTGACCACGATGGAGCCGGAGGCGCTGCGAAAAGCTTGGAGCATGGTGTCATCCGTTTCAGGCAAAGGGAGTGGCGCGGAGCGCCCGTCAGGGCCAATACAGGCCGCAAATCCCAGTGTCGATTGATTTGTGACGCTTATTTGGTAGGAGAGCCTACCCAAAAACAAAAGGCAGGCAAACGCCAATGACCAAAGGCATCCGACCGATCGTCGCAGGCAACTGGAAGATGAACGGCACCGCCGCTTCGCTGGAAGAAGCGCTGAGGATCGCCCAGGGCTTCTCCGGCGACCTGCAGGCCGAGGTCGAGGCGCTGCTTTGCGTGCCGGCCACGCTTTTGAGCCGTGCGGCCCAGACCCTTGCCCAGTCCGCTGTCCGCGTCGGCGGGCAGGATTGCCACGCCGCAGCCAGCGGCGCCCATACAGGCGACATCTCTGCCGAGATGCTGAAGGATGCGGGTGCGAGTCACGTCATCGTCGGGCATTCGGAACGCCGCGCCGACCATGGCGAGACGGACGCCGTGGTTCATGCAAAGGCGCAAGCCGCCTGGCGGGCTGGTCTCATCGCGATCATCTGCATCGGCGAAACGCGCGACGAGCGAGAGGATGGCGAGACGCTTGCCGTCCTTTCGCGCCAGGTCGCCGGCTCGGTGCCCACCGATGCCACCGCGCAGAACACGATCATCGCCTATGAGCCTGTCTGGGCTATCGGCACCGGCCTGACGCCGACCGCGCTCGACGTCGCCAAGGCCCACGCGCACATTCGAGCCGAGCTCGCCGGCCCGATGGGCGAGGAAGCGGCGCGGACACGCATTCTCTACGGCGGCTCCGTGAAGCCCGCCAACGCTCGCGAGCTGATGGCCGTCGACAATGTCGACGGCGCACTCGTCGGTGGGGCGAGCCTCAAGGCTGACGACTTCCTCGGGATCGCCGACGCCTACCGCGTTTGACGTTCAGGCCGCATAGACCGCGCGCTCGAATCGCTCATAGGCCATCATCAGTTTCGGATCGGCGAAGGGCGCGAGCTGCGTCATGAAGACGGCGGCGATATCGCGCTGCGGGTCGATCCACCAGTGGCTGTTGAGAACGCCGGCCCAGCCCTGGGAGCCCGCGGCGCGCATGTCCGGCATGTCTTCCTCGACCCGGATCGCCGCGAGCGAATGGCTCTTTTTGGTGCCGGGAAAGACATCGACGTCGTGCGAGTTGGTCGCAAGCACGGTCCGCATCGGTTCGATTGCGAGAGCGCCGGTATGGTTCGCCAGAAGCATCGCGCACGTCGCGGCTGATATGATCCGGGCGCCATCCAGTTCGCCACCCCGCAGGAGCAAGCGCAGCAAGCGCAGATAGTCGCCTGCCGTAGAATAAAGAGCGTGGCCCATGCCGTAGAAGCCCGGATTGGCCGGCGGCGCCATACGCTTGGAAGCGAACCCGCCGCCGTCGCGCACGAAGGCAGGGGAGAGCCGCGCGCCCAGCGTCGACTCCATCTCGAAGACGGTCGCATCCATTCCGAGCGGCCCGAAGATCTCGCGCTTGCAGAACGCATCTATCGTCTCGCCGCTGACCGCCTCGATGACGCGGCCGAGCCAGTCGATGCCTATCCCGTAGCTCCAGCGCGTACCTGGATCGAACAGGAGCGGGTAGGGCAGGGCCTCGAGCTTCCCCGTCATGACGCTCGGATGGCCGGCCACCTTGCGGTAGCGCATCAGGTCTTCGCTCCAGAATTCGTAAGCGAGACCGGAGGTATGTGTTGTCAGATGCCGTACGGTGCAGACGGTTGTCGGCGCGCGCAGGAGCGGCTTGTCGCCATCGAAGCCTTCAAGGACCGCGAGGCCGGCGAAGTCGGGCAGGATGTCGGCGACGGGTTGGTCGAGATCGATCGCTTTGCGCTCGACGAGCATCGAGAGAGCCAGACCTGCGACGGCCTTGGTCATCGAATAGATGCGCAGGACCGAATCGAAGGTCACGGTCGGCCCGGACACGCCCTGGAACGTGATTCCCTTCGAATCGGTGGTCCCAGCAATCAGAAACGGAGCGTCACCAGCCAGAATCGCTTCGTCGAGGACGCGCTGCAGCCTGCCTTCACGCATCGTCGGGATCGTCGAAGGTGATGATGGAAACCTCGCCCTCGATCGCGCCCTGCCAGGCCGAGCGGTGAGGCTCGTCTTCCGGCTGGCCTTCGAGTTCACCGATCTGGTCGAGTTCGGCCTCCGCATAGCCTTCGCTCGCAAGCGCTTCCAGCGCAGCCCGGACAGCGCTGTCGTCGTCCGGGGCCCGCAGGAGCACGTGGACCCCCTCGTCGGTGGAACCGGCCCCGCGGCGCGCGCGGCCGGTGATGATCATGACCGGAGGTGGCTGGTTGTCGTTCATCCTGATTCTCCCCGTTGGGTCGCCCCGCTGCGCTATATATATGAGCGGCCCACGATCAGAAGCCCATGCCGGCGGCCGCATGGACAGGTTCGACCATGCTGGGTGCCATTTCATTCCTCTTTATCCGTCTTCACGAAACTTTCTGTCGCGACGATCTGCTGTGGCACGAAACCGGCATACCATGCTGGGGATGGGGTTGACGGATGGTGGGCTTGGGGGTAGAAGCCGCCTCGTCTGAGCCGATGTGAGACTGTTTTTCCAAGGGCGTCGCGCCCCGGAGCTGGTCTCAAACAGGGTTCGTTTTACGAGCGACAGACATTGCCGGCTGCATGAGGCGTCAAAAGCGCTTCCTCTGCTTTTTGTTCGGGCGGGACCGCAAGTGAGCGGTTTGCGGCCCGGATTTGGCTATGTGGATGACGCTGAAACGGGCCCTCGCGGCCTCGAGACACGAGATTTGAGACAGAAGGAAGGTTCATGCCTACCGTCAACCAGCTGATCCGCAAGCCGCGCACTGCGCCGGTGAAGCGCAACAAGGTCCCGGCCATGCAGGCCAACCCGCAGAAGCGCGGCGTTTGCACCCGCGTCTACACGACGACGCCGAAGAAGCCGAACTCGGCTCTGCGCAAGGTTGCGAAGATCCGCCTCGTCAACGGCTTCGAAGTGATCGGCTACATTCCGGGTGAGGGTCACAACCTCCAGGAGCACTCGGTGGTCATGATCCGCGGCGGCCGCGTGAAGGATCTTCCCGGTGTGCGCTACCACATCATCCGCGGCGTGCTCGACACGCAGGGCGTGAAGAACCGCAAGCAGCGCCGTTCGAAGTACGGCGCCAAGCGTCCGAAGTAAGGGTTACCCGGCCCGAGCGCTCCGATAGCGCCGGCCCTGAAGGTGAGAGACGAGAAACATGTCCCGACGCCACAGTGCAGAAAAGCGTGAGATCAATCCGGATCCGAAGTTCGGCGATCTGGTGATCACGAAGTTCATGAACGCCATCATGTATGATGGAAAGAAGTCCGTCGCCGAGACGATCGTCTATGGCGCGCTGGAGCAGGTCGAAGCCAAGACCCGCCAGGAGCCTGTTGCTCTCTTCCATCAGGCGCTCGAGAACGTTGCGCCGCACGTCGAGGTCCGTTCGCGCCGCGTCGGTGGTGCGACCTATCAGGTTCCGGTCGACGTTCGCACCGAGCGTCGTCAGGCGCTTGCCATTCGCTGGCTGATCACGGCTGCACGCAACCGCAACGAGACGACCATGGTCGACCGTCTGTCGGGCGAGCTGCTCGACGCCGCCAACAACCGCGGCACCGCGGTGAAGAAGCGCGAAGACACGCACAAGATGGCCGAAGCCAACCGCGCCTTCGCGCACTACCGCTGGTAACGGCGAGAGAGATCGAGAGAGGCACCTCCCATGGCCCGCGAATACAAGATCGAAGACTACCGCAACTTCGGCATCATGGCCCACATCGATGCCGGCAAGACGACGACGACCGAGCGCATCCTGTATTACACGGGCAAGTCGCACAAGATTGGCGAAGTCCATGACGGCGCCGCGACGATGGACTGGATGGAGCAGGAGCAGGAGCGCGGCATTACGATCACGTCTGCTGCGACCACGACCTTCTGGGAAGGCCGTGACGGCAAGAAGCGCCGCTTCAACATCATCGACACGCCCGGTCACGTCGACTTCACCATTGAAGTCGAGCGCTCGCTGCGCGTTCTCGACGGCGCGATCGCGCTGCTCGATGCGAACGCCGGCGTCGAGCCGCAGACCGAGACCGTGTGGCGCCAGGCGGATAAGTATCACGTCCCGCGCATGATCTTCTGCAACAAGATGGACAAGATCGGCGCCGACTTCTACCGCTCGGTGGAGATGGTCAAGTCGCGCCTCGGTGCGACGCCTGTCGTCGTCCAGCTGCCGATCGGCGCCGAGAACGAGTTCGCCGGCGTTGTCGATCTGATCGAGATGAAGGCGCTCGTCTGGAACGGTGAGCAGCTCGGCGCATCCTGGGATGTGGTCGAGATTCCGGCCGACCTTCAGGAGAAGGCCGAGCAGTTCCGTGAGCAGATGATCGAGACCGCGGTCGAGATGGACGAGGGCGCGCTGGAGCGCTACCTCGAAGGCGAGATGCCGTCCAATGACGAGCTCCGTGCGCTCATCCGCAAGGGCACGATCGCCGTCAAGTTCTTCCCGATGTTCTGTGGCTCGGCCTTCAAGAACAAGGGCGTGCAGCCTCTGCTCGACGGCGTCGTCGACTTCCTGCCGTCCCCGGTCGAAGTTCCCGCGATCAAGGGCATCGACCCGAAGACCGAAGCTGAAGTTGCGCGCAAGTCGTCGGACGACGAGCCGCTGTCGATGCTCGCCTTCAAGATCATGAACGACCCGTTCGTCGGCTCGCTCACCTTCTGCCGCATCTATTCGGGTGTGCTGAAGAAGGGCGTCTCGCTGGAGAATACCGTCAAGGAGAAGAAGGAGCGCATCGGCCGCATGCTGCAGATGCACTCGAACTCCCGTTCGGACATCGAAGAGGCATTCGCCGGCGACATCGTTGCCCTCGCAGGCCTCAAGGAAGTCACCACGGGCGACACGCTCTGCGACCCGCTGAAGCCGGTCATCCTCGAGCGCATGGAATTCCCCGATCCGGTCATCCAGATCGCGATCGAGCCGAAGACCAAGGGCGACCAGGAAAAGATGGGCCTCGCGCTCAACCGCTTGGCTGCCGAGGATCCGTCCTTCCGCGTCAAGACCGACGAAGAGTCCGGCCAGACGATCATCTCGGGCATGGGCGAGCTCCACCTCGACATCATCGTCGACCGCATGCGTCGCGAGTTCAAGGTCGAGGCCAATGTCGGTGCGCCGCAGGTTGCCTATCGTGAGACGATCACGCGGGTTGCCGAGGTGGATTACACCCACAAGAAGCAGACCGGTGGTACGGGCCAGTTCGCCCGCGTCAAGCTGGTGTTCGAGCCGAACCCCGAGAGCGAAGAGTTCGTCTTCGAGTCCAAGATCGTCGGCGGTGCGGTTCCGAAGGAATACATCCCGGGCGTCCAGAAGGGCATCCAGAGCGTCATGTCGTCGGGTCCGCTCGCGGGCTTCCCGATGCTCGGCGTGAAGGCCACGCTGATCGATGGCGCGTTCCACGATGTCGACTCGTCGGTCCTCGCCTTCGAAATCGCCTCGCGCGCTGCCTTCCGTGAAGGTGCGCAGAAGGCCGGCGCACAGTTGCTCGAGCCGATCATGAAGGTCGAGGTCGTGACGCCGGAAGATTACGTCGGCTCCGTCATCGGCGACCTGAACGGCCGTCGCGGCCAGATCCAGGGCCAGGAAGCGCGCGGCCCGGCCGTCGTCATCAACGCGATGGTGCCGCTCGCCAACATGTTCAAGTACGTGGACAATCTGCGCTCGATGTCGCAGGGCCGCGCCCAGTACACGATGCTGTTCGACCATTATGAGCCGGTTCCGACCGCGGTCGCGCAGGAAATCCAGAAGAAATACGCCTAATCGGAGGTCGGCCGAGGCCGACCCGCACGCCCCCAGGGGCAGTACAGAAGAATAGTGGAGATCTCACATGGCCAAAGGTAAATTTGAGCGCAATAAGCCGCATGTGAACATTGGCACGATTG
>VFQU01001130.1_pt1 | contig 17340 bp, 15 predicted proteins | sample 3512311 | NCBI WGS metagenome assembly VFQU01 (sample SAMN10412377, study PRJNA504923) | tailings metagenome | isolation source: Relicate 3 Philex TSF3 active mining site | place: Philippines: Tuba, Benguet | collected 2017-08-29
CGCGCTGAAGATGGCGTTCCAGTGGTTCCAGAACCGCGGCGACGAGCCGCGCCGGACCAAGTTCGTCGCCCTCGAGAACGGCTACCACGGCGAGACGCTCGGTGCGCTCGCGGTCGGCGACATTCCCCTGTACCGCCGCGTCTACGCGCCGCTGCTGTGCGAGGCCGTGTTCGCGCCCTCGCCCGACGCCTATCTCGCGCGTCCGGGCCAGAGCGCCGCCGGTCACGCCGAAGACGCGGCGGATGCGCTGGCGCACCTGCTCGACGCGCACGCCGGCGAGGTCTGTGCGCTGATCCTCGAGCCGCTGATCCAGTGCGCCGGCGGCATGCGCATGCACGACCCCGTGTATCTCAAGCGCGTCCGCGAGCTGTGCGACGTGCACGGCGTGCACCTGATCGCCGACGAGATCGCGGTCGGCTTCGGCCGCACCGGCACCCTGTTAGCATGCGAGCAGGCCGGCATCCAGCCGGACCTGCTGTGCCTGTCGAAGGGCCTGACCGGCGGCTTCCTGCCGCTGTCGACGGTGCTGGCCACCCAGGCGCTGTACGACGGGTTTCTCGATGCCTCGCGCGAGCGCGCCTTCCTGCATTCGCACAGCTACACCGGCAACCCGCTGGCCTGCGCCGCAGCGCGCGCCACGCTGGGAATCTTCGAGAGCGAGCCGGTGCTGGAGCGCAATCGCGCCACCGCCGCGCGCATGGCCGCGCTGGCGGCACCGCTCGCCGAGCACCCGCACGTCGCCGAGGTGCGCCAGACCGGGATGATCCTTGCGCTGGAACTGGTCGCCGACAAGGCCACGCGCCTCCCGCTGCCCTCGACGCAGCGCGCCGGTCTGCGGGCGTACCGCCACGCCATCGAGCGCGGTGTGCTGCTGCGTCCGTTGGGCGACGTGCTGTACTGGATGCCGCCCTACTGCATCGACGAGGAAGGCGTGGCGCGGCTCGCCGAGGTCACCCGCTCGGCGCTCGACGCCGCCATCGAAGGCCTGTAGCCCCAACGGGCGCGGGCAGTCTGTCCATACCCCTGCGTTCGAGCCGACTCGGGGGCGCCGGCTATACTTCCGCCCTTAACGCTCGCCCAAGACCGCGCCCATGAACCAGAACTTCCTCGACTTCGAGCAGCCGATCGCCGAGCTGGAGGCGAAGATCGCCGAATTGCGGCACGCGAGCCAAGGCTCTGCCTTCAACATCGAGGAAGAGATCGGCAAGCTGCGCGAGAAGCTGAAGGTGCGCACGGAAGAGATCTTCCGCGAGCTCACGCCCTGGCAGGTGGCGCAGCTGGCGCGGCATCCGCTGCGGCCCTACACGCTCGACTACATCGGCCACCTCTGCGAGGAGTTCGAGGAGCTCGCCGGCGATCGCGCTTATGCGGACGACGCTGCGCTCGTGTGTGGCATCGGCCGCATCGACGGCAAGCCGGTCACCATCATCGGCCACCAGAAGGGCCGCGACACCAAGAGCAAGATCAAGCGCAACTTCGGCATGCCGCGCCCCGAGGGCTATCGCAAGGCGCTGCGCATCATGAAGCTGGCCGAGCGCTTCCGCCTGCCGCTGCTGACCTTCATCGACACGCCCGGCGCGTACCCGGGCGTCGGCGCGGAAGAGCGCGGCCAGAGCGAGGCGATCGCGCGCAACCTGATCGAGATGGCCGAGCTGAAGATCCCGGTGGTCTGCACCGTGATCGGCGAAGGCGGCTCCGGCGGCGCGCTGGCGATTGGCGTCGGCGACCGCACCCTGATGCTCGAATACAGCACCTACTCGGTGATCTCGCCGGAGGGCTGCGCGTCGATCCTGTGGAAGTCCGCCGACAAGGCCCGCGATGCCGCCGAACAGATGGGCATGACCGCGCCACGCCTGCAGGAGCACGGCCTGATCGACAAGATCATCAAGGAGCCGCTGGGCGGCGCCCACCGCGACCCGGCCGAGGCGGCCAAGCGCATCAAGGCGGCGGTGCTGGGCGAAGTCGAGGCGCTGGAGCGGCTGGACCTCAACACCCTGCTGGAGCAGCGCTACGCGCGCCTGCGCAAGTACGGTTCGCATCAGGCAGCGTGAGCGTCGCGCGCGAACTGCGGGCGCGGGGAGCGGGGAGCGGGGAGCGGGGAGCGGGGAGCGGGGAGCGGTGTCAAGTTTCCGTTAAAGCCAAGGGTTTTGACCCCGCTCGGAGTGGATACCTGAAGCTTCCAGTGTGCTTTGCAAGCTGTCAGATCTGACAGGCTGGCTGCCGGCTGAACGCCGCACACTCATGAAATCCCAAGCTTTTCATGGGCTTGAACCCAGCACTCCGAAAATCCTGACACGCTAATCAGGGATCAGGCCGGGCGGTGAGGCGTGCCCGGCACGCGCAATGCACTGCAGCTCCTGCGAATTCCCGCAGGAGCCCCCACGTGATCAAGCCACTTGTCTGTGCCCTCAGCCTGGCACTGATGCTTCCCTCCCTCGCCGCTGCCGAAGTCCGCGTGAGCGGCTTCGGACAAGTCGTCGCCGGCACCACAACCGGCACCGGCACCTCGCTGGGCGGATACGACGACGACCTGGACTTCAAGCAGGACAGCCTGTTTGCGGTGCAGGTCAGCGCCGATTTGAACGAGCGCGTTTCGGCTGTGGGTCAGATCGTCGCACGCGGCGAGGATGACTTCGACGCTGATTTCGCGTGGGCTTACGTCGACATCAAGCTCAACGATGAACTCAAGCTCAGGCTGGGGCGCCAGCGTACGGCCCTCTTCCGCTACTCGGATTTCCTCGACGTCGGCTACGCCTACCCCTGGATGAGCCCGCAGCGCGCGGTCTACAACCTGAGCTTCAACAATGCCGATGGCGCCAGCCTCGGCTGGAACCGCAGTTTCGGCAGCTGGTTCTCGCAGGCCAAGGTGTTTTACGGCCAGTTCGACGGCGACATCAGCCGCACCGACACCGGCCAGTTGGACCAGTTCACCGGTGCCTCCTGGGACTTGGGCTACGACGGCTGGCTCTCGCTGCGCGCCGCTTACTTCGAGGCCGACGTTTCGCTTCAGCTGGCGTCGCTCGATCCACTGCTGGGCGCGCTCAACCAGTCCGGGCTGCGCCCGACTGCCGGGCTGATCGGGTCGGATGAGGATCCGGGTGTCTTCAAGAACCTCGGCTTTGAGATCGACCGCGGCAGCTGGCTACTGGTGGGCGAGTGGACCCAGACCAGAATCAAGAATGCGATCCTGCCGATCAACGACAACCTCTACGTCGCTGCGGCGTACCGCATCGGCGCCTTCACCCCCTATGTGAACTGGGGCCAGCGTGAAGGCGATGCCCGCACCGCGATCCTCGGCACCGTGCCGCGCCAGCATCCGCTCTACTCGGTGGTGGCGGCGGCGGTCGCATCGCAGGCGCTGGACGACACCTACACAGGCTTCGGCCTGCGCTGGGACTTCGCGCGCAACGTCGCGGTGAAGGCCGATTACACCCGCTTCGCCACCGACATCGCCGCACGCCAGGACGCCAATCTGGTGTCGGCCGGCGTCGTGTTCACGTTCTGAGCCGAGGGAAAGCCACCATGAAACTGCGTTCCCTTTCGATGATGCTCGGCCTCGTACTGTCGGCACAGGTGCAGGCCGGCGCGGTGATCGTCTCGGCCGATGCGCCGGTCGGCAGCCTCGACAAGCCTGCTGTCCAAGGCATCTTTCTCGGTCGTGACCAGAAGGTCGGCGATGCACCGGTGGTCCTCGTGTTCCAGCGCGCGGGCGCCACGCGCGAGAAGTTCGACGGCGACGTGCTGGGCAAGCCCGGCTCGCAGCTGACGGCGCACTGGTCGCGACTGATCTTCACCGGCCGCGCCAAGCAGCCGGAAGAAGCCGGCGACGACGCCGAAGTGGTAGCCAAAGTCGCGGGCAAACCGGGCGCCATCGGCTACGTAGACAGCGTGCCGGCAGGCGCCAACGTCAAGGTGGTGTTCGAGTTCTGATGCGCTCTCTCCCCGGGGCCTGAACGCACGAAGGGCGACCCCTAGGGTCGCCCTTCGTGTTTGCGGCCTGCGGTGAACGAGGTCAGCCCGGCGGCCAGGTCATCTGGCGGCCGGCCAGCAGGTGCAGATGGATGTGGTAAACCGACTGTCCGCCGTCGCGGTTGGTGTTCATCACTACCCGGTAGCCGGTGTCGGCAAAGCCCTCGCGCTTGGCGTAGTCGGCGGCGGCCTTCATCAGCCGGCCGGCCAGAAGGGTGTCGGCCTCGTGCAGGTCGTTGAGCGTGGCGATCGGCTTCTTGGGGATGAACAGCACGTGCACCGGCGCCTGCGGCTGGATGTCGCGGAAGGCGAGCACGTGCTCATCCTCGAACACGATATCGGCGGGGATCTCGCGGCGGATGATCCGGTCGAAGATGGTTTCGCTCATTCCGATGCTCCTGTGCGGGGTGTCTGCGGAACCGCCTGGCGCGAGCCGAAGGCATGCGCCAAGGTGCCGCGGTCGATGTATTCGAGCTCGCCGCCCAGCGGCACGCCGTGCGCCAGACGGCTGGCGCGCACGCCGTGCTTGGCCGCGAGCTGGCTCAGGTAATGCGCCGTGGCCTCGCCTTCGACCGTGGCGCTGGTGGCGATGATCAGCTCTTGGACTTCGCCTTCCGCGAGGCGCGCGTCGAGCTGCGGCAGGCCAAGCTCGCGCGGGCCGCGGCCGTCCAGCGGCGAAAGCCGGCCGAGCAGCACGAAGTACAGGCCGCGATAGCCGGTGGCGGTCTCGAGCGCGCTCTGGTCGGCCGGCGTCTCGACCACGCAGAGCTGGCTGGCCTCGCGGCTGGCGCTGGCGCAGACCGCGCACAGGCTGTCCTCGCTGAAGGTCCGGCAGCGCTCGCAGTGGCCGATGCCGCGCATCGCCGCCTCCAGCGCCGCGGCAAGACGCCGGCCGCCTTCGCGGTTGCGCTCCAGCAGCTGGTAGGCCATGCGCTGGGCGCTCTTCGCGCCCACGCCGGGAAGCACGCGCAAAGCGTCGATCAGCTGTTCAAGCAGGGCCATCGTGGCTCCGGTCCAAAGTGCAGTCTCAGAACGGCAGCTTCATGCCGGGCGGCAGCGGCATGCCGGCGGTGGCCTTCGCCATGTGTGCCTGCGAGGCCTCGTTGGCACGATTGACGGCGTCGTTGAAGGCCGCGGCGATCAGGTCTTCGAGCATCTCGATGTCGTCGCCGATGGCCGAGGGATCGATCTGCACGCGGCGCACGTCCATGCGCGCGGTCATCTGCACCTTGACCATGCCGCCACCGGCCTGGCCGCTGACTTCGATCGCGCCCAACTCTTCCTGGGCCTTCTTGATGTTGTCCTGCATCTTCTGGGCCTGCTGCATCAGGCCGGCGAGGGGTCCACGCATGGGGAGTTCCTTTGAAGGCGGGGTTTGGGGATTCGGGATTAGGGATTCGCGAAGCGCAAGCGATCACTCGTCGAGCGGGCGGATCGAGTCGGGCACCAGGCGCAGGCCGTGCTGGTCGATCAGGCGGCGCACCGCCGGGTGGTTCTGGAAGCTCTCCTCGGCTGCGGCCTGGCGCTCGCCGCGCTGGCGGTGAGTGCGCGCGTGCAGGGTCTCGCGCTGCAGCTCCTCGCTGATGAACTCGATCCGCGGCGGCTCACCCAAAGCCTCGCCCAGCTTGGCCTCCAGCGCCGCGACGGTGCCTTCGAGGCGCAGGTGTTCGAGGCGCGACGGCAGGCTGAGCTTCAGGCGGATGCCGTCATAGCCGGCGAACACCGAATGCGCCGCCAGTTCGCGGACGGGGCCGCCGAGGCCGCAGCGGGCCTGCAGGTCTAGCCAGTCCTCATGGTCGAGCAGGCGCGCGGACGGGGCGTCCACGGCCTTGAGCAAAGGGCGCGCCGGCTCGACGGCAGCCGTCGCGGTGTTGTCCAGACCCGCGCGCGGCAGACCTGCGCGCAAGGACGGCGCGTCCCCATGGAGCGGCTGCTGCGCGGTCGGCGTCTCGTCCCAGGGCGGGGCGACAGCCGCGGGCGCGGGCGCGGGCAACGCCACGGTCCTCGGCATCGCGTCCAGGGGCTCATGCGGCGCGTCGAACGGTTCGCGTCGCACCTCTGCGCGCGGCGTAAGCGACACCGGTGGCGCCGCCGGCATCGTCTCGGGTTCGGGCGCCATTCGCAGCGCGGCAGAGCCCGAGCGCGCTGCCAGCGCCGCCATCACCGGCGAGGGCGCTTGCGCGCGGGGTGCCGCGGGCGCCTCGGCCGTCGGGCCGCGGGAGCGCGCAGGTGAGTCATCGAAGACCGCGCTCAGGCGCGCGATCGCATCGGAAGCGCCGGCGACCGAGCGGGGCGCAGCGGGCTCGGCCACTCGCGCGGGCGACTCGGCACGTGCCGGCGCGCCGCGTGCGGGTTCGGCGCGCGCCGCCGCGCCACTCGGTCGCGCGGGTAGCGCATCCGGATCGAATCCCGCGAAGGCCAGCATGCGCAGCAGTGCCATCTCGAAGCCGATCCGCTCGCTGGGCGCCATCGGCAGTTCGCGGCGGCCCTGCAAGGCCATCTGGTACCACAGCTGCACGCGCTCGGCCGGCACGCGCTCGGACAGGGATTTCAGGTCCAGACGTTCGTCCTCGACCGCCGCCGAGGGCACCAGCTGGGTCAACTGCAGGCGATGCAGGGCTTCAGCCAGGGCGTCGAGCGCGGCGCCGAAGTCGGGCGCCAAGGAGGCGATGCTGTCCACGGTCGCCAGCAGGCTCTCGCCGTCCACCGCGACCAGGGCCTCGATCAGCGCGCCGACCTGGGCGCGATCGACCGTGCCCAGCATGGCTCGCACCTCGGCCTCACGCAGCGCACCGCCGCCGTAGGCGATGGCCTGGTCGAGCAGGGACAGGCCATCGCGCAGGCTGCCGTCGGCCGCGCGCGCGAGCTGGGCCAGCGCCGAGGCTTCCGCCTCGATGCCCTCGGCCGCCAGGATGGCGGTCATCTGGGTCTGGATCTGCTCGACCGTCAGCCGCTTCAGGTTGAACTGCAGGCAGCGCGACAGCACCGTCGGCAGCACCTTCTCGGGGTCGGTGGTGGCCAGCAGGAACTTCACATGGCCCGGCGGCTCCTCCAGCGTCTTCAGCAGCGCGTTGAAGGCCGGCTTCGACAGCATGTGCACTTCGTCGATCAGGTAGACCTTGGTGCGGCCGCGCGCCGGCATGTACTGGGCGTTGTCGATCAGCTCGCGCACATCGTCGACGCCGGTGTTGCTGGCGGCGTCGATCTCCAGCAGGTCGACGAAGCGGCCGGCGTCGACGTCGCGGCAGACCGAACATTCGCCGCAGGGCTCGGCACCCTGCCCGCTCTCGCAGTTGAGGCTCTTGGCGAAGATGCGCGCGATGGTGGTCTTGCCGACGCCGCGGGTGCCGGTGAACAGGAAGGCGTGGTGCACGCGCCCGCTCTCCAGCGCATGCGTCAGCGCCCGCACGACATGCTCCTGCCCCACCAGTTCGGCGAAGCGACGCGGTCGCCATTTGCGGGCGAGGACGAGGTAGGACATGGGGCGGTGCCTGCTGCCTGGAGCGGGCTGCGATTGTGCCATGGCCGGCCCTTTGGGCCGGCCCGGGATTAGGGATTGGGGATTCGGGATTCGACCGAAGCGCGCTGCGTTTCGGCAAGGCAGAGGACTCCGCCGCGCTCGCCCGCGCCGCGTGGCGGCAAGCGGAGCCGGAACCATTGATCTGCGGCGGCCTTCCCACCGGCGGACCAATCCCGAATCCCCAATCCCGAATCCCGCGCACACGACAAGGCCCGCAAAAGCGGGCCTTGTCGTGTGCAAAAGGGTGGCGACTCCCGCCAGCGTTACTCCGGCACCCGAGTCAGCTACTACCGTTGCTCCCTTCCGGGCCTGGCGGGGTTTGCAGCCTATCGTCGCGAAGGCACCGACGGGAGCCACCATAGCGGGGCTGCCGGGGCAGCGGCCGCGGCCTGTGGCAGGCTCGGCGGCAGGGCAGATCGTTCAGTGGCGGAAACTGGCGGAGAGAGAGGGATTCGAACCCTCGATACGGGGTTTAGCCGTATACACACTTTCCAGGCGTGCTCCTTCAACCACTCGGACATCTCTCCGGAGTCTCACGCACGAACGCTGCGAAGCGCGGCAGAGTAGCGGCTCGGGCGAGTTTGCACAAGCCTCGCTGAGGCGCTCAGGTCGCCGCCGGCAGGGTCGAGGCAGCCGGCGCCGACAGTGCCAGCCGCTCGCCGGGCCGCAGCACGCGGTAGCCGCGCGCGCGCATGGCCTCACCGTCGGCGGCCGAGCCGTAGTGGTACAGGGCCAGCCGCTCGCGCCAGGCTTGGGGATACTCGCGCTCGATGTCGTCCAAGCCGGTGTGCGAGGGATTGCCGCGCAGGCCGCAGTCGTGGGCGAGCGTCTCCTCGGGAAAACGCGCCAGCTGCTCGGGGATCGGCCGGGTGTCGCCGCTGTAGACGAAGCAGCCGCGCAGGGCGAGGCCGAAGGCCGTGTCCGGCGCATGGTGGCGGCAGGGAAACACCTCGAACTGCCGGCCGGCGTGCCAGAAGCCGCGCGAGACCGGGATCAGCTGGAACGCATCCCACCAGTTGGCGCCGCCCTCCGCCAGCACGCCGGGATAGTCCGCCAGGCGCGCCTGCAGCAGCGGCACCACCGGGGCCGGCACGTAGAGCCTGCAGCGGCCGCGGCGGGCCTCGTCGAAGTACAGGCCGAAGAACAGCCGCTCCATGCCGCCGATGTGGTCGAGGTGGGCGTGGGTGATGAAGAGGGCCAGCGGCGGCTCGCCGTAGCGCTTGAGGTAAGCCGTGAGGGCCTCGCCGCCGCAGTCGATCATCAGCAGCGGACGACCGTCATGCTCCAGCACCGCCGAGGCTGAGCCGAGCTCGACCGCGGCACTGCTGCCCACGCCGAGAAAATGCAGGGCCCAGTCGCTGCGCGTGCTGGCGTTGGCTGGCGCGTTCATGCCGGCTTGAGCTCGCAGGCAGGCGCGCTGCCGCCGGCCTCGACGTAGCCGACGCCCAGGGCCGACCAGGCCACCGCCAGCGCCTCGCCAACAAGGCCGAGTTTGCGCAGCGAGCGCGCCAGACGCTGCAGATTGGCGCGCTGCCAGTCGAGCGCGGGGGCGCGCAGCTCGCCGCGGTCGAAGTCGATCAGCCACAGCGCGCCTGCGCCGTCGCGCATGACGTTGTGCGCGTTCAGGTCGGCGTGGAAGGCGCCGGCCGCATGGAAGCGCGCCAGCAGGCGGCCCAGTGCGTGCCAGTCGAACTCGGTGGCCTTCCCGGCCGCAAGCCACTGCGCCAACGTGTGGCTGTCAGGGATCGCCAGCGTCATCAGGTCGGCGCGGTAGAACAGTCCGGCGCGGGCATAGCCGGCCGCCAGCGGCGCGGGCACCGGCAGGCCCAGCCCGCGAAGCTGGGCCAGCAGACGGAACTCGCGGAAGGCGCGGTTGGCGTCCTCGCCGGTCCAGAGATAGAGGTCGCGGATCACCCGGCCGACCAGGCCACCGCGGCGGTAGTGGCGGATCACCGCCTCGCCGAACTCGCCGCGCACGAAGCAGACGGCCCCGCGGCCGCCGCGCGCGGATTCCATGCGGCCACGCTCCGCCCAGTGCTGCGGATCCAGCAGCAGGCGGTCGGCCTGGGCGATACGCCGGCGGTCGAACAGCAGCGCGCCGCGGGCGTCGGTGACGCGCGATTCCTGCACGCGGTCGCTGGCGGGGGTGTCGTTCTCGCTGCGGATCACGAAGGCGGTCTGCGCAAGGAAAGGGCGGGGCAGTGTAGCAAGCAGGCCACGGAGGCCGATGCGGCCCCGCATGTAGACTACGGGCCCTTGCAACCACACCGATGGCGAGCGCAAACAGCGATGGAACCGGTCAACGTCCTGTGCATCAAATGGGGCCGCAAGTACGGCCCGGAGTACGTCAACCGGCTGCGCTCGATGGTGCGCAGGCATCTCAAGCGTCCGCACCGCTTCGTCTGCCTCACCGACGACCGCACGGGCATCGAGCCCGACATCGAGGTCTTTGACATCCCACAGGTCGGCTTCGCCGATTTCGACCAGCGCCTGCCCTGGACCTTCGCCCATGGCTGGCTGAAGCTGACCAGCTTCAAGCGCGAACTCTACGACCTGAAAGGCACCACCCTTTTCATCGACCTCGACGTGGTGATCGTCGACAGCCTCGACGAGTTCTTCGAGCCGCCGGGCGAGTTCGTGGTCATCAAGGAATGGGACAAGCGCGACGGCACCGGCAACACTTCCGTCTACCGCTACACCATCGGCGCCCACGCCGACGCGCTGGACTACCTGGCCGCCAACAAGGACAAGGCCCTGTCCGAGGTGCGCAACGAGCAAGAATTCATCACCGGCTACCTGGGCCGCCAGGGCAAGGTCAGCTACTGGCCCGACGCCTGGTGCCGCAGCTTCAAGCGCCACTGCGTGCGGCCGGGGATCCTCTGCTGGTTCCAGCCGCCGCGCCTGCCCGAGGGTGCGAAGGTCATCGCCTTCCACGGCAAGCCGAACCCGCCCGACGCCATCGCAGGCGTCAGCGGCAAGTGGTACCGCAAGGTGCATCCCACCGACTGGGTCGCCGAACACTGGCGCTGAGCCCGCGCGGGCCCACTTCCGCCGAGGGCTCGACGGCGGCTGCGGCGCGGGACTTGCATCCGTGAACGCCAGTTCCAGCGGCCGCCACGGGGGCGACCCATGTCCAGCAGCGCAAGCCAGCCCTGTCCCGCCATTGCGGCGCGGAGCCGCCAGACGTGAGGGCGCTTGTCATCGAGGACTCGCGCACCAGCCAGGCGATGATCGCCCACCTGCTGCGCGAGATCGGCATCGAACCCATCCAGGCCGAAAGCGGCGAAGCCGGGTTGACACTGTATGGGCAGCGCCGGCCTGACCTGATCCTGCTGGACGTCGTCCTGCCCGACATCGACGGCCTGGACGTCGCGAGGCGCATCCGCGCGCAGGAGGGCCCCGGCGAGTGGACACCGATCGTGTTCCTCACCGGACGCGCCAGCGACGCCGATCTCGAAGCCGGCATCGAGGCGGGGGGCGACGACTACCTGGTCAAGCCGATCAACCCGATCGTCTTCGCGGCCAAGGTGCGCGCCATGTCGCGCATCGCCCAGATGCGCGACAAGCTGCTCGAGACCACGCACCAGCTGGACCAGGTCAACCGCGAATTGATGCGGCTCTCGGCGATGGACGGCCTCACCGGCCTCGCCAACCGACGCCACTTCGACACCGTGCTGCGCAGCGAATGGGACCGCGGCGAGCGCCTGCGCCACCCGCTGTCCCTGCTGATGTGCGACGTCGATTACTTCAAGCCGTACAACGACACCTACGGTCATCTGCAGGGTGACGAGTGCCTGCGCCGCATCAGCAGTGCCCTGCAGTTCGCCATCCGCCGCCCCTGTGAGCTGGCCGCGCGCTACGGCGGTGAGGAGTTCGCCCTTCTGCTGCCCGAAACCACCGCCGCGCACGCGATGGAGATCGCGGAGACGGTGCGCTCGAACGTCGAGCGTCTGGCCATCGCCCACGCGCACTCGCCCAAAGGGATCGTCAGCATCAGCATCGGCGTCGCGACCCGGGTGCCCAACGGCCAGCTCTCGCCCGAGCGTCTGATCGCGCTGGCGGACAAAGCCCTCTACCTCGCCAAGAAGAGCGGGCGCGACCGTGCCACGCAGGCCGTCGGCGGCGGCAGCGAGGCCATGGCAAGCTGAGATCGCGCGCCGTCACGGCGCTCCACGGGGGGACAAGTGGAAGAACTTCTGCTCTGGCGCTGGAGCACCGGCATCCAGACCCTGTCGGTGCTGCTGATCACGGTCTTCCTGAGCTTCAGTGGCCGCCGCGAGGGTGGCGAGGTGCTGAGGGACTGGGCGCGCGCCTGGCAGTGGAACTGCGTCGCGCTCGGCGTGACCTGGTTCTACTGGCTGGCGCAGCCCGAAGCGCTGGGCCTGCTGGTTGCGCGCGTGACCTACGCCAGTGCCAAGACGGCGTTCCTGCTCTACCTGCTGGCCGGCGTGCTCCGCTTCACCTCGCAAGCTGATCGCTCACGCCTGCGCGGGCTGCCCTGGGCACTGGCGTGGGCCTATGGGCTGCTCGGCGCAATCTGGCTGGACAGCGTGCCGCTGATGGGCTTGGCCCAGTCCACCCTGATTGCCCTCGCGTGCAGCATCGGCGCGGTGATGAGCCTGCGGAACCACGGCCTCGGACTCGAATGGCTGGCGCTGGGGTTCGGCCTGCGCGCGGCGTTCGCCGTGCTGGAGGCCTGGGCCTACGGCTCACTGGCGCTGGGCGTCGAGCGCGTGCCGGGCGAGGTCCTCTCGCTGTTCGTGGCCGGCCATTCGTCGCTGGATCTGGTCGCCGAGTGGACGATCGCTCTCGGCTGCATGCTGGCGCTGGCCAGCCGCGCCCAGCGGGAGCTGCGGGCCAACCAGCAGGCCCTGCGCACCCAGGCCGAGCGCGACGCGCTCACCGGCCTGCGCAACCGCCATGGGCTGGAAGGGGTGCTGCACCGCGCCCAGCGCGAGGGCGCCTGCCTGCTGTTCTTTGACCTCGATGACTTCAAGCGCATCAATGACGAGGCCGGCCACTCCGCTGGGGACCATTGCCTGAGCGCTTTCGCCGAGGCGCTGCGGCGCCACTTCCCCTCCGAGGACGACCTTGTCCGCTTCGCCGGCGATGAGTTCCTCGTGATCTCACGCCTGCGGAGCGCCGACCTCCTCGAAGCCCGCGTCCGGGCCATGGCCGATGACCTCGTCGCCCTGTCCGCGCCCTGCCCGATCCGCTTCAGCGTTGGCGTCGCCTGGTTGGAGGCGGGCGGTGATCCGCGCGACGCCCTGCGTCGCGCCGACCAGGCCATGTATACCCACAAGGCGGAACGCCGCCAGGCGGCTTGAACCGCAGGCGGATTCAGCCGCCCGCGGAGCCTCCGCCCTGCAGCCCACCGCGGGTCAGCGCGCGCGGGTCCAGCAGTTCGATCAGCTGCGCGCGCGGCAGGCCGCTCACTTCCTCGGCCACGTCGATCAAGGGCCGGCCTTCGGCATACGCGCGCTTGGCGATCTCCGCGCCCTTGGCATAGCCGATCACCGGGTTCAGCGCGGTCACCAAGATTGGATTGCGCGCCAGCGCCTCGTCGATGCGCTCGCTGCGCACGCGAAAACCGGCAATCGCTCGCTCGCCCAGCAGGCGCATCGCGTTCGCGAGCAGCTCGATCGACTGCAGCAGGCTGTGCGCGATCAGCGGCAGCATCACGTTCAGCTGGAAGCTGCCGCTCTGCGCGGCGATGGTCACGGTGACATGCGCGCCCATCACCTGCGCGCAGACCATGGCCACGGCCTCGGGAATCACCGGATTGACCTTCCCCGGCATGATCGAGCTGCCCGGCTGCAGGCTCGGCAGCTCGATCTCGCCCAGCCCAGCGAGCGGGCCTGAATTCATCCAGCGCAGATCGTTGGCGATCTTCGTCAGGATGGCAGCCAGCCCGTTGAGCTGCGCCGACAGGCCCATCGCCGCGTCCTGCCCCGCGATGCCGGCGAACAGGTTGTCGGCCGGGCGGAACTTGAGGCCCGTCAACGCCTGCAGCGCACGGCAGGCGCGCTTGCCGAACTGCGGATGCGCGTTGATGCCGGTGCCGATCGCCGTGCCCGACAGAGGCAGGTGGCGCAGGCGCTCGGCCTCCTGCTCGATGCGCTCGCGCGCGCCAGCCAGCTGTGCAGCCCAGGTGCCGAGCTCCTGGCCGAACGTCAGGGGCATCGCGTCCATCAGATGGGTGCGGCCGGTTTTGGGCACGTCCGCCAGTTCGTCGGCGCGCTTGCTGATCGTCTTTTTCAGCGCCTTCAGCGCCGGCAGCAGCTGATCGCGCAGTGCCAGTGCCGTCGACACCTGGATCGCGCTCGGCACCACGTCGTTCGAGCTCTGCGCCATGTTGACGTGGTCGTTCGGCGACACGGGCTTGCGCAGGCGCTTCTTCGCCAGAGCAGCCAGCACCTCGTTGATGTTCATGTTGCTGCTGGTGCCCGAGCCGGTCTGGAACACATCGACCGGAAATTGCTCGACGTGACGGCCTTCGGCGACCTCGGCGGCCGCCGCTTCGATGGCCTCGGCAAGCTTGACCTCCAGCAGGCCGAGATCCGCGTTGGCGCGCGCTGCTGCCGACTTGATCAGCGCCATCGCGCGGATGAAGCCGGCGGGCATGCGCTGGCCCGAGATCGGGAAGTTCTGCACCGCGCGCTGGGTCTGTGCGCCCCACAGGGCTTCGGCAGGCACTTCGAGCTCACCGAGGCTGTCACGTTCGATCCGGGGCTTGCTCATGGCGGCGCTCCTGCGCAGGAAAGCCCCGATCCTACGCCCGCGCGTGACATCGAAGCCGACGTGGCGGGCCATGCAGCGTAAAATCCGCGGCCTCCCCTCCCCGCCTGCGCGAGCATCATGTCCACTGCCCTCTCCCCGCTGACCGCCCTGTCACCCGTCGATGGCCGCTATGGCGCCAAAGTCGACGCCCTGCGGCCGGTGTTCTCCGAGTACGGCCTGATCCGCGCCCGCGTACGCGTCGAGGTCGAGTGGCTGCTGGCCCTGGCCGCCCATCCTGGCATTCCCGAACTCAAGCCCTTCTCTGCAGACGCTGTCGCGCGCCTGCGCGATCTCGCCGCCGGCTTCTCGGTCAACGACGCCGAGCGGGTCAAGGAGATCGAGCGCACCACCAACCACGACGTCAAGGCGGTCGAGTACTTCATCAAGGAGCGCCTGCGCGAGGACGCCGAACTCGGCCCCGCGCTGGAGTTCGTGCACTTCGCCTGCACCTCGGAGGACATCAACAATCTGAGCTACTCGCTGATGCTGGCCGAGGCGCGCCGCGAAGTGCTGCAGCCGGCACTGGGCAAGCTCGACGCGAAGCTGCGCGAGCTGGCGCACGAGCACGCCGAGCTGCCGATGCTCTCGCGCACCCACGGCCAGACCGCCTCGCCGACCACGGTCGGCAAGGAAATCGCCAACGTGCTGGCGCGCCTGCGCCGCCAGCTCAAGCAGCTCGATGCAGTCGAGCTGCAGGGCAAGATCAACGGGGCGGTCGGCAACTACAACGCCCACGTCGTCGCCTACCCCGAGGTCGACTGGCCCGGGCTCGCGAAGACGCTGGTGGAGGGCCTCGGCCTGCACTTCAACCCCTACACCACCCAGATCGAACCGCACGACTGCATCGCCGAGCTCTGCGACGTGCAGCGGCGCATCAACACCATCGGCATCGACTTCTGCCGCGACGTCTGGGGCTACATCTCGCTGGGCTACTTCAAGCAGGCCGTGAAGGCCGGCGAAGTCGGCAGCTCGACCATGCCGCACAAGGTGAACCCGATCGACTTCGAGAACGCCGAAGGCAACTTCGGCATCGCCAACGGCCTGCTTGAGCATTTCGCGTCCAAGCTGCCGATCAGCCGCTGGCAGCGCGACCTGACCGACTCCACCGTGCTGCGCGCGCTGGGCGTGGCCTTCGCCCACAGCCTGATCGCGATCGACGCCCTGATGCGCGGCCTGAACAAACTCTCGGCCGACCCGCAGCGCCTCGCCGCCGACCTCGACGCCGCCTGGGAAGTGCTGGCCGAGCCGGTGCAGACGGTGATGCGCCGCCACGGCCTGCCCAATCCGTATGAGCAGCTGAAGGCGCTGACCCGCGGCCACGGCATCACCCAGGAATCGATGCGCGCCTTCATCGCCTCGCTGGAGCTGCCCGAGCACGACAAGTCGCGCCTGTTGATGCTGACGCCGGGCGACTACACCGGCCTCGCCGCCCAACTGGCGAAGGCGATTTGAGATGGCGATCCTCCCCCGCAAGCGCGCCACCGCGTCCACGCTGCCGATCGAAGTCCAGGCCAGCGCGAAGCAGCGCCTCGGCATGGCGCCGGCGGCCTTCCTGCGCGACTACTGGCAGAAGCGCCCACTGCTGATCCGTGGCGCCTTCGCCGACCTTGCCTGCCCGATCACGCCTGAGGATCTCGCTGGCCTCGCCTGCGAGGAGGGCGCGCTGTCGCGCCTGGTGCTGCACGACCGCCGCAAGGATCACTATGCGCTGGAGACGGGCCCCTTCCCCGAGGCGCGCTTCGCGAGCCTGGGCGAGCGCGACTGGACTCTGCTGGTGCAGGACGTCGACAAATGGGACGTCGACGTCGCCGCGCTCAAGCAGCACTACGGCTTCCTGCCGCGCTGGCGCATCGACGACATCATGATCAGCTACGCGGTGCCCGGCGGCTCGGTCGGCCCGCACGTCGACCAGTACGACGTGTTCCTGATGCAGGGTCTCGGCGAGCGCCGCTGGCAGATCGACGTCGATCCGGCGGCACCCAAGACCTTCCGCGAGGGCGCACAGCTGCGCCTGCTGCAGCAGTTCACGCCCAGCCACGACTGGGTGCTTGGCCCCGGCGACGTGCTCTACCTGCCGCCCGGCGTCCCGCACTACGGCGTCGCGGAAACGCCCTGCCTCACCCTGTCGCTGGGCATGCGCGCGCCCTCGGTCAACGAGTTGGTCACCGACCTTGCCGATGAACTGGGCTCCCAGCTCTCGGAAGAGCTGCGCTACGTCGATCCGGATCTGGCTCCCGCAGCCGATGTCGCCGAGATCGATGCCGCCGCACTCGCCCGCGTGCGCGGCGCGCTCGCCCCGCTGCTGGCGATGGACGACGCCGCCTTGGGGCGCTGGTTCGGGCGCTTCATCACCGCCTACCGCAATGCCGGCACGCCGCAGCCGGGCCCGCGCCTGCCCAGCCGGGCCAAGCTCGAAGACACGCTCGCGGCCGGCGGCCAGCTCGGCTGGCATCCCTTCAGCCGCAGTGCCTGGGCGCGCCAAGGCCGCGGCGCCCTGCTGTTCGTGCACGGCGAGGTGCATCCCTGCAGTCTGGCCGGCGCCAAGCGACTCGCCCGCGGCGATGCGCTGGAGGGCAGCGACTGGGCGGCGCTCAAGCCGCAGGACCGCGACAGCGCTTGGGCGCTGGTGCGGGCAGGGCATCTGATCCTGCAGCCGGCGCGCAAGTCGCGCGCGCGCTGAACCCGTCGCCGATCCCATCGCTGACCCCATCCGCGAGATCCGCATGAGCGCACGCATCCCGGAAGGTTTCACCGTCGAACCCGCCGACTACCGCCGCAATTTCGACAGCCTGCGCGCGATCCGCGACGAGGTCTTCGTGCGCGGCCAGAACGTGCCGCTCGACATCGAGCTCGATGCGCTCGATCCCCTGTGCCAGCACGTGATCGCGCGCAGCGCCGAGGGCGAGGCCATCGGCACTGGCCGGCTGATGCCCGACGGCCGCATCGGCCGCATGGCCGTGCTCGAGCCCTGGCGCGGTCGCGGCGTCGGTGGGGTGATGCTGGAGCGTCTGGTCGAGATCGCCCGCGTGCGGGGCCTGCAGCAGGTCGAGCTTCATTCCCAGGTGCATGCG